>Ga0265295_1001251_pt1 | contig 45792 bp, 43 predicted proteins | sample Munlansysbiofilm_FD_192503 | JGI IMG/M metagenome (GOLD analysis project Ga0265295, IMG submission 192503) | Leachate microbial communities from a municipal landfill in Southern Ontario, Canada - Methane capture system biofilm | ecosystem: Engineered > Solid waste > Landfill > Unclassified ...
ACCGGTTTCGCAAATTGATACCACGATACGAGAAGACAGATCTCTCGTACATTGCACTCAACACATTGGCAGCCGCCATGATTGTCCTGAACAAGGTCATAGTTATTTATAGATAATCACTTAATTTCATGTCCGCCGCCGGCACGGCCATCCTGATCGCGGCCCTGCTCTCCGCCCTGATCTGTGGTGTGGGCTTCGGCGACGTGGTCAGGATCGCCGGCAAGACCGTCTACGACATGCGCTATCCGGCCCTGACCGTGGCCTCGGTCCTCGGCCTGGCCTACATCATGAATAGCTCCGGCATGACCAACTGCCTCGGCCTGGCCTTCACCAAAACCGGCCACTGGTTCCCGCTCATCGCCCCGTTGCTCGGCTGGCTGGGCGTGTTCCTCACCGGCTCCGACACCTCGAGCAACGTGCTGTTCGGCGGTCTGCAGAAGGCCACGGCGGAACAACTGGGGATCAGCCCGATCCTGACCGGCGCGGCCAACACCAGCGGCGGCGTCATGGGCAAGATGATTTCGCCCCAGTCCCTGGCCGTCGCCACCGCCGCCTGCGGCATGGTGGGCGAGGAGGGCAGTCTGTTCCGGTTCACCCTGAAACATTCGCTCTTCCTGACCTTTCTCGTCTGCGTGATCGTCTATCTTCAGGCCTATCACCTGCAGTGGATGATCCCGTGATCACGCCATTTGTCTCTCTTCTCCAGGAGTCATCCCATTCGCCGTTCCCCCTGGCCGGGTGACGCGCCCCCCTGGAGAAGGGGACGAATACCTCCTTGCGTGGCCTGGCAACGGGCCACCGGGGAACCTCCTTGTCGTCGGGGGGACGCGCATGCGTCCCCCCTTTTTGCTGTCGGCGCACCCATTGCGGCACGTCGCCGGACCGCACCCAGCCCCCTCTCGGGTCTCCAACCGGCGAGACGACCTGTTGCAATGCCGGGCATTCTAAGGTAGAACAGGTACGCTTTGCGCTTCACTTCTTTTCCGATGTCGAGAACGCCATGAGATTTACGCCGATCAAACCGAAAAAGGTCTCCAGTCAGATTGCCGATCAGATCCGCGACTCCATTCTTGCCGGCGACTTCACCCCAGGCGAAAAACTGCCGCCCGAGCGCGAATTGGCGGAGATGTTCGGCGTTTCCCGGCCGTCGGTCCGCGAGGCGTTGAACATGCTGGCCTCCTCGGGCCTGGTCATGTCCTACCAGGGCGGCGGCACGGTGGTCCTCTCCCTGGTGGACGCCGGCCAGGGCAACACCTTAAGCGATCTGATCCGCAGCCAGCAGGACCGCGCCCTCGAAGTGATCGAGGTCCGCAAGTGCATGGAATCGTGGACCGCCTATTACGCGGCCCAACGGGCCCTGCCGGAGGACCTGCGCCGCATGGAGGAGATCCTGGCGGGCATGGAAAAAAACCTGGTCGGTCATCTGCCCTCGGAGGATCTCGACGCCAACCTCCATATCGTCATCGCCCGCGCCACCCACAACATCGTCTGGCTGCACCTGATGCAGTCCATCTTCGACGCCATGAAGGAGTTCCAGCGCGGGGTCTGGCGGGCGGTCTACCTCACCAACGAGGATCACAATCTCCTGTTCAAGCATCACGCGGCCATTGTCGGCGCCATCCGCTCCCGAGCCGCCGATGCCGCCCGCGAGGCCATGATGCACCATCTCACCTTCGCCGAAAAACGGAGCATCGCCTACGTGGCCCGCGGGACCAACTGATCCTTCCCCGCAATCCCGCACCATCTCCGTCCGATCTCCGCCCGCTTTTTTCCCGCCGGGCGCCGTTTTGCCCATCTCCCTGCCCTGCCCTGCGAAGCTGGAAAACTATTTGACAGATCAATTTGTATATGCTAATTGGTATGACAACAATACAGCTGTCGTATCCGAGGCCAATTTCAAGGAGTTGCGACAGAAAGGTCACCCCGGTTCGGGCAATCGCAGCAGAAGAGGAGAGCCGACATGCTTGAGGCAACCGTCATTGAACAACTCGAAAACCTGGCAGGAAAGGAAAACGTACTCACCGGCAAGGTCGATCTGGTGGCCTACAGCTACGACGCCACCGCCGACATGCCCAAACAGACCCCGGACGTGGTCGTCCTGCCGACCAGCGTCGAGATGGTCCAGGAGATCGTGCACCTGGCCCGGCGCAACAAGATCGCCATCTATCCCCGCGGCGCCGGCACCAACCTGAGCGGCGGCGCCATCCCGCTGAAAAAGGGCATCGTCCTCTCCTTCCAGAAGATGAACCGGATTGTCGACATCGACCCGGCCAACCTCACCGCCGTGGTCCAGCCCGGCGTGGTCATCGCCGCCCTCAATGCCGCCGTCGCCCCCTACGGCCTGATCTATCCGCCCGATCCCGGCACCGTGGCCACCGCCACCATGGGCGGTTCCGCCGCCGAGAACTCCGGTGGCCTGCGCGGCCTCAAATACGGGGTCACCAAGAACTACATCATGGGCATGGAGGTGGTCCTGGCCAGCGGCGAGAAGGTGCGTTTCGGCGGCAAGACGGTGAAGAACGTCACGGCCTACGACTTCTCGAACCTGTTCGTCGGCTCCGAGGGCACGCTGGGCATCATCACCGAACTGACCGCCAAGCTCATTCCGGCGCCGAAATACCGGCGCACCATGATGGGCGTGTTCAAGACGCTCGCCGACGCCGGCAATGCCGTGGCCGGCATCATCGCCGCCCAGGTCATTCCCGCCACCCTGGAGATCATGGACCGGATGACCATCCGCACCGTGGAGGATTTCGCCCACATCGGCCTGCCGGTGGATGCCGAGGCCCTGTTGCTGATCGAGGTCGACGGCATGGCCGAGGAGGTGGTGCGGGCCGAGGCCGAGGCGGTGATGCAGGTGGTGCGCGACATGGGCGGCGACCTCAAGACGGCCGAGACCGACCAAGAGCGCGATCAGCTCTGGACCGCCCGCCGCAACGCCCTGCCGGCCCTGGCCTCGCTCAACAATACCGTGGTCCTGGAGGACGCCACCGTGCCCCGCTCGCGGATCACCGACATGCTCATCGCCTGCGAAAATATCGCCCAAAAATACAACCTGGTGCTGGGCACCTTCGGCCACGCCGGCGACGGCAACCTGCATCCCACCATCCTCTGCGACAAGCGCGACCAGGACGAGATCAGCCGGGTGCACAAGGCGGTGGACGAGATCTTCGAAACCGCCCTGCGGTTCGGCGGCACCCTGTCGGGCGAGCACGGCATCGGCATGGCCAAGATGAAATACCTGGGCGACGAACTCGGCCGCCCCGGCCTCGACCTGATGCGGACCATCAAGCAAGCGCTCGACCCCGACTCTATCCTCAATCCGGGCAAGATGGTGCCCCTGCGGGAGAACTGACCATGACCGCGCAAGCAAAAAGCCCGAAGCGGCAGACCGGCACGACCTACCACGACGAGTTGGCCGCCATCCGCGAGGAACTCGACAAGTGCATGAAGTGCGGCAACTGCATGGCCGTCTGCCCGGTCTACGGGGCCGAGAAGGTCGAGCCGGCGGTGACCCGCTCGAAGATCGCCGTGGCCGAGGCGGTGCTCGCCGGCGAGCTTGAGTTGGACGACCCGCAGGTCTACGAGATGATGTTCAACTGCCTGGTGTGCAAGTCCTGCATGACCAACTGCCCGACCAAGGTCAATTTCGACCGGATCATGCTGGCCCTGCGCGCCGCCCTGGTCCGCAAAAACGGCCTGCCCTGGCTGAAGAAGATGATCTTCTCCACCCTGAAGCACCCGACCCTGTTCGACACCGGCATGCGCCTCGGCGCAGCCCTGCAGGGGCTGGCCTTCAAGAGCGAGGCCGACGGTCGGGCGATCTCGCCGCGGGCACCCTTTGCCAGGGTGGGCGGGGCCATCGGTTTCGATGGCGAACGGCAGATGCCGGCCCTGAACGCCACGCCGCTGCGCGACCGGGTGGACGAGGTGGTCCGCGTGGAGGGGGCGGTGATGAAGGTGGCCTTCTTCACCGGCGATTCGCTCAACTATTTCTATCCGGAAACCGGCCGGGACCTGATCGAGGTGCTCACCGCCAACAAGATCGAGGTCCACATTCCCAAGGCGCAGAGCTGCTGCGGGGTGCCGGTTTTGGTGCATGGCGACGTCGACACGGCCCGCGCCCTGGCGCGGAAAAACATCGACACCATCGAGGCCACCGGCTGCGCCTATCTGATCACCGGCTGCGGTTCCTGCGGCGGCGCCTGGCAGCACGACTATCCCGAACTGCTGGCCGCCGACCCGGTCTACGGCCCCAAGGCGGCAGACTGGGCCAGGCGCACTTGCGACATTTCCACCTTCCTCACCCGAATCATCGCTTTGCGGCCGCCCACGGGGCGCATCGAGCGCACCGTGACCTACCACGATTCCTGCCATCTGAAAAAATCGATGAAGGTGGCCGCCGAGCCGCGCGAGATCCTGCAATCGATTCCGGGGCTCACCTTCAGGGAAATGGCCGCGCCGGACGCCTGCTGCGGCAGCGGCGGCTCCTACGTGCTGACCCACTTCGAGACCGCCAGCACCATCGGCCGGAAAAAGGCCGAGGACATCGAGCGCACCCAGGCCGATACCGTGTCCACCGGCTGCCCGGCCTGCATGATGCAGCTGCTCGACAACGTCCACCGCGTCGGCGGTCGCCAGCAAGTCACCCACTTCATCTCGCTTTTGGCGGAATCGTATCGCCGCGAAAAAAAGGACCCGGACTCGGGCCGTTGAACCGATCCACGGCTCTTCTCACCAACAAAAAACGGGGCGGGAGACGATTGTCTCCCGCCCCGTTTTTTGTTGGTTTTCCGCCCCTTCCCCGGAGGTGGCGATCAGTCGCGCAACTGTTCGCGGAGGTGGTGGAACTGCGCCTCGACTGCCTCGAACGCGGTCACCAGCATGGGATCGAGATGGCTGCCCGCCGAGTTGACGATGACCGTCCTGGCTTCCTCGCGGGTGAAGGCGCGTTTGTAGACGCGTTCACTGGTGAGGGCGTCGTACACATCGGCCAGCGCCATGATCCGGGCCGCGATGGGAATGTCCGTGCCGACCAGGCCGATCGGATAGCCGGAACCGTCCCAGCGTTCGTGGTGGTACATGGTGAGTTCAAAGGCCAGCCGCAGACTTCGGGAAGCGGTTTTCCGCAGGATGGTGCTGATCAGTTCGCCGCCGATGCGGGCGTGATCCTTCATGAGGGCGAATTCCTCGGGGGTCAGCTTTCCCCGCTTGTTGAGGATGTGATCGGGAATGGCCACCTTGCCGATATCGTGCAGCGGGCTGAACCGCGCGATATCGGCGGCAATGCTCTCCGTCATCCCCGATTCCGGGGCACTCCTGATCAACTGACGGCCGAGCAGACGGGTGAATCTCTGCACCCGATCCAGGTGTCTTCCGGTCTCAGGGCTGCGGTGATCGGCCAATTGCGCCATTGAAAAGATGAGCTCATCCTGGCTGGCCAATCTGATGAAATGCGACCCGTTGCGGAGGCGCAGCAGCAGTTCACGGAGCCGGATCGGCTTGGTCATGAAATCGTTGGCACCCAGGCTCAGCGATTTGATCGGGGCCTCGGTGTCGGTCAGGGCCGAAATGACAATGAGGTAGATCGAGAGATGCGTCCTGTCGCGAATGGCATCGATGAGATCGTAGCCGCTCATGCCCGGCATGCTGATGTCGGTGATCACCAGATGCAGGTCCGGCGTTTTTTCGATGAGGGTCAGGGCCGCCGAGCCGCCGGCCGCCTCGAGCACGGCAAACCCTTCCATTTCCAGATACTTCTTGATCATCTCCCGCTGGAACGACGAATCGTCGACTACCAGGACCTTTTCCTTGTGGGTGAGAATGCGCAGCCGCGCCTCGAAATCCTCCTGGGTTTCCCTGGGCCGGTAGCCGAGTTCGCTGAAGAACAGGATGTCCATCTTCAGGATGTGGTTCCGCAGCCATTTGATCAGATCGCGCAAAAGCCGGGAGGCGGCCTCTTCCTTGTTACCGGCCAGATGGAGGGAAATATCGCGGACATGCCCGGCAAACTGCCGGTGGACGGCGCAGTGGGCGGCGTAGCGGGGATGGATGGAGAAAAGCTCCTCCTCGGTCTTGAAATGGACATGCGTATACGCCAGCACCGACTGGAGGATTCCGTCGAGAACCTTGCCCTCCTGGTGGTCGTTGACCGCCTGGATCAGTTCGTTCACCAGCAGGAACAACTGCTGATGCTGATCGTCGATGATGCGGATGCCGACGCTGAACGAGTCGTGCCAATGAAGTAGTTCCACGTTCTCCTCCTCTTCGCCCGAGTCCCCTCCGAACCGATGCAACCCGCCCGGTTCACACCGGGCTTTTGCGCTGATCGCCCTCGAACCGGCGACACTCTTCCATGTACTCGCCGATGATCGCTCCCACCGCCTCCGGGCTGTCGACCAGATGAAAAAGTTCCAGGTCCTCCGGGGCGATCGACTTGTGGGGCAGCATTTCCGCCCGGATCCAGTCGATCAGCCCCTGCCAGTAGCCGGTGTCGAAGAGGACGATGGGAAAGCGCCGGATTTTTTTGGTCTGGACCAGGGTGAGCGATTCGAAAAATTCGTCCATGGTACCGAAACCGCCGGGAAAAATGACATAGGCCATGGCAAAACGGACAAACATCAGCTTGCGGATGAAAAAGTAGCGAAAGGTGATGCTCCGGTTCTGGTAGTGGTTGGGGTGCTGCTCTCTGGGGAGGACGATGTTCAGCCCCACCGAGGTGCCGCCGGCCTCGAAGCAGCCCCGGCTGGCCGCCTCCATGATGCCGGGGCCGCCGCCGGTGATGATGGCCAGGTTCATCCTGGTGAGCAGTCCGGCCGTGGCGCGCGCGGCGGCATAGGAGGGTGTGCCCTCGCCGAAACGGGCACCGCCGAAGATCGACACCGCCGGGCCCAGGTCGTTTAAGGTTTCGATGCCGTCGATCAGTTCGGCCTGGATGCGGAAGACGCGCCAGGCTTCCGAGGTTCTGAGATCGTCCATAACAGGGTCACAAGAGCAAAACAGGCGGAGAGGCATTCGCCTCCCCGCCTGGCCGGTTGGTCGTCAGCCCTCGGCCGCGCGGGCGGCGCAGGGGCGGGGTTTTACATGAGGTTCTTGAAGAAGTCGTTGCCCTTGTCGTCCACCAGGATGAAGGCCGGGAAGTCGACCACCTCGATCTTCCAGACAGCTTCCATGCCCAGTTCCGGATAGTCGATGCACTCGACCTTCTTGATATTCTCCTCGGCCAGCAGCGCGGCCGGGCCGCCGATGGAACCGAGGTAGAAGCCGCCGTGCTTCTTGCAGGCGTCGGTGACCTGCTGCGAACGGTTGCCCTTGGCGATCATCACCATGGAGCCGCCGTTGGCCTGGAACAGGTCGACATAGCTGTCCATGCGGCCGGCCGTGGTCGGACCGAAGGAGCCGGAGGGCTTGCCGGGCGGGGTCTTGGCCGGGCCGGCGTAGTAGACCGGATGATTCTTCAGGTAGTCGGGCAGCGGCTTGCCGGCGTCGAGCAGCTCTTTCCACTTGGCGTGGGCGATGTCGCGGCCGACGATGATGGTGCCGGTGAGCGACAGCACGGTGGAAACCGGATGCTTGGTCAGCTCGGACAGCACGTTCTTGATCGGCTGGTTGAGATCGATCTTCACCTGATGGCCGCCTTTGCGGTCGCGGTACTCGGCCGGGATCAAACGGCCGGGGTTGTCGTCCATCTGCTCGATCCACAGGCCGTCCTTGTTGATCTTGGCCTTGATGTTGCGGTCGGCCGAACAGGAAACGCCCATGCCCACCGGGCAGGAGGCGCCGTGGCGGGACATGCGGATGACGCGGATGTCGTGGGCGAAATACTTGCCGCCGAACTGGGCGCCGAGGCCGAGTTTCTGGGCTTCGACGAGCAGTTCCTGCTCCAGTTCCACATCGCGGAAGGAGCGGCCCAACTCGTTGCCGCTGGTGGGCAGGTTGTCCAGATACTTGGCCGAGGCCAGCTTGACGGTCTTGAGACAGGTCTCGGCCGAGGTGCCGCCGATGACGAAGGCAATGTGGTAGGGCGGGCAGGCGGCCGTGCCCAGGGTCTTCATCTTCTCCACCAGGAATTTCTTCAGGGTGCCGGGATTGAGCAGGGCCTTGGTCTCCTGATAGAGGTAGGTCTTGTTGGCGCTGCCGCCGCCCTTGGCCAGGAAGAGGAACTTGTACTCGCCGCCCTGGGTGGCGTAGATGTCGATCTGCGCCGGCAGGTTGGTCTTGGTGTTGACCTCCTCGTACATGGTCAGCGGCGCGTTCTGGGAGTAGCGCAGGTTTTCCTCGGTGTAGGTGGTGTAGACGCCGGCGGAGAGCATCTCGGCGTCGTCGCAGCCGGTCCAGACGTTCTGGCCCTTCTTGCCCACGATGCAGGCCGTGCCGGTATCCTGGCAGACCGGCAGCACATAGCTGGCCGCCACCTCGGCGTTGCGCAGCATGGCATAGGCCACTTCCTTGTCGTTGCGCGAGGATTCGGGATCGGCGAAGATTTTCGCGACCTGCTCGTTGTGGGCCGGGCGCAGGCGGAAGGAGACCTCGCGCATGGCCTGATTGGCCAGGACCTTCAGTCCCTCGGGATCGACCTTGAGGACTTCCTGTCCGTTGAAGGTCTCGGTGGCGACATACTTCTGGGAGCCTTCCAGCAGTCGGAACTTGGTTGCATCTTTACCGAGCGGGAAGGGATCCTGATACACAAAACCTGCCATAATCATGCTCCTTGTTTAAAGAAAAGACGACGATGCGGGACCGGCCGAACCGGACCGCCAGACAGACAAACGACCTATCGGCTGCGCAGCCCCGGTGCGGCAGCGGCCGGTGGCCGGCACATGTTCAACCGTATCTTTTACCCTGCGCGGGCGACAAAGGCAAGACCGGAACGGCGGGTAATTGCCGCATTTAGTGATTGTTTTGCGCTGAAGGGCGATTCAGTGGCCCGAGCGGGCAGACACCGGATATGGGACCGAAGCTAGACCAACTCGGCCATAACCCGGTTGGCCAGGGGCAAGCCCGTGTTGCTGAGGAACAGCCGGCCGTCGCGCAGCATGAGCAGGTGCTGATCGAGGAGACGGGCGAGCGTTGGCCCGTAATAGGCCAGAAGATCGATGCCGAACCGCTGCCGGAGGTCGTCGATCGACACCCCGGCCGTCATCCGCAACCCCATGACCACCGTTTCGCGGAAGGCCGCCTCCCGGTCGAGCCGCTCGCTCTCGCGCCACACCGGCTGCCCCGCCGCCACCAGCCGGCAGAAGGCGTCCAGATCGGCCACCGCGCTCCGCCGCTCGCCACCCAGGGCCGAGACTGCGCCGGGCCCCAGGCCCAGATAGAAGCCGTTGCGCCAGTAGTTGCAATTGTGGCGGCATTCGCGGCCGGCCACGGCGTAGTTGGAAATCTCGTAGCGCACCAGATGGGTCCGGCCGATGGCCGCCTCGCTGGCGGCCATCATCGCCAGGATTTCGTCTTCGCCGGGCAGACGCCACTCGCCCCGGCCGGCCGCCCGGGCAAAGGGAGTACCGTCCTCGACGGTCAGCTCGTACATCGACAGATGGACCGGGGCGAGCGCCAAGGCCCGGTCCAGGGTGGCCTGCCAGGAGCCGGGCGTCTGATTGGGCAGGCCGTACATCAAATCGAAACTGACTGTGTCGAACCCGGCTTCGCGGGCCGCGGCAATGACCGCCCTGGCCTCGGCGCCGCTGTGGATGCGGCCGAGCAGGCGCAGTTCCGCATCGTCCAGGGATTGCACGCCGATGGAGAGCCGGTTGCAGCCGGCCCGACGCAACTGCGCCAGGCCGGCCGCGTCGATGGTGCCGGGGTTGACCTCGACGGTGATCTCCGGTTCTCCGCCGGCAAAGGAAAACAGGCGGCGCGCCTCGGTCAGCAATCCGGCCAGTTCCTCCGCCGGCAGCAGCGACGGCGTGCCGCCGCCGAAAAAGACAGTGGCAAAAGAGAGTGCCTGTACCTCGGGCAGAACGGCCGCCTGGCGCATCTGGCTGTGGACGGCCGCAAGAAACCGGGTCAGGTCGCCGGGTTGCGGCGGAGCGGAGCAAAAACTGCAATACGGGCACTTGCGCCGACAGAAGGGCACATGCACATAGAGCCCGGCCTGGGCGGCGAGATCCATCAGCCGGTCCGCTCCAGGATGGGGCGGCAGTCGTCGCGAATTTTGGCCATGATGCCCTGGTCGGCGAAGCTGTAGACCTGATCGCCGCTGCCGATGATCAGGTGATCGAGCAGCCGGATGTGCATGAACGAGCAGACCAGGTGGAGGGTGCGGGTGAGTTCTTCGTCCTGGCGGGAGGGGCTCAGGGTGCCGGAGGGATGGTTGTGGGCGAGGATCAGGGCGCTGGCGTTGCGGGCCAGGGCCGCCTTGACCAGTTCGCGGGGATAGACGGTGTTGGTCGTCACCGTGCCCTCGGCCACCACCGCCGAATCGATGATCGCATGGGCGGCGTCGAGGAAAAGCACGGTGAGCACCTCGTGCTGCAGCCCGCGCATGGCATGGATCAGATAGTCGGCCACCTCGCGGGAGGAGCGGACATAGTGCTTGCCGACGATGCGCTGGCGGAGGTAGCGCCGGGCCACTCCCTGGATGAAGCGCAGGGCGAAGATGTTCTTGGAGCCGATGCCCTTGATCTGCTGCAACTCGGCCGGCGCGGCGTCGAGCACCGCAGGCAGGGTTTTGAATTGGGCGAGCGCCGCGCGGGCCGCCTCCTTGCAGTCGGAGCGCGGCGTGCCGAAGGTGAGCAGCAGCTCGACGATCTCGGCGTCGGTGAAGGCCTCGATCCCCTGGGCGAGAAATTTGTCGCGCAGCCGCTGCCGATGCCCCTCGCCCTTTTCCTGCCAGTCGCTCCTGTCCACGGCCCCTTTTATCCGTTCAACTCCTGGACAAACAGCTTGTTGGCCAATTGCGGGTTGGCCTGGCCCTTGGTTTTCTGCATCAGTTGGCCGACGAAAAAGCCCATCACCTTGGTCTTGCCCTCACGGAACTGCTGCACCTGGTCCGGGTTGGCGGCGAGGATTTCCCGCACCAGGGCCACTAACTGGCCCTCGTCGCTCATCTGCACCAGGCCCTTCTCCTTGACGATGGCTTCCGGGTCCTTACCGTCGGAGAGCATCTCGGCGAAGACCGTCTTGGCGATCTTGCCGGAGATGGCGCCTTCTTCGATCATCCTGAGCAACCGGGCCAACTGGGACGGCGTGACCGGGCATGCGTTGATCCGCTCCGGGCCGTAGTCGCGCAGCAGCTCGGTGCCGATGAAGTTGGCCAGCTTCTTGGCGTTGCCGAACTCACGGAAGGCGGCCTCGAAAAAGTCGGCCAGTTCGCGGGAACCGGTGAGGATGGCGGCGTCGTAGTCGGTCAGCTCGAACTGGCTGACAAAACGCTGCCGCCGTTTGTCCGGCAGCTCGGGCAGTTCGGCCCGCACCCGCTCGATCCAGCCATCGTCCACCACCACCGGGATCAGGTCGGGGTCCGGGAAGTAGCGGTAGTCGTGGGCCTCCTCCTTGCCACGCATCGGTTCGGTCCGGCCGCGGTCCGCGTCCCACAGCAGGGTCTGCTGCACCACCTGGCCGCCTTCGAGGAGGAGGTCGCGCTGCCGCCGCTCCTCGTATTCCAGGGCCAGTTGCACGTTGCGGAAGGAGTTCATGTTCTTCAGCTCGGTGCGGGTGCCGAATTCCTGCTGTCCCCTGGGCCGCAGCGAGATGTTGGCGTCGCAGCGGAAACTGCCCTCCTGCATGTTGCCGTCGCAGATGTCGAGGTAGCGGACGATGGCGTGCAGCTTCTTGAGATAGGCGGCCGCCTCCTCGGGCGAGCGCAGGTCCGGCTCGGAGACGATCTCCAACAGCGGCGTGCCGGTGCGGTTGAGGTCGACATAGCTGAGCGGCTCGCGGTCGTCGTGCACCAGCTTGCCGGCATCCTCTTCCATGTGGATGCGGGTGATGCCGATGGTTCTGGTTGGCTGGCCTTCCACCTCGATCTCCAGGCGACCGTGCTCGCAGATGGGCAGTTCGAACTGGGAAATCTGGTAGCCCTTGGGCAGGTCGGGATAGAAGTAGTTCTTGCGGGCGAACCGGTTTTCCCGGTTGATGGTCGATTCGGTGGCCAGGCCCAGCTTGATGGCCGACTCCACCACCTTGCGGTTGAGCACCGGCAGCGAGCCGGGCATGCCCAGGCAGACCGGGCAGGTCTGGGTGTTGGGCGGCGCGCCGAACTCGGTGGAGCAGCCGCAGAAAATCTTGCTTCTGGTTTTCATCTGGGCATGGATTTCCAGCCCGATCACGGTTTCAAATTCCATGGAACTACTGCTCGTTGCAAAGGTTATGCTGATTGGACGCCGGCATTGATCCAGGCGCGGACCTTCACCAGTTCGTCGTTCCAGCGCTGCGAGGCCCTGATGTTGATGAACATGCGGAACAGGTCATCGACCAGCCGGGTCAACTGCTCGAACAGGGCGATCCGTTCCAGGATGCGGCCCTCCAGGCTTTCGGCCCGGCCGTCGTCCTCGTCGGCGCCCGCGGTCTTGGGCAGGCGGATGTTGCGGAATTCGAACACCGCCGCCGTCAGGGTGACACTGAATTCATGTTCGGCCCAGGCCAGGCGGATGCGGGCCTGTTCCGGCTTCTTGGCCAGTCCGAGCCCGGCTCGCGCCTCCTTCAGTTCGGTCTGGAGACCGCGGCAGATCACCTTTTCGCTGGCCTCGCCCTCGCCGTATTCAAGCAGCATGTGCTTTTCGAACACCACCTGGACATCGCCCCGGCCGGGCACCTCGACACTGCCGCCGCGCTCCTCCGACTTATACCACAGCCAAGCGAGGAACTCCTGGCCTAAAAACCTTTTTTCTTGAATAAGATCGACAAGATCCATATAAAATTCCGTTCGTTCCGATAGGTTGTACGATTACAGTTCCAGGGTCAAGGCTTCCTTGCCGCCCTTCTGTTCCGAGGCCTCGACGCTCCGTTGGAAAATGGCCGCGGCCCGGTCCTGGTACTGCCGGGCCACCTCGGGCTTGCGCAGGTTGGTATTCAGCTTGGCCAGTTCCTGGAGCACGGCGGCCACGCCGGGGTGATCCGGCCCGTGCATCGCCTCGTTGATCGCCAGGATTTTCAGGTAGCAGGCTTCGGCCTCGCCGTATCGTCCCCGCAGGCGGTAGGATTCGGCGAGGCTGTTGAGGCTGATGGCCAGTTGCGGATGGTTGGGCCGCAAGGCCTTTTCCCGGATGCGCACCAGCCGCTCGTACAGGGGCACCGCCTCGGCCTCCATTTCCAGCTCCATGCACAGGGCCGCCAGTTTGGCCAGGATGGCGGCCAGGGCGGGATGTTCCGGCCCTTTCTTTCTTTCCAGGATATCCAGCGCCTTCTTATAAAGGGAAACCGCCTTGTCGTACTCGCCCAGCGTCTCCTGCAACTCGCCGATCTGGAACCAGCAGGTAGCCATCTCCGCATGATCCGGCCCCAGCTTCCTGGCCATGGCTGTCATCGATTCCTTGTACAGCGGGCCCGCCTTCTGGTACTGGCCGGCCAGGACATGGGTGTAGGCCAGCTCCCGCTGGGCCAGGGCCAAAGCCAGGGGATCGCGGTCGCCCTGCTGCCGGCTCAGGTGCACGAACGATTCCAGCCAGGGCACGGCCTCCTTATACTTATAGAGCGTGCGCGCCGTCCGGCCGGCGGCATGGAGAAAGCGCGGCTCGTCCGGCGCCAGGGTCACCGCCTGCCGGTACTGGGCCAGGGCCTGCTGCAGATCGACCCGGCATTCGGCCAGTTGGCCTCGGGCGAAGGCCATCCTACCGGCCAGGGGATGGGGATGATCGCTCAATTCGGCAAGGCAGGCTTCCGCCGGACCGGCGTCGCCGTCGCGCAGGCAATCGATGGCCGTGGCAAGGTCCGGCAGCTCGCCCAACTCTTCGCGCACCAGGACGAGGGTTTCCAGGACCTGCTGCAAACAGGCGACTTCCTCGACATAACTGTCGGCAATCAGCGCCAGCTTGTCGTTCATGATCACCAACTCGCGCTGCAACCGGTCGCGCAAACCATCGTCCTGGTCGGCGATGGCCCGGGCCAGCAGGGCGCGCTGCCGGTCCTCCAGATTGTTCATCCGGGCCGAGTAGGCCTCCAGGGTGAGACGGACCACCGGCACGGCGGGCACCTCCGGGCTCGGGTCGGCCGGGAGATCATCGCCGCCGCTCGCCTCGACGGTCGACTCCGCCGCAACCGGCTCGGGCGGTTCAAACTCGGCCGCCTCTTGTTCCGCTGTCCCGACTATCGCCGGTTCCGCTTCGGCGACCTCGGCCGTTGTTGCCGGGGTGACGATCTCCAGAGCCTCGTCCCGTTCAGCCGGGACCGGTGCCGATGCGAGATCGATCGGTTCCGGCTCGTCGGCCCCGGTTGCCTGGGCCTCGACGGCTTCAGCGGCAACCTGAACCGGATTCCCGTCCTGAACCGCCGCAGTGACGGCATCGGGTCGGATTTCGGATCGCTTGGCCGCAGCCCACTTCTTCCACAGGAGGTACGCCACAATCAAGGCAGCCGCAACAAGCGCCCCAAGCACAGAGCCGTTCATCTCCCCTCCGTTGATCGTATCGGGATGCCGCCTTTCTCAGAGCAAAATGGCGGGCCGCATGGTCTCGTAATGTTCCAGGGCGTCTCCTTCGGCCATGCGCTGGCCGGTCAGCCACGGAATTTGCAGAATCAGCGACAGATTGAAGGTTTCCTTGAACAAATCCTCAAGCAAGGCCATCGCTTTCTTGCTGGTGGAAAAAAAGAGCAGGGTGTTGTCGGCGAGGTTCCAGCACAGATCATACGTTGCCGGGACAGGCGGCGAATTGCGGATCAGCTCGGCGCGGATGCGCTCCTTGATCTCCACTCTGGCCGCCCGGCCGAGGCGCGGGATCTGCTTTTCCCGCTTGATCCGCTCCTCTTCCTTCATGACAAATTTTTTCAGCACCGCCGGCGCCACCTTGCGCTCGTCCACCCGCATGGTCAGGGCGATGTAATCGCCGGCGGCGTAGGAACTGTAGGCAAAACCGGCATCGAACATGTCGGCCACCGACACCCAGCCAATGGAATATTCGTCCATGGTGTCGTCGATATCCCGAAAACTCATGGCCGCGATCCGCTGGCTGGCAAAATCCCAGAAAGAGGCGGGCAACTCGCCCACCACCGAAAACCGCGTCAACGACGCCGATCCTGTCAACAACCCCATATCCCTTCACACTCCAATATGTTCACGGGCGGCCACGCCCTGCTCGCTCCAAACAGCTGTGCCGGGATTGTACTCGCAAACCAGCCAGGAAACCAGAAGGAAATGTGGCGAAAAAACCTGCCACCACCCCACTGGCAAGGCATGGCGGAAGCGGCAAATTATGGGTGGACGCCGCCATTTTTCATTGACACCCGAAAAAGAAGTTAGTAGAGAGAGGCTCTCGAAGCGAAGGGGTCGTTAACTCAGTCGGTAGAGTATCTGCCTTTTAAGCAGAGAGTCGCGCGTTCGAGTCGCGCACGACCCACCACCAATTGCGATCACATCTTGTCCCCATCGTCTAGCCAGGTCCAGGACACCGGCCTTTCACGTCGGCAACACCGGTTCAAATCCGGTTGGGGACGCCAAATAAAAATACAGGGGGTTAGCTCAGCAGAGCTAACCCCCTGTTTCTGTCTTGGGGGATTTTTGTTCTGAACGTTTTCCCCGCAGCAGACGATACCCACCACAGATTCAAGGATTCAACGGTTCGGGAAAAAGCAAAGAATGGAAGACAACTCTGCATCAGTTTTGCATCATGTTCGAAAAACGGATGCTGAACTGCAAAAAAGCCATTGATGCAATTGCCTTTCCGGGCCCACGCAATCCATTCGTTTCAAATAAGGGAGGACCTCGCGTGATGAATAGCGATCTACTTATCGTTCTCGGCCTTCTCTGTGCCACCATCGTCATGTTTACAGTCAACCGGCCGCCTATGGATGCAGTGGCGCTGTTGATGATGATTCTCCTGCCCATGACCGGCATCATCACCGTGCCTGAAGCACTGGCAGGGCTGGCCGATGCCAACATCGTGCTCATCGCCGCCCTCTTTGTCATCGGCGAGGGACTGGTGCGTACAGGAGTGGCGCAGCAGCTCGGCAATGTGCTGGTTCGCCGAGCGGGCAAAAGCGAAACTCGCCTCATCCTTCTGCTCATGGGCATTGTGGCCGGCGTCGGCGCCTTCATGAGTTCCACCGGCGTGGTTGCCATTTTCATTCCGGTCGTTGTGCGCATTGCCTTCAATCTGAGTATTGCGCCCGGCCGTCTCATGATGCCGCTCAGCATTGCGGCCCTGATCAGCGGGATGATGACCCTGGTGGCCACTGCCCCCAATCTGGTGGTCAACGCCGAACTGACGCGCCACGGATTCGAAGGTTTCGGTTTTTTCGCCTTCACACCTTTTGGCGTGCCCATTCTTCTAATCGCCATTCTCTATATGTTTGTTGCCCGGCATTGGCTCTGCTCCAAAGAAACACTGGCGAACCCAGCCGCCTCCAGGCCCCGTTTTTCCACCTGGATCAAGGAATATCAGCTCAAACAGCGAGGTTTCCGCTTGGCTCTCCAAAGTGGCTCGCCTTGGATCGGACGGACCATCGCGGAACTCAACCTGCGCTCCCGTTGCAGCCTGCACATCGTTTCCATCGAGCGGCGACGACATTTCAGCACCAGCATACTCAGTCCTCAAGCCGATACCGTGCTGGAAGCCCAGGATGTCCTCTTTGTCAGCACCAACAATCCGAAGATTGACATCAATGCCCTCTGCCGGGAAAACCATCTCCTGGAGTTACCGTTTCCCGATGCCTATCTCTCGGATATTTCCCACTCGATAGGGATGGCGGAGCTCATCATCCCGCCGAACTCCAAGCTTATCGGCAAAACCGTACTCGAATCGGGCTTCAGGACCGAATACGATCTGGCGGTCATCGGCCTCAAGCGCAATCAGCAGGCATGGGCGGACCTCATCCGGGAAGCGAAATTTGCAGTGGGGGATGTCGTGCTGGTGGGCGGCTCCTGGCATGCCATCCGCAAGGTCCACCAAAGCGATCATCGGGATCTGATCGTCATGAACATGCCGCTGGAGTTGGAAAACGCGGTGCCGGTCCATGCGAAGGCACCATTTGCCTTAGGCATTCTGGCGCTCGTGGTGGGCCTCATGGTTTGGGGTGTCATTCCCAATGTGCAGGCCGCGCTGATTGGCTGCCTGATGCTCGGTCTCTGCAAGTGCATAGACATGAGCAGCGCCTATCGTTCCATCCACTGGCAGAGCTTGATCCTCATCGTCGGTATGCTCCCCTTTTCGCTCGCCCTGGAGCGTACTGGCGGCATCGAGCTGGCAGCGGGTATTTTGGGCAGGCTGGGCGACCTGGATCCGCGCATCATGCTCGTCGCGCTCTTTTCCGTTACCGCCCTCCTCGGTCTGTTCATCTCCAATACGGCGACAGCCGTTCTGATGACCCCACTCGCCCTGGCCGTGGCCGGAGAGATGAACGTCTCGCCCTATCCTTTCTGCATGACCGTGGCCCTGGCAGCCTCAGCGGCCTTCATGACTCCGGTTTCCTCGCCGGTGAACACCTTGGTCGTCGGGCCAGGCCGGTATTCCTTTTTCGACTTCGTCCGTATCGGTGTGCCCCTGGCCCTGCTGGTCATGCTCGTGACCGTGGCGTTGGTTCCCCTGATGCTCCCTTTCACACCAGTGAACATGGAATGATTCCGGGAAAACAGCACCATGTTCTTCGGTGCAGGTATTGACGGAAGAAGAAGGTGTTCATTTTCTGCGCCGCATTTTTCTCATTTCTCCCCTGAGGGCTCGGTTCCCTTTACCCCGCCGGGAAATCGGTTCCAGCCGGTCTCAAGCTGAAAATCGACTTCTGCAGGGATGATTCCCTCCCTTCCTCAACGGAACCGGGACCGGTTCGCTCACCACCGTTTTCCATGAACGGTACGGCAGTTCTGCAAAAAAACGATCAACCGCTATTTTTTACATTCAATGCTTGCTTCACTTATTCGGTTGACCTAATATAGAAACGGGGTTGTTACAGCCCCTCTCCCGTTCTCCTTTGCCGTGTTTCCCCCCTTTTTTCTTTTCTCCTTCACGGCAAAGGAGATTTCTTTTTCTCGCTTTTCTTGCCAGCCACTCTTTGTTGCCTCTGTGTCGCAGGCTAAACGCCCGCCTTTCGAGGAAAGGATTTTCGGACCTCCTCTTCGACGCGTCAAGGCCGTCCTCTTTGATAAAAAAAAATGATTATAAAAATAAAAAATATTTATTTTCATCTTGCCTTTTAAAAAAAGTGCTTTTATTATGAAAGCATCTCCCCACATCAGGTGGCTGTCTCCTGGCCCCTTTGCCGTGCTTTCCCCTCTTTTCCGCGGCAAAGGGGTTTTGTTTTTGTGCCGTCCTTCTGCCTTCCATGGGTGCAATCCAATAAAAAACTCGCCGGTCGTCCGGACGATGCGCCTGGATAGGGATCCTACAGTCCGGGCGGGCACCGCCAGGACAGAAGAGCCCTCATTGCCTGGATCAAGGTTTTGGAGTATTGTTGGGCAATGAAAATATCCTGCCGATACGACAGCACCATACAATACAAAAAACAGCCAAGAGCACTCCGAGTGCGTGATCGGCATCAAAGGGAAAGCCGCTTCCCGCAACAGACATCATGAACGGTGCGGGCCAGGAAGGCGACGGAAAGGCTTCCGTCGCGAGCCTGTCCTGGCGACCGGGACAGCGCATCCATATCGGCAAGATCTCAAAATCTCCTCGATAGCAGCATGTTGATCCATGTGGCATGGGGCGCGGTCTACGGTTTTGCCGCCGCACTCCAACCCGGTCCTTTTCAAACCTATCTGATCACCCGAACCTTGCGCAATGGATGGCGGCACACCCTGCCCGCCGTCTTCGCGCCATTGTTGAGCGATGGTCCGATCATTGCCTTGGTGGTGTCGACATTGCATCAAATGCCGGCGTGGTGGCTCCAGATCCTGCGTTTTGTCGGAGGCCTCTTCGTCTTGTATCTGGCCTTCGGCGTGCTGCACGCATATCGGCATGCCGATGACGGATCATGGGCGCCGGAACCGCCGGCACGACAGGGCGTCTTGCGCGCCGCGCTGGTCAATGTGTTGAATCCGGGACCGTACGTGTATTGGAGCCTGGTCATGGGGCCGCTCTTGCTCGCGGGCTGGCGGGACGCACCGGTAAAGGGAGTGGGGCTCCTGGCCGGTTTTTATGTGTCCATGGTCATCAGCTTGACGGGTATACTTTTGCTCTGTGCCGGCGTGGAACAATTCGGGACGAAAGTGACGCGGCGTCTGTTCGGACTCTCCGGGATCGCGCTGGCCCTTCTTGGCGGATACCAAATCTGGTCCGGGGTGATGGCATGGTGGCACGGCATGTAACTGAAAGCCTTGCCGCCGGCACCCGACGTGGCGGAACAACAGGGAACTTCTTTCTGCCGATGGGTTGCCCCGCCCGTTCCTCTTGAACCGGAATGCGGAACCCCGGCAGCGGGGAAGAGCCGGCAAAGGACGATTTAACGCTGGCAATCCCTCTCAAAAAGCAGCACAGTACACAAAATGATGCTTCCGAACCGTTGCAGTAAGGCCACCTGACGTCACCATCACAATACACAAGGAGGAAGTTATGAAAAAGTATGCCGCGGAATTCTTTGGCACGTTTTGGCTGGTACTTGGTGGATGCGGCAGCGCGGTGTTATCCGCGGCTTTTCCGAATGTCGGCATCGGGTTGTTGGGCGTCTCGCTGGCATTCGGCCTGACCGTGCTGACCATGGCCTTCGCCATCGGCCACATCTCCGGCTGCCATCTCAATCCGGCCGTTTCGATTGGCCTCTGGGCCGGAGGCCGGTTTCCGGCAAAAGAAATAATCCCCTATAGTATCGCTCAGGTCGTGGGAGGCATCGCGGCCGGCGGCATTCTGTACCTCATTGCCAGCGGCAAGCCGGGTTTTGACGTGGCAGCCGGTTTTGCTTCAAACGGTTATGGCGCTCATTCGCCGGGTGGGTATGGCCTGGTGGCCGCATTGACATCCGAAGTGGTCATGACCGCGATGTTTTTGCTTGTCATTCTCGGTGCCACCGACACACGGGCGCCGCAAGGTTTGGCCCCGATCGCCATCGGACTGTGCCTGACGCTCATCCACCTGATCAGCATCCCGGTCACGAACACTTCCGTGAATCCCGCGCGCAGCACCGGCGTGGCGGTGTTCGTGGGCGATTGGGCGATTGGGCAACTCTGGCTTTTCTGGATAGCGCCGATCGTCGGCGCCCTGCTTGGTGCGGCAATATATCGTTTTATTGGCAACGAGCAAAAATGATGTCGACGGCCCGGGCAGACCATTCGCGCCGACCGAAGAGTGTCTTTACAAATAAATTTATTTCGACACGCATACAATCGCACAAACACCCGTAGGACTTTTTCCCGTCCCCCGGCAACGGCGATCAATGCTTCACCGAAGACATTGATTGCCGTTTTTGTGTGCATCCCGGCTTGATCCGTCCCGGTTGCCCATCGCGACGTTTCGGCATTCCGGTGCCGCTGTCTCGCCAACAATAGCGCGGGGCACCGGCATCCGCACAAAACCGCCACCCGGTCGCCTTGGCGGCCGGGCCGCTTGCTGAACAGGATCGGCATGGAAACAGCTCCAAACAAATCGCCCGTTCGGAATACAGGGAACGGACCGGATGGATCGGCCCCGGCTTGGTGGAAGAACTGGAAGGTCATGCTGCCGATCTGGGGCATCATCGCCGCCTTCATCTGGCTTGGCATCCGTTTCAACATCGACAACCACGTCATAGCCGGCGGCGTCTTCCTGATCGGCCTGCTGTCCAACGCCTTTGCCTGGCTGCTCGGCATTATCGCCGTGGTGCCCTTCGTCGGGCCACTCATCGTCAAGATCCTTTCCTTCGGCTTTATCTGGCTGCTGAACGCGGTCGGGTATCTGGTCGCCTATGTCGCCATTCGGCGGGGTTATTCAAAAGACGTGCTCACCTATCGGGGCGTGACCATCGCGCTCATCATCGGCATCGTCATCGGCTATATCGTTGGAAAACTGATATGATTCGGAATAGATCCAGCGAAAGCTGGCTACCGTGGCCTGTACGGTCCGCGCAAACCTGTCCTGTCCTCGTGTTCCGCCAACCGGCCCGACCGACGCCCCCCTAATTCCGGTTTTTCTTGCGGGATTTCTTCTCGGCTTTGTGGTTGGCTTTGCTTGTTTTTTTCTTCGCCTTGTCCGTAGGGGTCTGTATCGGCGCCTCCAACTCTTCCTGGTGGAATTCGGCGAACCAGGAGATGTAGGCATGGACATCGACGGGCATCCGTGAAACAACCCAGGAGCGCAGGCGTTCCATGGCTGCCTCTGGACTTTTGGCGTTGGCCGTCTCGATATCGTCCATGGAAATGAAGCCCTTGTGGATGAGGCCCGCCTCGTTGGCCCGGCGCAGAATGGCCATCGACTCGCCGGGATGCAGGTCGCAGAGGGTCGCCGCCAGATTGCCCCAGTAATAGGATTCGCGGTCCGCCTCCTCGCCGGTGAAAAGCCCCTGGAAAAAGCCGACCACCTCGTCCCGGCGGGAAGGGTCGAAGGCGACCACATAGGACAGGGCCTCCATGGCGGCGCAGCGCACGTACTGGTCGACGGCGCGGTTGGTGACCAGCTCCCTCATCGCCGTCATCGAGCCGCCGCAGGTGCGGTACAGGATGGTGGGCAGGGTCTCGGTGGTCATGTCGCCCCAGAGGTCGATCAACTGCTCTTCCGGGACGGAAAAGGCGCGGATGAGCGGCCGATGGGCGGCCGGTTCCTCGAAGTGCGCGAGCAGGGCGGCAGCGTACACATGGGCGTTCCGTTGCTCCAGGGAACAGAGCAGCGGATTGTCGGCCACGGTCTCGACGATCTTGATCAGGTGCGGCACCAGCTCCTGCCGATGGTTCAGGGCCTCCTCGACCTCGCCGCGCAGGTAGGTGTCGCTCAATTGGTCGAAGGCAAACAGCATTCCTCTGATGTCGAAATCACTCATGACGGCGGGCCTCGGCGGATGAAAGGGGAAAGGGAAGAGTGCGGCACTCTAAATGCTTTTGTTCAGGGCGTCAATGAAAGATGCCCGTCGGCCGGGCGGCGAGCGAGAGGCGGATGCCCGCAGGGCTGGCGCCGACCCGGATGCCCAGGCCGGGGAGAAGCTGAAACAGCGGCCGGCCGAAGGCGAACAGTTCCCGGCCCAGGGAGAGTCCAAAGCGGGAGGCGGCCTGCTCCCGGAAGAGGAGATCGCCAGCCACGGCGGCTTCCAGTTCGGCCAGCAGGGCCCGGACCGTGTCGGGCTGCTGCAGGTCGCGGCGAACCGTTGCCAGATCGGGGCAGGGGCAGGCCTGCTCGTGCTCCCGCATGAGCGGCAGCAGGGGATCGTCCGGTTCCAGGCAGTCGAACCGGGTCAGCAGGTCCTGGCCGGCGATGGCCAAGAGCGGCCCGGTATCCGTGCAGTCGAGCAGCCCGCAGGCCATGGGTCGATGGTCGTAGCGGCGGCATCCCCTGATGGTCTCGTCGTAAAACAGGCAGCACCAGGTGCCGCCCTGTCCCGCCAGTTTGAGGAATTCACGGGCAACCGGTTCCGGCCCCTCGGCCAGGGGCTGAACGGCCAGCTCGCCCCGCCGGACCGTGACCAGATCGTCCGGACGCAGCCAGCCGGAACGGATCAGGTGCAGATCTGGACCGTGCAGGGCCGGGCCGCCCTGGCGGCAGCAGGTGCCGCAGCGCCGACAGCCGGCGGCAGCGCTCACGGCATGACGTCCAGGCTGTCGCCCCGGCGGAGGGTGCCGGGCACGATCACCTTGGTGAAGATGCCCTCGCGCGGCATGATGCAGTCGCCCACCTGCTTGAAGATGGCACAGCCCTGATGGCATTTCTTGCCGATCTGGGTCACCTCCAGCACCACCTGGCCGTTGCTCAACCGGGTGCCGATCGGCAGGCTGACCAGATCGAGTCCCTCGGTGGTGATGTTCTCGGCAAAGGCGCCGGGATCGAGTTCCAGCCCCTTGTTGCGCATGAAGTCGATCGACTCCTCGGCCAGCAGGCTGATCTGACGGTGCCAGTTGCCGGCGTGGGCATCGCCGACCATGCCGTGGTCGACCCTGACTTCGATGGCGTCCACCGGCTCCTTGTTGACGCCCTTTGCCCGGCTGATATTCAGCGAAATAATTGTTCCCATATTTTTAACCCGTTACATTGTTGGTTCATTTGTCTGCTGGTTGTTTGGAGCCCTGTCCCTGGTTCGACAAGGAATCTGCCGCCCTCTTCCCCGCCGATCTAGGGCTCCATCAGCTCCGTGCTCAGATAGCGCTCGCCGGTGTCGGGCAAAATGACCACGATCCGCTTGCCCTGGAATTCCGTTCGCACCGCCAGCCGCAGAGCGCAGGCCAGGGCTGCGCCGCCGGAGATGCCGCAGAGGATGCCCTCGGTCCGCGCCAGGTTGCGCGCCTGCAGGATGGCCTCCTCGTTGTCCACGGTCATGATTTCGTCCAGCAGCGCGCGGTCGAGGTTGTCCGGGACGAAACCGGCGCCGATACCCTGGATCTTGTGCGGGCCGGGCGCGCCGCCGGAAAGGACCGGCGAGGCCGACGGCTCCACAGCCACCACGTGCAGGGCCGGATTGCGTTCCTTGAGGAAACCGCCCGCGCCGCTGACGGTGCCGCCGGTGCCGACCCCGGCGACGAACGCATCGACCCGGCCGTCGCACTGCCCCCAGATCTCCGGCCCGGTGGTGCGCCGGTGCATGGCCGGGTTGGCCGGATTGGCGAACTGATCCGGCATCCAGGAGCCGGACGTCTGCCCGCAAATCTCCCTGGCCCTGGCCACCGCGCCCTTCATTCCCTCGGCCGCCGGGGTCAGCACCAGCTCGGCGCCCAGATGGGCGAGCAGCTTGCGCCGTTCGATGCTCATGCTCTCCGGCATGGTGAGGATCAGCTTGTACCCCCGGCTGGCGCTGACAAAGGCCAGGCCAATGCCGGTGTTGCCACTGGTCGGCTCGACGATGGTTCCGCCCGGCGTAAGCACGCCGCGCTCTTCGGCATCGTCCACCATGGCCACGGCCACCCGGTCCTTGACGCTGCCCAGCGGGTTCATGGATTCGATCTTGGCCAGCAACTCGACACTGCTGGCCATCCGTTGCAGATGAACCAGCGGCGTGTTGCCGATGGCCCTGGAAAAATCGTCACAGATGGCAGACATCACTTTCCTCCCTCATCCCGGCCGAAATAGACCAGCCGGGGCTGTTCCAGCATGACTCGCGTATCCGGGCCGATCGACTCGGTCAGCCAGACGTTGCCGCCAATGATCGACCGCGCCCCGACCACGGTCTCGCCGCCGAGAATGGTGGCGTTGGCGTAGATGATGACGTCGTCCTCGATGGTGGGATGGCGCTTGACGTTGCGCAGGCGGACGCCGGCATCCCGCGGCAGGCTGAGCGCTCCCAGGGTGACGCCCTGGTAGAGCCGCACCCGGTCGCCGATGGTGGTGGTGGCGCCGACCACCACGCCCGAGCCGTGGTCGATGAAGAAGTGCGAGCCGATGGTGGCCTCGGGGTTGATGTCGATGGCGGTGCGATGGTAGGCGTGCTCGCTCATGATCCGGGGAATGAGCGGCACCTCCAGTTCGTGCAGCCGGTGGGCCAGGCGGTAGACCATGGTGGCGAACAGGCCGGGATAGCTGAAGATGACCTCGTCCGAATTGGCCGCGGCCGGATCGCCGGTCAGGGTGGCCTCGATGTCGGTCTCGAGCAGGTTGCGGATCGCGGGCAGGCCCTCGATCAGGGCGGCGGCCATCTCGTAGCTCCGTTCATTGCACAGGGTGCAGGCCTGGTTGTGGCGGAAGCAGTCGTGGCGGATGGCCGAGCTGATCTGGTTGGCCAGATGCTCGTAGAACAGGCTGAGCTGCTGCCCCAGATGATATTCCAGGTTTTCCGGCCGAAGGATGTCCGGCGAGAAAAAACCGGGGAAGAGGATGCGCTGCGCCTGCTCGACCAGGCCGATCACCTCTTCCTTGGAGGGGATCGGCACCGGCTCGATGTGGCTGGCCCAGCGGCCGCCCTTGAAACCGGCGGCCAGGGCGGTCACCGCCTCGGGGATCGGATTGCGCACCCGCTCGGCGGTGACGGTTTCGGTCTTGCAACTGCCGGACAGCACGTCTTGTTTACCCATGATGAACTCCTGAACCCACCGGGTCATGTCACCCGCTCCAGCATCATGATGCCGTAGGTGGCCCGCAGGTTTTTCAATGTTCGCACGATATTGCCCTTGTAGTCGTGGTGGTGGGTGTTGATCGCCACCTCGCGCACGGTGCGCACCCCGAACAGCCGCAAGAACCGTTTGAAATCCTTGATGGAAATGACCCGGATATTCGGCGTGCTGTACCACTCGTAGGGCAGTTGGTCGGTGATCGGCGCCATGCCGGTGAGCAGAAGATGCAGCCGGGCCGACCAGTGGGCGAAATTGGGAAAGCTGACGATCACCCGCTTGCCGACCCACAACAGATCGATGAGCAGTTCCTTGGGGTCGTGGATCTGCTGGAGGGTCTGGCTGAGCACCACCACGTCGAAACGTCCCTCGGGATAATCGCGCACCTCCTGGCGGAAATCGCCCTGGAGCACGGTGAGGCCGCGCTCGATGCAGCGCGCCGCCTTTTCCTCGGCAAGCTCGATGCCGGTGCCGGCCACCTGTTTGTGGCGCTTGAGGTAGTCGAGCAGATCGCCGTTGCCGCAGCCCAGGTCGAGCACCCGCGAGCCCGATTCGATCCAGGAGGCGATCACCTGGAGGTCGAAGCGCATGGAGCCCAGTTCCGGATTAAAGACAGCGCTCATGGTACACCCGGTCGAGAAAACCGCTGATCAGGCCGTCCAGCCGCCTGTTCGGCAGGAGAAAGGCGTCGTGGCCCCACTGGGCCTCGATCTCGCAGAAGCTGACATCGCTGCCGTTTTTCTTGAGCGCCGAGACGATGTCCCGCGACTGGTAGGTGGGGTAGAGCCAGTCGGACGTGAAGGAGACCACCAGGAAGGGCACGTTGGCCAGGGTCTCGTTGACCAGCAGGTTGACGCCGCCGCGTTCCAGGTCGAAATAGTCGGCCGCCTTGGTGATGTAGAGAAGCGAGTTGGCGTCGAAACGGTTGACGAACTTCTTGCCCTGGTGATGCAGGTAGCTTTCCACCTGGAAATCGCCGGTGAAATCGAAGGACAGCGCGCTGCGGTGCAGGCGGCGGCCGAATTTCTCCCGCATGGCCGAATCGGAAAGATAGGTGACATGGCCGATCATCCGCGCCACGGCCAAGCCGTGCGCGGGGCCGGGGCCGTCGTAATAGTCGCCGTTGTTCCACTCCGGGTCGGCCATGATCGCCTGGCGGGCCACCTCGTTGAAGGCGATGGCCTGGGCCGAATGGCGGGTGGTGGTGGCGAGCGGAATGGCGGAGCCCACCATCTCCGGGTAGTCGGCGCACCAGCGCAGCACCTGCATGCCCCCCACCGAGCCGCCGACGAGCGACATCAGCTTGGCAATGCCGAGATGGTCGATCAGGTGCTTCTGGGCGCGCACCATGTCCTTGATGGTGACCATGGGAAAGGCCAGGCCATAGGGTTTGCCGGTGGCGGGATTGATCGACGAGGGCCCGGTGGAGCCGGCACAGCCGCCGAGGATGTTCGAGCAGATGACGAAATAGCGGTTGGTGTCCACCGGCTTGCCCGGCCCGACCATGTTGTCCCACCAGCCGGGCCGCCCGTCGCCCTCGCTGAGATGGCCCGCCACATGGGAATCCCCGGAAAAGGCGTGCAGGATGAGGATGGCGTTGGTGCGCTCGGCGTTCAGTTCGCCGAGCGTCTCGTAGGCGAGCGTGATCGGCCCCAGCCGGACGCCGCAGTCCAGCGTCATTGCGTCCGGCGGACCGGCGAAGGTGTAGAACCTGCGCTCAACCAGCAAAGGCGTGGCCGGCCGGCTCTCCGTGCTGTTCATGGTCGCTGCATCCCTTCAGGGTCGAACCGACCCGCCATTTCCCCACATTGTAGGATTTTCTTCTGTTCGTTATCCGCAGGAATCATGGCGGGATATATAAGCACATCCGAGGAGTTCCGCCACGAGAAAGTACGATGGCCGGCACGCCGGTCCATCCTACCCGCGCCTTGCCGCGGACGGATCAGTCCCTGGTCAGCTGGCGGTAGCGGATGCGGTGCGGCTGGTCGGCGTCGGCGCCTTTGCGCTTCCTGTAATCCTGCTCGTAGTCGGAGTAGTTGCCCTCGAACCACACCACTTCGCTGTTGCCCTCGAAGGCCATGATGTGGGTGGCGATGCGGTCGAGAAACCAGCGGTCGTGGCTGATCACCACGGCGCAGCCGGCGAAGTTCTCCAGGGCCTCCTCCAGGGCGCGCATGGTGTTGACGTCGAGGTCGTTGGTGGGCTCGTCGAGCAAAAGCACGTTGCCGCCCTCCTTGAGCATCCGCGCCAGATGGACCCGGTTGCGCTGGCCGCCGGAGATCTCGCCCACCTTCTGCTGCTGGTCGCTGCCGGTGAAGTTGAACCTGGCCACGTAGGCGCGGGCGTTGACCTCGCGGGTGCCGAGCCAGATGGTCTCCTGTCCCTCGGCGATGGCCTGGAAGATGGTGTGCTGCGGATTGAGGCTGTCGCGCGACTGGTCGACATAAGCCAGTTTGACCGTCTCGCCGATGCGGATGGTGCCCGCATCGGGCTGCTCCTGGCCGGTGATCATCCGAAACAGCGTGGTCTTGCCGGCGCCGTTGGGGCCGATGATGCCGACGATGCCGCCGGGCGGCAGGGAGAAGCTGAAATTGTCCAGCAGCAGCTTGTCCTCGTAGGCCTTGCGCAGCCCCTCGGCCTCGATCACCAGCTTGCCCAGGCGCGGTCCCGGCGGGATGTAGAGTTCCATGTCGCCCGCCGCCTTTTCGCCCTGCTGGCTGAGCAGGTTTTCGTAGGCGGTGATGCGCGCCTTGGACTTGCTCCGCCGGCCCTTGGGGCTCATGCGGATCCACTCCAGCTCGCGGGCCAGGGTGCGCTGGCGCTCGGTCTCCTTTTTCTCCTCCACGGCCAGCCGCTTCTGTTTCTGCTCCAGCCAGGAGGAATAGTTACCCTTCCAGGGGATGCCCTGGCCGCGGTCCAGTTCCAGAATCCAGCCGGCCACGTTGTCGAGGAAGTAGCGGTCGTGGGTCACGGCGATGACCGTGCCCGGATACTGCTGCAAGTGCTGCTCCAGCCAGGAGATCGATTCGGCGTCCAGGTGGTTGGTCGGCTCGTCCAGGAGGAGAATATCGGGATTTTTCAGCAGGATGCGGCACAGGGCCACCCGCCGCTTCTCGCCACCGGAGAGCACGCCGCAGCGCATGTCCGCCGGCGGGCAGCGCAGGGCGTCCATGGCCATCTCCAGGCGCGAATCCAGGTTCCAGGCGTCGATGGCGTCGAGCTTGTCCTGGACCTGGGCCTGGCGGTCGATCAGGGCCTGCATGGCGTCGTCGTCCATGGGCTCGGCGAATTTTTCGTTGATGGCGTTGAACTCGTTCAGCAGGTCCACCGTGGCCTGGGCGCCCTCCTCGACGATCTCGCGCACCGTCTTGTCCGCATCGAGCATTGGTTCCTGGGGCAGATAGTCGACGGTGTAGCCCTCGGAGAGGATGGTCTTGCCCTCGTGTTCCCTGTCGATGCCGGCCAGGATGCGGAGCAGGGTGCTCTTGCCCGAGCCGTTGAGGCCCAGCACGCCGATCTTGGCGCCGTAGAAATAGGAAAGGGAGATGTCTTTCAGGATCTGCTTCTGGTTGTACTTCTTGCTCACTTTGAGCATCGAGTAGATGATCTTGTTCGGTTCGTTGGCCATTGGTACTCTCTGTTTTTTTCAGTCAACCGGGCCCCATGATTCGGGCCGATACCGGTTGTCGCGATTGTTCTTTCCCATGAAACGAGGCGGCCATCCCCTTGGACGACGCCCGGCGCCATCTTACCCGCATCCCGCCGATCCGGCAATTCTTCTCGCGAAAAGGCAGTGGTGAGGCGCCCTTACCCCGGAGACACGCCTGGGCGAAATCGTCTTTTTGACGGGAAAAAGCCGTCCTCCCCGCCGGCGATCCGTCACCGGGGCGGCGGCGCTTTTCTGCTTGCTTTCTTCCCGCAGTCCTGCTTTTTTTGGGAACAGCGATCCATAACGAGCCGGAAAAAGGCGGTCGTCCGCCTTGTCCGGACAACAAGCGAAATCTATGCGGAGTGAATGTATGTCGAGAACAGTTCGTTGCCTTCTGATCGCGGCCACCCTGGTCGCCCTCGCCGGTTGCGGCGTCAAGGACAGTGTCACGGAGTTGGTCGGCCTGGGCGGGCCCGACCAGACCGCCTACAGCGGGCCGGTCTATCCGGCCACCGCCACCACCGCCGTCGCCTTTCAACCGGCCCAGGTCGACAGAAACTGCCGGGTGTTCGCCGAGGCGCTGGTGCAGTTTCCGGCCAAATCCTCGGGCCAGGCCGTGGAGGCCGCCGTGCTGACCGAGGCCAGGACACGGGGGGCCGACCGGGTGCTGATCGGCCAGACCCGCCAGGGCGAGGACGACGACGGCCCGCGGTTTCTCTATTACGGTCCGGCCCACGAGTACCTCTGCGCCGAGCAGTGCGGCGGCTGGAAGTTCGGCTACGAAGTCTGGGAGCGGCAAGGCGAGTGGGTGACCCTCGGCTACAGGGAATGGGGCAAGGCCGGCGCGGTCTTTGACACGCCCCTCATCATGCAGGTGGCCCTGCTCCGCTGCCAGTAAGCCGTTTTTCCCCTCTCGCCCGGGTGGGGCGCCCCGTTCGAAATGCGCCAGGCCCTTGCCCGCAGGAATCCTTGCGCGGCAAGGGCCTGACCGTTCCGGCCCGCGCCGGCGGGCAAGACCCGCCGAAAAACCGGTGGATTTTTTGGCCACATCCGGTAACCCTGCTGAAAAACATCCTTTTTTGCGGCTTACTTTTACCTTCGAGGAGGCTCTCGCATGGAATGGAATACACCCGGCGCCCATCGCTGGCGATTTTGTCGCCTGGGCGGCTTCGATCAGGTCCGCCTGGAAACCGGCGAGGATATCCGCCACCTGGCCGAACTGGATCAGAAACTGTGGGCAGCGCTGAGCTGCCCGGTCACCGGCCTGGAGTTCGATACCCAGACCCTGGCTTTGCTCGACAGCGACGGCGACGGCAGGGTCCGGGTTCAGGAAGTGCTGGCGGCAGTGGACTGGACCTGTGCGGTGCTTGCCGATCCGGACAGCTTACTGGTCGGTTCGGCCGAACTGCCCCTTGCGGCCATCGACGCCGGCCATCCGGAAGGGCGGCGACTCCTGGCCTCGGCCCGGCAACTGCTGGCCTATCGCGGCAAACCCGAGGCCGACAGCGTCTCCATGGCGGACGTGACCGATACCGCCTCGCTGCTGCACGAATCGGTCCTCAACGGCGACGGCATCGTGCCGCTGCATGCCGCCGGAGAAGAGAACACCGCGCGCCTGATCGAGGAGATCCTCGCCTGCATGGGCAGTGACGAGGATCGCAGCGGCAAGCCCGGCGTGTCCCGGGAACGGATCGAGGCCTTCTTCGAGGCGGCCCGGCTCTATGTCCAATGGTGGGACCGGGCGACCGGCGACGGCGCCATCCTCCCCTTCGGCGACGCCACCCATGCCGCCGTGCGAAGCTACGCCGCCCTGCAGGGCAAAATCGACGACTATTTCATCCGTTGCGGCCTGGCCGCCTACGATCCCCAGGCGGAGACACCGCTCAACCCGTCCCCCGCCACCTACGAAACCCTGGCCGCCCAGGATCTGCACGGCGCCTCCGCCGAGCTGGCCCGGATCCCCCTGGCGCGCATCCGGGCCGGCCGCGCCCTGCCGCTGACCAACGGCGTCAACCCCGCCTGGGCCGCCGCCATCGGGGAATTCGCCCGGCTGATCGTCACGCCCCTGTTCGGCCAGGCCGAGCATCTGGACGAGGACCAATGGCAGCGGATCAAGGCCATCTTCGCGCCCTACGAAGCCTGGCAGGCCGAAAAGGCCGGCGCCGAGGTCGAGGCTTTGGGACTGGCACGGATCCGGGAAATCCTCCGGGGACCGGACCGCGAACAACTGGAACAGCTCTTGGAGCGCGACCTTCGCCTGGCCGAACAGGTGGCGGGCATCGACAAGGTGGTCCGGCTGGTGCATTTGCACCGCGACCTCTACCGCCTGCTCAACAATTTCGTCTCGTTCCGCGATTTCTACGCCCAGGGTTCCACGGCCATCTTCCAGGCCGGGACCCTGTACCTCGACGGCCGGGCTTGCGAACTGTGCGTCCGGGTGGAAAACATCGAAACGCACAGCCAACTGGCCCTCCTCAGCCGAACCTATCTGGCCTACTGCGACTGCCGGCGCCGCGGCAGCAGCGAACAGATGCTGATCGCCGCCGCCTTCACCGGCGGTGACGCCGACAACCTGATGGTCGGCCGCAACGGCGTCTTTTACGACCGCAAGGGCTGCGACTGGGATGCGACCATCGTCAAGATCATCGACCATCCCATCTCCGTGTCCCAGGCGTTCTGGGCGCCCTACAAACGAATCGCCCGCATGATCGGCGAGCAGATCGAGAAATTCGCCGCCGCCAAGGTCAAGGAGATGGACAGCAGCGCCAGTACCGGCATCGCCAATGCCGGCGCCAAGGCCACCACGGTCGCGGCCGTGCCACCAGCCGCGCCGGCACCCTTCGACGTCGGCAAGTTCGCCGGCATCTTCGCCGCCATCGGCCTGGCTCTGGGCGCCATCGGCACGGCCGTCGCCACGGTCATCGGCGGTTTCCTGGCCCTGCCCCTCTGGGAAATGCCGCTGGCCGTGGCCGGGATCGTTCTGGCCATTTCCGGACCGTCGATGCTGATCGCCTATCTCAAGCTGCGCCAGCGCAACCTGGGGCCGATTCTCGACGCCAACGGCTGGGCGGTCAACGCCAGGGCCGCGATCAACATCCCCTTCGGTTCGACCCTGACCAAGATGGCCGAACTGCCCAAGGGGGCCGAACGGACCCTGAGCGATCCCTTTGCCGAAAAGAAAACGCCCTGGAAGCGGTGGCTGATCCTGCTGGCCCTGCTCACCGCCCTGGGACTGGCCTGGCAGCACGGCTTCATCCAGCAGATCGGCCGGCAACTCAAGCCGTTGTTCACCACCCAGATGGACAAGGCCGAGGGACAGGCAGTGCCGCCGCAGACGTCCGCACCGGCATCGGACAAGCCCGCGCCTCCGCCCGCCAAGTAAGGGCCGCCGCGGAGGTGGAATTTGCGGTTGTCTTCGGTATGTCTCTGTAGCATAGTGGAAAAATCGATCACGAAGCATGGGGAATCAGAACCGTCTGAGAACGCACTGGTTTTTCAATTGTTTCAACACGACTGCCACCACGGGGATAGCCCCGGATGGAGGAGGAAGAGATGCATGTGATTCTGGATTTGTGCCTGGTGCCGCTGGGGGTGGGCGTTTCCGTTTCGAAGTATGTGGCCGAATGCCACCGGGTCTTGCAGGAGGCCGGCCTCAAGTCGCAGTTGCACGCCTACGGCACCAACATCGAAGGCGAGTGGGATGCGGTGATGGCGGCGGTCAAGCGCTGCCACGAGCGGGTGCACGAGATGGGCGCGCCGCGCATCACCACCACCATCAAGCTCGGCACCCGCACCGACCGCGACCAGACCATGGCCGATAAGGTGCAGAGCGTGGAGCGGAAGCTGGGGTGAGTATCGGATTCCGAAAAGGAAGGAAATGGCCGACGAACGCTTTTTCGCCGACCCGCGGCTTTCCTTTGCCGAGGGCCGCTTTTCCCGGCAGAGCACCCGCACCTTCAAGCCGCACATGCACCGGTGTTTCAGCATCGGCGCGGTCGAGGAGGGCGAGATCCTCTATCGCGCCGACGGCCAGTGCCACCGCCTGCGGCCAGGCGGCTTCGCCCTGATCAATCCCGAGACCCTGCACGCCTGCAACCATGAAACAGCTGCCCCGCGCAGCTATTTCATGCTCTACCTCCAGACCGATTGGTGTCTGCGGGTGCAGCAATCGCTCTGGCGGGTGGAACGGTTCGTGCCGGTCCGGCGGCCGCTGCTGGAGGATACCCGCCTGTACGAACACTTCCGCGCGGCCATGGCCTGCCTGATGGTGCCGGGGCCGTTGCTGGCCAAGGAACAGCAACTCCTTGAGCTAATGGAAGCCGTCTTTGTCCGCGCCTGCAATCCGGGCGAACCTGCCCGGCCGGCCAGCCAGCGGGTCGAGCAGCTCAGGGACCGGCTGGCCGCCGATCTGGCTGCCGACCTCACTCTGGAGTGCCTGGCAACCGAGATGGGCGCCAACGCCTGCACCCTGATCCGCCAGTTCAAGGAGGCCACCGGCATCACCCCCCACGCCTACCGCACCAACTGCCGGATCGACCATGCCCGCCATCTGCTCCGCCAGGGCCGGGACATCGCCGAGACCGCGCTCGAGTGCGGCTTCTTCGACCAAAGCCACTTCCACCGCCACTTCAAGGCCATGACCACGGTCACCCCGCGGGAATACCAGGTCAATTTCGTCCAATAACCGCCCGGAAAAATCCTCTATACTCCCCGGCAAAAACGGAGGAGTTCATGGAGTTCCTGCTCATCGCCTCGGCCCATTTCCTGGCCCTGCTCAGTCCGGGGCCGGATTTTTTCCTGATTCTCCAGACCGCGCTACGCCTGCCCCTGCGCCATGCCTTTGCCGTCTGCGCCGGGATCGCCGGGGCCAACGCCCTCTACCTGCTGCTGGCGGTGCTCGGCCTGGAGACGGTGCGGCAGTGGACCGGCCTGATGCTGATCCTCCGTTTTTTCGGCGCCGCCTACCTGATCTACCTTGGCATTCTGCTGCTGCGCGCGCCCATGCGGCCCCTGGACGAGGGCCACGGCTCCCCCTCTTTTCTCCATGCGGCGAGCCTGCGGCAACAGTTTACCGTGGGCTTTCTCTCGGGTATGCTCAACCCCAAGAACGCCATTTTCTATCTCAGCCTGTTCACCGCCATGGTGTCGCCGCAGACCAGCCTGGGCCTGCGCGGCCTGTACGGCCTGTGGATGGCCGGACTGGTGCTGTTCTGGGACATGGGCGTGGCCATGGCCGTGGGCAACAGGTGGATCAAGGCCCGGCTGGGTCTGTGGATTTTCCGGATCGAGAAAGGCGCCGGGGCCGCGCTCGCCCTGTTCGGCGTGTTCCTGGCCCTTGACTGACACAACTGCACGGCGGGGAGAGCCGCATCATGATGCCGGATGAGTATTACTTCGAGGAAGGTTGTTTCATCATCGAACTGCACAACACCCCGGCGGACCCGGCGGTGTCGGTGGCCCGCGCCCGAGTCGAGCCGGGCCGCACCACCCGCTGGCACAGCCTTGCGGGGATCGAAGAGCGCTACCTGATCGTCGAGGGAAGCGGCCGGGTGGAGGTGGGCGACCTAGCGCCCAGGGATGTGCGGCCGGGAGATGCGGTCCGCATCCCGCCCGGCTGCCGCCAGCGGATCGCCAACACCGGCACGGTCGACCTCATCTTCCTCGCCGTCTGCACTCCGCGTTTCGTTGCCGTCGCCTACCGCGACCTGGACCGGGCCGCGCCCGCGCCGTAAATCGTCCCCATCAGTACAACTGGAGCAGCTTATCCATTTCCTCGGCCTTCATGCTGAAGCTGTGGGCCTCGTCCGGGAAGGCGCGGCTCTCCACCTCGGCCTTGTACTGGGCCAGGGCTGCGGCCACCTGTTCGTTGATCCTGGCGTACTGCTTGACGAATTTGGGGGTGAACCGGTCGTAGAGGCCGACCAGGTCGTGGATCACCAGCACCTGGCCGTCGCAGCCCGGCCCGGCGCCGATGCCGATGGTGGGAATGGAGATCGCCTTGGTGATGTGCTCGGCCAGGGGCGCGGGAATGGCTTCGAGCACGATGGAAAAGCAGCCGGCCTCCTCCAGGGCACGGGCGTCATCGAGCAGCTGCTGGGCCGCGTGGGCGCTCTTGCCCTGGACCTTGAAACCGCCGAGGCTGGTGGCGGTCTGCGGCGTCAGGCCGATATGTCCCTGCACCGGGATGCCGGCGCGGACGATGGCCGCCACGGTCTCGGCCATGGCCACGCCGCCCTCGACCTTGACCGCGTCGGCCCGCCCCTCCTTGAGCAGGCGGGTGGCGTTGTTGATGGCCGCCGGCATCGAGCTGTTGTAGGAGCCGAAGGGCATGTCGGTGACCACCAGGGCATGCTCGACCCCTCGCACCACCGCCTTGGAGTGATGGATCATTTCCTCCATGGTCACCGAAACCGTGTCCGGATAGCCCAGCACCACCATGCCCAGGCTGTCGCCCACCAGGGCGATGTCGATCCCGGCGGCATCCACCAGCCTGCCCCAGGGATAGTCGTAGGCGGTCAGCACCGAGATGGGGGTCCCGTTTTTGCGATGGCGGATGTCCGGAATGGTCAGCTTTTTCTGGTGCATGGGGTCTCCTGGGATGAAGTGACGGTGAAAAACGGTTCGATCCGATGGGAAACGGTGGCCTCCAGGGCCTTGATCAGGCGGGTGAGCAGCAGGTTGACCGGGGTGGGGACACCCACCTCCCGCCCCTTGGCGACGATGGCGCCGTTGATCGCGTCGATCTCGGTGGGGACGCCCCGGAGGATGTCCTGGAGCATGGAAGCCCGGTTGGCGGCGGTCAGGGCGCACACCTGCCGGACCCGTTCCTCCTGCCCGTCGTAGGGTAGATCGATGCGGAGCGCCCTGGCCACGGCCACGGCCTCGGCCACGGCCTCGGCCATCAGCGCCTCGCATGCAGGCACCTGGGCGAGCACGCCGTTGGGCACCCGCACGAGGGCGGTGAGGGCGTTGATGCCGGCGTTGACGATCAGCTTGGACCAGAGCAGGGCCTCGACATCGTCGGCCAGGCGGGTGTCGATGCCCGCCCGGTTGAAGAGGTCGGCGACCGCCCCCAGCCGCTCGGCCTGGCCGAGGCCGATGCCGAGCACGGTGGGTCCGCAACCGGCATGGCGGATGTGTCCGGGAGCCAGCAACGTGGCCGCCTGGGCGGTGACGCCCGCCGCCGCCCGGTCCGCACCTACGGCGGCGGCCAGCCGCTCCAGGTTGCCGAGGCCGTTCTGCAGGGTGAGCGCCAGACCGTCCCCGGACAGAAGATGCCCGGCCGTCGCAGCGGCCGCCCCGGTGGACCGGGCTTTGGTGCAGACCAGCACCAGGTCGGCCCGCCGGTCGTACGCGTCCGGTGCGGTCAATGCCGACATGGCGGTCCGCCGGACCGCGCCGTCCATGCCGGTGAGGGTCAGGCCCCTGTCGTTGATGGCGCGGGCATGGTCCGCGTTGGTGGTGAGGAGGCAGACGCGCGCATGGGGAGCGAGCAGGGTGGCGAACAGACCGCCCATGGCGCCGGCGCCGATGATCAGTATCTCCATGCTGCCCTCCTTCCCGCCGGGACCGCGGCCGGTCGTCGCCGCCACGCCAGCGGCGTCTTCGCTGGCGACAGTTATAAACCATCGACCGAAAAGGTCAACCCGAACCCGGTCTTCGGCCGTGCAGTCAGGGTTTGCAGCGGCCGCCGCATCGGGGTACAGTGAAAAAACCGTGGCAACCGTCCATCCGTCCCTGCTTTCCGGAGGCCCCATGCACCTTTTTGTCTGGCGTCACAGCACGCATTTTTCCAGTTGGTCCATGCTCGACGAGCCGCACATCCACAAGGACAACTACCTCCAGGCCGACGTCACCGTGCTGGCGCCGTCCAGGGAGGAGGCCCTGGCACTCCTGGCCCGCACCGGCGACTGGAACGTCGAGGAGTTGCAGCGGCTCGTTCCCGAAATCATCCCCCTGGATGCACCCCGCATCGTCATCAGCCACGTCGACGGCCGCTGAACCGCGCCTCGAAACATGCCGCACAGGGCGGCGCGCCGCTTTTCCCCTGTGCATTCGGGGACAAACGCGGTAGTATGACGAAACGATCCGTTCCGTCCCGGAGGGACAGCCGGCAGACAGTCCCTCGCAGTCCGGTGGCCCCGCCTCTCCCGGACGCTACGGCCGATTCTCCTGACCATCGCTATGCCGAGGATTTTCTTCCCATGGAACAGTCCGGAACAAACCTGATCGCCAAGAAGGTCTGCTGGTACGAATCCTGCGCCATTCTGTTTGTCATCGCCCTCTCCTGGTTCGACGAGATCCTCGACATTCCCCATGTCGTGCTCGGCGGCGTCGCCACCCCGATCAACTGGCGGGAGTCCATTTTCGAAAGCATCATCATCGCCATCGTCGGCGGCCTGATCATCCGCCACACCTACAAGCTGCTCACCCGGATCGGCTATCTGGAAAGCATTCTACCGGTCTGCGCCTCATGCCACCAGATCCGGATGGACCCCGAATTCTGGCGGGACATCAAGCAGTTCGTCCAGGAACGGTCCGCCAGCGAATTCACCCACGGCGTCTGCCCCGACTGCATCGACAAATACTATCCGGAGCTGAAGCAGAAGACCACCGCCGCCAACGGCACCGAATAGTGCCCTCCTGCCCCGCCGCTTCCGCCCGGTAACCACGCGCCCACCATGGATAAGATCCGCGCCCTGTGCCTGGCCGAACGTTTCCAGTTCGACGCTCTCTACGAATTCCTCTCCCACCAGACGCACGCCGCCCGGATGCGCAACGTCATCCACCTCAACCCCGACGACGGCGTCCACGCCTTTCTCTTCGATTACGGCGTCTGCGTCCTGTTCCGGTACGATTACGAATCGGAAAAGCGGCTTATCGACCTGCTGCGCAAGTACGCGGTCAATCCGCTGGAAACGGTGGTCGAGGAGGAACTGGAATACCGGCACGGCAGCGAAACGGGCATCCGCATCCGCAACGACCTGATCGAGGTCGACGATGTGGACGAACTCACCTGCCTGTCGCTGGGCCACGCCCTGGCCCAGTCGACCAAGCTGGCCTTCTTCGAGTCGTCGATCGAAGAGATGATCAACCAGACCAAATACATCCCCGAGGCTCTGGCGAAAAAAGGGTCGATCGCCATGTCGCGCACCCGACTGGCCAGGGAGCGCGGCCGGGTCTATCTGGAAAAATCCCGCATCATCCTCCAGTTCAACCTCCTGGACACGCCTGAGTTCATCTGGGAATATCCGGAACTGGAACACTATTACCTGGCCCTGTCGCGCTACCTCGAAATCACCCCCAGGGCCACGGTGCTGAAGGACCGGCTGGAGGTGATCCAGGAGCTGCTGGAGATGATGGCCGACGAGCAGAAGCACAGCCATTCGAGCATGCTGGAGTGGATCATCATCATCCTGATCGCCATTGAGATCGTGCTCTTTTTCGTCAAATAACCGCTGAACGCCGCCCGGCCCTTTCCCTTTGCCCTCCGCGGCCCGGATGTTTATGGTGTCAACCAAGACAGCCACGGTCAACACATCCGCACGGAGGTCCCCATGAACATCCTCATCACCGGCGGCACCGGCTTTGTCGGGTCGGCCGTCAGCCAGCGGCTCCTGGAGCAGGGTCACGAAGTCACGGTCATCGGCAGCAGCGGCCGGAGCCGGCTCGTCGTCCCGCAGGCGCACCTCACCCACGTCATTGCCGACACCACCCGGCCCGGCGACTGGCAGCGGCTGGTCCCGGAACAGGACGCCCTGATCAACCTGGCCGGCCGCTCGGTGTTCAACCTCTGGACAGAACGCTACAAGAAGGCGATCTACGACAGCCGCATCCTCACCACCCGCAACCTGGTGGCCGCCCTGCCGGCGACCACCGGGGCCGTGCTGCTCAGCGCCTCGGCGGCCGGCTACTACGGCGACGGCGGCGAGATCGAGAAGACCGAGAGCAGCGGTCCGGGCAGCGATTTCCTGGCCCGGGTCTGCCGGGACTGGGAGGCCGAGGCCGGCAAGGCCGCCGACAGGGGGGCGCGGGTCGCGCTGATGCGGTTCGGCGTGGTCCTGGGCCGGGGCGGCGGCGCCATGGCCACCATGCGCACCCCCTTCCAGTTCGGCCTGGGCGGCCCGATCGGCAACGGCCGCCAGTGGTTTCCCTGGATCCATCTCGACGACCTGGTCAACGCCCTGCTCTTTCTCCTCGGCGCTGAGGAATGCCGCGGTCCCTTTAATTTCACCGCGCCGCAACCGGTGCGGCAGCAGGAGTTCGCCCGCCAGTTGGGGGCCGCCCTCCACCGGCCCGCCATCATGCCGGCGCCGGCCTTCGTCATGCGCCTTCTCGGCGAATTCGGCTGCTCCCTGCTCCAGGGGCAGAAGACGCTGCCGCAGGGTTTGATCAACAGCGGCTATCTGTTCACCTATCCGGAGCTGCCGGCAGCCCTGCGGGAGATCGTCGGTGGTTGAGCACCGTTTCACCGCCGCCTCCCTTTTTCCCTGCTCCGCCGAGGAACTCTACCGGTGGCACAGCCGGCCAGGGGCGCTGGAACGGCTCGTCCCTCCCTGGGAAGCCACCCAGGTCGCAGACCGCGAGGGCGGCATCGAGCCGGGCGGACGAGTGGTGCTGGCCATGCGGGCCGGTCCCTTCCCCTATCGCTGGCATGCCCGCCACGTGGAGGACATCCCCGGCATCCTGTTCCGCGACATCCAGGAACGCGGCCCCTTTGCCTGTTGGAGCCACACCCACCGCTTCACTGACACCCCGGACGGCGCCCTGCTGGAAGACCAGATCGACTATGCCCTGCCCGGCCAGGCCCTGTTGCCCGGTTGCGCAACGGCGTTCATGGACCGGACCCTGCAACGGATCTTCCGCTACCGCCACGCCACCCTGCGCGACGACCTGCTCCTGCACCGGCGATGCAGCCGGACGCCGCTGCGGGTGCTGATCAGCGGCGCCAGCGGCGTGCTCGGCAGCGCCCTCATTCCCCTGCTGACCACCGGCGGCCACGAGGTCTGGACCCTGGTCCGGCGGCAGCCCGACCGGAGCAAGCGGGAAATCTACTGGAACCCGGAGCAGGGTGCGCTCAACCTCGCCGGCCTGCCCCCCTTTGACGGCGTGATCCACCTGGCCGGCGACAACATCGGCGAGGGCCGCTGGACCACGGCCAAGAAGAAGCGGGTGATCGACAGCCGGGTGCTGGGGACCGGCCTGATCGCCCGGACCATAGCCAGTCTGCCCGTCCGGCCCAGGGTGCTGCTCAGCGCCTCGGCGGTGGGTTTCTACGGCAACTGCCTCGACTGCTGCATGCGCGAGGAGGACAGCGCCGGCGCCGATTTCATCTCCGATGTCTGCGCCCTGTGGGAACAGGCGGCCCGGCCCGCCGAGGCGGCCGGCATCCGCACCGTCTTCCTCCGCATCGGCGTGGTGCTGACCCCTCGGGGCGGCGCCCTCCGGCGGCTGCTCGCCACCTCGGCCCTCGGCTTCCCCCGCCGGTTCGGCAGCGGCGATCAGTATCTCAGCTGGATCGCCATCAACGACATGGTCGGCGCCGTCCTGCACGCCCTCACCTGCGACACCCTGGCCGGGCCGGTCAACATCGCCGCGCCGCAGCCGGTCACCAACAGCCAGTTGATGCAGACCCTGGCCAGGGTGACGCGCCGTCCCCTGCTGCCGCCTGTCCCCGCCGCCATCCTGAAAACCCTTTACGGTCAGATGGCCTCCGAGGTATTACTGGGCGGCTGCCGGGTCGCCACCGACAAATTGCAGCAATCCGGCTACACCTTCCGCCATGCCGATCTCGACCTCGCCCTGGGCCACCTGCTCGGTACATGTGAACGCACCGCACCGGAGTTCTGAGTGAACTGGCAATTCAAAACCATCCTGGTGGTCATGATGGCCACGGCGCTGGCCTGCGGTTTCGGCCACCATCTCGTGCCCCCGGCGGTGCTCAATTTCGAGCGGCTGCACATCTTTCTGTTCAACCTGTGCAGCGGCGGCACCCTGCTGATGTACTACACCGAGGACAGGCCCTTCCTGACGCGCCGGACCCTGCTCTTCCTGGCCCTGGCCCTGGCCTTTGCCCTCTGCGCCTTCCTGCAGTGGTACATTCCGGCGATGTTCATCCCCCTGGCACTGGCCTGGCTGGTGGAAGCGGCCCGCATCGATCATTTCGGCAGCCGCTTTCCCCGCGCCCTCTTCTCCGGCCACGAGCCGGTTGCGCGCAAATTCCATCAGGCGGCCCTGCTCTGCCTCTCCTGCGGCCTGGCCTTCTCCAGCCCGGTGATCTGCAACTCGGTCTATCTGCACTGGTTCGTCAACGACAAGCTCCGGCTCGACACCTTCTTCCTCGGCTTTTCCTTTCCGGTTTCGCTGATCTCCATGTCGGTGATCTTCAGCCTGATGAAGCAGGAGGCCATCCGTTTTACCGAACTGCTCAAGGAGGCGTCCTTCTGGATCATCAATCTCGGCGTGATCGTCTTCTTCGGCTTCATCCTGGCCGGCCTGTTCACCTCCCAGGTAGCCATCGCCAGCCTGCTGTTCGTGACCGTGGCCTACATCTTCTCCCTGTACTGGCACGAGGGCATCCCCTTGCAGCAGAAGGCCTATCTGACCTCGGGCATCCTCTTTCTGCTGGTGACCTCGCTCACCGGCATCGCCTACATTTTTCTCTCCTTCTCGAGCTGGTACACCCCGGAAATCAGCCATCCCCTCCTGCGCCTCCACGCCTTTACCGCCCTCTACGGCTGGAACCTCAGCGGCCTGGCCGTGATCGGCCGCCACAACGATTTTCCGCTCCAGCTCCATTCGCGCCAGGTCATCCTGCTCCACTGGCTGACGGTGCTCGTGCTCTGTCCGCTCGGCTACTTCCTGCCGGTTTTCGCCGTGCTGGCCGTGCTGGCCTATACCTGGCTGCTGCTCCGCCTCTTTTTCATCCAGGGCGTGGTCGACCGCCAGCTCACCGCCATACAGGACGAAAGCCTGCATCCCGCTGCCACCCTGTCGGGGCCGAAAAAGTAAAAAAACCACCGCATCCCTCCCCGCCGAATTCCGGCTGATGACGGCGAAACCCTTGTGCCGCAAGCAATCCCGGTGCACGATCTCCTCTTGACAGCTGTCTTTGCAATTCATTACAGAAAGAACAATGTGTGTGACATGGCTGCGCATTCGCGTCGCCAGGCCGGCCCGGTCGTCGGATTTTCCACCGTTTTTGGGAGGCAACCGATGCTGTTTCGTTCTTTCCCCTTGCGCGCGGTTTTGCCCGTCTGCCTGTCCGTCGGCCTTGCCGCGCCGGCATGGGCCAGGGATTCGATCACTTGGATGGAAGCCGTCATGCCCCCTTATCTGATCCAGGACGGCGTCAACAAGGGACAGGGATACGGCGATGTCATCACCCGCATCATCCAGGAAGAGCTGGCCGAATACGAGCACGAGGAGATGGTCACCAATGTCACCCGCCATTTCTATAAATTCAAGCAGGGGGAAAAGGTGTGCAGCGTCGGTCTGTTCCGGAGTCCGGAACGGGAAGAGTTCATGTATTTTTCCCTCCCCAGCTTCCTGACCCTGCCGGCGGTGATCATCATCAAAAAAAAGTCGCTGCCCCAATTCGGCGGCCACACCACCGTGCGGCTGGCCGATGTGCTCAACAACAAGAACATGACCATCGGGTTGAGCAAGGACCGCTCCTTCGGTGCCTGCACGGACGAAATCCTGGACAACCACCGGGGAGAAAACAACCTGCTCGAAATCACCGGCCAGGAGTTGTCGCTCAACCTGTTCAAGATGCTGATGAAAGGACGGTTGGACGGCATCATCGGCCTGCCCGAGGAGGTGCTGTACCAGGCGGAGCAACTGGGCATCAGGGACCAGGTGATGACCCTGACCATCGAGGAGAACCAGACCGGCTACGATTCGTGGCTGAGTGCGGTGGGCTGTGCGAAAACCCCCTGGGGCAAGGCCGTCATCGACAAGGTCAATGCCGTCCTCATCAAAGAGCGGCCCACCGAACGCTACCGCGCCGCCTACGAACGGTGGCTCGATCCCAACGCCATCGAACAATACCGCCGGGTCTACCGGGACGTTTTTCTGAAACAGACGCCCTAGCCGCGCCGTCCTCCATCCCGGCTTCCGGCCGAACCGCCCGGTCCAGCGGCGGCCACGGCAAACATTGCCGCGACAAAAAGCGACAGAAAGAGCATAGTGGATCCATTGGCTCCTGTTTCGTCACCAGCGGTGACATCGTCCTTTGTATATGAACATGGTCATGATACCCGTCCCCCAGCGGCCCACGGTCGGCCAACTCCGCTAACGACGTCCCATGCAGACGATCACCCGCACAAGCGATGACGCGGCCTACGCCGATGCCGCCACTCTGCTCAGGGCCGCCAAAAAGGCGGTGGCCCTGACCGGTGCCGGCATCTCGGTGGGGAGCGGCATTCCCGATTTCCGCAGTCCCGGCGGGTTATGGACCCGCTTTTCTCCGGAGGAATACGCCACCATCGAGGTGTTCCGCCGCAATCCCGCCAAGGCCTGGGAGTTGTTCCGTGCCCTGGGCGCGGTCCTGGTTGGCAAAGAGGCCAACGCCGCCCACCACGCCCTGGCCGAGTTCGAGCAGCGGGGCTGGCTGCACGCCATCATTACCCAGAACATCGACAACCTCCACCAGCAGGCTGGCAGCCGGCAGGTTTTCGAGATTCACGGCGACCACCAGCACCTCCACTGCCTGCAATGCGGCGCCATCGTGCCGACGGTTCCCGATCATTTTGAGGAGACCGCCATCCCGCACTGCGCCGCCTGCGGCTTTCCGCTGAAGCCGAACGTGGTGCTCTTCGGCGAAGCGGTCCGCGACCTCGAGGCGATCCATGCCTGCATCGCCGGCTGCGACCTGCTGCTGGTGATCGGCACCTCGGCCCAGGTCTATCCGGCCGCTGCACTCCCCTCGCAGGTGCGGCGGCACGGCGGCCGGATCATGGAGTTCAACCGGGAGGCGGCCCTCCGCGCCGTCACCGGTCCCGGCGACTTCCTCTTCCAGGGGGATGTGCTCCAGACCCTGCCGGCACTCGCCGCCGCCTGCCGCCGCGTTTGAATCAGCGCCACCGCCCGTTTCCGTCCCTGGCCGACACTTGCCTTTCTTTTTGAAGAGCAATACTGTAGAGCGCATCTTCTCCGGCTTGACGCGATCGGGAGGACTGGACGAGTCCGGAGGCCAACCGGATCGTCCCGTCCCATACGGTACGTCATGGGTTCGAAGGGCGGACGGCTCGGCACGAGCAGTCCGCATGCCGGCACGTCTTCCGTGCGCACCGTGGCCGACGGGTATTTTCTCGTCCTGCTGCCTTCTTTTCACCACAACAGCCTGTTCATCATGGGAAAAATCATCGTTATCGACGACGATGCCGTCTGCAGGAGGCTCCTTACCAGCCCGTTGAAAAAGCCATGTTTCCGGGAGCATGCACTCGGTACGGCACGCCAAGCCGATCAAGACAAACCGGCACCGGTCAAAACATGCCCTGGAGGAATTTTATCCGTAGCGCGAAATCCGGTTACGAGGAGCAATACAAGGCTCCCTACAGGCCAAAACAGACGAACAACCAGGCCGGCCATCTCTCTGGGAGTGCCGTGCCGGTACAGATGACGCATCACCAGACCAAGATTGTAGCCAGCGGCATGCATCAGGTAGCGTTTGGCAACATTGTCCATACCGCGAAGTGTCATGCGGCCCAAGTTGCCGCTGCATTTGAGGAAGGCGAAGCTTCGCTCCACCAGCCAGGATCTGAGACGGCTCAATCGCTTCCCCTCGTTGCCGCGAGCACGGCGGCGATTGGCATGGAATTCGCGGCAGGCGTCTTTATCACCATGCCAGCGACGACGTTGGGAAGGATCACGCTCCGGGATGTAGGTCGTGATCCCCTGATCACGGTTGAGACGCTTGATCAGTTCGGCCTTGTGATATCCCTTGTCCGCCACAGCGCAGAGAATCTCTGGGGCTTCGTCTCCGAGGCTGGCAAGGTTTTCGTTAGCGGCATCCAGTGTCTCTTCCATGCTTGAGGTGTCGCCGCAGTCACCGGCATGGATCTCAGCGGCCAAGAGAGCACCGGAAGAGAGGTCGACCGCGTGTTCGGACTTGTAGGCGAGATGGGTGGTACCATCCTTCATCTTGGTGATGCGGGAGTCGGGATCGGTGGTCGACTGCCAGTGCCGATTGGACAATTTCTTGCCCTTGCGTTTACGGTCGAAGCGGACGACGGCGGCGGTGTCGACCGGTTCCTCGCCAACTTCCCGCATGAGTTCTTTGACGTAATCAAGGTAGGATGCGCCGGAATCCTTTCTGGCCAATCGTTTGAGGGAAGCATTGGCTTCGATGGTGGTGGAATCGACACCGGCAGCATAGGCGGAGATCAAGCCCTGCTGGTGGACGATGGCCAGGATGCGCTGGAAGGCCGCCCGGTAGACCTCCATGGGTAGTCGCTGCCGCCAGACGCTGAGGCTGGAATGGTCAGGTGTTGATTCGTGGAGCGGAATGCCCAGGAACGCTCGCAGAGAGAGTCGGTCCTGACAATTCCAGGCGATGGCTCGATCGGAGGCGAAACCTTCCAGGTAGCCGATGAACAGCATCCGAAAATAGACTCCGGGCGGAATGGAGGGCCTTCCCTTGCTGGCAAAACACGGGGCGCAGAGCTCTTCCGCCCAAGAGTCGAAACCATCCTTGGCGAGAAGATCGTTGAGCCGGGAGTAAAAGGGATGCCCTTGGCCCTTGGGAAGCTGATGCTGGTTGACCCACATTGTCTGTTGCTTGGGTTTGCGTCTACCAATCGCCATACGGTAATAACTCCTTGTTGTGAAATGATAAAATCAATTTACCGCACATGGGGATTGGGGCAATAGGTTTTACAGGGTTACGGGGTTTTTCAACGGGCTG
>Ga0265295_1001252_pt1 | contig 45786 bp, 42 predicted proteins | sample Munlansysbiofilm_FD_192503 | JGI IMG/M metagenome (GOLD analysis project Ga0265295, IMG submission 192503) | Leachate microbial communities from a municipal landfill in Southern Ontario, Canada - Methane capture system biofilm | ecosystem: Engineered > Solid waste > Landfill > Unclassified ...
AGGACCAGCAGGGCCAGTTGCACCTGTTGGACCAGCAGGACCAATAGGACCAGCAGGGCCAGTTGCACCTGTTGGACCAGCAGGACCAATAGGACCAGCAGGGCCAGTTGCACCTGTTGGACCAGCAGGACCAGCAGGACCAGCAGGGCCAGCAGGGCCAGCAGGGCCAGCAGGGCCTGTTGCAATATCGCACAAGGAAATCCAAGAAAATGAAAATTCTTGATAAAAGAAAATACAATTCAAGTCAGTATCATATACCATCAAACCATTTGCAGGATTTACTATTCCAAGCCGAGATACAGATGACATTCGAGGTATTAACACCCCTTTATCTGGAGATACAACATCTAATGCAGATGAAGGATGTGGGTCTTGCCCTGTTGGATTTATACCTACTCGGCCTTGAGAAAGCACTTGAGCACTTGTTACTATTAATAAAAGTACTAAGAGTGTAAACTTGATTCGATTGTTTGTCATATCGTTTTTTATTTAATCAATGATACATGTCCTGTTCGTGAAAATTCTTTTCCACCAGGAAGTGTTAAAAATATTTTCCACACATAAACTCCAATTGGATAACAGAAATTACCGCTCATTCCATTCCAGCCGATTTTGGGGTCATATGAAGTAAAAAGAATTTTTCCCCATCGGTCATATATATATAACTTATAAGTTTCCGTTTCAAAACCTATAAGGGGCATAAAAACTTCATTTAGTCCATCTGTATCAGGAGTAAATGCATTGGGAATAAATATTTCTCCTGTAATATCGTGAGAAACAATCGTCCAGTTTTTATTGGCGGATGAAAAGTCCACGCTGGTAACTTCCATTAAGTTGTGAGCAAAATTATTTGCAAACAAAGTATGTTTTAACCAAGTATGAGTTGAGAAATTATAATAAATAGGATTTAAAATCCGATTATTAATGATGTTTCCTGCTCTCAAATCTGAATTGGTATATCTAAGTCTTAATGAAGACCTTGGTTTTTGAAGATAACTTTCAGCATCAACAATCCAAAATCTGTCCGCTATCACATTGGCAGGAAACGGATCTGTCCTTAAAACAAACTCAGGATATGGGAGATTGTCTACTTCGGTAGGATAGGTTGAAAAAACCACAAAACCGGCAGAGTTGCCCACATCGTCGACTTGATAATCAACAGCAATGTCGCAATTATGAGTTTGACCCGACCCAAAAGGAATAGAATAATTCCCGGTATTATCGCCAATGTTCCATTGCAAAGAACCTATGCCAATAACCGAGTTTGTCTCAGCAAAAAGATATCCCCCAATATAATTTATAGAACTTGACTCACTATTATTAATAATAAAATTACGTTTATTTAAATTAAAAACAGAATTCAAACGAAATAAGCCATTTACCATCGAATTATTATTTTCAAGAACTTTGGCAGACCCCAATGTGGATAAATTCTCGAAATGTATGGGAGTAGCTCCTAAAATATGCTGCTCTAAAGTAGGATTTCTCATAGTAACCCAGCCGTCGGGAGATATTTCAATATTTGTAAAAACATTGCTGCTCGTTAAATTAGTGATGTCGCCATCGAGCAAAATATCTCCATTTAAATCACACTCAGCCTCTGTTATTTCGGACTTGAATGTAAGATTGCCTTGAATTACAAAGTAAGTGTCGTCCTCTACAATTATATTTCCCCCTAAAACAACAACATTTTGTCCTTTTACATTAATAAAAATGGAAAAAGAAAGAAAAGAAATAATTAGTAATGTTATCCGGAAACACATGTCTTTTTCTATAATTTATCGCAAATATAAGACAAAATATTATACAAATAACATGTCATTATAAAAAAATAAACATAAACTAGAATCACTCATAATTTATATTACCTAAAATTACGATCTTGTTGAATTACATTCTAAACATTGTACTAAGAAAGCGTATAAACTTAATCATAAGTTTAAGTGAAAAAATGACAATACGGTGCTATTTAATCTCAATTTGCAGATCCTTAATAGACAGCCCCTTATGTTGATTACTTTTATCTTTTAAAGAAAGTTTAACCTCATGAGTCGTATTAATATTTAATTTCACATCTTTAATTTCGTGATTAACAAGCTCATTTCCGAAATTATTCTTTCCTTCGGGAAATGAAATTAAATAATCTTTTTTATTAATTGATAATTCTAAAGATTCAACTGCATCGGACAAAAGAGAAAGGTTGAGAGTGTATGATTCCTTTTTATTGTCCTGTAAAAACCATTTTAATTTCACAATGGTGGGTTTAGTGGAGTAATAATCGTGTCCACTGAGACTGTGAAATTTTGTTGCATTATCCAACGTTAAAATAAAGGCATCTTTTTCATTTGGAAAAATTGCATTTTTAGGACTATAAGCGAAATCACCTTCATGCTCCAAGACTACAATTGTTGCGTACTTATTTCTATTTTTAATTTTTGAGACATCCAGCTCAAAGCGATTCGGTTTTTGCTTGGAAGAGTGATTGGTTTTTAAAGAAATTTTCGGATTAGAGAGGGGATATGCTCTTTTAATGAGAGAATTTAGTCCTTCAATTATAATTTTATTGTTTTCGGGAAAATCAATAATATGAAGATACAATTTTCCACCTTTTGCAGTTATTGAACCCCATGTTTGCTCATCGATTGGCGAAAGAGTAGTGGAATAAATGGCTTCACCATTTTCGTCGAGCCACAGTCCGATCCCTTCAAGAACTTCTTTTTCAAAAGGAACAATGCTCCCGTCTGCTTTTGGACCAATATTTAGCAAATAATTGCCTCCCATACTTACAACACTAATTAAATCGCGAATTTTTTCCTTGATTTTTTCTTCCACGCTGGGTCTCTCTTGCCAAGAACGATAACTCCATGTTTCATTAAACATAGAAGCTGGAGTTTGCCAAGGAACTCCCATTTTAAAATCGGGTTTCAAATTATCGCCCATGACCACAAAGTCACCTTGGTCGTTCCAAAGTCTACCACTAATCATGCAATTGGGCTGTAGGTTTTTCACAAGAGTCGCTATTTCCCTACTTTGATCGTAAGTCGGAGAACCCATATCGAACCAGATTTCCGAAACTTCTCCATACTGTGTCAACAACTCTTCAATTTGATTTAAATTATATTTGTGATGCAAAGGTGGAATTGAATCTGAATTGCGAACAGATTCAAAGGGCAATGCTCCTTCATAATCCCAATCAATAAGCGAAAAATAGACGCCAAAGCTAAGACCATGGCGCTTGCAAGCTTCAGACAAATCTTTAAGAACATCTTTTTTATAGGGTGTGGCATCAACAATATCAAAACCTGTGTATTTTGAATCGAACATACAAAAACCATCATGATGTTTTGATGTAATAATGATGGATTTCATTCCAGCTCTTTTAGCCAATAATGCCACAGAGTCGGCATTCCAATTTATGGGATTAAACTGAGAAGCCAATTTCCGATATTCTCCAGTCGAAATTTTTGCATGTCCTTTAATTTGCTCACTGTATCCACTGACTTTTTCGCCTTCCCAAACTCCCGCAGGGATTGAGTAGAGCCCCCAATGTATAAACATCGAAAATTTTTGATTCTCCCATTTCATCCTTGCTTCAGAGGCGACAACATGCTCGGATTGTTCTGTTTTTGAATGATTTGTGTTGCAGGAAGTGAGTGCTAAAAAAACAAATCCTAAGAGTGCAAATTGCAAGATTGATTTTATATTCATGACTCTATTCATATTTTATATTGTTTTTAATTCTGAAAATCAGTTCTTTGTTGTAAATAAATTATTTTTCTCTTTTTGGTTTCGGTTCAGGAAGTTCATTTACCGAAATACGCACCAATTCACTTAACCATTCTCTATCATCAATCTTCTCTTCTATTAAAAAACTGGGTTTTGCTCCAGCATAAGGCGGTGCCTCAACTACATTGCCAATAAAATCCCGACCACCCTTGGTAGGTTTAATAAACAATTTATTGTCGCAAATAAGCCCAAAGAGCTTTCCATTTGCGTAGATTGCGTACTCACCAAACATTTTTTTGGCCGTAATTTCTCCAGCATTTTCAATCTGGTCGAGAATAAATTTTATAAAACTTGTATCGGAGGCCATACTGTTTATTTTTGTTTATAAGTATCGGGCTTAAAGTATTGCAGCATTTTTTTTTCATCTTTATTTTTGTATGCCTTTAAGGGTTCAGATAAGCTTTTCAAGTAAAGTTTAAATGGTTTTTTGACAATTGAAGCAGCTGTTTTTAACAAAAATGATATTTTCTTCTGTTCCCTTTCAAAATACGTTTGCAAGGTGTCTTTTCTAAAATTCAAAATTTCTTCAAGTTCATCACCATCTTTATAGTAACCACAGCTAAAATTGTACTCAGCAAAGGTTTTAGGCGGAAAATTGAGTTTCCCTAAACCAAAGACAGAAAACATTTGAGATAAAAACTCACCATATGTGATTCTGCATTTTTCTCCACCTCCCAAATTAAATATTTTTTTTGAAAGTTGTTCGCGTTTGTCTATTGCATTTATAAATGCTCTTGCAGCATCCTTTACTGTGGCTATTTCCATCGGAGTTTCGAGAGGTTGACGAAACATTATTTTAGAAACGGTATGTCCGCCCATTATTACGGTCAATCTCAAAATACTCCAATCGAGTTTGCTATTTTGCACTACATTTTCGACAAGAATCTTTGATTTAGCATATTCATCTCCCATACTGGGATTCAGTTTGTCGTTGACTGAGATGTATGGATTTTCCAACCTGTCGCCATAAACAGATATGGATGAGCTATATAGAAAAAAAGCCTGAGGAGAATATTGTTCCAAATGCCGTATTAAGTTTTCGGTTCCAAATACATTCACTTTGTGAGCTAATTTGGGTTTTTCATCAGCCAAAGGAGGCAATATCCCTAAAAGGTGCATCACTACATCTTTGTCTGTACAAACTTTCATCAAATCGTTGGGATTATTTATGTCGCCATAAACAATCTTTATTTCCTTCTTATAAGGCTTAAAGGCCCTTACTGCTCGTCTTGACTTTCGACCAAACACGGTAATTTCATACTTGTCCTTGGCTTCGCACAACTGTTTTAATATTTCGTGTCCAATTGTGCCCGAAGCACCTGTCAGCAACACTCTCTGTATATTTTTCAAGTTCTAGTTTTAGATAAAACAATTCTGTTTATTTTATTTGTCAAAACTATAAAATAAAACCGAATAGCTATTCATATAGGATAAAAGATATATGCTGATCTTTAAAATTGTAAATAAAATCAAAACAAATGAAGGATGCATAAAAAGTTGCTTTCACACCTTTTTATGTATCTTTCCAATAAAATAAATGTTTCTTTCGAGCCTTAAAAATTCACGTTAATACCTGCTGTCAAAAACATTACATCTTGCTTAAAACTTTTATTTGTCAAGTTGAAACTGTATCCATATTGCAATTGCAATTTAAAACTCTCAGTACCGCCTCTTAAGGTTAAAGCTGGCTCCACTAGGAAGTGGGATGAATTGTTCTTTAAATATTGAGTTTGTGATATATCTCTATAAATCAAATCCCCTTTTATATTGTTATAGGAAAGATTAACAATTCTGGAGGATACTGCGGCAGAAAAATACTTTGATTTAAACCCAAAATTAGGCTGAATTCCAACTCTTAATAGCTTGGCCGAAATATTGCCTTTCGTAGAAGGATAGTTCTCCTGAGTCGAAGGCATATGGTTTTCAAAGCCACCATAACCAACAATTCCATAGGTTTCGAAAATCCAGTTTTCGTGAATGGGTGTAAAATATCCTACTCCCAACTCTCCAAATTTTCCTGATCCACCATTCCCATTATTGATGTCGGAAGGTGAAAAAATTCCCCCATCTGCTTTTATAGCAATATGATTCGTAATTGCATAAGCACCTTGAAATTCTAATTGATTGCCATTACCGGTTAGGGTTAAACTTGCTTCGCCCTTTTCGGATAGCAAGGGGACATTGTGCGAATTTGGAGTGTAAAACTTTGGACTACAAGATGCTATGCCAAGTGTCGCGAAGATGATAATCAGTAATCTATAGTTTTTCATAATTAATTGTTTTTTAGTTTATAGCAGGTAAACATTGAATAATGGATTTTTGTTTAAAACTTTAAGTCTTGCTTTTCTTTTTTGTAAAAAATTATCATTTACCAAGCCTTCACGTACTGCTAAAGTCTTTTAGAAAAAATTATTTTCTATTAAGCAACAACTGAAAAAAAAATTGAATTTTATCCTTAATTAAAATCGCAAGAAAACAGTGTGAACAAATCTAAATACATTACGTTTGTATACTACATATCTAGTTTTTTGGGAATCTAAAAAAAAAACATGGGTGAATAGAAGCCACTTAAAAAAAACAAGGCGAAATCTAAACAGCCTAATGAGTAGGAAAAACAATAAAAGAATACATATATGAAAAATTTAATCAAACTATCCATTGTCGCTTTTGGATTAACAATAGGTGCAATAGTTCATGCACAATCATTTGGAATCAAAGCTGGCTTAAATATAGCCAACCAACTTATGATAGATGACGACAGAGTTATAAGCAACAATTTTAAAATGAATCCTGGTTTTAATGTGGGAGCTACGGTAGAGTTTCCATTAAGCAGCATTTTCTCACTTGAAACGGGCTTGCTTCTCTCAACAAAAGGTTATAAAACCTACAAAGAAACAGTAGTGTTGGGACAAACGTTTACGTACGATTCTAAAATCAACCTTCTATACTTAGATATTCCTTTAACTGCCAAGGCTTCGGCGGATGTGGGCAGTGTCAAAATATTTGGTATTTTCGGACCATATATTGGAGTCGGACTAAACGGTAAAACAAAAACGAAAGTAACAGGATTGGGCAATGTTAATGAAGAAGAAAAGATTATCAGATGGGGTTCTGATGATGATAGACACGATTATAGAAGTCTTGACTTTGGCTTAACAATGACAGCAGGAGTAGAGATAAAATCTGTTCAAATTATGCTTTCCTATGGCCATGGCTTGGCAAATATTGCTCCTAAAGATTATGACGATGATGATTTAGACGACTTTGATGACATTATCAGAAATCGAGTTATAGGAATCTCAATTGGTTATAAATTTGGAGGAAAATAAAAAAAGAAATGTCAAATTACACTAAAACCTTTAAGAGCATATATTCTCTTAAAGGTTTTTTTAATACCCATTCGACTGAATTGATGGTGTTTTATGATAATACAGATTGATATATAAAACACTATCTAAAAAAATGTTTACTTTTGCTAAGTCACATTTGGGGCAGCTTTAAAGATAGCAGATGTAATAATCATCTCAGGAAATAAATATTGTATAAATAAATAGAAAATGTCAACCCTCAAAAATCAACGCAAAGCATACATTGGCCTTATTCTGATAACCATTATCATCGGCTTATCATTTATTTTTGTAATTATTGGACTCCGACATGCGAGCCCCATGGATTTGCTGGCACATCGCTTTACGGCAGCCGCAATTTCAATATTAATTTTATGGGTTTTCGGTTTGATTAAAATACCTCGTTTTAATTTCAAAAAAGCCAAATCTTTGCTTTTGCTTTCCTTGTTTTATCCTTTGCTTTTTTTCGCTTTGCAAACGTTTGGATTAGAGCACAGTACGGCATCCGAAGCAGGGATTATTTTTTCCACAACGCCCATTATTACTCTTGTCGCAGCCAGTCTTTTTTTGAAAGAAAGAACTACGATTTTGCAAAAAATCGGAATCCTATTTTCGATTGTTGGAATTTTATACATTATTTATTTTTCGGGCGGTGCCGGAGGAAGCACCACTCTAAAAGGCATTTTGCTATTGCTTTTATCCGTATTTGCATTGGTGACATATTATGTTTTGGGAAAAGTTATCAGTGCAGCTTTTTCAGCCATGGAGATTACCGTATGGATGACCATGTTCGCATTTTTTATTTTTAATGGTTTTAGCATTGGCAATCATTTTCATAATCAGACTCTAAACCAATTTTTTGACCCTTTGGTGAAATCAGAATTTCTTTGGGCTGTTCTCTATTTGGGAGTCTTGTCATCTATGTTAACAGCTTTTCTTACCAATTATGCACTTTCTCAAGTTCCAGCCTCGCAAATTGGCGTATTCAACAACCTGAGTCCGCTGGTTTCTATTGCTGGAGGAATTTTTATTTTAGGAGAAACACTTTTTATATATCAAATTATTGGCGGAGTATTGGTCTTGGCAGGTGTAATCATGACCGTGTTTTTTAAACATGAAAAATCACTAAAAAAAGTGTAATTTTAGCCTTCAAAAAAATAAAGAAGAAACAAAAAATATCGAACATGAATTTTAAACAAATAATTACCGTCGTTATAATCCTAACAACTTGGTTTACTTGTAATTCACAAAAAGAAATTCACAATCCACGCATTGCAATTGCTGGCCTGGCAATCGAATCAAGCACTTTTTCTCCGGCACAAACTCACATAGAAGGTTTTCGTGCGCGTCGTGGCGAAGAGATATTTTCCTACTATCCATTTTTGCGAGCTGATTCTGCCACTCGACACAGAGCACAATATTTTCCTGCACTTCGCGGACACGCTATTCCTGGCGGCATTGTAACTCGTGAAGCCTACGAAACCTTGTTGACAGAAATGCTGGAATTGCTCAAAGAAAACCTGCCTTACGATGGTGTTTTTTTCGATATACATGGTGCCATGAGTGTTGTGGGATTGGACGATCCCGAAGGAGATATGATTCAACGTGTTCGGGAAGTAGTGGGATATGAAACCATTATTTCAACGTCTATGGATTTGCACGGAAATGTTTCTTGGAAATTGGCACATCAATCCGATTTGATTACTTGCTACCGACTTGCACCGCACGAAGACGCATTGGAGTCCAAAAAAAGAGCTTTGGTAAATCTGATTGATCGTTTGGAGTCAGGAAAAGGAAAACCAGCTTATAAGGCTTGGATTCCCGTTCCCATTCTTTTGCCAGGCGAAAAAACAAGCACCCGCATCGAACCCGCAAAAAGCTTGTACTCTAAAGTGGATCCGTTAACAAAACACGAAGGAGTGCTGGATGCCGCCATTTGGGTAGGCTATGCTTGGGCAGACGAACCGCGAAACAGAGCCGTGGTGATGGTAACCGGAGATGACATGAACGAGGTAAAACGTTCGGCCGAAACTTTGGCTGAATCGTTTTGGAATGTTCGCAAAGAATTTGAATTTGTTGCTCCAGTAGCCCCACTGGATAAATGTTTGGAAATGGCGATTCAGAGCCGTAAAAAACCATTTATCATCAGTGATATGGGCGATAATCCAACCGCTGGTGGTGCTGGAGATGTAACTTGGACGCTAAAACAGATACTTGATAATAAAGCTTTTAAAAAACAAAAAGGACCTACTTTAATTTACGCTTCCATTCCTGGTCCAAAATTAATAGAAAAAGCCATTGAAATTGGCATTGGTGGTCAAATAGAAGCTTTTGCCGGAGCAGATGTTGACCATAGATACGAAGGTCCTGTAAAGCTAAAAGGCAAAATAGAAACCATTCGCCATGGCGACAAAGATGCAGAAACAGAAGTGGTGGTCAGCGTGGGCAGCGTAAAGGTAATCGTTACAAAAAAACGCAAACCCTATCATTACGAAACCGATTTTACAAACTTAGGATTAAATCCACGAGAAGCGGATATTTTAGTGGTGAAAATTGGCTATTTAGTACCAGACTTATACAACATGCGTGGCGATTGGATTATGGCACTTACGCCCGGCGGCGTGGATCAGGATTTGCATCGACTTCCCTACAAAAGAATTATACGCCCTATGTATCCTTTGGATGAAGACATGGCTAAACCAGATTTGTCAGTTCGTTTTGTGCCTCTTTCCCACGAAAAATAAATTTGAATTTGTATTGACAATTCCCTTATAATGTAGAGTTTAGCATTAACGTAATAAATAGATAAAATGAAAAAAAAAGGAGATATGAAAGACGACAAACTGGCTGTATTAATTGATGCGGACAACGTTCCTTATGCACACGTAAAAGAGATGTTAGAAGAAATTTCTAAAAACGGAACGCCAACCATCAAAAGAATATATGCAGACTGGACAAAACCTACTGTTTCGGGTTGGAAAAGCGTGCTTTTAGAAAATGCGATTACCCCAATTCAGCAATACAGCTATACAACTGGTAAAAACTCAAGCGATAGTGCTTTAATCATTGATGCCATGGATATTTTGTATTCCGAAAAAGTAGATGGTTTTTGCATTGTTTCCAGCGACAGTGATTTTACACGATTGGCAACACGGCTCAGAGAAGCAGGAATGCTAGTGATTGGATTTGGCGAAAAGAAAACACCAAAACCTTTTATCTCGGCTTGCGATAAATTTATTTATTTAGAAATTCTAAAAACATCCTCACAAGAGACTAGCGTAACAAAGCAAACATCAAAGCCCAAGGAAAAACAAGAACCTCTTAGCAAAGTTGATGCAAAAACAATTAAACTTATTACCGAAAGTGTAAATGATTTGGCAGACGAAAGTGGATGGGCATTCTTGGGGGATTTGGGAAATTTTATTCTAAAGAAAAAACCCGAATTCGACCCGAGAAATTATGGTTTCCCGAAACTCTTGCCATTAATAAAAAACATTGATAAGTTCAAGATTGACGAAAGAGAAACGGGGGTAAATAATATTAGACATATTTATTTAAAACAAAAATAAAAAATATGGAAAACTCTAAATATTCTATAGTTTACCGAATCATTCATTTTGCAATGGTAATTTTATTTCTGCTTTTGTTGGGCACTATTTTTCTTAAATTCACCTTTTTAAATAAGTCAAATGTAGCCGCCATTATCCAAGGTTTTTTGACTAGTAACGACCTGAAATTATCTCAAGAACAGCTTAATGATTTAGCCAAATTGATAAGACAACCCATGATGGATTGGCATAATTACATTGGTTATGGCTTGGTTGGATTGTTTGCCATTCGATTTGCACTGCCTTTTTTTGGAAAAATGAAATACCAAAATCCTTTTGATAAAAGCTTGACCAAAAGAGTGAGATTTCAGAAGATATTGTACATCGTTTTCTATGTATGCACAATCGTTTCTCTTATCAGTGGCGTTTTAATAGAATTCGGATCCATTGAATACAAAGAGCTGATGAAAGACATTCACGCATTAAGTATTTATTACCTTATTCCGTTTGTTGTCATCCATATTGCTGGAGTCCTCATGGGCGAATTTACAGATCAAAAAGGAATTATTTCAAGAATTGTAAATGGGACAGAGGAGGAAAAAAACCTATAATTTCTGATTAAATCAATTTACTTTTGATGAAAATATATTCAGAAATAGCTCGGCAAGAAAAAGAATTTTATGGATTATAGAGATCATGTATTTTTAATAGTAGCTGAAAACCTAAGCTTTTCAAAAGCTGCTGAAGAGCTGTTCATCAGCCAACCTGCTGTTAGCAAGCACATTAAAGAACTAGAAAGCAAGCTAAGCAGCGCTCTTTTTGAACGAATAGGCAATAAAGTGTATTTAACAAAAGCTGGAAAAATGACCTACGGCTATCTGAAAAAAATCATGCAGCAATATGAAGAACTTAATTTTGAATTGGGAAGAATGAACGACACTTATAAGGGTACACTTCGAATTGGAGCCAGTTCAACGATTTCACAATACATCATTCCAAAAGTTATTGCTGCTTTTCACAAACGCTATCCGAAAATTGAATTATTCCTTCTGAATGGAAATTCCTTTGAAATTGAAAAAAAATTGTTGGAAAACAAAATTGAAGTTGCTTTAGTCGAAAACGATTCTTCTCAAATTGATATCAAATATGTTGACTTTTTAGACGATGAAATTGTGGCTGTTACAGGTACTCAAAGTGCTTATTCTAAATTAAAATCCATCTCTTTGACCGATTTTCAGCAAATCCCCATTGTTCTTCGCGAAAAAGGCTCGGGAACCCTTGAAGTAATTCAGAAACAGCTTGTTAAAAACAAAATCAAATTTGAAAATCTAAATATCCTGATTCATTTAGGAAGCACCGAAGCCATAAAAAATTTCCTATGCGATTTTGATGGGATTGCTCTGATTTCCGAAAAAGCCATCGAAAAAGAGTTACTGCTCAAGCAGATAACAAAAATATCAATCAAAGGAATTAGCTTCCAGCGAAAATTTAGAATTGCTTTTAGGCAAGGCCAAGAATCTTTGTCCTCACGACTTTTTGCTGATTTTCTATCGAAGTATAACTTATAGTTATTGAATATAAGTATTTGCTATTTGCATAGATTATAATACCGCTGTACCTTTGTCTAAAATTAAAGGATAAAAAAGATGAATATAAGTCTCCATCAAAAACAACTGAACATTATTTATGCCGTTGCTATTTTATCTTGTTTTTTGCCATTTATAACGCCCCCTATTGCATTGGCAATGGGTATTTTGCTATCGATTATCGGTTTGAAAAACAGCAAAGCTTCAAAATACACTTCACTCTCATTGCAGACTTCCATTGTTTTGATGGGTTTTGGCATGAGCTTAACGCAAGTTATAAGTTCATCAAGAACGGGTTTTATTGACACTGCCATTTCCGTTATTTTGGTAATGAGTGTAGGATTATTATTGACAAAATTATTTAAACTCGATTCCAAAACAGGCACACTTATTTCGGCTGGAACGGCCATCTGCGGGGGCAGTGCTATTGCAGCAGTGGCTTCAATTATAAATCCCAAAAACTCACAAACTTCTTTTGCATTAGTGGTGGTTTTTATTCTAAATGCCATTGCTCTAATTATTTTCCCTAGCATCGGACATTATTTTAAACTAAGTCAGGAAACCTTTGGAACCTGGGCTGCCATTGCCATTCACGATACCAGTTCTGTTGTTGGAGCAGGCGCCATGTACGGACCCAAAGCCCTAGAAGTGGCTACCACCGTCAAATTAATTCGAGCCTTGTGGATTATTCCTTTGTCCATCGCAATTGCCATGTTTCAAAAAGACAAGTCAAATGGTAAAATCAAAATTCCTTGGTTTATTGGCCTGTTCGTAATCAGTATAATTATTGCGTACCTCATTCCAAGTGGAGAGTTTCTATTTACAAAACTGAATTGGTTGGGCAAAAGAGGGATGGTTATTGCACTCTTTTTGGTAGGTTCAAATTTTTCTATGGCAGAAATCAAAAATGCAGGTTTCAAAAGCTTTGCAATGGGAATTTTGCTTTGGTTATTTATTGGAGTTGGCTCTTTTTTGGCACTTACTTGGAATGCATAAATCGTTTTTTCTATTCAGATAAAAGAAAACCTCATCTTCAAAACAAAAAAAAACACTTTAATAATTATATGTTTTTTCTTTTATAAATCCCACTTTCGAGATAGATTTTACCTTCTTTTAGTCCATTTAGCAAGTTTGTCATTTTTTCTCTTGTGGAGACTCCCATCAAAATATTTAATCCCAATCTTGGAAGTTTATCTTTGGGGATTCTATTTAGTGATTTCTCCAGAATTTTAATTCCACTTTCGGTTTGATCCATCGATTGTTCTTTTACCAAGCCCAGGTTTTCAAAAATTGAATTCATACTTGAAGAGGGTTCTAAAAAACTAATTTTACCATCATCAGCCCAAGGCATCGGATAACGAACGTCTATATTTTCCTTTTTAAAAACTTCATAGTAAATAAAAACACCTTTATCATTTAAAACTCTCTCTACTTCACTATAAAACTTTAGTTTGTCACGAACATTCATTTGTACATGCTGTGTCCAGACCACATCAAAAGTTGAATCAGGAAAGGGCAAATTTAACGCATCGCCTTGGACAAACTTCGAAACGTGCTCCAATCCGACAAGCTTCGATAAAAGATTGGCTGTGGCAACATATTCTTCAGACAAATCTATCCCAATAGTATTGCAGCCAAATTCGTCGGCCAGCATTCTACAAGGTCCACCAATTCCACAACCAATGTCCAACACTTTTGCATTTTTAATGTTGGCAATTTCAGCTAATTCTTGCGAAACTTGAGCTCCTCTAACGTGGAATTCATCAACTCCGGCAATGTCTTTTCTGCGTACGTTACTTAAATCGACATCCATTTCCTTTAGTCGATTTATAATTTCATTATACAAATTAGGACGATTATAAAAGCTTTCTATGTGTGAATTCAAAATATTCATAGTATGGATTTCTTCCGTTTTTTGTTTCAAATTGTCAACAAAGTTAATATATATATGAAAGACAAACACCTATTATCTCTAGCTCTAAAAACAAAAAAATCCCTTAGAAATTTAAAAAAAACACTTATTCTCGATTTTGAAGAAAATTATATTATTTTTTCTGCAAATGCAATTATATGATTGTCAGGATCAGCAAAATAACAAACTCTGTCACCCCAATCTCTATCGATGATGGGGCTTATTAATTTTGCTCCACATTTAATGGCATTATCAAATTCGAGTTGAATATTATCGACATATAAGTAGAGTTCACATCTTGGGATTCCACTTCCACTGTCGGGATGAGGTGTTTTTCCGGCCAGTATTTTGGCAATATTTTTGTTTGGCATCAAGCCTAACTTGCAATTTTCAGAAATATTAAACTCTGTCATCCCCGGCACTTTAAGATTGGCTTCTTGGCGAAATATATTTTCATAAAAAACACAACTTGCTTCTGGATCGCTGACGTAAAGAATAATTTCTAACAGTTTTATGTGTTTTATCATTTGTTGGCTTATTGATTTACAGACTATTATAATAAGATTAGAAGGTCATAGATCTCATCTTTTGGCAAATAAGATATAGGCAAATTTAATAAATAATTGGAGAAATAAAACAGCTATTTATATCTCTCTCAATGTGTCAAAAAACAAAATTTTAGTCTTCAATAACGGGAAAAAAGTTTATTCGCAAAAGCAATAAAAACAAAAACACATCAAAAATATGTACTTTTGATTTTCAGAAATTAAAAACAAATATTATGAAATATCTTTGGACGACCTTACACGTAAAAAACATGGAAGAATCTTTGAAGTTTTACCGAGAAATTATCGGACTAAAACTAAACAGCATCAGCAAAATCTCCCCCGAATTTGAGCTTGCTTTTTTGGGTTCTGGTGATACACAAGTAGAATTAATCTTCGATAAATCAAAGGAAATCAAATACGAAAACACTGATATTTCCATGGGTTTTCAAGCCGAATCCTTGGATTTGCTAATTGAACAACTCAAACAAAAAGGGATCTCCGTTTTTGCTGGACCCATTCAGCCCAATCCCAACGTGCGATTTTTCTACATTCTTGACCCCAATGGAATTAAAATTCAATTTGTTGAATTTTTAAAGTAGGCTTTTTGTCTCTTGTGCCAGAAAAAAACAATCAATTGAGAGGTAAACTAATAAATTCCTACTTTACCAAGGTAGTTCAATTTTGCAGATTTGCCATTGGAACTGACGAATGTCCCCTTAATTAAGTAGTTATTATCAACAGATTCTGCAATGGTTACTTCTGCCGTTTTCATTCCAATAGGATTTGAGGGGATTTTAAAATCATCATTAATTATGACTCGAATAAATATTAAATCTCCAGGTTCAGAGACATTATTTAATGTATCTGTAGCATAAGCACCCGTAATTGGACCTCCTCCAGCAACTGTAATATCAAAGGAAATTCCATTTCCAGTACCAATAATATTCTGCAAGAAACTAGAATATTGTAAGCCTTTTGAACCCAAATAAACGCTATACAAATCTTCTTGTATGCCTATAAAAATATTATCTTTTAAAAAATAACATTTCTCAAGCTCATATTTAGTGCCATCATACTCTAAATAATTTGTTATTTCTTTAATTGGCACATCTGTCGTTTTTGACGGTAAATCTTCCTTTTTGCAAGAATAAACAGACATTAAAAGAATAATTAATACTGCTAATTTTTTCTGTTTCATAACCCCTATTTTTAACATTGAAAAATTAATTAATTTACAAAGCACAAATATAAAAATAATTTTTGACAAATTAAAAGTTTAGCGGAAAAAAATCAAAATTATAAATTGTTGATTAATATTAAGTTGTCACAGACAAATCAATTAGGGACGAGGTATTCCGTAATCTATAAAACAAGCTCTTTTTATTATATTGAAAGCAGAGCTCCCTAAGTTCGGGTAATTTTGTTTTCTTTGGTTAAAGCCAAACTGGAATAAATAAAATAGAGAATCTATAAATAGATCATTATCTTAAACGTCCGTACGAAAAGTGTTCAGTTTTTTCCAAATTACCATTCTTAAGAAAATATTTCCATTCTCCTTCTTTGAGGTAATCGTCTGTTGATTTCTGAAAAATTTTAGCACCTTCGCTACGTTTTTCGCCGGTTTCGTAGTAGGAACTATAACGATATGTTTTTTTTCCTTTATTTTCCAAAATTAATTCAGAAAACAATTGTCCATTGGGATAATATAAATATTGATAGGTGTAACATTCGGCTTTATTATCCAGTTTTTCCAACATTTCTGGCTTGCCATCTTCTTGATATTCTTCGTATAAAACAATATTTCCTTTACGGTAAACAACTTTGAAATGAGGTTTTCCATTAGGAAAATAAGTTTCAATTTTAGCTGATGAAGTTGTGGCATTGACTTGGAAAAAGCGCTCCATTTTACCATCTGGATAATAGTTTTTATAAACTGAAGTAAGTTTTCCATTTTCATAACTCCCTCGATGTTTCAGCGTTTTTCCATCTGGGTACATATCCTTTATCATTCCATTACAAGGAGTTTTACCGCAAATCCGAACGGAATCGCCTTCCATAAATGGGTTGTATACATCGTATTCAACCATGCCTTCAAAAGAATTATCGTCTATTTCTTTCAACCAAAAAGCATCTTCATCAAATTGTGCCGACAAAGTGATACACGACATGATTAAAATCAAAAACGAAACGAATCTTGACATTTATTATAATTTCGAATATAGTTTTATCAGTTTGCTCATTTCCATTTGCATATTTTTTGCTTCGATGGCCGCTTTTTGGGCAAAATCTTTTTCTTTTGACGCATAAATAATACTTCTGGATGCATTCACCAACAAGCCACATTCATCGGTCATTCCAAATTTAGCAACTTCCGAAAGAGAACCTCCTTGGGCACCCACTCCTGGAACCAAAAGAAAATGATGAGGCACTATCTTCCGCACATCTAATAGCATATCTGCTTTTGTAGCTCCCACCACATACATCGTATTTTCGACACTTCCCCATTGGGAAGAAATACGCAATACTTTTTCAAAAACACGCTCCCCCGATTCCACAACATCCATCTGAAAATCAAAAGCTCCTTTGTTCGAGGTTAATGCTAATATAATCACCCAGGCACGATCAAATCCCATAAAAGGCTTAATTGAATCTTCGCCCATATAAGGTGCAACTGTAAGGGCGTTGTAATTTTCTTTTTTATCAACATTGTTAAAAAAAGCATTGGCATACCGTTCCGAAGTATTTCCAATATCTCCCCTTTTTGCATCGGCGATTATAAAAACATTATCACTCAAGCTATTAATGTAACGGACCGTTTTAGACAAAGACTCCATCCCGCTGATTCCCATTGCTTCGTAAAAAGCCAAATTGGGCTTATAAGCAACCGAAAAGGGCAAAGTTGCATCAATAATGGCTTTGTTAAACTCAAAAATTGGATCTTCACTTGACTTTAAAAATTCTGGGATTTTGGCCATATCTGTATCCAAACCTACACACAAAAACGATTTTTTTCGCTTAATTTCTGCGATTAATTCTGTTCTATTCATTCTGGCAAAATAAATCTTTAAAATAAAAAAATTACATATTGGTCAAAATATTCATAAATACGGCTTTTCGACGACGAGAAACAGGCAAAACAACGCCGTCTTCCATTAAAACCTCGCCACCATTATTCTTTAAATATGATTTAACAAAATTGACATTGATAAGATGAGTATTATGGATGCGTGCAAAATTAGCTCCTTCCAGTAGTTGTTCAAATTCTTTTAGTGATTTCGTAACCTTCATTTTTTTTTCATCGGCAAGTACAATAATAGTATGATGGCCTTCTGCATATAAACGGACAATATCATTTGGACTCACTAACAAATACTCTTCCTCGGAAGGGATGATAATTTTTTTAGGAACTTTTTTTTCTGATTTAATATTTTGAATCAAAGTGGAATGTTGAATTTTATTATTGATTTTGTATTCCAAACTTTGATATTTTCGAATCGCCGCTTTTAGATCGGGCAAAGCAATTGGCTTTAATATATAATCCAAAGCACTGCATTTTATGGCATTAATAGCATATTGGTTATAGGATGTAACAAAAACCACTTGAAAGTCGATATTCTCGAAAGCCTCTAACAAGGTAAAGCCAGTGCCATCTTCCATCTGTATATCTAGAAAAACCAAGTCGGGCTTAACTTCTTTAATCAACTTAATTCCTTCTTTGCACGAAGCAGCATGACCTAATATTTCGACCTCCAAAATATTATTCTGAATCATTCTTTTAATAATTTCGTACGATATTGCTTCATCTTCAATAATGACAACCCCAATTTTTTCATCAATCATAAGGCAATTTTTTATAGTTAAAAATAATTAGCAACAAATATAATACGATTTGCATTAACTTTTATGTTTTGTGTGGATTTTTCTTATTATTTGGTACTTTTGATCGATTATTCGTAATCAAGATGGTTTATTCGTAAAATTAATTAACAAAAGAGAGATAATTTAGGCATGTTTTAGATAACCTATATTGAAAGAGTTTTTAGCTTTTTTACATTCATTTGCCATTTTATAAATTTTTCCTGCACTTTTAGGCTCCACCGAAATCAATCTGAAAAATCTGGACTCCGAACCTGACTCAACAACGCAAACATTTGGAAAACAAACTTTATTAAAAACATCTGAAAAAATCTTATCTTTGTTGGATACATTTTAGAAAAAAAACATGAAGCGATTTTTTATTGGGTGTGTGATTTTATCTTTTATTATAACTTCCTGCGTGCAGCATAAAACAGATATTATAATTAAGGGCGAAATAAGTGGCAATCCTCCATCTACACTTAAAATCATCGAATTACTGCCAAACGGGAGCCAGTTGATTGATTCTGCAAGTATTATTAATGGAAAATTCAAGTATGTAATTCCACAAAAAAGCACGAGCTTTTATCAACTTATGTTTGGCTCCGAAGAAACATTTCTTTTCACAGCTAAAGGCGGCGATAAACTATACTTTACCGGAAATTTCACAATGGGCAAACGTACTTTTGAAATGAAAGGCTCCGAAGAAAATGATATTTTTATGGAAATGAATCGCCGTCTGGACAAATGCTATGACGTCACAGATTCGCTATCAAAAATAATGAAAACGATCATGTATCAAGATGATTATTTAGAAGCAAAAAAATCAATAGACGAAAGCTACCAAAACACTTTCGAGGAACATCGCCAATGGCTAATCACTGTTATAAAGAACAATTCTCAATCGCTCATTTCAGTGATGGCATATTATCAAGCCCTTGGGAAAAATCGCTTTTTTAATGATAAGGAAGACTTTAATTTGATGAAATTAATTCACGAAAATTTACAAAAAAACTTTTCGGAAAATATTCATTTTGAATATTTTTCAAATAAATACATCAAAACTAAATATGAATTAGAGGAATATGAAAAAAATCAAGCGGCTCTCGAAATCGGAAAACCCATTCCTGATTATAGTTTTTTTAGTGCCGAAAAAGGCGTTATCAGTCCAAGCACTTTCAAAGGTGAAAAGTTAATTCTTTTTTTCTGGAGTTTTATATCAAAAAGCTCCATCGAACTCATACCCCAATTAAAAGAACTTGCAAAACAAACCCAGACTAGAGTACTGGCAATTTCATTTGATACAAACGAAGAAAATGCACTACAGTTTGCTAAAAAAAATCTGACTTTTGCGTACAATGCCAACGAAGAAAAAATGTTTGAAAGTCAGGCTGCAAAAACCTATGACATTAAAGTAACGCCCGCTTTTATTTTGGTGGATAGCGAAGGAAAAATTCGATGTCGTACCTCCGATTTCAATGTTGTAAAAGAAGAGACGAAAAAAATATAAATAAAAATATGAAAACGAAGTTTTTACTATTATTCTTTTTAATTGCTTCCTTGTCACTACGAGGTCAAGCTGAATATTGGCAGCAGGAGGTCAATTACAAAATAAGAGTAAAACTAAACGACAGCTTGCATACTCTCACTGGCTTTATAGAAATGGAATACATAAATCACTCCCCCGACACGCTGGATTTTATTTATATGCACCTTTGGGCAAATGCCTTTTCTTCGGATTATACTGCTTATGCAAAGCAAAAAACAATGTTTTTGAGTTCCGACTTTTATTTTTCAAAACAAGCTCAAAAAGGATACATTAATCAATTAGATTTTTCGGTGGACGATGTTCCTTCAAGATTGATTTTCGACAATCAGCATCCAGATATTGCAAAACTAGTTTTGCCAAATTCGATTTTGCCTGGAGAAAAAAGAGTGCTTAAATCTCCATTTTTCTTAAAAATACCGCATGCTTTTTCCCGACTGGGTCACATCGGGCAATCATATTACATTACGCAATGGTACCCAAAACCAGCCGTTTATGACTCCGAAGGTTGGCATCCGATGCCCTATATGGACATTGGTGAGTTTTACTCAGAATTTGGAAGCTTTTGGGTCGAAATTACACTGCCCGAAGAATATATGGTGGCAGCCACAGGCCAACTCACAACTCCATCAGAAATAGAACGAGTTAACCAAAGAATTGAAGATTCAAAACGTGACACTTTGATTTTTTTAAATACCAAAAGTGGAGAATTAAAAACCATACAGTATTTTCAAAAAGACATTCATGATTTTGCATGGTTTGCCGACAAAGATTTTCTTATTGACAAAAGTGCAGTTAAGCTACCTCTAACAGAAGAATTTATAGATACATACACTTTTTATCATGCCAAAAACCGCGAAAAATGGTCGAAAGCAATAGAATATGTAAATCATGCTATCTGGTTTTTTTCGGATGAAATTGGACCGTATCCCTATCCGCATTGTACTGCTGTAGAAGGACTTCCAGGTGTGGGCGGCGGAATGGAATATCCTATGATTACGCTTATTGGAGATGGTGGCTCGGATATTGGATTGGAAAGAGTGATTATTCATGAAATTGCCCACAATTGGTTTTATGGAATATTTGGATTCAACGAGCGGAAGTATCCATGGCTTGATGAAGGATTTACCAGCTTCTATGAAAATGAATATATAAATTGGAAATATCCACATCATAACTTGGTAAATTCACAAATGAATTTACCCGAAAAATTCAATCTTAAAATATTTAATATTCATAAATTAAAACCGGATTATTTGCCATACATTGCCGTACAATATCTGCAATCGAGAAATATTGATTCGAAGATGATTTCGGTCTCCGATGAAATGAGTCTTGATAACTATTTTATTCAAAGCTACTTAAAGCCAATTCCATTATTCAAATCGTTTCAGCAATCCATCAATAAATATACTTTTAAAGTAATAATGAATGATTTTTACAGCGATTGGAAATTTACGCATCCATCTCCACAAATAGTTCAAAATCATTTTGAAATGGAATCAAACCAAAATCTTTCTTGGCTATTTCAAGATATTATCGAAAATAACAGAAAAGTAGATTATAAAGTTGTGAATCTAAAAAAAGACAAATTAAATCCCAGCAAAGAGGTTTTTAGCAAAGCCAGTTTGAAAATCAAAAACAGAACCGGAACAGCAGCTCCTTTTTCAATCAGCATTTTAGATTCACAAAATAATGAACTGAGTAAAAAATGGCATATTGGATTTCAGGGCAAACAAACCTTCGAATTGAATCTCGACGATTCAGCTCGAAAAATTGTCGTAAATCATGGGTTTACAGATATTGAAACCAACAAAACCAATAACAGCATTCGCACTTCGGGGATTTTCAAAAAAGTAGATTTGCCAAAGTTTCATTTTGTATACAGCGCCTCTAAACTTGACTACACACCCATTTTTGTAATGCCTACTTTGGGATACAATAAATACAATTCGTGGATGCCAGGGGTTTTACTATACTCCGACCCCATTATTCTTCGAAATTTAGATTATGTCATCAATCCAATGTGGTCGTTCAAAACAAATACATGGGTGGGAAATGCGGATATGGGATATCTCCTCAAACCCCACAACACAAGTGTTGCCAGCATTAAAATTGGAGCCGAAGCCCGAAGATACAACTATCTTTTTGTAGGAGAAAAAAGAGAATATTCCAGAATTTCTCCAAAAATAGAAATCAATTTCAAAGATATTGTTTCTCGCAATATTCAAACCCGAATGGAAATACGACACTATTTCGTAAACCAAGGGGTTTACTTAATTTACCCAATAGGTAATGGTCAGAGAACTACTATTGACCAAGTAAATTATCAGCTTACACGCATACATCTAGACTTCAATAAAAAACACAAAGTTCGACCCCGAAAATTAGCCTTTGATTTACAGTTTAGTAATGACTTGTATAAAGCTTCTTTAGAATATAATTACACCTATTTCTATGCTAAAAAAAGCACTTTTGAATATCGAATATTCGGAGGACAAATATTTAATTACAACCCTTATAATACTCCCAACTATCAATTTAGAGCAGACGGATTATCAACATCTTATGTAGGAAGCAACGATTATTTATTTGATCATACTTTTATCGGTCGATCGGAAACAAGCGGCTTGTGGGCACATCAAATGTACATTCACGAAGGCGGTTTCAAAATGAGCACTCCGCTCGGGGTTTCAAATTGGATCATCGCATTAAATGCTTCTATCGCCATTCCCAAAGTGCCCATCATTCGGATTTTTGCTGATATTGCCACCTACGACAAAGCAAAAAGTCAGCTTAACAATGAAGGAGTTTTTATTTACGAAGCTGGATTTCAATTGCGTTTTGTAAAAGACATTTTTGAAGTTTATGTTCCGCTACTTATTTCCAAAGACTTACAAAGAGTGAGTGACCTAAATAACAGGAAATTTCAAGACAGAATAAGATTTGTCTTAAATTTGGAGGCTTTAAACCCTTATAAATATAAAACACACTATCATAAAATACTAATGTAAGAACAATTATGAACACGATAAACGGTAAAGTTTACTTTATTTCCGATGCTCATTTAGGCGTTCCAGATTTTACGAGCAGCCTCGAACGAGAAAAAAAACTGGTAAAATGGCTTATTGAAATTGAAAATAATGCTGATTATCTCTTTTTGCTGGGCGATATTTTTGATTTCTGGTTTGAGTATAAGTCGGTGATTCCCAGAGGATATACTCGTTTATTGGGAAAATTAGCAGAACTTTCAGACAAAGGCATTCAAATTTATTTTTTTTGTGGAAATCACGACATGTGGGTGCGTGATTATTTTAAAAAAGAACTGGGAATTACAGTTTTGAACAAACCCGAAACATTCATTATAAATGGTCTAAAGACATTTGTCGGACATGGCGACGGACTAGGGCCAAGGGATATTGGGTATAAAATATTGAAACGGATTTTTGAATGCAAAACGAATCAATGGCTTTTTGCACGCCTGCATCCCAACTTTTCTTTCTGGTTGGCTCAATATCTTTCTCGCAAAAGCAGAGCTGCCAACGCTTCCAATGATGAAATATACCATGGAGATGAGAAAGAGTTTTTAATTTTATACATCAAAGAGACAATCAAAAAAGAGAAGTTTGACTATTTCATCTTCGGACATCGACATCTTGCCCTTGAAATGGATATTAATGAACAAACAAAATATATCAACACTGGTGATTGGATTCGCCTATTCAGCTATGCCGAAACGGAAGACGATAGCATTCGGCTCAAGTATTTTAAGGATTAGAAAAACATTTTCAAAGATCCCTTTGTTATAGTATTGAATTTTAAAAAATGATAAAATGAAATTTGTAGGAGCTCACGTTAGTGCAGCGGGAGGCGTTGAAAACGCAGTTCTCAACGCTCACGCCATCGGTGCAAAAGCATTTGCCCTTTTTACTAAAAATCAACGTCAGTGGGTTGCACCCCCTTTGAGCAAAAAAAGCATTGCTAGCTTCAAGGAATTGTGCGAAAAATTTGAATATCAGCCATTTCAGATACTTCCACACGACAGCTATTTGATTAATTTAGGACATCCCGAAGTTGAAGCTCTGGAAAAATCAAGAGCTGCTTTTTTGGACGAACTGCAAAGATGCGAACTTTTGGGATTAGATCGCCTCAACTTTCATCCAGGAAGTCATCTCAACAAAATAGACGAAGAGACCTGTTTGAAAACCATTGCCGAATCGATAAATTTGAGCTTGGATAAAACCAAAGGTGTAAGTGCTGTAATTGAAAACACGGCAGGACAAGGAACCAATATGGGTCACACTTTTGAGCAAATTGCTTTTATTATTGATAATATTGAAGACAAATCCAGAGTTGGAGTTTGCATCGACACCTGTCATAGTTTTTCCGCTGGATACGACCTCTCAAATGCTGAAGCTTTTGAAAAGACATTTGCTCATTTCGAGAAAGTAATCGGTTTTAAATATCTGAAAGGCATGCACATGAACGATTCCAAAAAACCATTTGGAAGTCGTGTAGACCGCCACGAAAGCATTGGAAAAGGAACGATAGGAACAGAAGTTTTTAAATGCATAATGAACGATTCCCGTTTTGATAACATCCCTCTGATTTTAGAGACTCCCAACCAGGAAATTTGGCCAGAAGAGATAAAAATGCTCTATTCCTTCATAAAACCGTTTAATTAATCAGAGTTTTTAAAACGTTCTATATTTTCACGGTAATAATAAAAGAATCCATTAGCGTTGTTAAAAACCCGATAAGAGTACATTACTAATTATAAATAAAATATCTTTGCAAGTGATAACGCTTTGATGTATAAATATATGAAAAACCCAATTAAACTTCTAATTTTTCTGCTAATTATAGGCATTATGCCTTATGCCGAATCACAAGCTGTAACAAGTCCTCATAAAAAAACCAAAAAAACCACCAGTCAGGCAAAAAGCCCTATAAAGAACGCTCGCCGTGGTGGCCGAGAAACGCTCCCCACTGGACTAAAAGACAAGAGCTGGAATATTGGTTTTGGAACTGGAATTGCCAATCCTGGAATGGAATTAAAAGCAGAAGAATATGCCAACATTGGCCTAACAGGAAACGTTTACGCACATTTTCTTCTGAAGGGAAGCCCCACCGTTGGCTTAGGTATCTACTCCAACTATTCGATATTTCCAGTTAATAACAGAAAATACGCTTTGCGCTATAAACACCCCGAATCAGTTACAACTCCAATGTGGTCAATAAACTCAATGATGGCTTCATTTCTTTTCAATTTCACCATTGAAGAGCGTATAAGTGCCCAATTAATGACCAATGCTGGAGTTATTTATACTCAAATTCCGAAAACTACAGTAAAACATTCAGATACTGCTTTGGTTGCTGGATATGGATATCAATTGGTAGAATATCAATTTACAAATGCAAATAGTTCAAATATCGGTTTCTCGGCATTGGTCAACTTTAATTTTGCCTATGCACTTTCGCCAAATGTAGAAGTTAAAGCGGGTGTTGAATGGCAATATATGCGTATTTCATACATGCGAGAATGGTATAAACCAGAAATTAAACAAGAAGAGATTTTCCGCCAATTTCAAAGCCTGAACGGCATAATCGGATTGTCGATAAATTTTTAAACGATGCTTAAACATTCATAAATACATCATAAAATGAGAAATTTGGATAAAATAAAAAGACTATTTTTTCTTTTCAGCATTGCAACAATAGGATTATTCATATTGAATGCGTGCAAGAAAGACGATAGAACAATTCAAGTTTCGGGGACAATAACCGATGCGTCTGGCAACAAGATTGAAGGAGTAACTGTCAATTTGCAAGGAACAATTTTACAAGGTGGCGCCTACTCTTCCGGTTTTTCAGACATTGCATCTGCCAAAACAGATGCGAATGGATTTTATGAAATCAATACAGACTGGCAAACGGTTGGGAAATATAAAATTACACTTTTCAAGTATAATTACTTTGAAAGCTCTCAGGAATACATCGCAGATGATATTTCCAAAGGCAGCAAGGTGACGAAAAACTTAAACATTAACCCTGTGGCTTGGTTGAAGATGGTTGTAAACAACACCGATCCGTATGACGACAGCGATAAAATTACATTTAAATACGATTCGGAAGAGACCCCTCTTTGTTACGACTGTTGCAACAACAATCCAACGGTAGGAAGAGGGATGATATACTCGAACACTTCAAAATGTAAATTATACGGCAACAAAAATGCTAAAATTTCTTGGACAGTTCTAAAGCACAGCGAAGTAAAAACCTTTTCCGAAAACATTTACTGTCCCGCATTTGATACCACGACTTTCAACATTAGTTACTAATGCACGAACTCGAACCATTCTGGCTATGGCGAGATTATTATACTGCCGAAACAGACAAAAAATCTCCCTTTTATAAGCAAAAATACAGCGAAATGTATTTTTCAAACGCAATATATAATTATTACATCCATCCACAATGGGATGATTTTGATTCCAATACACTGTATTTGAAAATATTATATGCGGATTATGATTTAGGGTTTTGTGTTATTGAGCTAATTGGAGAATGGAATGATTGCCTTTATAATGATATTAAATTTTTTAAAAGGAACATTATTGAAACACTGTTGGCCGAAAACATCAATAAATTTATATTGATCGGAGAAAATGTTTTGAATTTTCATTATTCCGATGATTCCTATTATCAAGAATGGTTTGAGGAAGTTGAAGATGGCTGGATTGTGGCTATGGGATTTCGACAACATCTCATCCATGAATTTAAAAATGCTGGTATTCAACATTATATTCAGTTTGAAGATGAAGAATACGCCATAAATTGGAGAATCATGAAACCCAAGGAGCTTTTTGTCCGAATTGAAAATGATTTTTTTAACCAAAATTTACTACTTCCAATATAAAGTTTGTAGGTTTAAAAAAAACACTTAATTTTGACCTATGATTTCTAAGTATCTTTTAAAAATTGCACATTACATAATTGGCGTTAGGGATAGATATAATATTTCTAATCAACATTTTATACTCTTTTTGAGTCTTATTATTGGAATTATTGGAGGCTTATCTTCCATTTTATTAAAAAACTTGGTTTTCTACACATCTCACTTTCTTCACAGTCGCTTCCCCGCTAATGAATACAACTTTTTATATCTGGCTTTTCCCATCATTGGGATAATCCTGACTGTGATTTATTTACGTGTTTTTATTAAAGATAAAATCAACCATGGAGTGAGTCGGATTTTATATGCCATTTCGAAAGACAAAGGCAATATTAAGCCACATAACATGTATTCATCTCTAATTTCCAGTACATTAACTGTTGGTTTTGGAGGTTCAGTCGGACTGGAGGCTCCGATTGTACTCACGGGATCAGCCATCGGTTCAAATATTGGAAGATTATTTAAAATGAACACGCAGACAAAAATACTTTTGATTGCCTGTGGTTCTTCTGCCGCCATGGCTGCAATTTTTAAATCGCCCATTGCCGCTATTGTTTTTGCCATCGAAGTTCTAATGATTGACCTTACGATGGGATCACTTTTACCACTGCTTATTGCTTCGATAACCGGAACTACTGTTTCTTTTCTTTTGTTGGGCAAAGATGTCATGTTTGACTTCAGTGTAACCAACAATTTCAACATGTCGAACATTCCATTTTATATCATACTCGGCATTTTTTGCGGATTTGTATCCCTGTACTTCACCCGAGCTTCAATGTACGTCGAAGGCATTTTCAAAAACATTAAGCGACAAGGGGTCAAAATATTGGCTGGAGGAGTTGGCTTAGGAATCTTAATTTTCTTTTTTCCAATATTGTATGGTGAGGGCTATCAAGACATTAACTACATCCTAAATGGGCAAGCTCACGAAGTGATGCACAACAGCTTTTTCTACGACTTTAAGGACAATGCGTATATGTTTTTATTATTCATATTTTTAGTATTGATTTTTAAAGTTATTGCAATGTCAATAACCAATGGAGCTGGCGGGATTGGAGGTGTTTTTGCTCCATCCTTGCTCATGGGGGGATTGTCGGGATATTTCATTGTCTTGCTTACAAAAACTTTTTCAAACTTGAGTCTTCCACACGAAAACTTCACCTTGGCGGGCATGGCAGGCGTGATGGCGGGCGTAATGCATTCTCCGCTAACCGCTATTTTCTTAATTGCAGAAATCAGCGGAGGATATCAATTATTCATTCCTTTAATGATTACTTCCGTTTTTGCTTACTTAACGGTAATCCCGTTCGAACGATATTCAATTTATAGCAAACGCCTTGCCGCACGAGGAGAATTGGTAACACACCACAAAGACAAAACCGCATTGCTGCATTTGAATATTATGGAAATGCTTGAAACCAACTTTTCAACCGTCGATAATGATGCCTCCTTGAGAGAGCTCGTAAAAGTTATTGCTTCCTCAAAACGCAATGTTTTTCCGGTGGTTGATAGCGAAAACAATTTTGAGGGATTGGTTTTTATGGATGATATTAGAGATCTGATTTTTAATCCAGAAATATATGATACTGTTTTTGTTTCTGAATTAAAATATACGCCCAAATGCACCATTGCTCCAGACGAGCCCATGAAAGAGGTAGTGCAAAAATTTGAAGAATCGGGAACCTACAACATGCCTGTTGTCGACCACAACAATAAATACATTGGCTTTGTTTCCAGAGCAAATATGTTTACCAATTACCGCGAAATTATTGAAGAACTTTCTCAAGACTAAAAAAAATGATATGATTAATTTGAAAAATGCAAAACTCGAAAGCCTTTGCATTCACCAAGTAGGAAATAAAACCAAAGGAGAAGAACTTCTTTTATCACAATCCACCACTCCGCTGCACAGCGAAAAACTGATAAAAACTTTGCACAAATTTTTCCTGTCACAGTTTAATGTAAACGAACTTTATTCTTTTTCATTCTCGAATGATGACTTTACGATGAATCCGCTTTTCAACTATGCCCTTGGAATATTTAGCATGCCAAATTCGCTTTTTAAAAACAGCATCGATATTGCCAAATTACTGTATGAAAACTCAACTCATCCACAAATAAAATCGGGAAATCTCTTTATAGCCTATTTTTCGCATGTAAACTATAATGAACAACTTACTGAAGCCGTGGGGATTTTTAAAGCCGAAAACAAACAGTCTTTTATCACTATTGAAGAGACTCAAAATCAATTTGTTTTGGATTGTGATTCTGGATTCAACAGTCGAAAAATGGATAAAGCGTGCTTTATTATCAACGGAAATGGAGATCATGGATTTCATGTATTAGTGGCTGATAATCCATCCAAATCATCCGATACGCAATATTGGAAAGAAGATTTTTTGAATGTAAAACCATGCAGCAATGAGTACAATCATACCAAAGAGTTTTTAAACCTGACCAAAACCTTTGTCGTTGAAAAACTAAAGGACGAATTTGAAATTGACAGAGCCGACCAAATAGATATGCTGAATCGTTCGGTGGATTTTTTCAAAAACAACGAACAGCTCGAAAAAGAAGCCTTTGTGAAAGAAGTTTTTGCCGATGAAAACATCATTAAATCGTTTATGGATTTCGACAAAGATTATTGTGTTCAGAGAGATGTAGTGATTGACGAATGTTTCGAAATTTCGCCCCAAGCCGTAAAAAAACAAGCCCGTTTTTTTAAAAGTGTTTTAAAACTCGATAAGAATTTCCATGTTTATATTCATGGAAATAAAGATATGATTGAACGCGGCGAGGACGAAAATGGAAGAAAATTTTATAAGCTGTTTTTCGACGAAGAAAGCTAAAAAGAGATTAAAATAAATGCTATTTGGCAAACGCAAAACAGACGTTTAAAACTCGTCTATGTTAAATTATTTGAATCTATTTCTAATACTCAGGATATACGTTTTTATAATGCAAATAGCGATTCCAAACATCGTTTACATATTTTTTGGTTCGCTTTCCATAATGATAGCCACTTTTGACTTCAGGCAAATTATAAATGGAAGGTTTTGCTTTTAGTATTAAACAAGAATCCACATTCGAATCCCAAACATTTGGGTCTTTTCCAAATTTAACGGCAATTCTACGAGCATCATCCACGTGTCCACTTCCTGTGTGAAAAGCTGCAACTACAAACTTAACGAGCTGCTCTTTATCACGCACTTCGTCTTTGTACTTATTTCTAAGATAATCGATTAATTTAGCTCCATGAGTAATTTGCTGTTCTCCGTTCATCGAAGGTGTAACGCCGAATTTTCTGGCTGTAGTAGGCATTAATTGCAACAAACCAAAGCTGCCTCCATCGCCAATTAAGCCCTCTTTAAATTTTGATTCCTGATAAATAATGGCACCGTATAATCGCCAATCCCATTTGTACTTTTGGCTGACTTTTTTTAAAACTTTATCATATTTCGACAATTCATTTTGTTTTTTAGATTCCATAGAATTTGAAAAACGCACCGGAGAATAGGAATAATGATAATATTTATGATACAGTTTTTTATACTTTTTAGTTTGCTTAAACTCCTCAAGCCAAACATTTACGGTATCTCTCAATACACTGTTTTTAGGATGAAAAACCCATTCTAAGGAAACACTGTCTGCCACTTCAAATGAATAATCAATATTGTCATAATAAGAAGCATAAACTCTGGCAACGTTTCTTTCGCAAACAGTATAATCGATGCTTTTATTGGAAACCTTTTCGATCAAAGTTTCGATACTGTTATCTGAATCGAAAAGAAATTTAAAATCGACATTATATTTCACTGAATTTCTTAATATAAATTCCGAAAAAGAGCTGTGTGCGGGCAAAGTAATTGTTTTTCCTTGCAAATTGGACCATTGTGAAACGAAGCTACTATCCTTTGACTTCCTTTGGACAAGTGTTAAAGGAGATTTTGAATGAGCTTCGCTATACAGTAAAAAAAGATTACGCAAATGCGTTTCCTTAATGTTTCCCGCCAATATATCTGATTTTCCTGCAACAAGCGTTTCAAAAGCACTAGCCGTATTATCGCGCACCTCAACGTGCAAATGTAAACCTAGATAGTGTGCCAATTCATTCAGCAGTTCCAATTGAAAACCAAGCGGTTTGCCTTTGAAAATATAATAATCAATACTATTGTAATTTAATGTTGCCTTTAAAACACCACTGGACAAAAGCAATTCGTATTGCTCTTCTGGGCTAATAACTTCCTGAATAATTTCTTTATCCTTGCAGGATGCAAAAAAGAGAATAAAAGAAAGCAGTATCAAAAATCTACTCATACATCTATTTTAAGTTAACAAAAAATCTGTGTTTGATAAAAAAAACAGCAAATACCTAGCTTTCGTAATCATAAAATCAAAGAGTAAAGTAAATAAAGGGAATAAATGAAGTTTGCTGAAGTGAGGTTTTCTTAACAAAATAACGTTGTTTTGACGTTTTCTTGCAAACACGATTGAGGCTGCAAATATAATAAAAAAAATTCTAAAACAGCAAACCTTCTGAATATTAGCAAAGTGCGACGTTGATTAAACTTAAAATGGGGAAAATAATATAAATTTCTTTAAAAATAATTGGACATTATAGGAAGTCTCGGTTGTTGGCTGGGTCTAAACGCCCTAGAATGAAAAGGTGCGCTTTTTAGTTTCGCTCAAAACGGGTAATTACTTCTTTGAAAATGTAATCACTGGACGAAATCCCAAATGGCAAGCTGATTCAGAATATTTCTCAGAAGATGTGTTTTTAATTTCAGAAGCTTTTGATTTCCAGTGTCCGCCCATGGCAATACCTTTTTCCTGAATCATTTCAGAAACATTTCCATTCATATTGTACAATCCAAATTTAGAAGGAAAATAAGATTGGGAAGGAGCCATAATATGCTCATTTAGAGAATCGTAGAAGGTGTGTGTTTTAACAGAATCAGCATTCTCCTCATTAAGACGAAAATAATTTGCCATCCATGCTCCTTTTTTATTTCGGGTATATTCACCCTCCCAGGAATAAGGATTTGTTTTTCCACCGTTGGAAGCAGCATAAGTCCATTCTAAGCGTGAAGGCAGTCGTGCAGTAACAATGAATCTTCCTTTATTCAAATCGCTGATTTTTCCTGCAAGCCATTCACAATAAAGCTGAGCTGCTGCGTAACTAATATTCACTATAGGATATTTTTTAAATGCCGGATGTCGGTGATAATAAGTAGCATAAGGCTCATTATAAGCCATTGGCGTTCGCCATTTTAGAGTGTCAATGGCAGCAATTTCAAGGGCTTTGATATTCCCATTATTTTGCAAATCGTATAAAAATTCTTGATAATCCCAATTGGTTACTTCAGTTTTCAACATCCAGAAAGCGTCTACGGAAATAGTATCTTTGCCGTCCAAAAATGAACCAGAAGGAATGTATACAAAGCCTTTTGGAACTTTTGCCTTAATTTTTTCTTTTTGTGCAAAAACAGAGGGGAAGCTTGCTATAAAAATAAGCAAACTTACGGTAGCAATTCTAATTGGTTTCATAAAGTGTGGTTTATCTATAATTTGAAACATCAAAAGTAAATAATAATATGAAATAAAATAGCCCTCAAAATTTGAGGGCTATTTATCATTTATACAGAAAGATCGTATTATTTCAATTCATGAATTACAAGTCCCGATCTGAGTTTTGGTTCAAACCAGGTTGTTTTTGGAGGCATGATGTTGCCCGTATCGGCAATGTCAATCAATTGTTGCATAGAAACGGCATACAATGCAAAAGCAACTTTCATTTCGCCATTGTCAACTCTGCGTTGCAATTCGCCTAGACCGCGAATACCGCCAACAAAATCGATGCGTTGTGAAGTTCTCAAATCGGTGATGCCTAAAATTTTATCCAAAACATGATCCGATAAAATTGTAACGTCTAAAACACCAATGGGATCGTTGTCGTCATAGGTGTGTTTTTTGGCCGTCATTTTATACCAATTTCCACTCAAATACATGCTAAATTCGTGCAATGCAGAGGGTTTGTAAATTTCGGCACCCATTTTTTCAACCACGAAAACTTCGTTCAATTTGTTTAAAAATTCTTCTTCCGACAATCCGTTTAAATCTTTTACCACGCGGTTGTAATCAATGATTTTTAATTGATTATCTGGGAAAATAACCGACATAAAATAGTTATACTCTTCTTTTCCAGTGTGATTTGGATTGTTTTTCTTTTGTTCGGCACCTACCAAAGCAGCTGCAGCAGTACGATGGTGCCCATCGGCAACATATAAATCTGGAATATCATTTGCGAAAATTTCTACCAAACGAGCAATAATTGCTTTGTCGCTAATCACCCAAAAATGATGACCAAAGCCATCGTCGGCTACAAAATCGTATTCTGGAGTTTCGTTTTTAACAATGTTGTTTACAATTGCATCAATCTCTTTATGAGCAGGATACGCAAAAAATACAGGTTCAACGTTGGCATTGGTAATACGAACGTGCAACATTCTGTCTTGTTCTTTATCTTTACGCGTTAACTCATGTTTTTTAATGTGATTGTTGAAATAATCTTCAATGTGCGTACATGCCACAATACCATACTGAGTTCTGCCGTCCATGGTTTGACCGTAGATGTAAAGTTTTTCTTCCGCATCTTGAACCAACCATTTATTGGTTTTAAATTTATTGTAGTTTTCAACAACTCTGTCGTAAACCTCCTGACTGTGTTCATCAATGCCATGAGGAAATTCCAGTTCCGCTTTGGTAACACGCAACAAAGAATATTTGTTTCCTTCTGCTTCAACACGTGCTTCATCTGAATTTAAAACATCATACGGACGAGAAGCCAATTGTTTAACAATCTCTTTTGAAGGCCGTAAGCCCTTGAATGGTTTAATAATTGCCATAACTAATATGTTTTTATATGATTTTATATTTTATCGTACAAAACTACAAAAAATAGAGAAGTAAATTTGACTTTCAGAGGAAAATTATTTTTTCTAAAATTCAATATTCAACTCGTTTAGCATATCTAAACATATGGAAATACGTCGATCAAAAAATATCTAAACATTAATTAGCCTTTATTTGTTACTATTGTTACCTAAGATCACAGATTAGTTGAAAAAATCAATAATTTTGACCTCTATTTGATCTCACAAAAAACAAAACAGATGGAAATAACACGATTGTTTGACATTTTGGAACGTTATAGCAATAACTTCCAAAAGGAAGATGCTTTGGCTGGAAAAGAAGACGGAGCTTGGATAAGATATGGCACCGAAAAATATATTGAAACGGTAAATAACATATCCTACGGTTTGATGCAATTGGGTATCCAGAAGGGAGACAAAATTGCCACCATTACATTTAATCGTCCGGAGTGGAACTTTTTAGACATGGCAATTATGCAATTGGGAGCCATTCACGTACCTATTTATCCGACCATTAGCGAAAGCGATTATAAATATATTTTAAATCATGCGGATGTAAAAATGGTTTTTGTTGCTGGCTGGGAATTACTTCGAAAAATTGAACATATTTTACCAGAAATTCCGACTCTCAACGAAAAAGAGATGGTTTATACTTTTAAAAACCTGAGAGGTTATAAGCATTTAAGCGAAATCATCGAACTGGGAAGGGCAAATCACAGTGCCGTGTATTTGCAGGAAATCAAAGATAGCATTCAACCAGAGGAAGTGGCCACTCTTATTTACACTTCGGGAACAACCGGGAATCCAAAAGGAGTTATGCTCACTCATCACAATATAATTAGCAATATTCACGCCATCGCACCCATTCCAAATGTGGGTTCGGAAGGAAAAGCCATTAGTTATCTGCCGCTTTGTCATATCTACGAACGAATGATTAATTATATCTGGCAGTATTTGGGCATTTCGATTTATTATGCTGAAAGCCTGGCCACCATTGCCGATAATATTAAAGAAATCAGACCAGAAGTGGTTTCTACCGTACCGCGATTGTTGGAAAAAATTTACGATAAAATCATCTTGACCGGTAGAAAACAAAAAGGCATCAAAAGGAAAGTTTTCTTTTGGGCAAACAAAATTGCGTTAAGGTATGATGTCAACGAAGATCAAGGTTGGTGGTATAACAAAAAACTTAATTTGGCTCGCAAACTGGTTCTAAATAAATGGAAAGCAGCCTTGGGTGGGAACATTAAAATTATTGTTTCGGGCGGTGCGGCACTTCAACCGCGATTGGCCAGAGTTTTTTGGGCTGCCGAAATACCTGTTTTGGAAGGATATGGACTTACCGAAACATCCCCTGTTATTGCTGTCAATAGTTTCTTCGAAAACGGATTGAAAATCGGAACGGTAGGACTTCCTTTGCCCAACTTGGAAGTGAAAATTGCACCGGATGGCGAAATTTTATGCAAAGGCCCTTCGGTGATGAAAGGCTATTATAAAGCAGATGAGTTGACAAAAGAGGTCATCGACGAAGAGGGTTGGTTTCATACGGGAGATTTAGGAACATTTGAACCTGAAGGACAATTGAAAATTACGGGACGCAAAAAAGAGATGTTCAAAACTGCTTTTGGAAAATATGTAGTACCGACTTTAATTGAAACTAAATTCTGCGAATCATCATTTATCGACACCATGATGGTTGTGGGAGAAAACCAAAAATATGCCGCCGCCATTATCGTTCCTGATTTTATTTACCTGAAAAATTACTGCAAACGAAGAGGCATTGAATATTTAAGCGATGAAGAGATGGTAAAACATCCCGAAGTTTTGAAAATATATAAAAAAGAAGTCAGCCACTACAATGCTTTCTTTGGAGAAACAGAACAAATTAAAAAGTTTACTTTAATGGATTATGAATGGACGGTCCAAACTGGAGAACTTACCCCCACTATGAAACTAAAAAGAAATTTCATTTTTAAAAAACACAAAACAACAATTGATTCTCTGTTTCCAAGCGTATCTCAGGAGGAATAAAATTTAGTTTGTTTACTCTATTTATTAAACTACATAGATTGTTTTCTTTTTTTAACCACATAGATAATATGATTAAATCCAAAAAAATTCATTTTTGGCAGATATTTTTTTTGAAAATTTTGAATTTTCATCAAAAAAATAAGTTTATAAACACTGTTGTCCGATATAAATCGTATTATCTTGTGTAAAACTCAGTATAATAAGCGAATATGTATAAAATAAAAAAGAGAGCTTGGTTTTGGTTTTTTAAAAACTTTTGCTTTTCCGCAATTTATTTTCACTCCATACAGCTTCGACCGCCATTTCAAACGTGTAGTATAATCCATTTTTGAAATAAATTATCAATGAGTAGACAAGCAGCAACACTTACCTAACAAGCTCTTTTTCACGATACGTCTTCATGTAAAGTCTAAAGTCTTCGACAGAAACAAACTCATAATCAACTAAATATCGCATTCCCAAAATCCCATTTCGAGAATAATATATAACTCCGGCAGCCTCTACAGCCATGTCATAATCGGGAAAAAGACGAATTCCTGAAATGTTTTGATAGGCATTGTTTTCAAGAGTAAAAATGCTGGTTGCAGGAAATTCTGAAGTATTATCATAGTATTGTTTTACCTGGAATTCGAAAAAATGAACCTCTTTGATGATTTTTTCTTTTGATAATGAATTAAGTCCAAAAAACAAACCCGTCATCATTGGTGCAAAAGCAAAGATTAAATAGAATCTGTGTTTTTTCATAAACGGATAAGGCAAAAAAGTGAAAATTAAAGTAATAATACTTGCAACAAGATAAAACAGAAACAGGGAAACATTGGGAATGAATGTATTTAGTGTAAATTCCAAAAAAAGTAAGAGAGCCGCAAAAGCAGTTGAGAAGTATATAAAAGTCGTTGAACTTACAATGGCAAACAGTGACTTTTGAATAATTTTAGCACTCAATTTAGGCCCTCTTCTATTCATGCGAAGCAAAACAATTGTATTCGTAAAAATGAAAACAGAAAAAACAATTGCACCTGCAACTGACTTATTTATGAGCATATATACTAAAAATGAGATAAAAAAAACATAAAAAATCATGACAATGATATAATCTCCCAATTTAATTATCTCGGTCATTGATTTGTAATAGGGTGAATTTATAAAATCTTGATATCTCATTTGGGCAGCTTTACGCGCTTCTTCTCTGGCTTTTTGTTGGGCGTCTTCGGTCCATTTATATTTTGCTTGAGCCGTTTTTTGTCCATGATAAGATTTTTTTAAGCGGTTCATCAAAAACTCATAGGCTTCCGTAAGCAATACAAATTTTTCGTGTGCATTTTCAAGTTTGCTCACATCGGGGTGATATAGCTTTGCTTTTTCACGATATGCTTTTTTAATCGCATCTTCGCTTGCATTTGCCGGAACGCCCAATATAGTTAGATATTTTTCTATCATTTGCGGTGTAAAAAAAAGCAAACTTACTGTTTTTTACACAATTGAACCAGAAAAAAATAACAAAACAATAATTCATAAACACACTGAATTAAATGAATTTAATTCAAAAAGCCGTACCTTTGCAATGTAAAACAGACATTATGGACACAAGTTTAGAAATAATTATTTGCATGGGTAGTTCTTGTTTTTCGAGAGGAAACAAAGAGAACTATCAAAGAATCAATCAATATTTAAAACTGAATAATTTAGAATCGAAAGTGACTTTTAAGGGCAAACATTGCATGAATAAATGCGAGGAAGGTCCTTTACTTATCATAAACGGCAAAGAATATTCAAAAGTAAAACCCGAAGATATCCCATTTTTACTATCTAGTTATTTTGACCCCAAATAATACATTATGGAATCATTATTTAGCGTTAGCCCTAACAAATGCACCTTATGCTTTTCATGCATTCGAAATTGCCCAGTTAAAGCCATAGACATTGATTCAAAAAACGAAAAAGCAGTAATTTCAGATGAGCGATGCATTGGATGCGGGATTTGCTATAAAATATGCCCTGAAGATGCAATTGGATACCGCAAAGACTTTGATAAAGCGGTAAAAGCATTAGAGTCCGACTCTACGAAAATCATTCTCTGCGACCCTGCAATTGCTTCCGAGTTTGAAGACATCAGCGATTATCGGAAATTTGTTGGAATGCTGAAAATTACCGGATTCGATTTTGCCTACGAAACTTCTTTTGCCATTGATTTAATGGCGAAAAAATACAAAAAACTTTTCAAGCAGTCGAAAGGCAAACTTTATATCAGTTCTTATTGCAGTACCGTTGTTGAATATGTTGAAAAATACACACCAGAAATCATTCAAAACTTGGCCCCCATCGGCTCGCCTATGATGCTGTCGGTAAACCTTGCTAAAAAAATCCACCCCGGCGAAAATGTAGATGTATTTTACATCACTCCTTGTATTTCTGTAAAAAACGAAACTCAAAAATATGAAAGTACAAAGCAAACCATTGTTTTGACTTTTGATGAAATTCGGGATTTGTTCGTTCACTATAATATTTCCGAAAATATTGCCGAAAGTGACGACTTTGACCAACCTTTGGGTTTAAAAGGCTTGCTTTATCCTATTAATACAGGTATTTTGGACACTTTAGAGATGGACGATTCGGTATTCGACAGTCCAATTATGAGCATCGAAGGCACCAAAAACATTCACGATGCTTTCGGAACTTTTATTCATGATTATACCGACATCAACAAACATCTGAATGCTTTTTATTGTGAAGGATGCATCATGGGACCAGGAACAACTTCGAAAACCAATAAATATCAGCGAAATTCAGCTGTTCTAAAATATTCTCAAAAGAGATTGGCTTCCATTGACAAAAAACATTGGGAAGAAAACATAAGTTCTCATTCGGATCTAAATCCGGTTCCCGTTTTTGTAAAAAATGACCAAAGAAGGAAACCGCCTTCGGATAAGATTGTAGATGATATAATTGACACATTGCATAGCAATCCTCATAAAAGTGAAGGATGCGGAGCTTGCGGCTTTACCAATTGTCAGGAACTTGCCGAAGGCATTCACATGGGATACGGTCACGCCGATATGTGTTTACGCCGCTCCTTAAACAGCCAAAAATCATATTCGAAATTTATGAAACAAAACGATGAACGCATAAAGATGTATAAAGATGAAATAAATACATTCCGCGAGACCATCGAAAAGACAAATAAAAGCATTGAGGAAAAGTCGGAAACCATCTCTCGTACCATTAATAGCCTTTCCGTTGGAGTGGTATTTTTTACGGCCGATATGAAAATTCAAGAAGCCAACAAAGGTTTGGTAAATATTATTGGAGAAGAGGCAGAAATGATTAACGATGTAATTCCTGGAATGAAAGGAGCTGATATTCGTTCTCTCCTTCCCGCTGCTGTTAGCAGTACATTTGAGTATGCCATCAACAACAACGAGTCCATTCACAACAAAGATATTACCATTGGCGAAAACAAATTTATTTTAAGTGTGTTCAATATTGTAGAAAACCAACTGGCCGGTGCTATTTTCCGATCTTTCCATGCTCGCGAAGTGAAATACGAAGAGTTTGAAAACAGAATTATCGAAGCCATTGACCAAAACCTAACGATGGTGCAAAATATTGGATTTTTATTGGGCGAAGGAGCTTCAAATACAGAGAGGATGCTAAACTCGGTTATTGAATCATTTAAAGCAGAAAAGAAAAAATAATGGACAACGATTTTTTTATAGAGATTAATCATACGCAGCACAATCACGACAAAGAACGAATTTGCGGGGATATTTTTCTTACTGATAAAGTCGTTGAAGAAAATCGTCGAATTGCTGTTCTTTCAGACGGAATGGGTCACGGTGTGAAAGCCAATGTTTTGGCAACCCTAACCGCCAAAATGGCTCTCAATTTTACCCGAGAACATCGTGATCCGGCAAAAACAGCAGAAACCATTATAAAAACATTGCCCGTATGTAGCGTACGTAAGGTTTCCTATTCAACTTTTGCCATTTTCGACATTGAATCTGATGGAAAAGTGAGTATTTTAGAATATGAAAATCCTCAATGCATTATTACCCGAGGTGGAGTTATATTTGAGCCAGAATGGCAATGTTTGCTGCTAGATTTGAAAGATAATGACCGGAAGGAATTAATGTATTGCTCTTTTTATGCAAAAAAGGAAGACCGAATTATTGTTTTTTCGGATGGCGTAGTACAGTCTGGATTGGGAAGCGAAAAATTCCCTTTTGGCTGGCCTCGAGAAGATATTATTGAGTATGTTTTAGATTTAATTGATAGAACTCCCAATATTTCGGCCACCCAACTCTCGTCGAAAATTGTTTCACGTTCTAATATGCACGACAATTATAAACCAAAAGATGATATAACGTGCGGAGTCATTTATTTTAGAGATCCTCGCAAGATGTTGCTCTGTAGCGGACCTCCCTACGAAATAGAAAAAGACTCAGAATATGCAAAAACGGTTAAAAACTACAAGGGCAAAAAAGTTCTTTGTGGGGGAACTACCGCAGATATTATTGCAAAAGAGCTAAAAAGGAAAATTTCGGACGATCTTGTTTTTGAAGATTTCGAACTGCCGCCCATCTCTCACATGGAAGGCATTGATTTGATTACAGAAGGAATTCTAACCCTAAGCAAGGTGTATGCAATCTTGAAAAAATTCGATAATAAAACAATTTTAGGCAACGGACCTGCTGATTTAATTATCAAAATGTTTTTCGAAAGTGATACCATTGATTTCATTATTGGAACCCGAATCAACATTGCTCATCAAGACCCAAATTTACCATTAGATTTAGAAATTCGCCGAACAGTCATCAAAAAAATAGCCCGGATTTTGGAAGTAAAGTTTTTTAAAGAAGTATCCATAAGATATATCTAAAATCCTTAAAAAAAACCTGCTCTTTTTATTTACAAGCCATATTTGGGAACGACAGCCCGCAATGCTCTAAGTTCTGAAAGCAGCACCTCATCCTTCGAATAGATATCGGAATAAAACAAAACATTTCCATTCATATCGTAAAACGAACTATAATAACACACAAAGAGCGGGATTCTTTTCTTAAATCTAAAATCTGCCTGCTGTTTGCGTTCCAGATGAGCATTCACGGTATCTACAGTTGCAACATTTTCCTCGCCTTCACGTATTTTTTCAAATTTCTTTTGTGCCAACACCAGGTTTTTCTTCTTCAATAAATCTTCATTATAATGCAACATTCCTTGCTCAAATTCGAGTAGTTTCTTCAAAAACTCAAATGGCTTTTCAAGTCGCATGCAACCATGACTAAACGCTCGTATATTTCGTTTAAAAAAGCGTTTTTGAGGAGTATCGTGAAGATATACATCATGTGAATTATTAAAATAGAATTTCACCAAACCCAAAGCATTGTGAGCACCTGGCGTTTGCACAATCCGATACGGAAAGTTTGAACGATTCAATTTTGACCAATTAATCGTGACTGGATCGATCATTTCTCGTTGATGATTGGTGATAATGTATTTGTTTTTTGCGAGGTAATTAATATTTCTTTTCACCAACGGAAGCGTTTCTTGTGTAGCAATGCTGTAGGGCAAATTCCAATCGGGCAAAACCGTATATTTAGTAATGGAACCTGTCAATTCTGGTGTCGGATTTCTCTTTGTTCCGGTCACCACTTTATGAGTCGAAACCAATTCATTCTGTTCAATCCAAAACAAAGAAAAAGTGGGAATATTAATTAAAATAAAAGAATGAATGGAGTCAAAATCCGGATGTTTTAGTTTTTCAATTGTCAACATGGCTTGTTCGTGATAGAAATCAAAATCTTTATTTAAACAAACGACGGTCAGAGAATCAGGTTTTCCCGATGATTCGATTCCAAATAAATATTGAAATTGCTGAATAGCATTTCTAATATTCTGAAAATTAGCAGAATCTCTTTTATCAAGAAGTTCAAAGAAATTCAAGCGTTGAATGGTTTGTTCGTAACAACGAATTGAATCATCCTCCATAAAAGGAATATTTGATTTGGGAAATCCATTATAATTATCATAAAATCTTCCCCAGGCTTTGGTGTAATTCTGATAATGTACATTTTGAGGTTCAATAATTGATGGGATTGTCGAAGGCGATTCGTGAAGCAACAATTCCGCAAAATTGAATATTTCTGGAAGTGTATCTTTTTTTTGTGACCAACCATATGCAAGATGATGACAATAATTCAAATAAGCATCTGTCAGAAGGAGGTCGGCAATCACTTTGGATGTCTTTCTCAAAAAAGAATTTTTTCTGTTGAATATGCGTATTTGCTGTTTTATTTGAGGCAAGTGATAAAAAGCACAATCCAGTCCTTTGCTTTTGGCCATGCTCATTTGAAAAATAGCAGTATCAGCATTATTTTTTATCAAAAGTGAATCGAACCAAAGAAAATCATAGTTATTTTGCGAGTAAAGAGTTTTCAAATCTTCGAGTTGAGTGATAAAATCGGAATTTAAAAGAGAAAAATCTGTTTCGCAGAATACTCTGATGTAATTATATTCGGAATTTACATTTTGAAAAACATCTTTGTCTTGATTTGTTTTTCGACAGCTAATGGTCATCAATATCATGAAAAAAAGCAGAAATTTTAGATCCTTCATACGTAGATTTTAGATTCATATTTAAAAAAAGAGCCCTATGAAAAAATAAATAAGCAACATAAAAACAGATACCACTTTTATTACGACGCCAGCCAAAAAGCCAAGGAAGCTTCCAAAAGCAGCAGTAAGAGAATCTTTTTCGTTTTTCCCATACATTATTTCCCCAATAAATGCACCCACAAAAGCACCTATAAATAAGCCAAGTGGTCCTGCGAAAAAACCTGTAAACATCCCTACAAACATTCCTATTAATGCCCCGTTTGACCCCCATTTGGAGCCCCCAAATATTTTGGTTCCATAGGCAGGAACCCAGTAATCGAGAATCGTAATAAAAAGGATAAAAAGTCCCCAAAGAACAAGCGCCCATGTTGAAAATGGAGGCTCTTTGCTAAATTGCATTGCTAAAATACCAGCAAATGCAATGGGTGGACCTGGAAGAACAGGAACAAAACAGCCGATTAAACCAATTATCCATAAAATTACAAACAACAAAATCCAGATCCAATCCATACTAATTTGTTAAAAACACGGCAATTTAAACAAAAAAGCAATTTAAACAAAAAAAATGTTCATTGTATTTAAAAAAATTCTAATTTTGACCTTGCGAAATTAAAAACATAAAAAAGATAAAAAAATGAACGTATTAGAAAATTTAAAGTACACTAAAGACCACGAATGGATTCGTGTAGAAGGTGATGTTGCTATTATTGGAATTACTGATTTTGCACAACACGAACTTGGTGATATTGTTTTTGTTGAAGTAGAAACCGAAGGCGAAACCTTAGATGCAGATGAAATTTTTGGTTCTATCGAAGCTGTAAAAACTGTTTCTGACCTTTTTATGCCTGTAGAAGGCGAAGTGTTAGAGTTTAACAGTCAATTGGAAAGTAATCCAGACTTGATTAACAAAGATCCTTATGGTGAAGGTTGGATTATTAAAGTAAAAATAAGCAATCTTGACGACCTTAATGAACTAATGCTTGCTGCCGATTACAAAGCTCACATCGGAGCATAAAACAATATTTGTAAAAAAACCACGTTTATTGTCTATATTATTTTCAATAACTTGACTTTAATAAGTGTTTTTTTTGTATATTTGCAATTCTATAATCAAACATCCAATTCAATATGGAAATTAAAAAAACTAAAAAAGCTGACTTGGAAAGAAAAAGACCATTATTTGTTCAAATTGGTCTTGTGATTGGTCTATCATTAATCCTTTTCGCTTTTGAATGGAAGTCTTACGACAGAGTTATTGAAGTTGTTCAAGACATACAAGGTGAAATTATTGAGCAAATAGAAATTGTTCAAACCCAACGAAACGAGCCACCACCACCACCTCCAGCACAACAAGTTACAACAATTTTGAACATTGTTGATGACAAAATTGTAATTGATAATGATTTAGAAATTGATGCTGAAGCAGACGACAACGTAGAAGAATATTCCTATGTAGAGGTTGTTGAGGAGAAAGAGGTTGTTGAGGCTGAAATTTTCACCGTAGTTGAGGAAAACCCAATGTTTCCTGGTGGTGATGAAGCACGTATGAATTTCCTACGTGAGAACATTAAATATCCTCAAATGGCTCGTGAAAGTGGCATTCAAGGAACGGTATACGTTACTTTTGTCGTAGAACCCAGTGGTAATATTACAAATATTAAAATCCTCCGTGGAATAGGTGGAGGATGTGATGAAGAGGCTCTTAGAGTAGTTCGTCAAATGCCAAAATGGAAACCAGGTAAACAACGTGGAAAATCAGTTCGCGTTCAATTTAATATGCCGATTCGTTTCGTGCTTTCATAAAACAAAATATTTTTATTAAAACAGCCTGTTCTTTACAGGCTGTTTTTGTTTAAAAGAACAAAATGACAGCTTTGCCTTTTCTTACCGAAAAAACACCCCTCATTTTAGCTCCAATGGAGGATATCACTGATGTTTCATTTCGCAAGATTTGCAAAGAAAGAGGAGCCGATGTTTTATATACCGAATTTATCTCTTCGGACGCACTAAGCCGTCATGTTGAAAAGTCTAAATCAAAATTGGATTTTTCAGAAAGCGAACGTCCTTTGGCCATCCAAATATTTGGAGCCAATTTAGATGCGATGGTCGAAGCGGCAAAGATTGCGGCTAACTACAATCCTGATTTTATCGATATTAACTGGGGATGTCCAGTCAAGAAAATAGTTCAAAAGGGTGCTGGATCAGCAATTTTGAGGGATATTCCTAAAATGATAAAAATTACCGAAGCGGTGGTAAAAGCCGTAAATCTTCCTGTTACTGTAAAAACTCGCCTTGGGTGGGATGAAAGCCATAAACCTATCGTTGATGTTGCTCTCCGATTGCAAGACGTTGGAATTGCCGCTCTTTGTATTCATGGCAGAACACGCTCTCAGATGTACTCTGGAAAAGCCGATTGGTCGCTTATTAGAGACGTGAAACAACACCCTCAAGTCAATATTCCCATTATTGGCAACGGCGACATTACCGATGAGATAAGTGCCCAAAAACGACTTCAAGAATCGGGTGTTGATGCACTCATGATTGGCAGAGCTGCCATTGGAAACCCTTGGATTTTTCAAAAAATAAAACATTACCTAGAAACGGAGGAATTTCTTCCCGAAATTTCGTTGAAGGAAAAAATTGAAATCTGTTTGCTTCATCTCGAACTTTCAATTAAAGAAAAAGGCGAAAGAAGAGCCATACTAGAAATGCGAAAACACTACTCTTCATATTTCAAATCTATTTCAAATTTCAAACAAACCAAAATCCAATTAATGGAATCAATAAGCTTTGATGAAATTTCGGAGGTGTTGGAAGAGTATAATAGCGTATGTTAACCTCTTTAGATAAGCCATAAAATATTGATAATTAGCAACTTGTTCGGTTTTTTGCAAGGAGTTGCAAGCCTTGTAGAAAGGTGAATTTCCACAATACAAATAGGTGATGTTGGCATTTTCTCAAATGTTTCGTAAAAAAAACATTATTAATCCTAAAAATGTTTTTTATGAGAAACAAAAGATCGATGCCTACCATTGTTGAGCAGGCAATTTTATCCGTTGATGGTTTTGAAAAAGTTTACAAAACCTTTGAACAGCAAGTTATTTTAAAAGGGCAAAGCAAAAGTA
>Ga0265295_1001253_pt1 | contig 45766 bp, 42 predicted proteins | sample Munlansysbiofilm_FD_192503 | JGI IMG/M metagenome (GOLD analysis project Ga0265295, IMG submission 192503) | Leachate microbial communities from a municipal landfill in Southern Ontario, Canada - Methane capture system biofilm | ecosystem: Engineered > Solid waste > Landfill > Unclassified ...
TTATCGATCAAATGATTGAAGATGATCAACAAAAAGCTATGATTCAATCTTTATTAGCCTTTATTGAAGAAAACGAATTACTGGATATCGGATTTGAAGATGAAAACTTTGATGTTGATTTTGCATTGGGTAAATTAAAAGACGCTACTGCATCTTTTGAATTACAAGATGCAGATAAGATTGCTAATGATGCTGAATTGCAATCCATTTTAGCAGCTAAAGCAAGCGCAATGATTTTCTCCACTTTAGGTGGTGATGATCCAACCCCGTTCATTGAATTAGATGATTTTACATTAAATCGTGTGTTCGAATATTTTATGCGTCCTAACCAAACAGTACCGAATGTGATTTTATCAACCGTACTATTTGAAAAGTATACCATGACTGCTTTTGTTCCTTATGTCACCATGGAAACAAATGAAGTCACCACGGAAACAAACTTTGTTGTTAATATTCCATTAACGATTACAGAGACGACAGATCCACTGAAAATATTCCAGACCATTATTAAGATTGATGCAACTCCTGAAGTATCAGGCTCTGACTTACGTATTGTTTTAAATGAACTTGATGCAGGCGAAGTCACATTAACAAGTGAACATATCGCAAACGTCTTAACGATGCTTGGCGATAATGAGATTATTGAAAATGGCGCATTTGTTATTAAAGATTTCGACCAACAAATGGATGCCGCAGGTATGGGTATTGAATCCGTTGCACTGATTAACAATAAACTTCGTATGTATGTCACCTTAAGTGAAACGATTCCTCTTCAAGAAATTCAAGATGCAGTTCAAGATGTATTAGATCAAATTGCTGGTGATCCATCATATCCACCAGAACTCAATGATGCAATCAATGATCTTTTAACAGAAGTACAAGATCCAAGTGGTGATCCTGCACAAGCTGTTGAAGACCTTATGACTGAATTAGATAACCTAACAGATGAAGAACAAGAACAATTATTTGAAGATCTTGTTACGGCATTTGAAGGTACAGGTTTAACCTACGAAGATCTCTTTGGATTAATCCCATAAAATTATTTATTTTAAATGATGCACCTTCATGTTTTTCATGGAGGTGTTTTTGTTTTCTAAACTTGTAGTTTAGAGCATTTTATCATATAATAGATGAGACAATGAGGTGACTTAGAAATGGAAAAAATATCAAATTTTATAACGACCATAATTGAATCTGATTTAGAGTCAGGTAAACACAAAGAAATTATTACACGATTTCCACCTGAACCTAATGGATTTTTACACATTGGGCATGCCCGCGCAATCATTACTGATTTCGAAAGTGCAAGACAATATGGTGGGTCTACCAACTTAAGATATGACGATACGAACCCCAGCAAAGAAGATGATGTGTATGTCAAATCAATTTTAGAAGATATTCGCTGGTTAGGCTATGAACCCAAGCGTATTTTGTTCGCATCAGATTACTTTGAAGAGATGTATGAAAGAGCCATTATCTTAATCAAAAAAGGTTTGGCTTATGTTGATCATTCAACACCAGATGAAATTGCACGCGATCGTGGCAATTTACAAACCGTAGGAAAAGAATCGAAATATCGCAATCGTTCAGTTGAAGAAAACTTAAACTTATTTAACGATATGCGCGAAGGTAAGTTTAAAGAAGGTGAATGTGTCCTAAGAGCTAAAATCGATATGACATCACCTAATATGAACATGAGAGATCCCGTGATTTACCGCATCAGTTTTGCTGAACACCATAATACAGGCAAAAAATGGTGCATTTATCCCATGTACGATTACGCACATCCTTTGGAAGATGCGATTGAAGGTATTACACATTCCCTATGTTCTTTAGAGTTTGAAGACCATCGTCCACTGTATGACTGGGTCGTTAGAGAAACAGAAATGCCTAAAGTGCCAAGACAAATTGAATTCGGACGTCTTTCAATAGAAAACACTGTTATGAGTAAACGTTTCTTACGTCAACTTGTAGAAGAACATAAAGTGATTGGTTGGGATGACCCAAGAATGCCTACACTTTCTGGATTAAGACGCAGAGGTTACACACCAGAAGCGATACGTAAATTTGTTGTATCAACAGGATTATCTAAAGTAAATTCAACAGTCAGTATCGATATGTTAGAGGCTGCTGTAAGAGATGATTTATCAGAAAGAGCACATCGCGCTATGGCGGTCATCAATCCGCTTAAGGTGACGATTACAAACTATGATGAACATAAAGTCGAATATTTTGATGTTCATTATCATCAGGATAAACCCGAATTAGGTTCAAGACAAGTTCCTTTCTCTAAATATTTATTTATTGAAAAAGATGATTTTATAGTTACAAAGCCAAACAATAAATACAAGAGATTGTCATTGGGCGATGAAGTAAGATTGTTCTATGCATATTTCATCAAAGCTACCGATGTGGTCTATGACGATGAAGGAAATGTCATTGAAGTTCTAGCTTCCTATGATCCCGAAACACGATCAGGTTCTGGTTTTAATGATAGAAAACCAAATGGTACCATTCATTTCGTAGAAGCAACCCATGCGGTTCCCGCACAGTTTAACTTCTTTGGACCAATGATCCAAGGCGATGATGACATGGACTTAATGGACCGATTTAATCAAAACTCGTGGGATATCAAAAAAGGATTTGTTGAACAAGCACTTAAAGACGTTAAACCACAAGACAAGTTCCAATTCATGAGAAATGGTTATTTTAATACCGATTTTGATTCAACAAAGGATCAACTCGTATTTAATGAAATTGTTCCTTTAAAGAGTTCTTATAAATAGAAAGTGGGTGTGCCATGAACTGGCTAGCTACCCTAAATGAATCCCAATTTAAAGCGGTTATCCATCCAGGTGGTCCGCTTTTTGTTGTCGCTGGTGCGGGTACTGGGAAGACAAAAACATTAACTTCTCGTATCGCTTATTTAATTATGAATGGAGCAAATCCATCACGTATTTTAGCAGTGACATTTACGAATAAAGCTGCTCGAGAAATGAAAGAAAGAGTCATCAACATGACCGGACCACATGCGATGGATGTTTGGTTGTATACGTTCCATGCTTTAGGTTTACAAATCTTAAGAAGACATATTGCTGAACTCCCTTATGGCTATCGTCCGAATTTTAATGTGATTGATGAAGATGATGGGAAAAAGATTATTCAAGATGTCATTAAGCAACTAGAACTCGATGTCAAAATGTTTTCACTCAAGAATTTAAAGAACTTAATTTCATTATATAAAACAAGACGACTTGAAGAATTTGAACGCACAGATGAAGAAAAAATCTATAAAAATTATCAAGCATATTTAAGAAATAACCAACTCGTCGATTTTGATGATCTTTTGTTATATCCACTTCAACTCTTTGAAGATTATCCACACATCAGAGATTTCTATCAACATGCTTTTGATCATGTTTTAGTCGATGAATTTCAAGATACAGATGTTATCCAATATAAACTGTTAAGCATTTTAGGTGAGAAACACAAAAGCGTCTTCGTTGTTGGTGATCCCGATCAATCCATCTATGCATTTCGAGGAGCAAATTACGAAAATGCAAGACTATTCATTAAAGATTTTGGTGCTGAACAAATCATCCTAGAAAAAAATTATCGTTCCACAAATCATATCTTAAAAGCAGCAAATTTACTGATTGGTAATAACTTCAATCGTCCAACTGCGAAAACATTAGAAAGTGATCTTGGATTAGGAGAACTCCCCTATATTCATCATGCACAAACAGATATCAGAGAAAGTTTTTTTGTAGTCAATGAGATCAGACGTTTAAAAGATTTAGGGGTTAGATACGATGAAATAGCTGTATTATATCGAAACAACGCATTATCACGATTGTTTGAAGAAGCGATGATCAAAGAAGGTCTTCCTTATATTATCTATGGTGGTATTTCCTTCTATGAAAGAAGAGAAGTTAAGGATGCATTAGCCTATATCAGATTAGTTGTTGATCCTTATCAAGACTTTTATTTAAAACGCATCATCAATGTGCCTAAACGTTCCATTGGCTTAGTCTCAGTTCAAAAGCTTGAAACAAAAGCGAGAGAACTTGGTGTATCGATGTTTGAAGTTATTGAATATGCAGATTTAACACCTTCGTCGAAACAATCACTTCTTGTCTTTAAACAAATGATTTTAGACATGCAAGAAAAATTTGCTGAGATGGAAAACCTTGAACAGATCATGCCTTATGTGATGGGCAAAACGGGATATATCGATATGTTGCGTCAAGAGAATGATGAAATTGCAGATGATCGTATCGATAACTTAAAAGAATTACAAAACGTTTTTACACGTGGTGATCTTTATTATGAAGGAACATTCATTGAGAAATTAACACAACAGCTTGATCAGATTGCTCTTTATTCTGATCAAGACCAAGAACTTGATGATCATGACCGCGTTCGCTTATCAACCTACCATCAGGTCAAGGGACTAGAATTTAGAGTAGTCTTTATGGTTGTTATGGAAGAAGGTATTTTTCCATCCGATCGCTCACTGATGAATCCATCAGAACTTGAAGAAGAAAGACGTATTGCTTATGTGGGTATCACACGAGCAAAAGAAAGACTTTATATGAGTTATTCGGATCAAAGAATGGTCTATGGATCCATGAGATATAGTTATCCATCACGGTTTATTCAAGAATCGAGACTTCGTTTTGAAGAACCGAAGATTGAAGGAATAAGTGAAGGTTCTGGGCATCTTTTAAAAACTGGTGATAAAGTTGAACACAACGCTTTTGGAATAGGTGTCGTTATTAGAATTGATGACGATGTAGCAACCATTGCGTTTGCTATACCACACGGTATTAAAAAAATATTAGAAAGTCATCCAGCATTAAGAAAAAAGAATAACACATAGAATCTCACTATCATAAGTTGAGGTGAGATGATGTTAAACGATGAACAACAAAGAGTGGTCGATAGTATCGACCCCTTTATTTTTTTACTGGCAGGGGCTGGTTCTGGAAAAACAAGAGTCATTGTAGAGAAAATAAAAAAACTGATGAATGAAGGGGTGAGTCCTAACGATATACTAGCAATCACCTTTACAAGAAAAGCTAGTCAAGAAATGAAGTCACGATTAGATCATAACGACTTGCATATTCATACGTTTCATCAACTCGCATATATCACACTAAAAGAAGAACTCAAACAAACATTTGAAGTTGCTACTGAAGATGATTTGAGTTCTTTCACACAAGAGCATATTCTTGCTGTAGCTAACTATAAAAACAGCATGTATAAGAAAAAGAAACCACGTATTTATGATCATTATCAAAAAATATTAAAACAAAAGGGTCTATATGACTTTGATGATTTACTGATTAACCTGTATAAGGCTTTACAAAGGGGAATGTATCGCTTTTCATTTCGTTATATCTTCATTGATGAGTTTCAAGACACCAATATACTACAGTATGAGGTTCTAAAAAAAATGGTAAGACAACATACACATCTTTTCGCTGTTGGAGACCCCGATCAATCCATCTATCGGTTTCGTGGTGCATTACCAAAGATCATTGATCGTTATGTGAAAGAATTTCATGCAACGCTCTATCGATTAACGTATAATTACAGATCAAGAAAAAAGATATTAATAACTGCAAATCGCATCATTAAGCAAAATGACCGATCTTATAAAAAAGAGTTAGCACCTACAAAGCAAACTATGGGTCTTGTTGAATCTTACCGTTTTAAACAGGATATAGAAGAAGCATCATGGATCATAAGGCAAATCAAAACACTAATCAATCATCACTATAAACCAAATGAAATAGCTATTCTCTACAGAAATCATTTTAGAGTGTATCAGCTTATGCTCACTTGTCATCAAGAGGGGATATCCTTTCATATCCAAGATGATGAACAGCACTCTGATGAACAGCTACAATTCTTAACGATTCATCAAGCAAAAGGTTTAGAATTTGACTGTGTCTTTATGATAGGTTGTGAAGATGGTCTGTTACCATCGCGTAAGATTAATCAAAAAGATTCATATGAAGAAGAGCGAAGATTACTCTTTGTTGCAGCGACAAGAGCACGCGATATTTTATGTTTTACACAGATTAGATTTGATGCTGAAAACCATCATTTCACATCTTCACCCTTCATCATGGAAAGTGGGGTTAAAACATCCAATCCAAAAGAGATTAGTGATATAATATCACTGGGTGATGAAGATGGACATCAAAAAACGCATCGATGAACTTGTAAAAATCATCAATCAAGCCAACATCGACTACCATACAAAAGATATGCCAACGATCACAGATTATGAATATGATCGTTATTTAAAAGAACTTATCGAACTCGAAAGTGCATATCCTGAATATAAACACGAAGACTCACCGACCGAAAAGATTGGTGGTCTTGTTTTAGATAGTTTTGTTAAAGTGACACATCAAGTTCCGATGATGAGTTTATCGAATGTATTTGATGAAAACGAGTTAAGAAGCTTTGATGAACGTATCAAAAAAGTGACTTCAAAATTCCACTATGTTACGGAATTAAAAATTGATGGACTTGCTGTCAGTTTGATCTATGAAGCAGGTCTTTTTAAACGTGCAGCAACACGTGGTAATGGTGTTGTTGGAGAAGACATTACTGAAAATGTAAAGACGATTAAAAGTCTACCTTTGAGACTAAAAGAAGAGGTTGATATCGAAGTGCGTGGTGAAATTTATATGCCACACAAAAGTTTCAAACAGGTCAATGAAGAACGTATGAATCAAAACGAACCACTCTTTGCTAACCCAAGAAATGCTGCTGCAGGAACCATTCGTCAACTTGATAGTAAAGTGGTTGCCTCAAGAAATCTTGATTTATTTACCTATACAATAGTTGATGCTAAACGTTATGTAAACAATCAGTTTGATGCACTTAACTACTTAATGAATCTAGGTTTCAGAGTTAATCCCAATTTTAAAAAATTAGAAAACATTGAACAATTAGTTGAAACCATTCAAACCTACGATCAACTGAGAAGAAATCTTCCGTATGATACCGATGGTGTTGTCATCAAAGTTAATGAATTTGATCTTTACGACATGATAGGATACACAGCTAAATTTCCTAAATGGGCCACAGCCTATAAGTTTCAAGCTGAACAAGTTGAAACAGAACTTAAGGATATTACGTTCCAAATTGGACGTACTGGTGTTATCACACCGGTAGCTGAATTAGAACCTGTTTTTGTTTCAGGAACAACAGTGGCTCGAGCAACTCTTCACAATGAAGACTATATATTAACAAAAGACATCCGAATTGGTGATCGTGTTGTTGTTCATAAAGCAGGCGAGATTATACCCGAAGTCTTATATGTTAACAAAGACAAAAGAACGGATCAAAAGCCGTTTACTATGATTGAAAATTGTCCTGTTTGTGGTTTTCCTCTAAAGAGAAAAGCTAACGAAGCGGATCATTACTGTACGAACCCTGAATGTCCAGGTAAAAATATCAACACGCTGATTCACTTTGCATCACGTCAAGCGATGGATATCGATACACTCGGCGAAAAAGTTGTTGAAATTCTTCACGAGTTGGGTTATCTCAATCAAATAACAGATATCTATCAGCTTTATGCATATCGCGAAGAACTCAAAGAAATAACTGGTTTTGGTGAGAAAAAAGTTGAGAAACTACTTGATGCGATTGAGAAAAGTAAAAAGCAAACATTAGATCGCTTGATCTTTGGTTTAGGTATAAAGCATGTAGGCGCTAAAGTTGCTAAAGTATTAATCAAACATTATCCCACGATGCAAGAACTCACACTTGCAACGTATGAAGATCTTATACTCATCAACGATATCGGAGAAATGATAGCAACCTCGATTGTTACTTATTTTGACAACGAAAAGAATCAGCAACTGATTAAACTTCTTCAAGAAGCTGGGTTAAACATGGTCCATGAAAAAGAAAAAACCATTGACCATGTATTTAACGGTAAAACGATTGTACTCACGGGAAAGCTTTCTTTATTTTCAAGAGAGCAAGCTTCTCTTATAATTGAAAAACTCGGTGGAAAGGTAGCTTCCTCTGTATCAGCTAAAACAGATTTTGTTGTTGCTGGCGAAGACGCAGGTTCAAAACTTAAAAAAGCCAATGAACTTGGTGTTAAAGTCATGGATGAAGAAGCTTTCAAGGTTATGATTGATGGACTATATTAAGGTACACGGTGCCAGAGAAAACAATCTACAAAACATTGATATTCAAATACCTAAAAATAAACTCGTTGTCATGACGGGTATTTCAGGATCTGGTAAAAGTTCTTTAGCGTTTGATACACTCTATCAAGAAGGGCAAAGACGTTACATGGAATCTCTTTCAGCATATGCAAGACAGTTTTTAGGTAACTTCGAGAAACCCGATGTCGATAATATTGAAGGACTTTCACCATCAATCTCAATCGATCAGAAAACAACATCGAATAACCCAAGATCAACCGTAGGTACAGTCACTGAAATTTATGATTATCTACGTTTACTTTACGCTAGAATTGGTATACCTTATTGTCCAGGAACGGATGAACCACTTACAAAACAAACCATCGAAGAAATGACGATGCGTGTTTTGTCACTCAAAGAAGGTTCTCGTATTGTCATCATGTCTCCGGTTGTCGAAAGACAAAAAGGAACACATAAGAAACTTGCTGAACAATATCTGAAAGATGGCTTCACTAGAGCATTTGTTGATGGTGAGCATATATCACTTGAAGACATGCCAGAACTTGATAAAAACAAAAACCATGACTTTTATTTAGTTATTGACAGACTTGTGATGAAAGAGGGTATTCGTTCAAGACTTTATGATGCTTTAGAACTTGCAGCAAGATTAGCTTCAGGTAAAACAAAGGTTTTAGTTGGAACTGATGCTTTTTTGAATTTCAATCAAAGCTATGCATGTCACGATGCCAATTTTACGATTCCAGATTTAGAACCAAGACTCTTTTCATTCAACACACCCATTGGTGCTTGTCCATACTGTAATGGTCTTGGATTAAAATTGGAAGTCGCAGAAAGCTTAGTGGTTGATCCCACCAAAGGTTTACTTGATGGCGGTATCATCCCCTACAAGAATAACGATGATAGCAACTTAAACAGTGCCATGATTGAAGAACTGTGTAAGTATTACGACATCGATGTTAGTGAACCCATAGCTAACATTCCTAAAGAAAAATTAAACTATGTTCTCTATGGTTCACCAGATCAAATTCACTTTAAGCTAAAATCATCTTCTGGAAGAATTCATGAAAAAGTGGATTATTTTGAAGGTATTATCAACAATCTTTCAAGACGTTATCGTGAAACAACTTCCGAATGGATTCGCACATGGATTGAAGGTTTCATGACGGAGTCTGAATGTCCTGTATGTCATGGTGCGCGTTTAAACGAACAAGCTTTAAGCGTGAAGATTGGTGGTAAAAACATAGATCAATTGACAAGATTATCCATCGATGACACCATCGCATTTTTAAGTAAATTAACACTTAATCCTGAACAACAACAAATCGCAAGACTCGCTTTGCAAGAAATTATCAGCCGTCTAACATTCTTGCAAGATGTTGGATTAGGTTATTTAACACTCGCACGCTCTGCAGGTTCACTCTCTGGTGGAGAAGCACAACGTATTCGTTTAGCCACACAGATTGGATCTAAATTGACAGGTGTATTATATGTTCTTGATGAACCATCGATTGGTCTTCATCAAAGAGATAATCATAAACTGATTGAAACATTGAAAAAAATGCGTGATTTAGGAAATACACTCGTTGTTGTCGAACACGATCACGAGACCATGCTAGAAAGTGACTATTTAATTGATATCGGTCCCGGAGCGGGTAAACACGGTGGCTTTGTGGTTGCTGCTGGAACACCTCAGGAGGTTATGGATAATCCTGAAAGTATTACAGGTCGTTATTTAAAAGGACTTGAAAAAGTTGAGATTCCTAAAAAGCGTAGAGAAGGTACAGGACAAGATATCTTAGTTGTAGGTGCTAAAGAGAATAACCTAAAAGATATATCTGTATCATTCCCCTTAGGCAAAATGACAGTCGTTACAGGTGTATCTGGTTCAGGTAAATCAACACTTGTCAATGAGATTTTAATGAAGGGACTTCAACAAAAACATTATAAGACGAAAGATAAACCAGGACTTCATTCAGCGATTAACGATCACAATCTTATCGATCGCGTGATTGAAATTTCGCAATCACCCATTGGAAGGACACCACGAAGCAATCCTGCAACCTACACAGGTGTTTTTGATGACATCAGAGATTTATACTCACAAACGGTTGAAGCTAAAGCAAGAGGTTATGAAAAAGGAAGATTTTCCTTTAATGTTAGAGGTGGACGCTGTGAAGCGTGCGCTGGTGACGGTGTTAAAAAGATTTCAATGCATTTCTTACCAGACGTTTATGTACCTTGTGAGGTGTGTGGTGGATCACGATATAACCATGAAACACTTCAAGTTAAATATCGTGGAAAGAATATTGCTGACGTCCTTGAAATGACAGTTGAAGAAGCGCTATTCTTCTTTGAAAATCATCCAAAGATTCACCACAAGATGAAAACTTTATATGATGTTGGTCTTGATTATATTACGTTAGGTCAAGCAGCAACAACACTCTCTGGTGGTGAAGCACAACGCGTAAAACTTGCCAGTGAACTCTATCGAAGAATCACACCATCATCCATCTATATCTTAGATGAACCCACCACGGGACTTCATACAGATGATGTGAAGAGGTTACTTAAAGTTCTTCATCGCATTGTGGATGAAGGAGCAACCATGGTGATCATTGAACATAATTTAGATGTTATTAAGAATGCAGATCATATCATTGATCTAGGACCTGAAGGTGGCGATGCTGGTGGCGAAGTGATTGCTATTGGAACACCAGAAGAGATTGCTCAAGTTGAAAAATCTTACACAGGTCAGTATTTAAAAAAAGCTTTAGAAGTTTAAAAAAATTAACTAATTTGTTATAATATCATGTTGGGGGACAACGATAATGGAACAAAAACCAGACAAAGATCCAAACAAGCTTTCAGAAGAAGAAATTAAAGAGATTCTTGAACGAATCAAAAAACAAAAAAAGACAAGTAAAAACTTGAGTGTTACGCTTGGTTTTATGTTGCACAAAAACTATCTGATACACCTCGGGTTATCTTTAGCTATCAATCTGCTGATCTTTGCAGTGGTCTTAGGACTCGCAATAGGTATCGATATGCCCATCGTTGATATGACACTACCTGGCTTTTTGTTTGCTGTTATCTTGCTCACTTTAATCGAAAACTTTGTTAAAATCTTATTATTTAAATATGCGACGAGGTTGATGCTATTTAGCATGGGATTATTGTCAGTAGCTGTTCAGATCATCATTTTATATGTGATTGACCTCCTCTTATCTGAAGGATTTCACTTTTTAGGTGTTGAACGTCTGATGATCTTTGCATTTGCGTTTTCAATACTAAGACTCATAATTTCGATTTATCTAAGACGATTGTTATACAATGAAAAAATTGTATTTATAGGAGGAAAGAAATGAAACTAAAGGTTAAACACATCATCAGAGATCTTGATCTTCAGTTGCTTAATGATCCAACATGTATGAACCGAGAAATCAAATCTGAAATGTTATCACGTCCAGGTGTTGAACTTGCAGGTTTCTTAGATTTCTTTGATGCAGATCGATTGATCTTAATTGGATCAAAAGAAGCTCATTTTTTGGATAAACTGCCATTAGATATCAGAAGACAACGCGTTGAAGATCTCTTTGAAAAACAACCTCCAGGTGTTTTGTTTTCAGTTAATGTAGATATTGAAGACTTCTTTATTGAATTAGGAAACAAGTATCAGGTTGCTATTCTTAAGAGTGAGTCAAGAACAACACCTGTATCAGGTTCTTTATATCAGTATCTTCACAGTAAATTAGCACCTCGCACATCGATGCATGGCGTCTTGCTTGATATTCATGGTTTAGGAACGTTGATTACAGGTAAATCTGGAATCGGTAAAAGTGAAACTGCACTTGAACTCATTAAAAGAGGACATATCTTAATTAGTGATGACCGTGTGGATATCTTTGAAGCAGCACCTGGTGTATTAATTGGTTCCGCACCTAAAATATTAGAAAAATATATTGAAGTTCGTGGTATAGGTATTGTCGATGTCGTTCAAATGTTTGGTGCCGGGGCATATCGAGAAAACAAAAAAATTAGATTAGTTGTTGAACTTGAACATTGGAAAAAAGGAAAGCAGTACGATCGTTTAGGCATTAATACAGAAACGATTAAAATCTTTAATACAGAAATTGCTAAGATTACTATTCCTGTGTTACCAGGAAGAAACGTTGCGACATTGGTTGAATCTGCAGCAATGAATCAAAAACTTAAATATTTAGGATATAATGCAGCCTATGAATTGACACAAGCCGTATCACTTCGTGCAGCAGGAAAGAAGAGGGATGAAGATGACGAAGATTAAAGAGTTCTTTAAGAAGAGTACTGATGTTAGAAATTATACAATTGGATTAGGTATCTTTTTCATTGTATTACTCATAGCTATAGTTTCTCAAGATGGGACACCTTATAACAAGACAGCTTTAGATTTAGGGTTTGCTGAAATTCAGTGGTATGCAGTCTTTATATTAACGGGACTAAGTATTGCAGCATTTCTAGCACACGAAGAGTTTAAACGTGTTGGATGGAATCCTGATCTCTTATTTGATGCACTTTTATGGGCAGTTCCACTCTCTATTGTAGGATCTCGTCTATATTATGTGATTTTTGATCCAAACCCAAGTTATAACTCATTTATGGATGTTATCAATATTACAAATGGTGGCCTATCGATTCACGGAGCAGTCATTACAGCATTTATCTTTGTTTTCTTTTTTACAAAAAAGAAGAAAATGAGTTTTTGGTTGTTATCTGATATTTTAGCTGTCGGTTTCCTTGTAGGACAAATTGTTGGTCGTTGGGGCAACTTCATGAATCAAGAAGCTTATGGACCAGCGATTCAATCAGAATTTATATTAAGTCTACTTCCAGCATTTATCGAAGATCAAATGACCATTGGCGGTATCATACATCACCCGACATTCCTTTATGAAGGACTTTGGAACTTTGCTGGACTCGTCTTCCTACTCATTGCTAGAAGACGCCGTTGGTTTAAAGTTGGCGATGTCATGGGACTTTATTTAATTTGGTACGGATTAGGAAGAGGCGCAATTATTGAACCACTTAGAACCGGTGGAGATCCTGGTGATGCACTTCGTATGTTTGGTTTACCAACCAATGTTATTTTGTCACTCACGTTATTTATGTTAGGTGGAATTGCGTTGATTGTTGCTAAACATTATACGATTAAGGATCAAAAATTTTATTACGATATGTTGGTAAAGATCGATGATTAAGTGTGTACTTTTGGACTTAGATGGGACACTTATTCAAACAACAGGAATCATTCTTGATGCCTTTCGTGTCACATTTAAGAAGTATTTTCCTCATTTAGAATTAACAGATGAAGAATATACCAATATGCTTGGTCAAACACTTTTTACAACATTTGGGTTTTACGCATCGAGTAAAGAAGAAGTCGATGACATGGTCTCATTTTATCGGAGTTATTCCAATGATCTCATTGAACAAGGATTGCAGGCATACCCAGGTGCTGTGGAAACACTCAATTACCTTAAGAAAAGAAAAATTAAAGTAGGTATTGTAACATCTAAAATGAGAAAAGTAGCAACCCATCATTTAGATCTTACCCATCTTTTGTCTTATATTGATGGTATGATTGGATATGAAGATGTGACAGAACATAAACCATCGCCTGAACCCATCGAAAAAGCGTTAGCATTATTTGATGCAAAAAAAGAAGAAACCGTTTATATTGGTGATCACGAAAATGATATCATCGCTGCTAAAAAAGCAGGCATTTACACGTGTGCGGTGACGTATAGTCATAGATTAAAAGAGATGTTAGCTTATAATCCCGATTACGTGATCGATGAGTTAAAACATATTAAAGATTTAGTTTAAGAGGAGAAGATCGTATGTTATATGATGTATTAATTATTGGAACAGGTCCTGCAGGGATTACTGCAGGGATTTATGCGAAGCGTGCTAATTTAAAAGTAGCTATGTTTGAAAAAGATACACCAGGTGGACAACTCTCAAAATACAATGAGATTGAAAACTACACTGGTGCAAAAAAAGTAGCTGGATATGAACTCGCTACTATGATGATTGACCACGCATATGACTTAGACATTGAAGTCATTTATGATGAAGTCACTAAGGTTGAAATTGATGGTAACATTAAAAAAGTGGTTACTCCCAGTGCTGTTTATGAAACCAAAGCAGTCATTGTGGCATCAGGTAACGTACCAAGACGCTTAGGTGTTGAAAACGAAGATGCATTAGCGATGAATGGTATTAGCTGGTGTGCGATTTGTGACGGTCCTTTATATAAAGGAAGGAAACTTGTTGTTATTGGTGGTGGCAATTCTGCTGTTGAAGAAGCATCATATCTTGCAACACTTGCAACACATGTGACTGTTGTACAAAACCTAGATGATTTAACAGCGGATCCTAAAGCACAAGACATCTTAAGAAGTATGCCTAATGTCGATTTCAGATATAGTTCAGTTGTTACCAAATTTGAAATGGAAAATAACACATTAACCGGTGTCACGATTAAGAACACTAAGGGTGAAACAGAAACCATTTCAGCTGAAGGTGTCTTTGAATATGTTGGTTTAATCCCTGTCACAACATTTGTTAAAGATTTAGGTATAACCAATGATTGGGGATATGTTGTTGCTAACGAAAAAATGGAAACAAAAGTTCCTGGAGTATACGCAGCAGGTGATGTGACGGTAAAACAAATTCGTCAGGTCATTACAGCAGCATCTGATGGAGCTATTGCAGCACAAAACGCATTAAAATATATTGAATCCTGGAAGAAGTAACCGATGAGTTTTGCAAAAACTGTTAAAGAGGAACTGGTCACAGTTCCAGTTGAGCTCGATGAACAACTTGCAGAATTTTCTGCATTCATTAATCTCAATGGTGAATTTCATATTGAAAGCAAGAGAAAAATGCTTGATTTCAAGACCAACAATCCTACCGTTGCTAAACGGTTTTTGCAATTAGTTCGATCACTTTATCAAGCAGAAACATCCTTGATAACTCAAAAGTTAAACAAACTCAATCAACGCAATGCGATCATTATTCGTATTCACTCAAAAGTTGAGGATATAGTGAACGAACATGGGTTACTAGAAAGTCCGATTGAAAATGAAGAATTAACGACTGCAACACCAGAGTCAAAGAAAGCTTTCTTAAGAGCAGCGTTTCTTTCTGGAGGGTCTGTTAATCATCCAAAAACAGCAGAATATCATTTAGAGATATATACACGAGATCCTGATCAAGCCGTTTTTCTTCAAAGTATCATGAACTCATTTGATTTAAATGCGAAAATTACGAAAAGACGCCAAGGCTTTATCTGCTATCTTAAAGATGCAGAAGGTATCAGTGATTTCTTACAAGCTGTTGGTGCACAGAATTCTGTTTTCCATTTTGAAGACATTCGCATAAAACGTGATTTTAATAATTCGATTAATCGTGTCATGAACATGGAAATAGCCAATGAGAAAAAAGCGATTGTTGCAGCAAACGAACAATTAAGAGATATTGAACTCGTTGAGACATATGTTCCTGAAAGTCAGATTGATGCGAAAAGTAAACAAGTGATTGAACTAAGAAAGATGTATCCAGAAGCAAGCTTAAAAGAACTTGTCGACTTATTTGAAGAAACGTATCATGACCATATTAGTAAATCAGGATTAAACCATCGCTTAGTTAAAATTAAACAGATGGCACACGAGATAAAGGAGGGCTTATCATGATTTTAGGAATCGGTATTGATCTTGTTGAATTAGATCGATTAAAAGAATTGTTAAGCGACCGCTTTATCGATCGTATCTTATCAAAAGAAGAGAAAAAAATGTATTTAAATATTGCAGCTGAAAATACAAAACTTTCATTTATTGGAGGAAGATTTGCAGCTAAAGAAGCATTATTTAAAGCAATATCAAAAGGTGATGGAACGGCGTATTACACAGATTTCTCCATTTTAAATCAAGATCATGGACAACCTTATGTCACATCAGATCATTTTAAAAATGATGAAATCATACACTTAAGTATTACGCATACGGACCATTATGCGATCGCTTATGTGATCATCGAGAAACTTTAACATAATATCTCATAAAGTTGTAATTTATGTAGGTATTCGGTATAATTCATATGAAGAGGATGTGACACTATGGCAAGAGTTCAACAAGTACAAAAAGCCAACAAAAATAAGCAAACAAAAGAAGTTAAAACGAAAGATCAACCTGTAAGCAAACAAGAGCTTGCAAAAACAAATAAAAAGCGCGAGCCAAGCAAGAATGAAATCTTGTTTTTCCGTGCGGGAATGTTTGTCATCGCATTAACATTAGTTACTGTAGTGATTGTGTTCACGATTCAGTATTTCATGAATCAAGATGAAGAACCCGGTGTCTTCGACGATTATATCAGTATCACTGCAGATGACTTAACCTATTTAATGGGATATGATGCAAACTCAGGTGTCTACGGTGACTTTACATATTTTCAAGGAAAAGAAGATTATGAAGATCTCTTTGATTTAATCAATCAAAATAGCGAAATTCACATCTACTTCTACACATCAACAGCTTTAAATGATGAGATTGTTGATTTGATTAAAGAAACTGATTTTGAAGGTAAAGCATTCTTCTTAGTTGATCTTGCTACTGAAGCAAGCAAATTAGAAGCCGCTGGTTATAGCCATTTAAATCTTGACTTAGCAAAAGAAAATTTGCTACTCACATTCAATGTTGAATTACAAACCTTTGAGGTTGAAGTCAGAGTCAGTGATATTCTAAGAGAATTACCAAGAATCTAAAAAAACAAAAAAGGGCACTGCCCTTTTGTGCTATAAAGGGGTAAACAAATGAACGAACAAATTTTATTAGACATTCAAAAAACGTTAAGTATTCCGATGAAAAGTATTACAACAGTCCTTCAATTATTAGAGGAAGGTAATACGATTCCTTTTATTGCGCGTTACCGTAAAGAAGCAACCGGTGGACTCGATGAAGAACAAATCAATGAGATCTATAAGACATGGGAATATCAAAACAATCTTTTAAAACGCAAAGAAGATGTCATGCGTTTAATTGATGAAAAAGGTATGTTAACCGAAGAATTAAAAGCAGAAATTTTGAAAGCTCAAAAACTCGTTGAAGTTGAAGATTTATATCGTCCATTTAAAGAAAAGAAAAAGACGAAAGCAACCGAAGCAATTGCTAAAGGTCTTGAACCACTCGCTAACTTCATGATGATGTTTTTAGATGATGATGTCATCAAGGAAGCTAAGAAGTTTATTAAAGATGATGTGAAGGATGAGAAAGAAGCGATTGAAGGTGCGAAGTACATTATTGCAGAAATGATATCAGATGATGCCAACTATCGAAAAGCGCTCCGTCAAGAGATGGTTAGCCATGGACTCGTCGTGACATCTTTAAAGAAAAATGCTGTTGATGAAAAGAAAACATATGAGATGTATTATGAATATCAAGAGCCTGTTACAAAAATTAGACCTCATCGTATTTTAGCGATTAATCGTGCAGAAAACGAAAAAGTATTAAATGTTAAGGTTGAATCAGATAAGGAAAGAATGAATGCTTATTTGGAAAGAAAAGTCATCAGACGTGAATCTTCTCCATCAACACCTTATATTAAAGAGGCTATTGATGATGCCATCAAACGTTTAATTTATCCTTCATTAGAGCGTGAAGTCAGAGCTGAACTTACCGAAAAAGGGGAAGAACAAGCGATTGAAGTATTCTCTGATAACCTACAAAAGCTTTTACTACAACCACCCATGAAAGGGAAAGTTGTTTTAGGTGTTGACCCCGCTTTTAGAACGGGATGTAAACTATCTGTAGTGAACGAACAAGGAACTGTCATGGAAAAAGGCGTCATCTATCCCCATGAAAAAACATTGGGTGGAAGAATTACAGATGAACAAATTATTGAATCACAACGCAAACTCCTTTTACTTATTAAGAAATATAAAGTTGAAATTATTGCTATTGGTAATGGAACAGCATCACGTGAGACAGAAAGTTTTGTAGCAAACCTGATCAAATCAACAGGTATGAAATCTCAATATGTCATCGTTAATGAAGCAGGAGCATCTGTGTATTCTGCATCAGAACTCGCAAGAGAAGAATTTCCTGATTTCTCTGTTGAAGAAAGATCGGCAGCATCCATTGCTAGACGACTTCAGGATCCTCTATCAGAACTCGTTAAAATTGATCCTAAATCTATTGGTGTTGGTCAATATCAACACGATGTCACACCTAAAAAGTTAAACGATCAACTCAATTTCGTTGTTACACAAGCTGTTAACCAAGTGGGTGTTAATGTGAATACAGCATCAAAAGCACTTTTGATGTATGTCTCAGGGTTGAATAAATCAACCGCTGAAAACATTGTTAAATATCGTGATCAAGCAGGAAAATTCATTCGAAGAGAAGACTTGATGAAAGTTCCTAAATTAGGTGGGAAGACATACGAGCAAGCCATTGGTTTCTTGCGTATACCTGATGGTGATGAAGCACTTGATATGACTGCAGTGCATCCAGAGTCGTATGGATTCGCAAGAGCTATCATGATGCGATATAAGATCACAGGAGATATGTTTGGTAAGGATGAGGTTAAAGAGGTTGTTGGATCAATTGATCGAGCAAAGTTGAGACAAGAATTAGGCATCGATAAGTATACACTTGATGATATCTTAGATGCGTTCATCGCACCGCTCAGAGACCCAAGAGATCAATATGCACAACCCCTTCTAAGAAGTGATATCATGAAGTTAGAAGATTTATCAGTTGGCATGGAACTTGAAGGTACAGTTAGAAATGTTGTTGACTTTGGTGCATTTATTGATATCGGATTAAAAGAAGATGGACTTTTACACATATCTAAGATCAGTAAGTCATACATTAAGCATCCAAAAGATGTCTTAAATGTCGGAGACATTGTGAAAGTATATGTCTTAAATATTGATTTAAATCGAGGTAAAGTCGGTTTAACCATGTTAAAAGATACACTCTAATATAACATTCGAAAAGCTCATAAGTGAGCTTTTTGTTTGTTCGCACTATCAAAGATAGAAGGTATCTATTTGACAGAAGAAAATGTTAACTGAATATCTCAAGATGAACATCGATTTAATTTGTGCAAATGGTTGACAAAGATGAAAAAATACGCTATTCTATAAAGGCGTTCAAACGCAATAAAAGACTTTGGTTGGAGTAATACTCAAGTGGCTAAAGAGGCGCCCCTGCTAAGGGCGTAGGCTGGGAAACCGGTGCGAGGGTTCAAATCCCTCTTACTCCGCCACCTTTTTTATGGCCCGTTGGAGAAACGGTTAACTCACTTGCCTTTCACGCAAGCATTCACGGGTTCGAATCCCGTACGGGTCACCATCCTTTAGCCGAGTAGTCGTTCTCATTCATGAGAATGGCTTTTTTTGTCTTTGTAAGGCTGATAAGCAGATGATTTTTCATGTGAAAATTGGGTCATTGAAGCTATTATTTACCTTGTTTATTTTTGCAGTTTCGCTATCTTTTTTGCCGTTTAGGGTCTACACTCCTGTTTTCGATAAACTTATTCGTAGATAAGCAAAACCTTTACTAAATAATGAAATCTCATAGCAAATTTGAGATAAACAAGAAAAATAGTAACTTATGTGTAGGTAAGTTTTGAGAGTAACCTTTATTTTTAGCATGTTTATCGTGGTAGACGTGGTACATAACTCAGGCCATAATAAAAACACCACTAAATATAGCGATGTTTTCAAAGAGAAATTGATTCTATTTCCTTTATACATTTAATGAGACTTTAAATTAATGCTAATCAATTTTAAATCCTGAGATTCTTTTTACTTGCACTGGATCCTGATGTGAGAAAAATTGACTTTGAATGGTATCAAGTTCATTGATCGTACTCATCTCTTGTTCAGTTAATTCGAAATTAAAAACATTGAAGTTTTCCTCAATACGCATGGGATGTACAGATTTTGGAATCACAACAATATCTCTTTGGATCAACCAACGAAGTACAACTTGTGCAACAGAACGTTGATGATCCTCAGCTATTTTTGATAATACCGGATGTTGGAATAATCCATTCTTACCTTCCGCAAACGGCGCCCATGATTCTGTTTGAATACCCTTTTCATTCATGTAATCGTGAGCAAAGTGTTGTTGATGAAATGGATTGATTTCAATTTGGTTGATTGCAGGTTTGATTTTGTTATTAATCATTAAGTCGATGAGTCTATCCATCGTGAAATTACTGACACCAATAGCTCTAACCTTACCTTGTTCGTAAAGTTCCTCCATAGCACGCCATTCACCATATACATCTCCAAAGGGTTGATGAATTAAGTACAAATCAATATAGTCCATATCAAGACGCTTTAAAGAATTGTTGAATGCTTTTAATGTTCCTTCATAACCATTTGATTGTACCCAAAGCTTAGTTGTGATGAAGATTTCTTCTCTTGGAATGCCACTTTTTTTAACAGCTTTACCAACCGCCTCTTCGTTGCCATAAACAGCAGCAGTATCAATTAATCGATAACCTGTTTTTATAGCATGTAAGACTGCTTCTTCACATTGTTTTGGATCATTTATTTGAAAGACACCAAAACCTAGTATTGGAATTTCGATTCCATTGTTTAGTTTTAATTGTTTCATGTGTTCATTGTCTCCTTATTTAAAGTCCTTGTGGACTGTTTTCATCATCTCATCATAAATCTCTATCTTATAATCAAGACGTTTGAGTGTTTTATTCATATCTGATATACGATCTATTAAGAGCTTGCGTTGTTCGATAAGTAGGTTTTTTCTCTCATCAATCGTCTCATCACCAGATCTAAGTAATGTTAAGTACTGACTTAAAAACTCGATGGATAAACCCGCACTTCGCATACATATGATAAACTCAATGGTTAATATATCATTTTCATCATAAGATCTAATACCATTTTTTCTTTTTACATCACGAATTAATCCGATTTTTTCATAGTATCTTAAAGTATCTTCAGTGATGTCAAATTGTTTACTGACTTCTCCAATCATCATTCATATCATTCCTTTCTATGTGTAGTATACACCTTGGAGTTAACTCCAAGTCAAGAGTTTAGTTCAACTTTCTTGATTTTTTGATCTTAGCACTTAACGATTAAGAACAATCATGGTTTTCGACAATAGTAATAAAAGGCAAAATATCCTTAAAAAAAGTGCAATAACATGAAAATCAATAGAAGTCTATGATCTATTTACGTCCTCGAAACCGCTACGGGTCACCATACTTAGCCGAGTAGTCATTCTCACACAAGAGAATGGCTTTTTTTGTCTTTGTAAGGGTGACAAGTCTATGATTTTCATGCTAAGATCGGAGTCTTTTTAGTTGATATTCACACCACTTATTTTCACATTTTTGCCTTCCTTTTAGCCATTTAGGGTCTACACTCCTGTTGTAGAGAAACCTATGTACAGATAAGCTAAAACGCTACAGGATAAAGAAAACTCATAACAAGTTTGAGAAAAGTAAGAAAAATAGTGACTTATGTGCAAATATGTTTTGGTATTATTCTTGTTTTAGGCGTGGTAGCGTGATAGAAGTGGTAAAAATTTCAAACATCACTTAACATAATCCTAACAATATAGTTGTGATTATCGTTTTGGTATCAGTTCTCAATGCCTAAAAGTCAAAACCATGCTATAATTTGATTATCAAAATGAAAAAAGAGCGTGTTTCAGGTGAAAATCATGAAAATTCGGATAATTATTTTAATTATTTTTATGTTTTTTTTGGTGGGGTGTCAATCAAACATAGACCACTCAAATCCTGATGGTGATTCTCAGGATGATGTGATCGATTATGAGCTTCTTGAAAGCATACACGCGATTCAAGAGGTTCTCAGAAATAATACCAGTGTTCCGGTTAATAGTAATCATATAAAACTATCCACAAAATTATCTAATGATAGCCAGCCCGTCTTATTTCTAGATGAAGAGAGATTGCAGATATTTAATGAGCATTATTCACTCTTAGAAAGTATAGTATTGGATGGATATCAGTCAGGAACAGATTTTGAAGCCTTTGAATATATACAAGAGGATAATCAATTTTTTTACAGCATGTATCTTAATTCATTTAAGATAAATATTACAAAAAGAGATGAAGGCATTCAATCCTATATAATTCGAGAACTCTTAATTGATTCAAATCAGTATTATATAGTAGATCAAGTAATAGGTGAATTTATTGATGGGAAGTTATTGATCAGTAGGTTACAAACGAGTGACGGGAATTTTTTCTTGGAGGAATTTGTAGAATCTAAACGGATGTTAACATTGGTCTATGAGCCAATAAATGGTGAAAAAATCCAGTATGAAAATATTTTTCTTGTTCCATATAACGAAACAACAAATATAGTTGTAAACTATACAGAAACAATAGATGGCATCATCGAAATTTATTTATTACAACACATATACGACGAATTAAACAATTTAATACATCGTGTAGGTACATACGATTCACTAAGTTATACTTTACAAGAATATGCAAAGGTAGAGAGTATATATGCAAAGCTTATTAATCAAGAATCAAATCTAGAGGATTTGGATTCTGCCATTGCAACTTTACTCGTGTGGCCTCAAATCTTAAAATGGGCTTCTTATGAAAATCTTGCTGATTATATGGTATTAGAAGAGAGAATAGTACCTGTTCTTAATTTTGATATTATTAATGATAAGATACCTGAAGAACATTATTCGGACTATTTGAATGCATATAATGAGTATTTAGCGTTAATGAGCAAAGATGTAATGAGCTATGATGATGTGCTAAGAGTATATGAAATTGCATATATTTTTTATGCATCGTTAAGATTAAATCAAGAAGATTTTACATTAGTTACTGTACTTTATCCTGTGATTGATCTCGATAGATTAGAAGAAGAATTGGTTGATGATGATGAATTTTCAAGCAGTATTTTTTATTATGATGATTTAAATCCTGATACCCAATTACCAAATGTAATAGAATACGCAATAAAGTATAATCACACATATGTCGAAGCTAACATAGAAAATATGATTTTAGAATATGGGAATCACTATGGTATTCAAGGGCGAAACATTACGTCAGATTCATTTTTAAACTACCTTTCATCGCTTGGTTTTATATTGGAGTAAATTATTGGTTATGGTTGTGCAAACAAATTTATCTTTTTAAATTATTATCAAATCTATTTATTTAACTTTTACGGGCAAGTCTTCCGTTATGGGTCACCATATTTAGCCGAGTAGTCATTCTCACCCATGAGATTGGCTTTTTTTGTCTTTGTAAGGCTGACAAATTGATGATTTTCATGTCAAAATTAAGGCAATAGAAACTGATATTTACTCAATATGTTTTCCATTTTTGGCTAAAAAGCGATTGATTATATTCAAAAGACTGATCGGAAGCATATAACACGAACTTTCCCATGTTCATTATCTAAAAAAATAAATTTGTGTCCTGTTGAGTAACTCTTGAACACATAAGATTACTCGGAAGTTCAAAACACACCATAACTCAAACGTAATACATTGTATTGCATTTTTTGTTAATATGTAGTACAATGTATTATAGAGGAGATGATGATATGTCTATATCCATCAGAATGAATGAAAAAGAGTTAGAACTTATAAAGAAATATGCTGAACTTAATGGTTCAACTGTTTCAGAAGTCATGCGAAAAGCTATCTTAGAAAAAATCGAAGACGAGTTCGATATTTTTCTGTATGAACAAGCATTTAAAGCATATGAACAAAACTCTAGAACTTACACTTTAGAAGAAGCTAAGTCATTATTAGGTATCGAGTGATGTATCGGGTTGAGTTCAGTGAAAATGCACTAAAGACCTTTAAAAGAATGGACAAGCAGATTGCAACGATGATTTTTGCATGGATATCTAAAAATTTAGATAGTTGTGAAAATCCAAGAATTCATGGAAAAGGATTGGTTGCTGACAAAAAAGGTATCTGGAGATATCGAATTGGAGATTACAGATTACTTACTCATATTTTTGATGATCGATTAATCATATTGGTCGTTGATGCAGGTCATCGAAGAGATATTTATAAGTAAATTAGAAAGTATAACCAAAGTAAAAGTAAAAAATTCGGAGAAATTTGTGAATCAGTATGGGACACTTATAAAAATATGAAACGCTCTTCTATAGCTTAAGAAGAGCTATATTTTTGATAATTACCATCATTGCAAATTATTATTCTAATTTTTAAATATTAATCTTGAAAAACCACCCATTGGGTGGTATTATTTAATTGAGGTGATTCAGGATGAATATGATTATTAAAGAAGCTAGAACTGAATATGGACTAACCCAAAAAGAGCTAAGCGAGATTACAGATATACCACTAAGAACCATTGAAAATTGGGAAAGTGGAAAGCGAACACCGAGTCCATGGGTTGAAAAGATGGTATATAATTATCTAAAACAGTATCCTAAAAATCAGTATGGAATCATCACTGAAACCAAAGGTATCTATGAAGTTAATCAAATTAGAGAGGCTTTATTACCACTGACCTTTAAGTATGACATCAAACTATTTATATTATATGGATCATACTCTAGGGGGAAACAAGAACCGCAAAGTGACATCGATTTAGTGGTTGATGGCAATATTAAAGGTATCAAGTTTTTTGGTTTGCTTGAAGATATCAACAACCTCTTTGTTAAATCTGTAGATCTAATCCATCTTTCACAAATCGAGAAAAACTCTGAGATTTATCATAATATTTTGAAGGGTATTGTGTTATATGAACGATAGAGACATTAAGGCGATATCGAGAATTGTTGTGCATATCGAAAATATAATTGAATACATGAAATCTGTTAAATCTTTATACGATTTCAGTCAAAATCAGTTAGTAGTTGATGCAGTTGTTTTTAACTTATCCCAAATAGGAGAAATATCAAAGTTTAGAGTATCATCAAACTTAAAAGAATGGAGCAAACATATTCCGTGCATGAAATGTATGGCTTTAGAAATCGTATTGTCCATGATTATGATCAAATCAATATGAGTGTAGTTTATGATACCGTGCAAGAAGATTTGCCAACTCTATTGAAACAACTAATTGTCATATTAAATTCAAATCATTAATCATATTTGAGATGTTCAACATAAATTGACCTTATTTTTCGTGAAACCTATGAACCAGCACGAGTCACCAATATTGACATGAAATGCTCTTCTCACCCGGGTGAAGGGCTTTTTTTATAGATATTCATAGATGGTAAGATTGTTTTGATACTCTTTTATCTTCATGTACCTATGATATAATTATCATAATTAACGAAACCTTTAATAAATCTATGATAATAGGTGAAGAAATGAAAAAGTTATTAGATAATCAGAAATTGACTTTAAAATATCAACCCGGATTTGGTTCATGGACATACCACTTGGTTATACCAGGGACTGCAAGCATCAAGGGAACATGGGGTTCTCTTAGAGTCATTGGGAAAATTGACAACTATATTCTCAATGAACATAATCTCGCACCAAGAAAAAATGAAGATAAAATCATCTCGATTAACAAAGAAATTAGAGAAACAATTGATAAATCAGGTGGAGATATAGTCACTGTCACGCTATATTTACTCGAGTGGTTTGACACGTCTGACGAAGTAAAAGAAACATTATCGATGTTGAGTAAAAGTATAAAGTCTTAGAAATAAACATCAGTTAAATCAACACACATCCATGGGTGTTGAGATAATAAATAAGAAGAGGTAATAAAAGATATGCAAAGTATCAACAACAAGTTAACATATATTCTTTTATCTTTAGTCATATTAGCTACATTTTTATTAGGCTTATTTTTAGATTGGGAAAGAATGTATTATTCATCAGCAATCATTGTAGGTATTGGAGTCATATTCATTTGGATATTTTCATCACAGATCAAATCATCTCATGGAAATCAAAACGCAACATTTATCTTTTTCTCCTTACTCAATTTATCGATCTATTCTATTGTTTCTTTTTCTGGATACACAGGTGGTGTACAAGGTATGATGCTTGTGTTATCAGCTTTAATCATTATAGGTGTCATTTATGTGAAACTTATGGAACATATGTCTAGCAAAGTATTAGGTATATTCATACATCTTTTTGTTATTGCATGTTTTATGTTTGCAACTCAAATGATTATTGGCTTAATGGGACTTGCGGGAATGGGAGTGTAAACATAAAGATTAATCGAAGTGATATTGATATCGGGGTTAATGAAAACATCAAACGTATTAAACTCATCTGTTTACTAAAGGTTAAAAATAACATATCTGCAAAATCTGTGGACTTGACTCATCTTTGTCACCACATATGAAAAGTTTGATTCCGATATTTAATCGGAGTTAAGCTTTTTTCTTTTTCAAAGTATTCATAAAAATTCAGAAAATATATATCACTATAAAGCTATCTGATTTAACAGTTATTTCGCCTAAAGGTTACCAAGAAAAAAAGAGTTATATGAGACACATAACCCTTTTGTTTTGCCATCGAATAAATTTGTGTGACTAATTTTAAGAAAACTTAGCCGTTTAAAATACTCTCGATTTTTGCCATCTCATCATCTGTAAAGTCTAAGCGTTCAAGAGCTTTCAAGTTTGATTCGAGTTGGCTGAGTCTTGAAACACCAACTAAAACAGAAGAAATCCCCTTTTGTGCAAGCGTCCATGCAATGGCCATTTGCGCCAAGGTCTGTCCTCTTTTATCTGCTAGAGCTTTTAGCTTAAGAAGTTTAGTCTTAACTTCCTCTGTTAATTCAGAAGGTTTAAACCACCACGTTGCTGAACTTCCCATACGAGAATCTTCAGGAATTTCATTTAAGTATCTTTCAGTAAGTAAACCTTGCTGTAGAATACTAAATGGGATAATACCAACACCTTCTTCAACCATAGCATCAGCCAATCCTTCTTTTTGAATCCATCGGTTTAACATACTGAAACTTGGTTGATGAATGAGAAGTCTAACACCATAGGATGCTAAGATCTTTTTAGCTTCTCTAGCACGATCTGCAGGATAACTAGAAATACCTACATATAAAGCTTTACCCATCATAACGATATCAGCTAAAGCTTTCATCGTTTCTTCTAGTGGTGTGTCGTAATCTGGCCGATGATGATAAAAAATGTCAACATAATCAAGACCTAATCGTTCCAAAGATTGATCAATAGAAGCCATCAGATACTTTCTTGAACCAAAGTCACCATAAGGTCCTTCCCACATACCGTAACCAGCTTTTGTTGAAATGATGAGTTGATCACGATAAGGTTTTAATTCTTCTTTGAGTATTTTCCCTAAATTGCTTTCAGCACTACCCGATGGACGACCATAGTTGTTAGCCAAGTCAAAATGAGTGATACCATTGTCAAAGGCTGTTAAAACAATCTCTTTAATCTCTTCAAACGGTTTTTCGTTACCGAAATTAAGCCAAAAACCCAACGATAATAAAGGTAGCTTTAACCCACTTTCTCCAACACGGCGATACGTCATTTTTTCATATCTATCTTTTGCAGCATGATACATTGTATTTTCCTCCTTACACTTGTTTTTCTCTTTCATTATAACATGGATTGTTTTGTAAATTCTTTCTGTAGACATGAGATGTTTTTCGATAAATTGACATTGTAAATATGACATATTCAAATTGCCTGTTTATATAAATAAATAGTGATTTATTTCAATTAAAAACCTCATAAACCAAAGAGATAGGCCATGATGAAATCTTTCTTTTCAAATTCTTTACATTTCGCGACTTTTATCTTTACAGAATAAACAATAAACTATTAGTGGTTAAAATTAAAAAGGAGATTACACATGAAGAAAATAATATTAGGTTTTATCTTAGCGTTCACTCTAACGCTTGTAGCTTGTACTGATAATACACCTACTGACCCATCAGGATTTGATGCAGACGCTACAATTAACGTATATACACGTGACACATCCAGTGGTACACGTGCTGGATTTATGGAAAAAATTGGATTTGAGGAAGCTGCAGCAGATGATTCAGTATTAGTTGATGACTTTGTTATTGCAGGTAACTCAGAAATTATTGCTGCTGTTCAAGATGATGTGAATGCCATTGGATATGTATCGCTTTCAACATTAAATGAATCACTGTTTAAAGCATTGAACTTTGATACAGTAGAACCAACAGAAGCGAATGTATTATCTTTAGATTATAAATTAGCACGTAAGTTCAATTATATGTTACGTGATGACTATTCCGTATATGGTGACTTAGCAGATGAATATGAAGCGATCTCAAATGCATTCGTAGCTTATATGACCTCAACAGAAGGTTTAACAACGATTAAAGCTGCTGGTGGTATCGTAGATGTTACAGCTGGAACTGCTTGGGATACATTAAAAACAAACCACCCCATCTGTTCTGCAGATAACAGCGCGCTCACAGTTAAATTTGGTGGATCTGATTCCGTTGAAAAAATTGCGAAAGCATTATCCGCTGACTTTGCTCCTAAATGTGGAAACTTCACACCAGAACACAACCACACAGGATCATCTAATGCATATAAAGGCTTAAATGGTGCAAACGCTGCAGTCGGTGATGCACTATCAATTATGATTGGTTTTGCTTCACGTGAATTCAAGGATTCAGAACCAGCATTAGTCAAAGGTGTTGTTGCCATTGACGCGATTGTTGCAATCGTTAACTTAGGTAACCCAGTTAATAACGTTAGCGCATATGATTTAAAACAAATCTATTCTGGTGATGTAACAACTTGGAAGACATTGGTTGAACGTCAACAATTTGACGGAGATATTAAAGTATATACACGTGACACATCAAGTGGTACACGCGCTGGATTTATGGAAAAAATCGGATTTGAAGAAGCTGCAGCAGATGACTCATTACTCGTTGATGGTTTCGTCATTGCAGGTAACTCAGAAATAATTGCTGCTGTTCAAGATGATGTGAATGCTATTGGGTATGTATCGCTTTCAACATTGGATGAGTCATTATTCAAAGGCTTAATGTTTGAAGGTGTTGCACCAACAGAAGCAAACGTCCTTTCTGGTGAATACTTACTTGCTCGTAGATTTAATTACATGTTACGTGATGATTACTCTGTATATGGTGACTTAGCAGACGAATACGAAGCGATCTCAAATGCATTCGTAGCTTATATGACCTCAACTGAAGGTTTAACAACGATTAAAGCTGCTGGTGGTATCGTTGATGTCACATCAGGTACACCATGGGATACATTAAAAGCTAACCACCCCATTTGTTCTGCAGATAACAGTGCGCTCACTGTGAAATTTGGTGGATCTGATTCCGTTGAAAAAGTTGCAAAAGCATTATCAGCTGACTTTGCTCCTAAATGTGGGAACTTCACACCAGAACACAACCACACAGGATCATCTAACGCATATAAAGGCTTAAATGGTGCAAACGCTGCAGTCGGTGATGCACTATCAATTATGATTGGTTTTGCTTCACGTGAATTCAAAGATTCAGAACCAGCATTAATCAAAGGCGTTGTTGCCATTGATGCGATTGTTGCAATCGTTAACTTAGACAATCCTTTTGAAAACATTACAGCTTCTACACTTAGAAAAATTTATGCAGGTGACATTGAAACTTGGGATGTATTATCTTAATTTATAAATTTAAATGAGATAAAACGCCAATCTATGCGATTGGTGTTTTGCTTTAGAACTCGAGGTGAATTATGCAAAACGTTCAATCTTATATTACGCCAAAAAAGATACGCCAAAAAAATAGACGAGATGCCATATTTAAAGTCATTTTCCAAAGTGCAAGTATACTCTCTGCATCCTTTGTTATTATGGTTATTATCATTATTTCGTTAAAAGGTATCAATCCATTTATTCGTTCATATGAAGGGTTTAACAATGTAACAGGTATTGTTACATTAGAACCTACAAATATATTTAGGTTCTTAACAGGAATGCAGTGGCTCAATGGACCCGTTGGAGCTTCAAGTGCGTATGCCATTGGATTTGCAATCGTCAATACGATTATTGCAGTTCTATTATCACTTGTACTCACGATTCCAGTTGCTGTGTTAACAGCACTCTTAATCGCTAAGGTTGCACCTAAAAGAATATCTAATTTCTTAAGAACAGTTGTTGAATTACTAGCCTCCATTCCATCCATTATTTACGGAGTCATCGGTTTAGGTGTCATTACGAGTTTTGTTTCTTGGATAGGTGGTCTATTTGGCGTTCAAACAGCTGCTGGATTGTCCTTACTTTCGACAATCATTGTATTATTTATGATGACATTGCCAACCATTACTGCAGTAGCTGAAACATCCATTCGCGCTGTCCCTAAGGACATTATTGAAGGATCACTTGCTCTTTCAGCAACCAAAATGCAGACTTATTTTAAAGTTGTTTTAACCAGTGCAAAAAGTGGGATTTTTGCAGGTATCATTTTAGGGGTTGGTCGTGCACTTGGTGAAGCGACCGCAGTTTCAATGGTATCGGGGAATTCATTTAGTGGTGTTACATTCAACGTGTTGGCCACAACGTCTACCTTAACATCGAGAATGCTTCTTGGAATTAAGGAAACATCAGGCATTGACTATGACATTCGTTTTTCAGTAGGGCTTGCGCTTATGGTGGTTATTCTCGTTACGAATGTCTCTTTGAAGTGGGTTATGAAGAAAGTAGGTAATATCGATGAAGCGTAAATCGACAAGTATGAAAAAAGCCTACGATCGCATCACATCTACTTTTGTTTATGGCTTTGGATTTATCGGAGTTATGATCTTAGCTATGGTCATTATCTATGTAGCAGTTACTGGCTTAAGTCTTGTTAAATGGGACACGATTGTTGGAGATTCTCAAGCGATTAACACCAACGTTTTTCTAGAAGTAGGCCCAGGTAATTATGAAGCAACAGTCAATCTTGGTGAAGACGTATACTATACAGAGTCTTGGGGTCTTGGTTTAGTTAATGCAACCGATCGTGAAGGACATAAGATTGTTGAAGTTGCATACATTCACCCAGATAGTCCATTTAGAGATTCCTTAGATAAAAATAATGAAGACGAAAATGGTGATCCAATCATCATTGAAGTCAAAAAGGATACAGCACTTCAGAGTGTCATTATGGATGGTTTTACACGTTTCGCATTTTACACAGATGGTGCTGAGGTGATGCGTGATCAAATAGATCAAGCAACACAAATCAATGACTTAACCGTACAAATCGTTGGTGGTGGGATCAGAGGTTCGATTATCACGACACTATGGATGATTGTGTTAACACTAATGTTATCTGTTCCTATAGGCGTTTCTACAGCCATCTATTTCAATGAGTTTTCAAAAAGAACTAAGTTTACATCACTGATCAGAAATTTAGTAGATATGTTAACCGGTGTACCATCAATCATTTATGGGTTATTAGGTGCAGCAATCTTCGTACCACTACTCAATCGTATCATCAGTACAGGTGGTGGCTCTATCTATAGTGGAGCATTAACAATGGCTGTCATTTTATTACCAACCATTATTAAATCGACAGAGGAAGCATTAAAAATCATACCAGATGACTTAAGAAGAGGATCACTTGCTCTTGGAGCTAACCAAACGCAGACGATTTTTAAGGTTGTATTACCTAATGCAACACCTGGTATATTGACCGGGATCTTACTAGGAATTGGTCGTATCATGGGGGAATCTGCAGCATTAATCTTTGCTGTTGGTGCAGTTATTAAAGATAATGTTATCCTCACAGAAAGATCATCAACCCTTGCAGTACATATTTGGGTCATTATGGGCGGGGAAGCACCAAACTTTGAACTTGCTTCCGCCATCGCGATTATTATTTTAGTAGTTGTCTTTGTTATTAATTTTATCGTTAAAATTTTTGCGAAACAACTTCAAAAAAACATGAATTGGAGTTAATCATATGAGTGAAAATAAACAAGTATTTAAATTAAGAGATGTGGATCTATTTTATGGTGAATTTCAAGCCATTAAAAAAATCAATATGGATATTAATTATCATGAAGTAACTGCATTTATTGGACCTTCTGGATGTGGGAAGTCAACATTTATTCGTATCTTAAATCGTATGAATGATTTGATTCCTACGTGTAAAACAACAGGAGATATTACATACGAAGATAAAAATATTTATGATAAAGACTTTGATGTTATTGAACTACGTTCAAAAGTGGGTATGGTGTTTCAAAAACCGAATCCTTTTCCCATGAGCATTTATGATAACATCGCATATGGCCCAAGATGTCAAGGCATTAAGGACAGTAAAGTTTTAGATCAAATCGTTGAATCATCACTTAAAAAAGCTGCATTATGGGATGAAGTACAAGACCGATTAAAAAAATCAGCTATGGCACTTTCAGGTGGTCAACAACAACGTCTTTGTATCGCCAGAACGATTGCTATGGAGCCTGAAGTTATACTGATGGATGAACCAACTTCAGCCTTAGACCCAATTGCTACGCAAAAGATAGAAGATTTGATCACAGAACTAAAGAAAGATTACACCATTGTTATTGTGACACACAACATGCAACAAGCGGCACGTATTTCTGATAAGACAGCATTCTTTTTACTTGGAGAACTTGTCGAAATGGATGAAACGAGCAAAATCTTTTCAAAACCAACCTACTCAAAAACAGAAGAGTACATTACAGGTCGTTTTGGATAAAAAGAATAAAGTTGATGCTGACTTAATAGGTTAATCATGAGATTTTTTAATCAATAACTATAAAAGATTCATGATATACACTAGTCCGTGTATAATACTTTAGCAATACATATATAAATGCTATAATTCAAGTGATTTAAGTATGAACACTTAAGTTCAACTTTAGTCGATGAAAAAAACAGAAAGTTAGGTATTTATATGAAAAAGACAATAAAAATTTTAAAGATAACATTGATAACATTATTATCAGTGTTTTTTGTTATGATCTTGGGGTTGTTTATTTATACACGTGATTCATATAAACCATTAGAACAAATGTATGATGAAATCAGTCTGCTTAATTTAGAAGATATAGAAATCATTGATGATATCGATCAACTCAGTTATTTTGTTGATCAACCAAAGAAAAACATTGTGATCATTCCAGGCGGTAAAGTTAAACCTGAAAGTTATACATATCTTGCAATTATGTTAGCTTTAGAAGGATACGATGTCACCATTGTTAAAACGGTTTTCAATTTAGCCATTTTAACCCCTAATTATGGATCAAGGTTTTTAAAAGATGACATCGATAATGTTGTTATAGGTCATTCTTTAGGTGGGACAGTTGCAAGCATGTTTAGCAGTGGAGACAACCGAGTGAAGGATATCATTTTCTTAGCAAGTTACCCAATTAGCGATGTTTCTGACAAGCATGTCCTCATCATTACGGGTCAATATGATCTTGTTTTAGATCAAAAGAACATAAGTGAAAGTGAAGCATTGTTACCAGTAGATCGTGTTGTATATGAGATTACAGGTGGGAATCACGCACAATTCGGTTGGTATGGTGAGCAAAAGGGCGATGGAACTTCAACGATTACAACGAAGGAACAACAAGATGTGATCATCAACCAAATCATTGATTTCATAAGTTAAAATCATCCATCTCTTTATATGCAGGTATATAATGAACTTGAGGTGAGAAGATGAGTTTATTTGAAAGTATGCCTTATGAAGTTGAAAAAAAAGAAAAGAATATCGAAATCAGACACTATAAGAATGTCCTTTTAGCAAGCACAAGTACACAAATGAATGAACGACTTGACTCAGGTTTTTCAAATGTCTTTCGATATATTTCTGGAGAGAATAAAGAAAAATTAAAAATTTCTATGACAACACCCGTTGTATCTTATGAGGAAAAAGACAAACTTGTAACAGGTTTTTATGTTCCAAAAAAATATACGAAAGAGACTGTTCCGAAACCCCAAAGCGATAACGTCTATATTCAAGAGTTAAAGTCATCACTTTATGCAGTTATATCATTTCGAGGATCTTGGACAGATAAGAACTTTGATAAGTATGATGAATCTCTTAAAAAATTTATCGAAGAACAAGCATATAACATTGTCTCACCACGTTTAATTTTTAGATATCAACCTCCATTTATACCAGGTATATTTAGACATAATGAAATTGCATATCAAATAGAATCTGAAACAAACGTAAAGTAATGTTATGCAAATGATTTTGTTTTGTGTATCATAGGAATATCGTACGATTTAAAACAAACGTTGGAGGGAAAACATAGATGCCAAGTCATACAAGCAAGATGATATACAAAATAATGACACTGTTCAAATTTAATCAAAGGTTAGCTGAAAAAATAGCTTCCGATGATTTTGGTATTGAAACACATACCAAACCATCACCAAAAATGGTGAAAAAATATGATATTAAAACGATTGAAACTGAAGGTCGTAAAACATATATTTGGAACCTTAAGGATTTAAAAAAACAGCCGATTATTTTTTATCTTCATGGGGGAGCTTTTGTTGGTGGACAAATATCTTTACACTTTCATTTTTTTAAAGAACTCATCAATCAGACAGATTGTGTCATGATTGTTCCAGATTACCCATTAGTTCCACATGCTCATGTCGATGATATCTACAACTATCTCGATGAATGTTATAAAAGCGTAAGTGATCTATGTGAAAATCAGCACATGATTTTTATGGGGGATTCAGCAGGCGGAGGACTCGCAGTAGGACTCGCACAACGTCTATATGAAAAATATGGTTTGAAAAAACAACAACTTATGTTGCTATCACCATGGTTAGATGTGAGTATGAGTCATCCTAAAATCAATGAAATACAAAAGGAAGATCCCATTTTAAATCATGAAACTCTTAAAAAAATTGGACGCATGTACACAGGAAAACATGATATAGATAATCCTTTAGTAAGACCATTACTTGGAACATTTGATGGTATAGATTATATTTCAGTTTGGACAGGGACAAGAGATATTTTGTATGCTGATGCATTACAGTTGGCAGAAATCTTATCTATCACATCTGTTAAGTTTGATATGCATATCTACCAAGATATGCTACACACATGGATGTTTTTTGGCATCAAAGAATCTAAACAAGCAATCAATGAGATGGCACAGAAGATTAACCACATATAAGGAGAATATAAATGGAATATAAAGTTATCTATTTTACACGAACAGGACATTCGAAAAGAGTCGCTGAAAAAATAGCAAAAGCTCTTGATGCAAATCTCATCGAAATCGATGATCATAAAAATTGGAAAGGGTTCTTTGGGTACCTACGTGCCGGATATTATTCAATGTCTAATAAGCAAGTAGAAATAACGTTAAACAATACCTTAGATTCAAATCAACATATGAACGTTGTGGCACCACTTTGGGCTGGCGGAGTTGCACCTGCTGTTAGAACTTTTTTACGTATGAATGAACGAAACCAAATCCATCTTCTTGTGACTTCGATGGGTAGTACAATTAAAGATCGTACTGGATATTTATCAGTAACAGATATCATCAAGAAATTCGATAACGAAGATGAGAAGATCCAAGTCTTTTTAAAAGATTCTTTAGGTATTACGCAAGGATAAATAAGGTGTTATCAAAAATTTAAAAAGAGGGAGATCTAATATCTATTAGATGATAAGCATATGGAAAAATATATTTTACCTGCTTTAGTAGCAAATGCAGCAACCTTAGGGATTCATTGGATATATGATCATAAATATATTGAAAAAATGGCTTCACAGCAACCGATACTATTCACCATTCAAAGCGAAGAGCATTATCGAAAAGCTGAGAACGCATATTATTGTTATCCAGATCATAAACTTGGTGATGTGACTGTTCAAGGGCATATATTAAAATGGTTATATCAAGCCATGAAAGAAAACAAAGATTTCTCACAACAAGCATACGCTGATCTTTTATTTAACCAGTTTAAACCCGGAGGAACATATCATGGGTATGTTGAAAGTTATGCAAAGAAGCATGTCTTAAACAGCTTAGCTCGTGATCTAGATGTCCCATTTAACAGCATACCTATGATGGATGATCACTTGGTTGGTTTTATGCCATATTTGGTTTGTAAAGAACTAGGGATAGATACCAAGAAAGCTTGGGAGCTGACACAAGTCTATTCAAAAGATGAAGACTACTATACCTACTTTAAAATGTTTGATCAAATCTTTGATTTAATACCTGAAGTCGGATTAAAAAATGCAATTGAATTAGCGATAAAAAAGGGTCCCAAGAAATATTTAACTCATCTTCAAAAAGCGATCGAAATAAAAGATACAAACATGTTTATCAATTCCTATTCTGGAAGATCATGTGCAATTAAATATTCAATTCCATTAGTCATTCATATCCTATATCACACCAATTCCTATGAAGAAGCTGTACAGTATAATGCACTTTTAGGCGGAGCAATCTCTGACAGGAATTTGCTTATTGGTGCAATATGCGCTCAAAGTTCTCATATTCCAAAAGATTGGAAAGAAAAAGTCATCGATCGTATAAAATTATAAGGTTATCAATAACCCAAATTTAGATGTGTTTCATATAAATACAATACACAAAGAAAATAACCTAACTCACTACCTACCTTAAGTTAGGTCTTTTTTTTATGCTCATCTCGTACAATCTAGGTGTAGAAACAAGAAAGAAGGAAAATGAATGAACGAACGAGTAATCATTGTATGTGAATCGATTTATCATGGGAACACCTTTAAACTAGCTGCATCTATGGCCAAACGACTCGAATGCAAAGTGATTGGTTTTGAAGAAGCTTTGAAGAATGACTTAAGTTCTTACGAAGTGATTGGTTTAGGATCAGGTATATATTTTACAGAACATCATCCGAAGTTGATGTGTGTTGTTGAGAAACTCAATGATCAACAAAAAGCATTTGTATTTTCAACAAGAGGGAATCCCAAATTGGGTAAATATCATCAAGCACTCACTCAAAAGCTTCATAATCAAGGTGTAAAAATCTGTGGCGAGTTTTCAACCAAAGGATATGATAGAACAGGACCTTTTGTTATTTTTAATGGGGGAAACAAAGGTAGACCCCATGAAGCGGATCTCATGAAAGCTGAAAAATTTATTATGAATATTTTACCTGAATATGTCTACAAGACGCATGAGATACCCAAAGGAAGAAACGTTTTTGTACATGAGAGCTGTATAGGTTGCAAGAAGTGCATTGAAGTATGTCCGATGCATGTCTTTGAAATGAACAATCATAAAGCAACAGTTGTTAACGAGATTGACTGTACACATTGTAGCCTTTGTGTAGAAAACTGTAACCAACATGCGATTTCAATTCATCATACCAAAAAGGAATTAATTCAAATCGCAATCCGACATAAAGATAAAAAAGGACTTTCCATTGGAGATTAGAGGAAGTTATCAATATGAAAAAGAGAAGAGGTAAAAGGATGTTAGTTGTAACACTCTTTATACTGAGTTTATATGTAATATTTATGTTGATCTTTATACCGCCGTCATCAGGTAAAATCCAACCATTCTTAGACGAAGATGGCGAAGTGAGAGCACATAGTATTGCTGAAAAAGTTTTTGTTGAAATCAATAGTATTGAGCAGGGGATGATTATCAAAGGTGTTAACATCGATAAACCGGTGTTACTTATTGTGCATGGAGGTCCAGGACTATCAGATTATTTCTTATCCAAGATCTATGATACGGGTTTAGAAAATGAATTTGTCGTTTGTTACTGGGAACAGCGTGGTACGGGTCTTTCTTTTCACAATGACATGGATAAAAAAATGTTTAATACAGAACAGTTTATAAAGGATACCATCGAAGTAACTCAGTATTTAAGACAAAGATTCAATCACGACAAAATATTTTTACTAGGACATTCATGGGGAACCTATTTGGGTCTTATGGCTACAAAAAGGGAACCAGAACTGTATGCTGCATACATTGCTATGAGCCAAATTGTTAATCAAAAAGAATCGGAAATTGAAGCCTATCAGTACATGTTAGATCAATACACCATAAAAGGTAACAAGAAAATGATTAAAAGATTGAACGAATATCATATAATGGATGATGAGAATGAATTACTTATGTATAGAAAATCTGCATTAAGAGATCAAGCGATGCATGATTTAGGTGTTGGAACGATGCATGATATGGATTCAGTGATTCAAGGGCTTTTTCTTCCATCGTTAAGATGTAGAGATTACACCATCGAAGAAAGAATCAATATTTGGAGAGGTAAAATATTCTCCAAAGACACCCAAATGCTTTTTACGATTGATGATTTTGATGCAAGAATTGATGTAGCAAGTCTTGATCTACCTATTTATTTTTTAGCAGGCATCTACGATTATACGACTTCTTATACACTTCAAAAGGCGTACTATGACATGATTGATGCTCCAATCAAGGGTTTTTACACATTTCATAATTCAGCGCATAGTCCCATTTTTGAAGAACCAAGTTTTGCTTTAGAAATATTTTTACAAGATATACGTAATCTTACAGTGACACTTGAAGATTGATTATTCATTCTTGAGAAACTATAGAGCACAAAGGTATTATCTAAACTATATAAAGGATATAAGTCATAGGACTTAAAAAACAAATGAGAAAAAGCATATTTTATTTATTGTGCTCTGTACTTGGAAACGCCTTAGGAACCGCGCTCATGGCTAACACGAACTTAGGTTTAACTGCATGGGGATCTGCAGCACAAAATGTTGCAGGTTTTTTTGACATAACATTTGGTACAGCATTTATTATTTTAGCGCTTATTTTTTATGTGATAGCGCTTATGATTAGAAAGAAAATCGAAATCATAAATGCACTTTTGTCACTCGCCGTTCTTTTAGCCTTCGGTTTATTATCTGACTTATTCATTAACCTCATTCCTGATATGACAGGTTTAAGTCTTGTCATGCGTATCTTCATTAATTTTGTAGGTTTATCTATTCTGTTATTTTCAATAGCTTTGCATTTAAAAATATTGATAGCAGTTCACCCATGCGATGTTTTCTTATACGAGATGCGTGGAGATAATCTGATTGCTCGAAAATATGTCGGTTCGTGTACGTCGGGAACATATTTGAATTTGATACCTTTGAAGGTCATCTGATGGCTTTTTTATTAATTTGGGTTAAAAATGTAGTGCTGTCAATATTATTGTTTCATGTCCCAATTATGTCAAATAATGCGTCCACTTTATTGACATAAAGCACTATACCTATCCAAAGATTTTTATTACAATCATCATAAAACACAAGAAAATGGTGTCAATTAATTACATTAGAAAAAAATTCTTGAAGATCTTTTCTGTTACATATATAAACATTAATAGAGTTATGTAGAATGGTAAATGATGATAAATGATGAATTTTCGAAATAATTCCTGTCAAAATTGCTGCTGCATAACTTGTCCCATCAACATAATATGGTTGATGATTATTCAATCCATTATTAGTTAGTATTTTTTCACCCAGAACTATATATTTAACGTTTTGAGAATAATTCGTAAATGAAGATAATTTTGATTTGCTGTTTCCAGATGCAACAGATATTACACTTGAAAGGTTAGATGGAAAAAACAATCTTGAAGACCTCTGATTTCCTACACTTGTTATTACATATATATTTGACAAATATGCTTGATTAAGTAGATTTTCGATTTCTTGATCATAAAAATCACCTGAAATGCTAATATTAATTATATCTGGATTCCATTCAAGTGCATATTGAATAGCTTTTTTTAACGGTGCGATATCAACATTTTTTGAATTTGTAACTTTTATTATTATAAACGAAGCTGTTGGATTTACTCCTTCAACACTAGAAATTTCATAGTTGCATGCAATTATACAAAAAACCTCTGATCCATGACCAACACTGTCTTTAACATCATTTGTGTTATCAATTGCGTTATAAGTTTTAATAATTCTATCATCATATTGATTAAGGAGTGAAGATGTTAATCCAGAGTCAATTATAGCAATTGTGGATTCAAAACTGCTAAATTTAATATCGTTATAGAATTCCTTATAAATAACACATGTGCTACTTTGAAGAACCAAAAGTAACATCAAACCAATTATTATCAAAATTCCTCGCTTTATCATATTCGAATAATATCAATACTATTTAATTTGAGCAATTTTCTAACTGGAGCAATGGAAGAAATGAAAATGATTATTGCAGCATATATAAATATAGAAGAAATTAAATAAACATTTAGAGAAAATATATTAATGGATGTCTCAAACTCAGATTTAAATAGCTCATTAATATATGCAAATAATCGATAAATAAACAAAATTGAAAGAAAATACGCAGCAAATGAGATTATTATTCCTTCTATAACAAACACAATTGAGATTCTATTTCTACTAACACCAAGAGATTTTAGTATACCGATTTCTTTTCTTCTTAGTTTCAAACTATGATTAAAATAACTAATTAATATAAGACTACTAAGAAAAGAAAATGACATGGTAATTCCAAGAAGTACATTCCGTAAACTTGAAAATACTTCTGTGACAAAATGTAGAGTAGGAGAAATTGCACTTGCATGTTTATAGTTACTTTCTCCAACAAGGTCTAAAAATTCAGTGAGTACACTGGCATTCTTACTAAAAATAACATCAACTTGACTCGGATCAAATGAGTTGGTGAAGTAAGAAGAGAACTCATCATTGTGTATTACTATCCCTGTATGTTCTTCAGGTACATAAAATCCAACAACAGTATATGATTTATCTGGTGTAAACGGGTAACTGTAAGTACTTGGTAAAGAAAATTCAATAGTAATTTGCGTATTAAGCATATTATTATATTCAGTTTCACTATATACTCCAACTGTCGTAGGTAAAATAACTTCATTGCGATTTTCTGGTGTTTTTCCATATAGGATACTTGGATTAAAAGTTGAAGCATTGAAAAAAGTATTAAACCTAGGTGTGAATTTATTTATACGATTACGAACAGTAAATGCATTGGTATTTCTTGAAAGGTAACTTAATCCATCAACTGTAATGTAAACAGTACCCAAATTATACATAATATCAGTGTATAAACGATTTTCAGTATATGGTTCACTAAAACTAATCAAATTATAATGTTCATAATTTGTTTTTACAATACCACTGATTATGTAATTTACACCATTCAGATTAACAGATATATTTTGAATGAATATATTATTTTGTTCAGGAAATAATTGATCAAAAAGATAATCAGTTAAAAGAATCTCATTTTCGCTAGATGGGTATTCCCCAGAATAAATTGGTAGAGAATTTACATTACGACCTATGACAACAATAGATTCATATAAATCATCTAGTTGGGATTTTTCTTGCCCTGGTACTTGTATATTCTGTTTAGGGATTACTTTATTTATATAAATATCATTATCAATTTGAGAAAGTTTCTCTATTTCAATATCACGAATAGGCAAACTATTCTCATAGCATCCACCCCAAATCTCTGAAATTCCACAAACATTTGTTTCAAGATTCAATCGAAACGAAGCGTTATCCGAGTTAATAAAAGCATTTGCTGCTATTTGAGCTTGAGGATATGTCGCTAAGTAAAAAACTAAACCAAATAGCATAAAACTTAACCAAAGGATTAATGTAGAAACAAAAAATTTGAATTTCATAGCTTTGAAACTGTTTAAAGCTAAATTAAATAATAAAGTTATTGGAGTTTTCGGTTTAATCAATTTAGCATTATCATATACAAGAGAAGATTCGTGTTGTTGATTACTAATTAAACTCATCTCATATATTTCAACAGTTTCACAATTTAATTGTTGGATAATAGATGATTCATGAGTAACCATGATTACAAGATTGTCTTTAGCATAAAGTTTTAGTAAATTAAGTATCATTTGTGTATTATAATCATCAAGGTTTCCTGTTGGTTCATCTGCAATTATGAGATCTGGCTGCTTAATAATAGCACGCAGAAATGACACTCTTTGTTTTTCTCCTCCACTCAATGTGTTTACCTTTTGATTCTGAATGGTCTGCATGCCCATTTCCCTTAGTAACAATTCACTCTTATTAATTGCGGTGTCTTTTGACACACCTTTTATTTCTGCGGATAATGCAATATTTTCTATCACAGATAAATCTTCAAGTAGATGAAATTCTTGAAATATAAATCCTATGTGATTAAGTCTATAATCATCTGAGTTGATGGCTTTTAAATCTTTACTTTTAAACAATATAGTTCCTTCATAGTTTTCATCATACTTACTGATTAAATTAAGAAGTGTTGTTTTACCAACTCCACTCTTTCCATGTAAAATGACTATCCCTTTTTCAGGAAATGAATAAGTAACATCTTTAAATAGTGTTATAGTCTTCTTATTGCTATTAAATTGTTTTGTCACATCCACTAGTTGAATCATAATTCACCTTTGTTGTTATGTAAGGTTCGGGTCAAACCGAACCTTACATATATTTTGTTAATTGTTTATTATAATCTGACTATTCACTTCACGACCATCATCAAATTTACTTACAAATGTCGCTGTGATAGAGATTGAAGCACCTGCTTCAGGACCCACAGTACCAAATCCAGCCATGGCTGAGACACTATAAGATGTACTGATTACTTTTATTGCATGATAGTAATCTGATATGAATCTAATTCTATATAAATCAAGATCCCTAATTTGTGTTAAGGAAGCTTGAGTTAATTGAAATTCTGCTGTTAAATCAATCCTTAAGGCTGTAACAGGACTGAATAATGCATTATTAACTAGATTAGCTTTCATGATAACATTTTGATCGTCAATATTGAAGTATGGTGTACCTAGTTCTGAATAATCATAATCTATTGTGGAGGAAGTGCCACCTTTAGTATAATACTGATGACCATATATTGTCTCATCAAGTATTTGAAAACTACTTGGAATACTGAAGGAAATGAGATCAAATTCACGAGTTGATGGCATACTATTCCAAGTTAACTCGGTGACAATGTTACCTGTTGTACCATCCATATCTAACGCAATAGTATGTTCTAAGGTGGTCATACCTGTAGAAACATAATCAAGAACATCACAGTAATCTCCTGTTGTGCAATTATAGACATTAGATAAAACCAATTCTTTAGCTATAGTATACAGGTGATTCTTTGAATAATTAGATACACTATCACTATCTATTATAGTTCTAACATTAATAATTTCGTCTTGCTTTATTATGATACCGTCAACTATTGTTTTAGATTCAGTAATGAATTTTGTATAATTTTTCGCTAAATAATGTTGAACTCTATTAATACTCATTGTGTTTATCATCTCATCTGAAAATCCAATTGTTGATAATTTATCAAAGTCAGTTTTTGAAAGTAGAATCCCCTGTTGTGTGGTGAAAAAATCATCATTAGTTGATGCGCTAACATTGATAGATAAAGATAGAAGTAATATAGCAAAAATAGATAAAACTGAAATAATTTTTTTCATAACTTTTCCTTTCTCAATAGAGATTTTTTGATTTAGTTCAATTATAATAACGAAATCAACTTATTTTTATATCAAGTCGCATCAACGTACTTAACATAGAATATCCCCCCCCGGCAGAATCTATTATTTTTGTTAAACTAAATGAGTTTCAGACGTTAATAGATCCAATACTCATTAAGATTTTTTTGTTTCGTATTTATCATTGATTGAATTGTGATTCTACTCTGATTGTAATCAGAGTAAAATGTTTTTGGATACTCAGCTATTGATAAGTTATTTGCTGAATGAACTTGGTTTAGATCAATTGAAGCTTTCACTTGTAAAGCACTCCATAACACTAAGTTCCAAATCGGTCCAAATAATATTAATAAAATCAAAAACCTTTTGCTGGCATCTTGCGGTTTTAACAAAATCAAAATCTCGTGGTCATTAATTGCTTTTTTTGAACATATTCAGTTTTCACCAATTGTATTTTAACTGCTTGATAATCTCAATAATTCAACATTACGTGTGAATAAAGTAGGCGCATAAGTCTGATCCTGCGTGTGATTTCTTTGTTTTTTACTATGCTTCAAACGCCTTATGTTAAATTTTTTGTCCCCCAACGATGATACATAATACTCTTTGATACCATTAAATCATTGATATATCAAATTAAACAGGGCGTATACGCCTCATTTGTCACATTTGTAATGAAAATGAAATGTAAGAGGCGTGAAAATATCACTGCGCTGAAACGATAAAGAATTTTCAGAGAACGAACCTACTTTTCAAAGCAACAAAATCACCTATAACTGACAAAATATTTACTGATATGAGTACAACAAGATTATGAATTATAAGGTTGTTATTATCTAATTTTTTTAAAAGCAAAATATGTTGCATAAGACAACCATTCTGACAAAAAAGCCATTTTTCACCAAAAGATATGTTCCCACAATGGACGAAATTTGCACATGTAGACAAAAAAACCACCACATACCTGAGTTGATTATCTGATGGTTGATTTTAATGAAATTGGGTAAAAAATAGAGTGTTGTCAAGTATATAACAAGTGCTATTTTAATGAAAGCAACGTGATAGACTCTACATGCAGTTCATATGTAAACATGATGCCTTAGGTACTTATCTTACATATGGTATTGCAATTATGATTGCTATTATATTTGGTCTTTTAAATGACAATATAACAGGTATTGGGATTGGGACATTAATTACGATCAGCTTCAGTGGCGCAATGATTCGTTTTTTTCAACAAAAAAGTATTAAAAAATATATAAACGATTCACATGTTATTCAATTTAATTCATACTAAATGCGACTGTTATTGATACAATGAATTTAGGGAGGGTTTAGCATGAGAAAAAAATATATTTACATTGCAATATCAATCATTTTCGTTATTTGGATTAGTTTTGTGATTGTTGGAAGAAACATACCTATACACAAAAGTGATCTTTCTATTGGTTCTAAAAACATCTTTTATGTTGAGACATCTCGTTTAGTCCATTGTGATATCGCGTCCTTAGATATCGTTTTGTATGAAGATGAAACAACTGAATATGCATATCAATTAATTTCCACCGGTAATGGTAGTTGTGTTAGTGATTTATATGTGTGGCATAAGATGAAATCTTATACATTGAGTGAAGCTTTAGCATTAGACATTATTTCACTTGAAGATTTCCTATCAAGTGATTTTGTCATAGAAAGACCTATACCGACAGAATAAAAACTGTTCAAGGACCTATGAAAAGTGTTACAATAATAAAAGAGGTGACTAACTATTAAAAGTCAAGTGCTTTTTCTAGATTAACACCAAAAGCCTCCTTTGGCTTGTTAAATATGGAGGTTAACCTATATTACAGATGACTTTCTACTTAACCGCCACAGTTTAAGTAATTAGTTATTGAAGTTTAGAGGAATCAAAATCCTCATGATGTGTTTCGAGATGATGAATGACTCTAACCAGTTTTTTAGCGAGATGAACCAGTGCGACATGGTGATGCTTGCCCTCTTGTTTCTTCTTGT
>Ga0265295_1001254_pt1 | contig 45762 bp, 34 predicted proteins | sample Munlansysbiofilm_FD_192503 | JGI IMG/M metagenome (GOLD analysis project Ga0265295, IMG submission 192503) | Leachate microbial communities from a municipal landfill in Southern Ontario, Canada - Methane capture system biofilm | ecosystem: Engineered > Solid waste > Landfill > Unclassified ...
CATAAACGCCACTTGTAATCAATCAAACGGTGGTGTAAATATTATCATAAACTCAACTCAGTATTTAACCTATCAATGGAGCACAACTCCGGTACAAACATCTCAAAACATTTCAAATGTACCAGCTGGTCAATATTCCGTAACGGTTACGGATGAGAACAACTGTACGGTAACTGCGACTTACACAGTAGGAAACACTTCAGGACCAAGCATATCAAACTTTAACCTCACGCATCCCACATGCGGAGATAACAATGGTTCTGTTGCGATTACAACAACTGGAGGGACTCAACCCATTACATACGAATGGAATACTACACCACCACAAACGACAGCAACCGCGAGCAACTTATCCCCTGGTTCATACACTGTGGTAGCAACAGATGGTACTGGTTGCACAATTACTGGCACATATTCACTTCAAGATTTAGCATCTCCAGAAATTACCCAGATTACTAAAGTTGATGAAACTTGTAGTGCTTCAAACGGTAATGCAAGCGTTGTTTATAGCGGCGGTTCTGCTCCTGTAAATATTATATGGAACACAGTTCCACCACAAAACACACCAAGCGTTCATAATTTACCTGCGGGAACGTACACGGTTACCCTTAAAGATGCGAATAATTGCACAACCACTCAAACCGTTGATATTGTAGACTTTCCCGCTCCTATCATAGCTGAATTTACATCCAAAAATGAAATGTGTGACGGACAAAATGGATGGATTCAAGCAAATTATACCGAGGGAACTGCACCTATTGAGTTTGAATGGAGCACAAATCCTATTCAAAACACTCAAACTGCTATAAATTTAATAGGTGGTGATTATTCGGTTACAATTACTGATGCTAATGGTTGTTATACTGTAGGTTTTGAATCAATAATAAATCATCCTACACCAGAAAACGAATTTACCAATATATACATGGATACCTGCATTGTAGGCAATGGTAAAGTTTCGGCATTTCCTAGCGGTGGTTCAGGCATTTATTCATATGCTTGGAACACAGTTCCAGCTCAAAACAGCCAATCTGCAACAAATTTGTATCCAGGAGTGTATACTGTTGTAATTAATGACGGATACTGTACCATTACAGATTCAATTGAAATTATTGGAATACCAGGACCTGATGCAGCATTTGTCGCAAATCCATCTTTAGTAACATTAAAAAATCCTATTGTAAATTTCAAAGACTTAACAGACAGTGAGATTGTAGGTTGGGATTGGTTCTTTGGTGATGGCTTTCATTCTAACTCAGAAAACCCAACCCATAACTATCAAAATACTGGCGAATATGAAGTAACTATGATTGTTATTGACAGCAATGGATGCATCGATACTGCTCAAACAACTGTTGCCGTGAATATAGATTTTGGAATATGGATACCAAATGCGTTTTCTCCTAATGAGGATGGGAAAAACGAACGTTTTGGACCTAGAGCTGTCGGTTTTATCGAAAGAGGGTATAGTATGAAAATTTATGATCGCTTGGGCAGACTTGTTTTTGAGACAGACGATATATACACTCAGTGGGATGGGAGAAATAAATTTAGCAAAACTCAAAGCGACATAATGACTACATATATTTATGAGATAATTATTTTTGATAATCAAGAGAAATTGCATCGATTCAATGGGAAAATATCTGCTATTTATTGATGAACGTTATATTAATCTTAAAAAGTTAATTATTGATTTTTCCTAATTTTATCAAACAAAATTGATTCTTTTACGTATTATTGTTATCTTTAATTTATAATAGTAATTACTCAAATGTTGTTTTGAATGAAATTTCGATTTTTAATTCTTCTTTTCTTATTCAGTATTCATTTTTTTACACCTGCCCAAAAAGTAGCTTTAGTTCTAAGCGGCGGTGGCGCTAAGGGCACAGCTCATATAGGCGTTATTAAAGCATTGGAGGAATCTGGCATACCCATTGACTACGTGGCAGGCACTTCTGCCGGAGCCATTGTTGGCGGAATGTATGCTGCGGGCTTTTCCATTCCCGAAATGGAAGCAATTTTCGAAAATCCAGAGTTTTCTAATTGGGTTTCTGGAGAAATAAATGAAGATTACGTTTATTATTTTAAAAAACTCAGACCCAACCCTTCATGGTTGCGCCTAAAACTAAATTGGGACACCATTTTGTCGCCCACTTTGCCCATTAACATTGTTTCGCCATACCAGATGGATTTTGCTTTTATCGAACTGTTTTCGCCTGCCGATGTTCCTTCCGGTGGAAATTTCGATAGCCTATTTGTCCCTTTTCGTTGCGTAGCCACAAATTTAAATAAAAATATTGGCGAAGTACTTAAATCGGGTTCCCTTCGGGATGCCATTAGAGCTTCCATGACCTATCCGTTTTTCTTCAAACCCATTCGGATTGATGGCAATGTGATGTATGACGGCGGAATGAGAAACAACTTTCCTTCTGATGTAGCAGTGGAGGAGTTTCATCCGGACGTAATCATTGGAAGCAAGGTTTCTCAGCCCAATGATATCCCCAATACAGACAACGTGATAACCATTTTGGAAAACATGTTGATGTACAATGAAGAGTTTGATATTATCTGTGGTTATGGTGTTTTAATTGAACCACAAGTTGAAAATGTGAGCGTCACCGATTTTTCAAAAACACGCGAATTTATCAAAAATGGATATACAGCCGCCTTGGAGAAAATTTCCGAAATACGATATTATGTTCACGACAGTGTTCCTGAATGGGAAGTACAACTTAGAAGACATGCGTATAAGAAACAAGAAAAAGATTTAATAATTGTAGATGTTGAAGTGAGTGGCTTGGACAATCTTCAGTCGGAATACGTTCGAAACCAACTTATGAAGAAAAAGGAAAGAGTTTCATTGCAAGAAATGAAAATCGAGTATTTTAAATTACTTGCCGACGAGAAGTTTAAAAGCATGTATCCAAGCATCTATTTTGATTACGAAAAAGACGCCTATATTTTCCATATTGAAGCTCAAAAAGCCGAAAATATCGAGGTGCAATTTGGCGGAAATATTTCATCCAACACTTTTACTACTTTTTTTCTCGATATACAATACAATCAATTTGACATTCAAGGTTTAAAACTAATGACAAACGCCTATTTGGGACGTTTTTATAATTCTGCATCTTTGGGAGTTCGGATGAGTTATCCTGGAGAAAAACCTTTTTATCAAGACATTGTAATTGGCTTTAATCGCTTTAATTTCTTTAATACAAATCGCATGTTTTTTGGGGACGAAACCCCTTCTCACATAAAGAAAAATGAAAACTATTTGAATTTTAATTTTGCATTTCCATCTTTTTCTTCAAAAAGAGCCAAAATGAATATTGGAATCAACATTGCGACTTTAAGCGACAATTATTATCAAACATTTAATTTCACACGCATAGACACCTATGATGTGAACAACTTTGATATGATTGGTATTTATTTCAAACGTGAATTAAACACTTTGGACAGACCCTTATATCCTTCACAAGGCATTCGTCTGAATTTTGAAACTTTTTTCATAAATGGCTTAGAGCGTAACATTCCAGGCTCAACCTCCGTGGATAAAAATCCCACTTCAGAAAGTCGCCAATGGTTTGCTTTTAAATTCAATTACGAAAATTTCATTCCCGTACTGCCCAATCTAAGGATGGGAGTCTCGGTGGATGCTTTCGCTTCCAACCAGCCTTTGTCGTCAAACTATGTGTCCAGTAAACTTCGAGCTTCTGCCTTTTTACCATTGCCCCAATCACAGGTGATTTTTTTGCGAAATTATTCAGATAATAACTACCTAGCAGTCGGTTGGAAAAACATTTACCGCATCTATAAGGGCGCAGAATTTCGGCTAGAAGGATATGTATATCAACCCATTATGCCGATCGCGCGGCAAGATGATGGAACGGCGAAATTTGCAGATTGGCAAGACTCCTATAAATCCGCTGCGTTTATCGGTTCAGCAGCATTGGTTTATCCAACCAAGGTAGGACCTCTTTCCATTAGCTTGGATTATTATTCACATTATGAAGATAATCTCCTATTTGGTTTAAATTTTGGATACATTTTGTTCAACAATCGTCCACTTTATTAAAAATCAAAAGTTATATTACTTTAGCAGACGTAAACTTTAGACTATGAAATATAAAGCCATTGATTCTTCTCTGTTTATCAGAAATCGACAAAAAATAACCAGCAAATTAAAAAAAGACAGCTTGGTTATCCTCGTCTCCAACGATGAAATGCCCCGTTCGGGCGACCAGTTTTTTCCATTTCGTCAAAATCCCTCATTGTTCTATCTCACAGGAATTGATCAAGAAGAAACCATGTTGGTTTTATGTCCAAACCATCCCCTAAATTCGATGCGTGAGATATTGTTTTTGAAAAAGACCAATGAACACATTGCCATTTGGAACGGACATAAATATACCAAAGAAGAAGGGACAACTATTTCTGGAATAACAAATGTAAAATGGAATGATGAATTCTGGAATGTAGTTCGGGAATTAATGATATACTCAAAAAACACCTATTTGAATCTTCCCGAAAATGCTCGTTTTGCAACTCCTGTTATCACCCAAGAGAAGCGTTTTGCAGATACTTTAATGAACGAGTTTCCACTTCACAAATACCGCCGCTTTGCTCCCATTATCGATTCAATAAGGGTTGTCAAGGACATTATTGAGATAGAGTTGATGAAAAAAGCCTGTAAAATTACGGCTTCGGCATTTCAAAAAGCAGTTTCCGTTATAAAACCGGGTGCTATGGAATATGAAGTGGAGGCCGAAATAATTGCTGAAATAACTCGAAAAGGGGGCAATGGCCACTCTTTTTCGCCCATTGTTGCCGGCGGAAAAAACACCTGCGTTTTGCACTACATCGAAAATGATAAAGAATTGAAAGATGGCGACTTGGTTTTGATGGACTTTGGGGCAGAATATGCTCATTATGCTGGGGATTTATCACGAACAGTTCCCGTAAATGGAAAATTTTCCTCTCGCCAAAAGGAAGTATATCAAGCATGCTTAAATGTTTATACAGAAGCGAAAAAAATGTTTATACCCGGAAATACCATTAATAAATTGCATGCCGAAGTTTGTCAAGTCATGGAAAAAGAGTTGATTAAAATCGGATTATTTACACAAACAGATGTAGACAATCAAAATCCAGAAAATCCTTTATATAAGAAATATTTTATGCATGGAACTTCTCATTTTATTGGAATCGATGTTCATGATGTGGGGACCAAAGATATGCCGTTTCAAAAAGGGATGGTGTTGAGTTGCGAACCCGGGATATACATTCCGGAGGAAAATATTGGAATTCGCATCGAAACCGATATGCTCGTCGACATCAATCCTATTGATTTAATGAAAGATGTTCCAGTGGAAATTGAAGATCTTGAAAATTTGTTTATAAAAAAACGAGCTTTGTAGAAAAAATATTTCAGGATGCTTATTTTCTTTTTTTAATCTATTAAAAAAAGCTATAAATTCTTAAAAAGAGAACTTTCGATGAATTAATATTACTTTTCAGGACAATATTAATTTTATTTTGATTATATTTGCAACTTGTATTCTCAACAAAAAAATAAAAACAGTAACAAAAATTAAAAAAAATGAAAAAAATTTCTACCACTTTAGTAGTATTATTGACATTTGCACTTACTTATGGTCAAATGCCAACAATGAATCATCCTTCCGGTAAAAAAGATGATGCAAGATTAAAAAACATTCAAATTAACAAAACAAAAACAAACAAAGACCGTAGCACTAGTCGTTGGATTAATTACGCAGATGCAGCACAAGAAATGTTGGGCTTAGAGTTTACTCTTAATGCAAACAACTTATTTCCAGACACAAGCATTAAAGTTTTATACTCTGGCGGAGAAGTTGGCGGACCATGGATTCATGCTCTAGCTGACGTTGTTGATGTTACTAGTTTATACTTTAATGATGACTTTAACTCTCCTGGCGAACTACTTTTGAACAATAACAGCCAATTCAAATTAGACTCTATTTTAATGTATTGTTTTTACGACAGAAACTTAGGCGAAGACGTTGTTGATACTTTACTTGTAGAAATTCTAATAAACGACACGAATCTTGATAGTTATTATTTCGCTGGAGCAACTGCAGCTTCTTATAATACAGACACTTTGTCCTTTATAGGAGTTCCATACGCCTCTGCTACAAACTCTCTTGACAATCCGAACAAAATATCTCTAAAATTCCCCTTAACTCAAGAGATTGCTGCCGACACTTTAAGCAATGGAATATTAACCTTAGGTCTAGGTTTAGATATACCAAATGTAACGTTTAGAATATTTACTGTTGCTTACTCATTTATTCCGGGTTACGCCTATACCTTAGCCGACACATTAACAAGCAAAAACAGATTTATGTTTATTTCTTATGATGAAGTTGATGGTGGATATATGGTAACCTATAATAAACGTGACTATAACTCATCTTGCATTGTTGCAACAGATATTAGATTTGAGCTAGATCCATCAAGCTCTTGGAATGGCATTTACACTCCAGCTTATGCATACGGACCAACATACAGCTATGACCACCACGTTATTGATTATAAAGTAACGGGAGTTTCTAATTTTGGTTATGTTGGAATTAAAGAAAGTGCAAACTATCTTAAAGTAAATGCATATCCAAATCCTGCAAACAGCATTTTAAATGTTGAATTGAATTCTAACGAAAACGCAGTTATTTCAATTGTTAACCTAATTGGACAAACCGTAAAAGTTATAAACACAAACGACACATTCAATACTATCCAAATCAGTGATCTAACTTCTGGTATGTATATGTTGAAAGTGGAGCAAGCTGGAAAAACATACACTAGCAAAGTGGTTGTTAAATAATCTTTTTTCGATACACTACAAAAAAAGGCTACCATTTGGTAGCCTTTTTTTGTAGTCAAAATTAAAAAAACAAGGAATCTATTTATTCCTCCGATTCAAATGCTTTATGTTTAATATAATGACGCCATTTGTCAAGGGTTGACTGCATGTCATCAGGAAGATTGGAATCAATAAAAATGCTTTTACCAGAAACAGGATGCGAAAAACCCAATGATTTGGCATGAAGTGCTTGACGAGGTAATATTTTAAAACAATTCTGAATAAACTGTTTGTACTTCGTAAACTTCGTTCCTTTTAAAATAATATCACCACCATACGTTACATCATTAAAAAGCGGATGACCAATGTGCTTCATATGAACCCTTATTTGGTGTGTTCTGCCCGTTTCTAGAGTACACTCAACCAAGGTCACATAACCGAAGCGCTCAAGCACTTTATAGTGCGTAGTCGCTTGTTTTCCATAATCGCCGTTGGGAAAAACAGTCATCACCTTTCGATCTTTCAAACTGCGTCCAATATGACCCGTAACAATGCCTTCTTCCTCTGTGAAATCACCCCAGACAAGAGCCTGGTATGTACGTTCGATGGTATGATCGAAAAAATCTTTTGCTAATTTTGTTTGAGCATATTCATTTTTGGTCACCATCATAATTCCACTGGTATCCTTGTCAATGCGATGAACCAAATAGGGTTTAATTTCTTCAGCACCCTCTTTCTGATTGACATTAAATAAATAGGTGAGAGCATTTACCAATGTACCTGTATAATTACCATAAGCAGGGTGAACAACCATGCCTGGTTTTTTATTGATTAGAATAATATCTTCATCTTCATAAACAACGTCCAAAGGAATGTTTTCAGAAATAATTTCAATTTCTCTCGGAGGATGTGTCATCACCACCGAAATAATATCTTTGGGTTTTACTTTGTAATTTGACTTAACAGGCTTGTCGTTTACCAAAATACTCCCCGCTTTTGCTGCATTCTGAATCTTATTGCGCGTCATATTTTCGATGCGACTCATCAAAAACTTATCAATACGCAACAATGATTGACCCAAATCGGCAACCAAGCGGAAATGCTCAAATAACTCTTCGTTCTCCTCCAACTTATCCGACATTGTCAAATCATCACTAAGCATACTACTTTGTCCTCTCTATTTAGATATTATTAGCTTTTTCGACATTTTAAAGTTTTCATCACTCACTTCAATAATATATAAACCATTGTTTATGAATGAGATGTCGATATTTTCGGTTAAATTATTGCGGTATAATACACGACCTCGAAGATCGTAAATATTCAAAATTGCATCCTTCATCTCATCTTGATTGTATCTGAAAAAAAGCGTATTTCCATTGTTTGGATTTGGATAAAATGAAAGTTCTGGCTGAAAAACCTCCTCTTTGACACTTACCATCGAGAAATGTTTCCCCATCATTGGACGAATCATTAAGGCTCCCGTATAAAGGGTATTATTCCATGTGCCATCGGTATTGTAAAAAATATTTGATGAAGCATCATTATTTCGATCAAAGCCAATATTCAAATTTGCAGCGGTGTTTTGTCGCCAACCCACATAAAAGGTGCCGTTTACTAATATTGGTTCTTCTAGTTTATACGTGTGAAACATAAAAATTGAATCTTCAAACATGGGAAGCGTAAATGGCTTTTCGTAAATCACATTTCCTGGTTTTCCATTTAAATTATCCCAAACGCTTAGGTAAAAGCTTTGCTGATTGGCATTATCAAAAGTACGATTGAAAAACATCTGAATTGCCCTCAAAGTGTCGGGAACATTTAAAGCGAAACGATACGCTAATCTGCCACCAGCAACGGATAAGCCATACCCATTTTCGGGAATTCCATCATCGTATGAAAAGTAATTATAAAATCTTTGATTAAATCGAATGGTGTCATTTTCCGCACGTTTGTCTCCCAAACCTGCTTCCTTATGAATATGCGTAATGACAAACAAAGCACTGTCGCCGCTATCTTCTGGAAGAGTGAATTTTACGGGAGGACGAGCATGCGGCTGATATCCTTGATAACCATTTAAAAAATAAGAATCTAAATTATAGCTACCTCCATCATAACTGTAAACTTCTTCTCCAGACGATGCTTTCACTTCATAAACATAACTTGTGTTTTTGGTAATGTTATCCAAATTTATCAAGGTCATATAAAGTGTATCCTTCAATTCAGTTTGCTGAAAACCAACAAACTGATTCCAAGGCATCGATTGATATCTATTCAAAATGGAAGGAGCTGAATTTACAAATGCCACATCTTTGATTAATGTATCTTGATACGTTCTGTTAATGTCTAAAACAACATAGTCAATATTCCACTGATCAATGTTTCCGAGCCATCCAGCAAGAGCATTATTGCCCATACTGGCATAATTTCTAAAACGAAATTGAAATCTTGAATTTAAATATTTTTCATCCAAAATAGGAATCAAAACTTGATTAAAATATTTTCCTGTGCTATCTAGCATTTGTTGCAATGTTTTTCCATTGGAATGCCATACTTTTTCCCAAATCACTTCGGGTTTATAAACGGTATCGCAAATTACCCACAAGGTATCTTGCGGATACATAGCGTCTTCCAATACAATATAAACTCCGGGATAACAATGATTTTCAATAGAGTCTCCGGCCATAAAAAATGTCGTTATTTCCTGAGGTTCCAATCTAAAATGATCAAAAACAAGTTCATTCGTTCTATATCCAAACTCAACAATCAAAGAATCATTAAATTCTGGCTTATCACCAATAAGTTGCCATGGCTGACCAACACCACCACCGGGTTGATAAAAGAAACTAAAATAGATGGAATCGGCAATGGAAATAGGCCGATAAACAGGTGTAAAAAGAGTATCTAAACGAATGGGTCGAGAAGTCAAGGAGTCTGCCGAAAATGCAGTAGATTCAGCATTTTGATGAATTCGTCCATATTGATCGAGTGCATCTAAAGTGGCCACACCAATGGTGGGTGGACGCACAGCAAAAGTATTGTTGATAAAAGCATGGCGGTCGATCCATAGATTAGGATTTGGAAAAACGGAATAGTTTGAAAAATCATCGATAAAAGGGATGTTTATTGGACTAAAATCAATAGTCGTACTTTTCAAAAACAATTCTTGTTTCTGTTTTTCGAGATTTCGGTCTAAACCACTTACGACTTCTTGCCCAAACGACAGTGTCAGGCTAAATATAATAATCGAGATAAAAATAAGTCTGTTTTTCATTTAGTTTTCATTTGTTGTTTCAGTTTCATCAACGTAGCCTTCACGACCCACTACTAAAATAATGGCGGATCCTTGGTCGATTTCGGTACCTGGAAAAATGGGACGACCTTTATATATTTGTTCATAAACCACATTGTGAAATTTGCTGGGCTTATATATCACATCTCCTACCGCCAAGCCAATATTTTCCAACGTATTAGTGGCTTGTCTTAATGACAAATCCGACAAATCGGGCATCACCACTTTCGGCATACCAAAAGCAACAGTGCTTACATACACTTTTCTTCCAGATTTCACTAGAGAGCCCGCAGGAGGATCCTGCGTATGAACGCTTCCTTTGGGTTTATTCGGCACAAAAACCGAATCTATCACGATTATCTCAAACATTGAAGCATCGCCCGAGTTTTCAATTTGTTCGAGGGTCATTCCTTCAAAGTTAGCAAGCTCATATGCTTCACCATGCCGAGTATAGAACCTCAACACGTACGAAATAATAATAATCAATACGATAAAAGATGCTAGCCCAAGCAATAGATGCTTTATCAGCGGTTTCTTTAAGAAGTCTAATATTTTATCCATAACTTTATATAACCCAATTCAAAAAAGAATATTGTTTAACCCACAAAAATAACAAAAAAGACGTACTGTTTTTCGAATCCCAATGAAATTTATGAATTTTACGATTCAGCAATAGATAAAACAATTAATTTTAGTATAATTCAGAAAACTTAAAAACAATGAAAACATAATTTATTCTTGAAAAAATCAAAATAAGCCTTAGAGCGCATGTAATAGATGTTCTATTTTGTATATTTTTGTCCATATTTTATATTTATGAAAAAAGTTGATTTCTGTCTGATTTTTGTTCTATCCATCGCTTTGTGGGGGTGCAACAGAAAGACAAACACCAATGAAAACAGAGTTGTTTTTCGCTACAATGAATCTGCTGGCATCAACACCCTAGACCCTGCTTTTGCCCGCGACCAATCTATTATTTGGGCATGCAATCAATTGTACAATGGATTGGTACAAATTGACGACAGCATGAATGTGAAGCCATCTATTGCCAAATCTTGGTCTATTTCAGAAGATGGAAAAAGCTATACATTTCAACTAAGAGACGATGTCTATTTTCATGAGACGGATTTTTTTCAATTTTCGCAAGAAAGAAAAATACTAGCCAGCGACTTTGTTTTTAGTTTTAATAGAATTATTGATGAAAAAACAGCTTCGCCCGGAGCTTGGGTATTTTCAAATGTGGCTCGAAAAGAGGATGGGAAACTCAATATGGAAGCTCCTAACGACAGCACCTTAATTATCCACTTAAACATCCCTTTTCCTCCGTTTTTGGGAATTTTAAGCATGCAATATTGCTCTGCGGTGCCTTGGGAAGTGGTGGAAAAATACGGAAAAGACTTCAGAAATCATCCCGTGGGAACAGGTCCCTTTAAGTTTAAAATGTGGAAAGAGGGCGTAAAATTAGTATTGGTAAAAAACGAAGATTATTTTGAATTTGAAAACAATCATCGCTTGCCCTACATTGACGCAGTTGCCATCTCTTTTATTGTAGACAAGCAATCGGCATTTTTGGAATTTGTAAAAGGGAATCTCGATTTTCTATCAGGCATTGATGCCGCTTACAAAGATGAACTGCTGACTTCCGCAGGAAAATTAAATCCGAAATATCAAGACCAGTTCAAAATGCACACCATGCCCTATTTAAATACTGAATATTTGGGTTTTTTGGTCGATCCAGAACTGGAAAATGAAGAGGACAATCCTCTGATGATTAAAGAAGTACGCCAAGCCATAAATTATGGTTTCGACCGACAAAAAATGATGCAATTCTTGCGAAACAATATTGGCGAAGAAGCTTACAATGGTATTATTCCTCGTGGCTTGCCCGGTTTCGTAGCAAATCGTCGATATGGCTATAATTACAATCCCGAAAAATCACGTCAATTGCTTGCTAAAGCCGGATTTCCAGCAGGAAAAGGATTAAAGCCCATCGTTTTATCTGTTTCGGCTTCCTATCTGGATTTGAGCCAATACATTCAAAGCGAACTCACCAAAATTGGCATTAATCTTAAAATTGAAGTAAATCCACCAGCCACCCAGCGAGATTTAATTTCCAAATCGAAACTGGCATTTTTTAGAGGTTCGTGGATTGCCGATTATCCTGATGCAGAGAATTATTTATCACTCTTTTACAGTTCAAACTTCACACCTGGCGGTCCCAATTACACCCATTATAAAAATCCTATTTTTGATGATTTATACGAAAAATCTCAAAAAACCATCGACGATTCTGTTCGTTTTGATTTGTATGCAAAAATGGACAGTGTGATGATGGCGGATGCTCCAATTATTGTTTTATATTATGATCAGGTGGTACGATTGGTGCAAAACAACATCGAAGGATTGGGGAATAATTCAATGAATTTATTAAGCTTGAAGAAAGTAAAAATCATCAACTGATTTACTCCCAAATTCAGGCAACTATTTTGCCATCAATATTTCTTTCATTTTAGCCACTCCAATAGTTGCTTTTTCAGCAATAATCGTAAGATTCCGAACTCCACTGATTGATTTTGCACCCGGATCAATATAAAAGCATTGAGCATCAGCAGGAGCATAATGAATCAATCCAGCAGCCGGATGAACTTGCATGGAAGTTCCAATAATGGCAACAATATCAGCTTTGTGGATAATTTGAACAGCATCTTCCATTTTGGGAACCGCTTCGCCAAACCAAACAATATCGGGCCGAAGCTGTGAACCTTGGCTACATTTGTCGCCTATTTTCAAAGCTGTATAACCAATATTAATAATTTCATTTTCGTTGTTCTCTCCTTTTACTTTGCATAATTCGCCATGAAGGTGGAGAATATTGGAAGAACCCGCACGTTCGTGCAAATCATCCACATTTTGCGTAATAATGTGAACATCAAAATCTTTTTCCAATTCGGCAAGATCCAAGTGTGCTTTATTGGGCTTCACATTTCCTAACTCTATCCTTCTTTGGTTGTAAAAATCCAAAACTAAGGATGGATTATTCAACCATGCATCATAGGTTGCAACATCTTCAACACGATGATTTTCCCAGAGACCATCATGGTCGCGAAAAGTTTTAATTCCACTTTCGGCACTGATTCCGGCTCCAGTTAAAACAACTAATTTTTTCATTTTTTTAGTGATCTCTATTTATTATCATTTTACTTATTCTAAGAATTTCAGTATGATTGTATGAAATTTGATCTAAAATAGACAGTGCTTTTTCGTAGTAAGAATTCATTTTTTCTTCGGTCAAGGCCTTGATATTGTATTTATCAAAAATCGCTCTTACACTATCATATTTAATATCATCTTCAATGTCCGTACTACTGAAGTAATTTCTCAACAATTCAGCGTCTTCTTTCGAAGCAACTTCCAATGTTTTTAGGTAAAGATACGTTTTTTTATTTTCACGAATATCTCCACCCGGTTTTTTGCCAAATTTCTCAATGTCAGCATATACATCGAGAAGGTCATCCATTAATTGAAAAGCCAAGCCTACAAACACGCCATACTCATAAATCATATCTTGATGTTTTTTGTCTGCATTGGCCGCAATTGCTCCAGCTTTCAAACAAGCTCCAATCAAAATTGCTGTTTTCAAACGAATCATCTCGATGTATTCATCAATACTGACCTCTTTCTGCGATTCAAAATTCAAATCCAATTGCTGACCTTCGCAAACACCAACAGCAGTTTCATTCAAAAGATGAATAAAATCGACCAAATGCTCGATATCGCATGCCAATAATTTTTCATACGCTAAAGAAAAAAGAGCATCCCCCGATAAAATGGCGATGTTTTGATTCCATTTTTTGTATACGGTTTCAACTCCTCTGCGAATGGGAGCTTTATCCATAATATCGTCATGAATGAGGGTGAAATTATGAAACATTTCGAGCGACATTGCTGGCACAAGGGCTTTTTGAACATCACCTCCAAACATTTCGCAAGCCAACAAACTCAAAATTGGACGCAATCTTTTCCCTCCTTGAGACATGGTATATGCAATCGGTTCGTATAGTTCTTTTGGAGTTTTGTCGAAACTCAATTTGTCGATTTCTCGATTTACTAATTCTGTTAATTCTTCAACTTTGTACATAATATAGCTAACTTATGATGAAACTTGTATTATCTAATATTTTATTTATTCCTTCTTCTAGAGTGGTTAAGGGTCTACCCAAAAGCATTTTCATTTTTGTAATATCGGGTAATCTGCGATGCATATCCCCCTCTGGTAAGGCAGGTGCATAGACTATTTCGGATTTTGAATTTGTGATACGAATAACTTCTTTTGCTAAATCAATAATCGTGATTTCATTATCATTCCCAATATTAACTACGTCATTCACAAATAAATTATCGTATGCAGCTTTAACACAAGCATCTACATTATCATCAATAAAACAAAATGTTCTGGATTGAAGTCCGTCCCCATAAATTGAAATGGGCTCATTTAACAATGCTTTCGCAATAAATCTTGACATTACAAAATCGGGTGATTGCTTATGGCCATAGGTGTTAAAAAAACGGAAAATCGTAAATTCTAATCCAAACTCTTTGTGGTACGATCTCAAAAAAGCCTCTCCCACATTTTTCACAACAGCATAAGGAATTCTGGAATTAAGGGGTGTAGTATGCTCATTTTGAGGAAGATCAACAGGCTCGCCATAAACTTCGGAAGAGGAGGCAAAAAAAACACGTTTTACACCTGTATTTTTCGAAATATCCAAGATGTTTTTAAAACCTTGAATATCATTAAGCACTTTATATGGATACAACTGAGTTCTTTCGACCCCAACAACAGCTGCATAATGAAAAACATACTCAAACTGATTGGCAAACATCACCTGCGACAAATCATTATAATTGTTGACATCTGCTTTGATAAAACGCCAATTAGTTTTGGGAAGTTGTGGCAATTTTTTTATATCGCCCGTTGACAAATCATCAACAATAACAACATAGTTTTCAGGATCTTTGATCAATTTTTCAGACAAGGCACTTCCCACAAAACCGGCACCACCAGTAACTAGTATTTTTCTCATAAAAGAATTATTATTTCAATAGATTCATTAAATATTCCCCATAGCCACTTTTCAAAAGAGGCTCTGCTATTTTTGTCAGTTGCGCATCATTAATAAACCCCATACGATATGCAAGCTCTTCGATGCACCCAATTTTTAATCCCTGTCGATCTTCCACAACTTGAACAAATTGCGAAGCCTCAATTAGGGATTTGAATGTCCCCGTATCGAGCCATGCGGTACCTCGACCAATTACGGCAACTTTTAAATTTCCATTTTCTAAATAATATTTATTCACATCCGTAATTTCATACTCACCACGAGCACTCGGCTTCAGATTTTCAGCCACCTCCACAACACTATTGTCATAAAAGTATAGTCCTGGAACTGCAAAATTAGATTTCGGAATTTTAGGTTTTTCTTCAATTGAAATGGCCTTCATGTTATCGTCAAACTCAACTACACCATATCGCTCTGGGTCGGCTACGTGGTATGCAAATACCATTCCACCATCGGGATTATTATTGCTTTGTATTAATTTCTGAAAACCGGATCCATAAAAAATATTATCACCTAAAATTAAGCACACTTTTTCCTTTCCAATAAATTCTTTTCCAATAACAAAAGCTTGTGCAAGTCCATTAGGAACAACCTGTTCGGCATAATGAAACGAACAACCCAACTGGGTACCGTCTCCAAGAAGTCTTTCAAAAAGTGGCAAATCATGAGGTGTTGATATAATTAATATCTCTCTAATTCCTGCCATCATTAATACACTCAACGGATAATAAATCATCGGTTTGTCATAAATAGGCATCAATTGCTTACTTATACTTAAGGTTAGTGGATGAAGCCGAGTTCCAGAACCTCCTGCTAATATAATTCCTTTCATTTAATCGAATTTAATTTTATACAAAAATACAATATATTGCATGAAAGAGGAAGTTTTTCAAATAATTTTTCAAAACTTGAGTGCAAAACAAGCATAACATTCACATAGCTAGAAATATAGATTCAATTATTAAATTTATATTGGTGAGAATATAGTCCTAAAATCAATTTATGATTCATTTTATTATACGAAACCATATTATTTTGTCAATGCTTCTGATTACATTGCGATTAAGAATAAAATATTATGATTAGATTTGAACAAATAAATTATAAATATTCATAAAATCAGAGGACAAAATAAGTTTATTTTCATTCAGTATAATCCGAATTAATACAACAAATAAAAAAAAAAACAATTTGGCTGTTCCTTTTTTGCTAATTTTGCACCTTGAAATTAAAATATACTGCTGAAAATTATTTAAGATGGAAAATTCAAATAAATATCAAGAGTACAAAAAATTAAGCCTAACAGATATTCACCAAGAGATACTAGCATACTGGGAATCCAATTCTGTATTTGAAAAAAGTTTGAAAAACAGAGCAGGTGCTCCTCCTTATGTTTTTTATGAAGGACCTCCCTCCGCCAATGGACAACCAGGTATTCATCATGTTATGGCACGTGCCATCAAAGATATTTTTTGTCGATACAAAACACTGAGTGGATACCTTGTTGAGCGCAAAGCAGGCTGGGACACACACGGCTTGCCCGTAGAGCTGGGCGTTGAAAAAAGCTTGGGAATTACCAAAGAGGATATTGGCAAAACAATCACCATTGAAGAATACAACCAAGCGTGCCGCAAGGAAGTAATGAAATACAAGGATTTATGGGACGATTTGACGGTAAAGATGGGATATTGGGTAGACCTTGACAATCCATATATTACCTTTGAAAATAAATACATAGAAACTGTTTGGCACTTATTGTCAGAGCTTTATAAAAAAGATTTGATTTATAAAGGATATACCATTCAGCCTTTTTCACCCGCTGCCGGAACCGGTTTAAGTTCGCATGAACTAAATATGCCTGGATGCTACAAAGATGTTAAAGACACTACTTGCGTAGCACAATTTAAAGTGAAGACCGAACAAAAAAATAAAAAATGTCCTTGGGGCTTTCCAGAAGGCAATCCCAATCCCGACAATTTATATTTAATAGCGTGGACGACAACTCCCTGGACACTGCCTTCGAATACTGCTTTGGCAGTAGGCAATAATATTGATTATCTGCTGGTTAAAACCTTTAATCAATATTCAGGGGATCCCATTTTAGTAATTCTGGCAAAATCTTTACTGAACTCCTTTTTTCCAGAAAAAAATTCAGAGCTCAGTTTTGAAGAGTACAAACCAGGCGACAAGAATATTCCGTATCAAGTTTTGGCCGAAACCAAAGGGAGCAAACTGGTAGGCATTGAATACGAGCAACTTATCCCATGGGTAAATCCCGGAGAAGGGGCTTTTAAGGTCATTCATGGCGAATTTGTAACCACCGAAGATGGAACGGGTATTGTACACATTGCCCCCACTTTTGGAGCCGATGATGACAGAGTAGCCAAACAATCTGGTGTTCCTCCACTATTCATGATTGACAAAGAAGGCAAACGTCAACCCATGGTTGATCGCAGCGGGAAATTTTATTTAATAGAAGACTTGGATTCAGATTTCGTAAAAGAAAATATAAATACAGAATTGTATAAAGAATTTTCCGGACGATTTGTGAAAAACGAATACGATTCGAAATTAACCGACAATGACGCTAGCTTGGATGTTGACCTCAGCGTGATGCTAAAAATGAAAAACCAAGCTTTTAAAATCGAAAAGCATACACATAACTATCCGCACTGCTGGCGAACCGACAAGCCTATTTTGTACTATCCATTGGATTCGTGGTTTATTCGCACAACGGCTTACAAAGAGCGAATGATTGAACTAAACAAAACCATCAATTGGAAACCCGAAGCCACTGGCACCGGACGTTTTGGAAACTGGCTCGAAAATTTGGTCGACTGGAATTTATCACGTTCTCGCTATTGGGGCGTTCCTCTTCCCATTTGGAGAAACGAAGAGGGGACCGAAGAAATTATGATTGGTTCCATCGAACAATTGCATCAAGAAATTGAGAAATCGGTAAAAGCTGGTTTGATGCCATCCAATCCCTACGCCTCTTTCAAAGCGGGAGATATGTCGGATGAAAATTACCAATCGATAGACATCCATCGTCCTTATGTGGATGATATTATTTTAGTTTCGCCAACGGGTCTGCCCATGCGTCGTGAAACCGACTTGATTGATGTTTGGTTCGACTCAGGTGCAATGCCATACGCACAATTGCATTATCCTTTTGAAAATAAAGAACTTTTAAAACAAAATTTCCCTGCCGATTTTATCGCTGAAGGCGTAGACCAAACCAGAGGCTGGTTTTTTACGTTGCATGCCATAGCCACCATGCTATTTGACTCGGTTGCTTTTAAAACGGTAGTGTCCAACGGCTTGGTTTTGGACAAAAATGGCAATAAAATGTCGAAGCGTTTAGGCAACGGAGTAGATCCTTTCGAAACCCTCGAAAAATATGGAGCCGATGCCACACGCTGGTACATGATTACCAATGCTCAGCCATGGGATAATTTGAAATTTGATAGCGAAGGCATTGCCGAAGTACAACGAAAGTTTTTTGGCACAATTTACAATACCTATAATTTCTTCGCATTGTATGCAAACATAGATAATTTTACATACAAAGAAGCTGATATTGAGCACCATAAAAGACCCGAAATTGACCGCTGGATTTTGTCCGAACTCAATACCCTGATAAAAAAAGTAGATCAATATTATGCAGATTATGAACCCACAAAAGCGGGTCGTGAAATGCAATACTTTGTAGGCGAATACTTAAGCAATTGGTATGTTCGTTTGTGCCGTCGCCGTTTTTGGAAAGGCGATTATTCCGAAGATAAAATTTCGGCCTATCAAACATTGTATCGTTGCTTGGAAACTTTATCCAAACTGATGAGTCCCATTGCTCCGTTTTTTGCCGATAAGCTTTATCGAGACTTGAACGAAATTACACAAAAAAGTCGATTTGAATCTGTTCACTTGGGCGATTTCCCTAAACTCAATGAACAAGAAATAGATTCCAAATTGGAAGAGCGTATGCAATTGGCTCAACAAATTTGTTCGATGGCATTATCGCTTCGCAAAAAATCAAATATCCGAGTTCGCCAGCCGCTTAACAAGATAATGATTCCTGTTTTAAATACTGAATTTAAATCTCAGATCGAGAAAGTTCAACATTTGATAATGCACGAAATTAATGTTAAGGACATTGAATACGTTTCCGATGAAGATGGCATATTGGTAAAGAAAATAAAACCTAATTTTAAAGTACTGGGACCTCGTTTCGGAAAAACGATGAAACAAGTGGCACAAGCCATCAGCGAAATGTCTCAAAAAGAGATTGTACAATTGGAAAAAGAGAAAAGTATTAACATCATCGTAGAGGGTAGCAATGCTGAAATATTTGTCGAAGATGTAGACATTTTTGCCGAAGACATTCCAGGCTGGGCAGTTGCCAACGAAGGCACCATCACGGTGGCTTTAGACAAAACCATCGACGATAAATTATACCGAGAGGGCATCGCTCGTGACTTTGTAAATCGCATTCAAAATATCCGAAAAGAACAAGATTTTGAAGTGACCGATACGATTATCGTTAAAGTTGAGAAAAAAGATGTAGTATTTGATGCTATTAATGAAAACTTTAATTATATTTGTTCGGAAACTTTGACGAAAGATATTTTATTTGATAGTTTTTCATCTATAGATTCGCAAATTGAGATTGATTTGGCAGATGAAATTATCGTAAATGTAGCCGTTTTAAAAGCAAAATAATGACTCACTTAAACCCATAAAACATGGAAGAGAAAAACAGAAGTAGATACTCAGATACAGAACTAGAAGAGTTCAAAAACTTAATCATTAGCAAAATAGAGAAATCACGCCTCGACCTGCAAACCATTACTGAGTCATACAGTAATACAGGAAACAACGATACCATGGACACTTCTCCTACATTCAAAATCTTGGAAGAAGGTCATCAAGTGATGTCAAAAGAAGAAAACTCGCGTTTAGCTGCACGTTTACATAAATATATTCAAAATTTGGAAGCAGCTCTTATTCGTATTGAAAACAAAACATATGGTGTTTGTAGAGAAACTGGCGAATTGATTCCCAAAGAGCGTCTTAGAGCCGTTCCTCATGCAACATTAAGTTTTGATGCAAAAATTCAACAAGGCGAAAAAAAACAATAATACGAGAGTGAAAATTAAAAAAACGCATTTAGTTTTTCTGATACTTTTTGGTGTGCTGTTGATTGACCAAATTCTCAAATTTTGGATCAAAACAAACATGTATATTGGTCAAGAATATCATATTTTAGGCGATTGGTTTATCATTCATTTTACCGAAAATGAAGGGATGGCTTTTGGAATGAGCTTTGGTGGAAACTGGGGTAAACTTTTTTTGAGTTTATTCAGAGTGGTCGCTATTGGTGGACTTTTCTGGTATATTTTCAAACTGCTTAAAGAGGGCGTTCAAACGGGATATTTGGTTTGCATTACCTTAATCACAGCAGGTGCTACTGGAAACTTAATTGACAGTGCTTTTTACGGACTAATTTTCGACCACAGTTCATATCAAATTGCTACTTTTCTTCCCGAAGGCGGAGGATATGCTCCTTTTCTTCACGGTCACGTTGTGGATATGTTCTATTTCCCAATTATCAACGGTCATTGGCCCGAATGGATTCCTTTTATTGGAGGAGACAGTTTTCAGTTTTTCCGGCCCGTTTTCAACATTGCTGATGCCTCTATTACCACAGGAATTTTAACATTGATTATTTTTTTTCACAAAACAGCCTTGCTCGAATTAAATGACAAGAAAACAGAAGACACTGAATTACCACAAGATTTAAAAGAAAACAAGGAAGAAAGAATCAGTTAATTACCTGATTCTTTTATTTTAACATCTTTAGGTTTTGTCTCTATCTGAACTTTCTTTAATTTTCTGAAAATCTCTTGAAAAGACTCATCAATTTTGATAAATCTGAAATTAAATCCTGCCTCCAATAGTCGAGTTGGTAGCACTCTTTGTCCCTCTAAGACGACATTGGCTCCTTCTCCCAACATCCACTTTATGACAAAAGAAGGAATTTTAAAAAACAAAGGTTTTTTCAGTTCTTTGGCAAAGGCTTTGGAAAACTCTTTATTGGTTAAGTGATTGGGAGTGCATAAATTATAAATACCTTTCATGTCTTCTTTTTTAACGGCATATTGGATGGCGTTTAGAACATCGCTAATATGTATCCACGAAATCGGCTGATTACCACTGCCCATGCTTGCACCCAATCCTAGATTGAAAAGAGGTCGCAATCTTTTAACAATGCCTCCTCGCCTACCCAAAACAACGCCCAAACGAAAAACAACAACGCGGGTATCCTTGGACGCTCGCATGGCTACAGTTTCCCAATCAGAGCATAAATCACCTAAGAAGTTTCTAGCTGGCAAAACATGTTCTTCATCAAAAACCTCGCTGTTATCGTAGAAACCAACAGCAGAAACGGATATAAATATTTTGGGTTTGGTTGTATTTTTCTGAATCGCCTCAACAATTTTCTGGGTAAGCGAAACACGACTTTCATAAAGCTCTTCTTTGTAAGTTTTAGTCCATTTTTTAGAAATTGGAGCACCTGCTAGGTTAACAACCACATCAGCCCATTCTGTGAGACTTTCTATTTGCGATTGAGAGTTGTTAAAATCAGCACGGGTAATATGTTTTACATGATGGTGCTTTTTCCTTAAAATTCCGGTAAGCGATCTTCCAATAAATCCACTTCCGCCTGAGATAAGAAATTTCATAGATAATATTTAGCGTTATTAAAGTTTATATTCATTCTTAGTTACAAAAATACGAAAAGAATCTTTTATATTTGTAAACTCATAAAAAAAAACATGAATCTCTATTTCAAAAAATATGGCAATGGAATACCCTTGGTCTTAATTCACGGTCTTTTTGGCAATTCCGACAACTGGATGCTGTTTAGCAAAAACATATCCAAACGCCTCCCAATATCTGTATACGCACTCGATATTCGAAATCATGGTCGTTCGGGACATCATCCTGTTTTTTCGATGGAAGCCTTAATAGATGATTTGGCCGAATTTTTAAACACAAACGATATCGAAAATCCAATTTTAATGGGTCATTCATTGGGCGGAAAAATAATTTTAAACTACCTTAAAGAACCTATCTCTAAGGATGTAAAATCAGTTATTATTGCCGATATGGGCATGCGAGGTCATGAAATGAAATATCATCACGTGGAACTTCTATACATGATGAAAAAGACCCCTTTAGAAAGCTTTTCAAATCGAAAAGAACTTGAAAAATATTTTATTGAAAAAATATCATCCAAACGTCTTGCTCAATTTGTTTTAAAAAATATCAAACGAAACGCCGAAAATACATTTTCATGGAAAATAAACCTAGAAGCCATCGACCTATATCTTGAAAAGCTAATTGGCGAAGTAAGTTATGATTCGCCGCTTCATATTCCAACTCTTTTTCTAAAAGGAGCCGAATCAGACTATATTAATGAAGAAGACCGAGATATTATTACTCGAAATTTTGTAAATCCCAAAATCATTGAAATTCAAAAAGCCGGACATTGGTTGCATTCTGAAAATCCTGTCGATTTTGAAAATGAGATATTTGAGTTCTTAGAAAAAGAAAATTTAGAATTATAACTTGAGGTTTAATCCGGAGCTCCAAAACTGAAAATAAATTGCTATTAAGACTGAAAATAAATTAGCTTTATGCATTGACTTTTGGTTTTCCTGAATTATATTTGCAACATGGTTAAATTTTTACAGAAATTAATAGCGAATCTGTATCCTCCTTTAAAATGGCGTATACCGGTAATCATTTTATTGGGCGTTATTACTGGAACGGGACTGTATACATTTTATATTTCCAGAGCTTGGTCATATCTTTCTGATGCACCCGAAACTTGTATTAATTGCCACATTATGACTCCCGAATACACCACATGGAGGCATTCATCCCATGGACAAAGAGCCACGTGCAACGACTGTCATGTGCCTCAAGATAACTTTTTTCGCGGTTATTATTTTAAAGCGATGGATGGATTGCGTCATTCGGCCATTTTCACAATTCGTGGCTATGATCAATCCATACGAATGTTATCTCCGGGCAGAACGGTGGTTCAAGAAAACTGCATCCGCTGTCACGAACAGCTGAACGAACGCGTTGGCACGGCTGTCACCTATAAACAAACCACACATGGAGAAGGAAAACAATGTTGGGACTGCCATCGCGAAGTGCCTCATGGCAGAGTAAAAAGCCTTTCTTCCATGCCGTATGTTCAAGTGCCTGTACCAAAGTCGCCTGTACCAAAATGGCTGCAAAAAATGACTGGATTAAAAATGAAATAATTATAAAAAACATAGACATGAAATTTAATATTAATAAGATAGTCAGTGAGAAACCATTTGTTGGATGGATTTTGTTTTTCGGAACCATCGTAGTCGTATTTGTTTTGGGACTGTTTGCTTCCACCATTATTCAAAGGCGAACAGAAGCAACCGTTTTGAATGTTCCACAATATGATTTGTCGGAATTTGAACCCCGAAATGAAATGTGGGGCAAAGCCTATCCCAGAGAATATGCCACCTATCAACAAATGGCAGACACGAGTTTTAGTTCTAAACATAATGGAAGTTCTTTTAGGGATGTTTTGGGCGAAGATCCAAGAATCGTTATCTTATTTGGTGGATACGCTTTTGCCATGGATTATAATCAGCCCAGAGGCCACGTCTATGCAATAGACGACGTTCATAACACATTGCGAACCGGAACGCCTCAAACGGATAATGATGGCCCTCAAAACGCCAGTTGCTGGACGTGTAAAGGCCCCGACGTTCCCAGAATGTATAAAGAAATTGGAGCCAAGGAGTTTTATAATTCCAAATGGTCGAAAATGATTCCTCAAATACTAAATCCTATTGGCTGTGCCAATTGCCACGATCCTAAAACACATCATCTGAGAATTTTTCAAATTCCTTTGATGGAAGCCAAAGAAAGAATAGGCATAGATTATAAGAAATTCACCTTAAATGAAATGCGAACCATGGCTTGTGCACAATGTCACGTTGAATATTATTTTAAAGGAGACGGAAAATATGTAACATTTCCTTGGGACAAAGGATTGAATATGGAAGACATGGAAGCTTATTACGATGAGATTGGGTTTTCAGACTGGACGCATCCAATTAGCCAAACCCCTATGTTGAAGGCTCAACACCCGGATTATGAAATTTTTAGACACGGCGTTCATTATCAAAGAAATGTGAGCTGTGCCGATTGTCATATGCCATACAAAACAGAAGGCAGTCAGAAACTTACGGATCATAAAATTCAAAGTCCGCTAAACAATATCGAAAACTCCTGCATGGTTTGTCACCGAGAGACCAAAGAAGAACTTATCAAAAACGTGTACGACCGCCAAGATAAAGTTTATGAACAAAAAATTCTTTTGGAAGATTTAATCGTAAAAGCACATATTGAAGCCGGTTTTGCAATCGAAAAAGGAGCCAGCGCAGCACAAATGAAACCGATACAACAGTATATTCGTCAAGCACAATGGCGTTGGGATTTCGTAGCAGCTAGCCATGGCGGTTCTTTTCATGCACCTCTGGAATGTTTAAGAATTATTTCGGATGGAATGAAAAAAGCATCGAATGCTCGTGTTGAAATTACTCGTCTGCTAGGAAAATTAGGATATCACGAAGAGGTGAAAATGCCAGATATTAGCACCAAAGAAAAAGCACAAAGATATTTGGGACTCGACCCCGCTAAACTAAAGCAAGAAAAAGAAGAGTGGAAAAAAACACGCTTGCCCGAATGGTTGAAAAAAGGACAAGAACGTCAAAACAAAATGCCCGAGCCTAAAAGAATTGGATAAAAATAATAATATCGAAAAACAATAGAGGGAGAGAATTATATTTTCTCCCTCTATTGTTTTGTAAAGAATTAACTCAATTTCTGATTTCTCGAAAACAAATATTGATTATCTTTGTTTGTTACACAAACGCAAACTAATCAACGTATGAAAAAGAAAAAAGTTATTATTATATCACTTAGCGTATTTTTTGCTATTTTGATAACAATCATTGTTTTACCATTTATTTTTAAGAATAAAGTCATTGAAACGGTAAAAACAGAAATCAACAAAACCATCAATGCAGAAGTCAATTGGAACTCCTTTAGTTTCTCGCTGATAAAAAGCTTTCCAGACTTTAAATTGGAGTTGAAAAAATTCTCCGTAAAAGGAATTAATGAGTTTGGAAATGACACACTAATGTTTGTTGATAATTTTGGATTTCGCATTAACTTAATGAGCGTTTTTAAAGGCGATGAATACGAAATTAAATCGATCGATATAAAGGGAGCACGTATTAATGCCATTGTTTTAAAAGATGGCAGAGCCAATTGGGACATTGTGAAACCTTCGGAAGAAATGCCAGAAGAAGACGCAGAACCTACGAAGTTTGCAGTTGCTTTAAAAAACATCAGCATAAAAGACTCATACATTAAATATAAAGATGATGAGATGGATTTCACCATGGAGATTTCGGGTTTAAATCATCGTTTGAGAGGCAATTTAACAGAATCAGTGACCAAAATCAGAACAAAAACTACGGCCGAATCGGTCAGTATGATTTATGAAGGAATCCCCTATTTAAGCAAAGCAAATTTCTCTTCCGATTTTGACATGGATGCAAATATGGACACATGGAAGTTTGACTTTTTGGACAACAATATAAAAATCAACGAATTGCTTATGAATTTTGAAGGTTGGTTTCAAATGAATGATGAAAACTATGACATGGATTTGAAATTTTCCACCCCTTCTACCGAGTTTAAACATCTTTTGTCGATGGTACCAGCCATCTACGCAAAAGAATTTGACGACATTGAAACCAAAGGAGAATTTGCTTTTTTGGGACATGCGAAAGGAATTTACGATTCTCTGAATTTACCAGAATTTGGCTTACAACTTAATGTAAAAAATGGGATGTTTAAATATCCCGATTTACCACAATCGGTAAATGATATATTTATGGATGCAAAAATCTCCAATAAAGGCGGAAGTGCCGACAATACTATTATTGATGTTAAAAACTTTGCTCTAAAAATGGCTGGAAATCCCATTGCCATGAAATTATTTGTAAGCACTCCCATTAGCGACCCAAATATTGATTTCTCTGCCAAAGGGAAACTTGATTTTAAAACGATTAACTCTTTTTATCCGCTTGAAGAAGGACAAAAAATAGACGGACTGCTAAATGCAGACATCGTCTTTAAAGGGCGTTACTCGATGATTGAAAAAGAGCAATACGAAAAATTTGTGGCTGATGGCTTACTAGAGATTAAAGATTTGTTTTACAGCGACAAAGACATGCCAAAAGGACTACATATTCCCTATGGCAAATTGGCTTTTTCGCCAAAATATGCAGAATTGACAGATTTGCAAATAAAAATAGAAGAAAGCGACATTTCAGTAAAAGGAAGACTTGACAATATATTGGACTACTTTTTCGATAAAGCTCCATTAATAGGACGTTTCACAACAAATTCAAATTATTTCAATACCAATCCGTTTTTAGCTACAGAAGAGAGTTTGCAAACAGAAACCGAAGCCACCGAATCAACTCCAATGGAAGCATTTGACATTCCGAAAAACATTGATTTTACGCTTACTTCCAATTTCAAAAAGCTCATTTATGACGATATTGAACTTGCTAATATGCGGGGAGACATTATTGTTAGAGATCAAAAAGCAGAATTGAAAAATTTGCGATTTGACTTGTTCGACGGAGAAACCGTAATGAATGGTTTTTATTCTTCTGCACAAGTGTTACCAAAAATCGGATTTAATTTGAATTTAAACCAAATTGATTTTCAGAAAGTGTGGAATTCTTTTGAGATTGTTCAAAAGTTTGCTCCTATTGCTGAAAACGCCAAAGGGAAATTTTCAGGCACGATTAATCTTGATGCAGATCTAAATAAAGACTTAAGTCCCAAACTTGAAACTGTAAACTCCAAAGGTTCCATCAACACCAAATCTGTATCCATAATTGGTTCAGACATGATGGCAAAATTGGCAAAAGAGACTAAAATTGCCGCTTTCAAACAGCTGAATTTAGCGAATTTAGCGGTTCAGTATTTGATTAAAGATGGCAAACTCAGTGTCGAACCTTTCAACATCAAATACGAAGACACGAATGTTAATGTATCTGGTTTTAGCCGTTTGGACCAGAGTTTAGACTACGTATTGGCCATCGAAATCCCACGTAAAGCTTTTGGCAACGCAACCAACGATTTTGTCAATTCACTAACAGGAAAAGCACAACAAAAAGGAGTCAAAATAAATCTAAATGAAAAGATAAAATTTGATGTTCAAATTATTGGAACCTTTACAAATCCTATTTTCAAAACGGGTTTAAAGGACAAAGCCACCAACTTGATTGATGATGAAAAAGAGCAAGTTAAAGAAAAAGTTGAAGAGGTGAAGCAAGAGCTTATTACTACGGTCAAGGAAGGAGCTTCAAAAGCAATTGCCGAAGCGAAGAAAAAAGCCGATGCTATTATGGCAGATGCCCGAACCAAAGCCGATGCCGCTAGAGCGGAGGCGAAAAGAGCCGGAGATCTATTAATTCAAGAAGCCGACACCCAAGGCAAAAAAATCATTGCAGAAGCCAAAAACCCGATTGCAAAAATAGCCGCCGAAAAAAGTGCAAAACTAATTAATGATGAAGCAAAATCTAAAGCAGACAAACTCAATAAAGAAGCGGATAATAAAATCAACCAAATTTTGAAAAAAGCTCAGGATGAAGCAGACCTTATCGTTAAGGAGGCGGAACAAAAAACCAAGTAGTGGCTGTCTATAAAGTCCGATAACTTCGTTCTTTTTACCAAAACCTCCAATCATTTACATGAGTAAACTCGTGGAGATTTTGGTAAAAACGCCTCGTACTCGAACATTCTAGACAACCACTGCTAACATTTACAAAAAAATCAGCAATATTCAAATTTCAGGGAGTAAGACGTATTTAACTTTGTTGATTATAAAAAAAACACCGACGCTGTGGTCAGGTTTCGGAAAAAGTATTCATTTTCGAGCGACCAAAAGATGAGGGAAGACAAAACTTAACAAGGTCTTTTTATAAAAATTAAGATATAGAATAGAACTTTTCTTCAAAATAGTTGTAAATTTATCGAGAATTAGTATAAACAATAAAACATAAATTATGGGTTCAGAAATTAAAAAACTAAAACCAAATGCTCTTTGGGAGAGCTTTTATGCGATTACGCAGATACCGCATCCATCAAAACATGAAGATAAAATTCGCCAATATTTTGTAGATTTTGGAAAAAACTTAGGTTTAGAAACCATCGTAGATAGTATTGGAAACGTTATTATCCGCAAGCCTGCTACTCCTGGAATGGAAAACCGTAAAGGCGTTATTTTACAGGGACATATGGATATGGTTCCTCAAAAAAACTCGGACAAAGTTCATAATTTTAAAACCGATCCCATCGAAACCATTATTGGTGAAGACGGATGGGTGCGTGCCAACGGAACTACTTTGGGTGCCGATAACGGCATTGGAGTGGCTGCTGGAATGGCTGTGCTTATGGCAAAAGACCTCGTTCATGGCCCGATAGAATTACTTATCACAACCGATGAAGAAACAGGCATGACTGGTGCTTTTGGTCTTGACGGCACCATTTTAAAAGGCGACATTTTGCTTAATCTCGATTCAGAAGATTATGGCGAATTATATGTTGGCTGTGCAGGTGGCTTAGACGCAAATGTTTCGATGAAATATTCTACAGAAGCCACTCCTGCTAATATGGAAGCTTACAAAATCAGCGTTTCTGGTTTGAAAGGCGGACACTCAGGAATGGACATTGTTTTAGGCAGAGGAAATGCCAATAAAATTATCGTTCGTTTGCTCACTGAAATTCAAAAATTAATGGATATTCGTTTGGCAAATATTGAAGGTGGAAGTTTGCGAAATGCAATTCCTCGTGAAGCTTTTGCTACGATTGTTGCTCCAAAAGGCTCTTCTGAAGCATTAAAACAAGAAGTTATTGGATTGTTTGATATTATTTCATCCGAACTATCGGCCACTGAGCCCGACATGAAATTTAAAGTAGAACCATCTGAAATGCCTAAAAATATAATTGATGCAGATGCAAGCGACCGCTTTATTAAGGCTATTTATGCTTGTCCAAATGGAGTTATCAGAATGAGCGATGCTATGCCTGGCTTGGTGGAAACATCAAGTAATTTAGCCATTATTAAATCAGCAAATGGAACTTTTGTCGCAAATAGCTTGATGCGTAGTTCTGTGGATACTGCTAAAGAAGATTTAGCCAATGCAATGAAAGCTGTATTTGACTTAGCAGGTGCTGATATTGAATTTACGGGTGCATATCCAGGTTGGAAACCCAATCCAAATTCAGCAATTTTAAAAACAATGCTGAAGGTTTTTGAAGACATGACTGGAAAAACACCCGAAATTAAAGCCATTCATGCTGGCTTAGAATGTGGTATTTTAGGAAGCATTTATCCAAAATGGGATATGATTTCTTTTGGACCAACCATACGTTTCCCTCACTCTCCAGATGAGAAAGTAGACATTGAAAGTGTACAGAAATTCTGGGAATATTTAGTTGAAACTTTGAAAAATATTCCTGCTTAGAGATAATGGGATATCCAAAAACCCCTTCATAGTAAGTTTTTCCCTGAAAAAAAGCCTCTCCAAAATGAAGAGGCTTTTTTTATTCAATTTTTATAGTGCAAACTATATAGTTTGCACTCTTTTAAACTTAAATTTCATATGCAAAAGAGCTATATTACTCAATAAATATGAGGGCCTCTCCTTTATCTATTAGTTCGCCTTGTTCAGCACAAACAGCCACTACTTTACCATTAAAATTAGCAGTGACATTTTCAGGGCCATAGAAAGTTTGCAAATATGCAACCGTTTGTCCTTCTTTTATTTCGGTACCCACAGCCATTGGAATAGATTTTTGTTCAAAATCGGCTTCCCAATAGACTCTACCTCCTGCTTTAACGATAACAGGTTTCGCATTTGGGTATTTTTCTTGAATTTCAGCTAATTTTGATCCTTTGGGTTTATTGTTTTGGGGAGCAACAACTACTGGAGCAGAAGAAGTTTCTTGTTCAGATTTCGCTTTTGCAATCTCCTCTTCAAAACGTTTTTTTGCAACACCTGATTTATAATCGCGATATTGTCTGTCGTGCATTGCCAATTCAAACAACTCTTCGTCATCTTGTCCCAAATCCCAGTTGTTATCTTTCATCTCCTGACGATATTTATCTAATTCGTCTGGATAATTATCTTGTGGAGTTCCTTCAAAGAATGTCAATCCTCTTTCTTTCACGAGTGCAAGAATTTCAGGAGCTAATGTACCAGGCAATTTCCCAGCTTTACCCAAAATCATATCCCATGAATTATTATCAATCATAGCAAAACGTTCACCGCCTTTAATTAGATTCATAACATTCATCAGAGCAATATTTTTAACATACTGACTGAAAGGAGTTACCAGTGGAGGATTACCCAACATTGGCCAAATATATTGTACCTCTTCGAAAAGTTTAACAAGCAAATCATCTGTTGATAATTCAGGTTTATTATTTTCTTTCAAATAACGATTAATGCCATCGTGAATTCCTTTTAAATCAGCCATCAGAGATCCCATCATGCCTCCAGGCAATCCTGAACCAATCAATAATGAGGTCATAAAACGGTTGCGAGGATCAATAAAGTAACCCAAAAACTCATCCATAAAAGTTTGCGTCAAGTGACGTGCTTCCATGTAGGCCTTCATATTAATATCAGGAACGCTGAAACCAGCATCTTTAAACATTGCTTGAACAGCCAATACATCTGGATGAACCATGCCCCATGCTAGAGGCTCCATTGCAACGTCTACATAGTCAGCACCTGCTTTTGCTACTTCAATCATTGAAGCCATTGAAAATCCAGGACCAGTATGTCCATGATATTGTACTATCAAATGTGGATGACGCGCTTTTATTTTTTTCACCAAAAGTCCTAAAGAGTGAGGACGACCCACACCAGCCATGTCTTTCAAGCAAATCTCATCTGCACCATATTCTACCACTTTATCGACAACGCCCATGAAATAATCTACCGTATGAATATCTGAATGCGTAATGCTAAGGCCAACTTGAGAAATCATGCCAGCTTCCTTTGCATATTTTACTGATAATTCTAAATTTCTGTGATCGTTTAGTCCACAAAACGAACGTGAAATATCAACGCCTTGCGCTTTTTTCACTTTAAACATTAAACGACGAACGTCCGCAGGAACAGGATACATTCGTAAACCATTTAATGCTCTTTCTAACATGTGTGTTTGTATTCCGGCTTTGGTGAAGGGTTTTACCCATTCGCGCACGGCTGTATTGGGGTTTTCACCAAATAAAAGATTGACTTGCTCAAAAGCACCACCATTGGTCTCTACTCTTGAGAAACAACCCATATCTATAATAACTGGAGCAATCTTTACCAGCTGATCAACAGTTGGAACATATTTACCCGATGATTGCCACATATCGCGATAAACCAAACTGAATTTAATCTCTTTTCCCATGTGTTCTTTTTGTTTACAAAATTAAGATTTTTTTCGAGAGAAAGCAAAAATACACAGGAAAACTAGCGTTAAAGATGTCATAATAAACAATGGAACGACATTAAGCAGTGACCAGACTTTCAGCAGACTTAGGCCGAATAATCTACTATATTATAGTTTTATTATTCTCTTTACGATTGAGGTTGCATTTTTATTTATTTTAATGACATAAACGCCTTTTTCAAAATTACTTATATCAATTGACACGCTCGGATTCGACATTTCTTTTTCAAACACTTTCTTTCCCCGAGTATCATAAATCTGAATCAGAAAATTAACAACATCTGATGAGTTATCTCTCAAATTAATGACATCATTAGCAGGATTGGGATAAACGATAATATTTGATTTATCATCCCCACCAAGCTCATTAACTGTTTCAACATCAATACTTATATCGTCAAGATAAAGATTAAACATCTGAACATCGCTATAACAATGAAACCCAAAATAATAAAACCCATCCATCGGGATCGGGAATGTAACTTCTGCCGTTTCATACAAACTATTTGTAATCAAAGGCAAATCTATCAATAAATCATCCATGCCACTAGAAGACTGTATGTCGCTCATTTTCACTTCTAATTTTTCGGGCCAACTTGCATCTTCAATTTTATATGCAAATTTCAATTTATAAATATAATTATTTTCTAAATAGATGCATTTAGTTATCAACCAATCGTCTGCTGCCAGAAAGTCATTATATTCATACTTAACGCAGCCTGGATTTGTATTTCCTCCAGAGGTAACATATTTCCAAGGATGATTGTCATTGTTATTATCCTCAACTAAATAATACTTGTACTCATCAAGGCTTTCAAAGCCACAGAAATAAGGAGCATACGAAGCAGCAATATTATCAACAATAACAGAAACAGTATCATTTTCTCGATTTGAATCAGAATCCAAACTTGAATACACTTTTAAAGCATGACTCCCACTACTGCTTATATCAGCTTGGTTTGAAAAATCAAAAAAGAGAATTTCTCCTGGTAAAATTTCATCTGTAATAACTTCTGATACAGCTTGAGCATCATCTAAAACATACGAAATTGGGATATTGCTCAAAGTTTGTGAACAGAGATTACGAACCTTTATTCTGATTGTTTCGGAGCTTAACTCACATGTTGTATAAGGAGAAACGATGGAGCATATTTCAAAGTCAGGCTCTGTCAACTCGATAATAGAGATATTATCCAATACAGCGACCAGCATCTCTGGCTGACTTAAACATCTGAAACCTAGATAATAAGAACTGTTTGCAGGAACGGTGAAAAGAATTTCTTTTGTTTCATAATCAGCATTATTAAAATCAACAATGGAATCCAATAAAACATTCATTTCAGAGCTTTCGATACCACTGCCTAGCCAAATTTCAAAATTCTGTTTCCAATATATTCCGATGCTTCGATAATCAAATTTTAATCTATACAACTTATTGGTTTGTAGCTCCAAACATCTTGAAAACAACCAATCATCAGCCTGATTAGCATTAGAGGAATAAAAAACATAATGGGGAGCAAAAGTATTAAATTGCCAACTATTACCATCATTATTTGCATCTTCAACAATCCAACCCAGTTTTTCTGCTGCATTTTCAAAACCTGTCGAATATGAGACTTGAGTACAGCTAATATTTTCGATTACAGAATAAATGGTGTCATTATAACGATACGCATCTTGGGGATGATTGGAAAAGATTTTTACTTCATAAATTCCTGGATTTAAGGAAAAGTCATAAGGGGTGGAAAATTCGTATTCGAGGGACGATAATGCGGGAATTGTAGCCGTAATAACTTCATTAAAAACCGTTCCATTATTGACGGAATATGCGATAGGAATATTTGTTTGTGGACTTGAGCTATAATTTTCAACCCGTACTTTTAGAGTAGAACTTTGGGTAAAAGTTTGAGAAAAGGGTGATATCATTTGCGAAACTTTAATATCATTATCGCATACTGGCATGATTTTAATCTCGGCATGATTGCTTTCCGGATACGTAAAGGTTCCCATTTCATAAAACCCGCCAGAATCGCCGTTTTGCCCCCAGTTAAAATGAAAATAATCCATCGAATCGTACCCATCACAAACCCATGCATGTCCTACTGGAACAAAATCCAGAAATCCGACATAAAGAACAGGTCTAAGATGATCTATTTCATTTTTAAGAATATCGATCCATTCATGGGTTGAATAATCCGACATGTAAACACTTTCCTGATTTTGGGAATATGAAAAGTAGTTTTGAAGAGCAGAATTTGGAACAGCTGCGCTTGAAGCAGAAGATGTGTAGTTCATTTCTACCGCCACTCCAAGGTGATACATAAGTGTTGCTACTGCTGTGTTCTCGGCAGTAACAGTATCGGTCATATTTGCCCACATATATTCTGTTTCACCAAAGTTTGCACTTAAAACACCATAATTGCTTTGGTACGAATGCGAAGAAGTTCCAAATTGAGGATATTGCCAATAATACATAATTTGAGCCATCGCTGTTGCCACACAGCCAGTTAGGCATCTTCCGCAGGGACCGTTTATATCAGCTGGACAGTATTGATTAAAATGGCATCCTTGTCCCCAACTTGAATTTACCAAATAAGGATTCTTTTGAGTATTTACAATAAAACTTCCTGCATCCATGGATTGTCTTTCTAGCAAAGCTTCACTATTGACAATATTTAGTTTTGACTGCTCCAAGATTTTTCTCCCTGCACTCAGATACCAGCTATTGGCATTATCGGGAATATTATTTAAATCTAAGTTTCCGCTGAATGAATAGGCTAATAAAGGTCGAACTTCATCAAAAAGCGAAATAGCAACAAAGCCACCCGTTTCAAAAGTAAATAATGCAATTACATTGATTTCTTCAATTCTGAAAATTTTTAAATTTAGAGGTTCAGAAACTGATTTATGAGGGGTATTTGCTTTGTAAAATTCTATGGCTGAATTTTTGGCACTTTCGATGGATACAGGCTTTCCAAACAAAGCCATGTGAGCTATTAATATAAAAAAAATAGCAATATTTATTGTTTTTTTCATAGTCAATGTTTTTTTTATTTACATGCAATATATTACAAATATAAATTAAAAACGACAATGCGGGTTATTTCTGCATTGTCGTTTTTATCTTAAATGTTATAAAAAATCATTCTTCTTCTTTCTTTCTGTTTTGTTCAAACTTTTTAAGTCCATATATTGCAAAGAAATAGCTAGCAATAGCCAGTGCAGGCCAAGTTAGCAACCAAATGTACGATTCTAGATATTGCATAATGTTTTGTTTTTAAATTTTAATAGACATGGTGGTCATTGCTTTCATTTACATCATCTTTTGTAATCTTTCCTCTGTCGATGGCTCTCCACGTAAAATAAATATAGATCAAAACGACAGGTACAAACAAGGAAATATACGACATTGCTACTAAAGTGTATCTACTTGAAGAAGCATTTTCAATGGTCAGCGAACTTTGAATATCAGCGGAAGAGGGATAAAAACTGGTATTGTTGTATCCTAGAATAAAGAATATTGACAAGACTGTTAATATTGTTCCTATGCCAGAAAACCAAATCCCTTTAATGCTCCTTTTAAACCACGCTAATCCAATTCCTAACAATACCAAAACAACGCCAGATAAAAAGAGTATCAAAGCAACTGGCATTTCCAGATAATTATTAAAATATTTATATGATTGCATGTAAACGTCTTTTGTTTGGGGATTCACGGCATAGCCGTCCATGAGGAAAATTTTCGTAATAAAATAGAGGAAGAAAACTAAAAATGGAAGAGCATTATACAAGACTTGCTTGCGAGATCTCTGTTGGATTATATCGTAATCTACATTATTTAGAATGTATAAAGCTCCCAAAGTTCTGGCAAGAAAAAGAATTGCTAAGCCGAGAGAAACATTGGTGAAATTGAATAAAATCTCAATTCCATACCAATTGGTTTGCCATGTTGAAAGATTGTATGCATCTCTCACAAACTCGCTTCCAGTGAAGAAAGTAGCCACCACTGCTCCCAACAAAAACGTTCCTAGAAAACCATTAATATAAAGGAATATCTCGAAGGTTTTTTGTCCCAGTAAGTTTCCTTTTTTTCGACGATACTCAAAAGAAACAGCTTGCAATACAAAACATATTAGAAATATTTTCCATGCAAAATAAGCCCCACCAAAGGATGTAGAATAGAACAGCGGGAAGGAAGCAAACATTCCGGCTGCAAACAAAACCAAGGTTGTAAATGTAAATTCCCATTTTCGACCAATCGAGTTTATCACCATGCTTTTCTCGTCTTCGGTTTTTCCTAAAACGTCAATCAAGGTTTGTCCGCCTTGAACAAAAAGCAGAAACACCAGAAACGAACCTACGATGGACATAATTAGCCACCAATATTGTTGCAATTGCAAATACGACAGAGCATCAAGCATTCGAGCCTCCTTCCTTGTTATCGGGTCCCTTGCGAATGGCGTGAAGCATAATACTCACTTCGGCAATAACCAAAACGGTGAGTATAGCAAGGAACATCCAAAATGTTAATATTACAGCTGATGAACTAATGTTTGAAGCAGACTTCATGGTGGGCAGTAGGCCTTGAATAGTCCATGGCTGACGTCCTACTTCGGCGACAATCCATCCGGTGATTGAAGCAATCATAGCAATGGGAAAAGACCAAATGCCCATGTGCAAAAACCATCTGTTTGTGAGTTTATCTTTCATAGCTAAATAAAACAAAAGACCTGCGGATAAAATCAAAAAAAAGCCCGCTGCAACCATAATTCTGAAACTGTAAAATATAAATGGAATATTGGGCATTATCACTTCGGGTTTATCGAAATGACCGTATCCCATATATTTCTGAAACTCATTAAATTCCGTTAAAGCTTCTTGTTTAAGCATCTCATCACCATTTTTTCCGGCTTCTTTGTATTTTGCAAAAGCAGCCAAAGCAATTTTTCCCTTTTCAATTTTGGAAATGGCAGATTCGATATTGTATTTTTCGTTTCCGTAAACCAAATCATTGGCACCTGGAACAAAGGCATGAATATCTCTGTATCCAAGAAATGAAAGTGCATAAGGAATTTCGTGGCGAAACACAAAACTGGGTTTGTCGTCTCCTACTTTTTTTCCGGGCGTAATCATACCAACCGTAACCAATCCTGCTGATTCTACACCGTCGTATAATCCTTCCATTGCAGCCAATTTAGCGGGCTGATGCTGAGCAACATTATACGCTGAACCATCGCCGGTTGCGACAATAAAAAGCGTCGATAGCAAACCAAAAGCAGCAGAAATAATAATACTTCGCTTGGCTAATAGATGGTTTCGTTTTTTTAAAAGATACCAACTGCTCACCGAAATAATAAAGAATGAACCTATTACAAATCCAGAAGTGATGGTGTGCAAGAACTTATTAACGGCAAAAGGCGAAAAAACAAGTGCCCAAAAATCAACCATTTCGTGTCGTGCCGTATCAGGATTGAAAACCATGCCTATCGGATAATTCATCCAAGCATTGGCAATCAATATCCATAAAGCCGACAAAGTTGCACCAAAGGCAACTAAATAAATAGACACTAGGTGGAATTTTTTGTTCACTTTTCCCCAGCCAAAAAACATAACCGCTATAAAAGTTGATTCCAGAAAGAAAGCCATAATTCCTTCGGCAGCCAAGGGTGCTCCAAAAATATCTCCCGAAATCCAAGAATAATTAGACCAGTTTGTTCCAAATTCCAATCCCAGAATTATTCCTGTACCAACTCCAATCGCAAAATTAATCCCAAAAAGTTTAGACCAAAATTTTGCCAGTTTTTCCCATTCTGGATCTCCAGTTCTGACGTGAATCGTCTGTGCATAGGCTATAACGTATGTCATTCCGATGGTTAGCGGAATAAATAGCCAGTGAATCATAGCAGTCATAGCAAATTGTCCACGGGACCAATTGACAAGACTTAAGTCGATAAAATCAATCATGGTTTTTAGTTTTTCGTTTTTCAATTAAATCATCCGTCACAGAATCTATCCGGTGCTGCTCGCTTTCCCATTTGGGCTTCAGATAGCGTGGATATAAAAAAGCTTTCAAAAATCCATAAAATAGTAAAAACTTAAAAAGCACAATTAATAATAGCACTCTAAAGGTCTTCGAACGACGAAACACCTTAGGTATATTTGAAAAAAAATCAACAAATGCTTTCAATAAATATATTTTTACTTTTAATGCTTTTAAAACACAAATATAATAAACAATGTTCAATAATGTTTAATCAAATCATCATTGATGCATTTTTTCACATTCTGCTTTTTATTTTCGCCAAAAATATGCTATTTTTACAGAAAAAATGAGATTGTTTTTAGCCCTAGATATTGAAGCATCCCAAGAATATATCTCCACTGTTAATGATTTAAAACACTTACTAAGAAGAGATTCCATCTCTTGGGCAGATACAAACATTGCCCATTTAACGCTTAAATTCTTTGGAAACACGCCCGATTATAAGCTGAAAAAAATCGACAAACAACTCGAAGAGGTATGTCAAAATATCAAGCCAATTGAGTTTTCCGTAACAAAAATCGGTGCTTTTGGCAGTTCATACAAACCTCAAATCCTTTGGTTTGGTATAGATCAAGAAGAAAAACTAAAGGAAATTCACAACGAAATTATGAAAGCACTCAAACCCATTGGATATTTGCCCGATGCTGGGAATTTTGTGCCTCACATCACTTTTGCCCGAATTCATAAAACAATTGATAAAGGCTGGTTTTGGAAATGTGTGGAAAAATACCAAACAAACCATATTCAAGATGTATATGCAGATAAAATACATCTTTTTGAAAGCAAATTAACCTCTGAAAAGGCCATTCATGATATTGTAAAGTCGTATTCTTTTAAGATTTAGTATTTGCAGGCACTTTCTTTCTACTTTTACCTTTCTACTTTTGCCTAAAGTCTAATACTCCGTTTTTTGCTCCATGTTTTTCCAAATCTCAAAAGGGGCATAAGCCTCTTTTTGAAGTGCATGATAGGTAACTAATTTTCGTTTATGAATCTCTTTTGGAATTTCAGTATAAATAAAAGAGTCGTCAAAACCCACCGAAGCGGCATCGTCTTTGGAAGCGGCAAAAAACAATTTCTCAGGACGAGCCCAATATATGGCACCCAAACACATTGGACAAGGTTCGCAACTGGAATAAATAGAACATCCTTCCAATTGATAATCCTGCAATTTATCGCATGCATTTCGAATAGCTGTAATTTCAGCATGTGCAGTGGGGTCGTTTTTGGTGGTAACATTGTTTACGCCCGTAGCTAAAACTTCATTATTTTTTACAATAACAGCACCAAAAGGTCCACCACCCGATTTTACATTTTCGATGGCTAAATCAATGGCCATTTTCAAATAATGTTTGTCTTGTTCTGTTAAATTATTCATCATCGTTTTCTAAATTAAATTGACCCTTGTGTTTACCTTGCATTCCTCTATAAAAATCGTGAATCTCTTTTAAGTCCTGTTCATAATTTCCACTTGGATAAATTACTTTTCCAATTCCACCAACTCTTTTTTTCCAATCCATGTATGCTAAAACGATGGGGACATTGGCTTGAGTAGCAATAAAATAAAATCCTTTTTTCCAATGATCAGTACGCTGACGCGTTCCTTCAGGTGCAATCATAATGGTAAGTTCCTCGTGTTGTTCAAATAATTTTGCCACATGCAGTGGGAATTTTCTCACCTGCTGTCTATCAACAGGGATGGCTCCCATTTTTCTTAGAAAATAACCGATTGGGAAAAAGAAAGATTCTTTTTTGATTAAATAACGGACATTTAGCCCCATCCATATCATTGCTAGTTTTCCATAATAAAAATCCCACATAGAAGTGTGAGGTGCCACAACTAAAACAGCACGAGTAGCCTCTTTAGGGATTGTTTTTTCGACCTTCCATCCACCTAATTTCAGCAAAAAATAGCTCAATCTTCTCATTATTCTTTAGAATTTTCAACATTTACACTTTCCGAATTTTTGTCATCTACTTTGTTCATATCGAACCCATCTATTTTTTCAAAATTGAAAACCTCTTGGTTCTTCACAAAAGCTGCGGTAATCAATGCCGCAAATCCAAGCATCAGAAACAATGCTCCCTCACGAGGAAAAATACTCATTTCGGGCTTTCCAATAACATCCATAAACATATTTCCCATCTCAGTGTTTTGAACTTTAATAGAATCGGATGCAATTTCAATGATGGAATAAACAATAACGGTAAAATAAGCAACAAGAGATACCCAAATAAATTTATAATTGCGATAAAAAACGATTAACAAAGTCAAAAAGGCTATTATCAATATAAACTTTCCATCTCCTTGACCATTTTGCCAATAATCGATAGCCACCGTTTTATTAAGTGACATACCGAAAATATTCATTTTAACTGAAACCTGCATAAATTTGAGAAACACACCCGGAATCATCAAAAGCGAAGATGCTAATATCAAAATCTGTTTTAACTCAATTGTTTTTAAATACTTGCTCATGTTTATTTTTAATGTTATTACACCAATTCTATATTTGGATTCCAAAAATACGAATCAAAATTCAATATTCGATTATTTAGTACCTCAACTCCCTCCTCTTTTAACAAAATTTCCATTAGCTGAGGCGAGCCAAAATGCATTTTCCCAGTCAATTCCCCATTTCTATTCACAACTCTGTGAGCCGGGATATTTGCCGAGGATGAAAAACTTTTATTCATAGCCCACCCTACCATTCGGGCTGCATTAGGCTTGTTTAAATAATGAGCAATGGCTCCATAAGTAGTGACTCTGCCAAACGGAATGAGCTCTGCCACCTGCCAAACTTGCTTTTGAAAATCTTCCGATTCTTGCATTGTAATTCTATTTAAACATGGATGGATGAAGCTGAAACTTAAGATAATGGATTTTCAAGCCTTGGTTCAGCCATATTTGTTCGTAAAATGTTTGAATACTGGCTACTTCCATATCTGGATATTCGTGATATAAATCATGAGTGCAAAACTGCAATAAGTGCTTGTTTTCTTCTATTACCTCCAAGGTAAAGTCAGTAAAAAAAACACTATCGGTTTTCAGATGCACTATTCCATCAGGCTTGAGCACTTTTGCATATCGTTCGAGCATGTTTTGGGAAGTGAGTCGTCTCTTTAATTTAGATTTTTTGGGTTGTGGATCGGGAAAAGTAATCCATATTTCGTCCACCTCGTCTTTGGCAAACAGAAGGTCAATGTATTGAATCTGAGTTCTAAGAAACGCTACATTGACTAAATTTTCGTCATTTGATGTCTTGCAGCCACGCCAAACTCTGGCTCCTTGGCGATCTATGCCGATAAAATTAACATTGGGGTGGCGTTTTGCTAAACCCACTGTATATTCGCCTTTTCCACATGCTAATTCGAGAACAATGGGATGATTGTTTTTAAAAAAGTCTGTTCTCCATTTTCCCTTAAGTGAGAATGGTTTTTCAAGCAAATCATCATAACTGGGTTGGAACAAATTTGGGAAAGACAGATTCTCCTCAAATCGTTGTAATTTATTTTTAGTCAAAACAAGTACGATTATAGTTAGTATTTAAGAATCCAGGGAAGTTCATTTTTGTTTTCATACAATTCGTCGGCTAAATCGCGTGCTTTTCTTTCTGTTTCAAATCCTGGTTTGTATGCTACACGAATCAATCCTTTTTCATCGGCAGCCATCACAACAGGGTTATAGCCTCTTTTTTCAAGTTGAGATACTAAGTTGGCGGCATTGCTTATTCGTTTGAAAGATCCTGCAATAACATAATATTTTTCTCCATTTTTGGGGGCATATTTAAGTTTTGACAAGTCAACCGTTGGAGCCGGTGCGACATGGGTCACCACAGGTTTTATTTCTTCTACAATCGGTTCTTCATATACTTCTTCGGGAGTGGCAACCTCTTCGTCATAATCAATTTGTGGCTCTTCCACAAGCAGCTCAACTTCATCTGCTTCAACATTTTCGACGATGGCTTTTTCTTCTCCTTGAAATATTTTCATTACATCATCTTGATATAAATATCCGAGTGTTAAAAGAGCACCCATAAATAAAAAGACAAGTAAAATCCACAAAAAGGATGATTTTTTCTTTTTCTTATCTTGTGGAACTTCTGGGGTTTCAACTTTTTGTTTTTCAGCACTTACAACTAGACCTTCTTCTGGTAAAGCTTCGTTTGAAATATTGTTATTTTCATCCATAACATGAGGTTCTGGTTTATTTTGAATTTGAAATGCAGGCAACGAAAAGTATTCTTTGTCAAAAATGAGGTTTTTTTTAACAACAACGTCAAAACTATTATCAATATTTAATTTTATATCTGCAAAATCTTCTATCTCTAGTTTTCTGTTTGTTTTTAGCGAATCATTAAATTCATTCACCATCAATTGAAGCTTTGATTTGGCCTCTTCCAACGAAATATTGTTTTCGGTTGCCAATAAATCCTCAAATCTTTCTGGATTTGAACCCGTGACTCTGGTAAACATCACTTTTTTTGATGGAGGACTAACATCTTTAGTAATTGGGTGTATACTCGCATTTTCGAGCTCTTTATAAAACATTCCAAAATTACGGATGCTCACTTCATTATCTTCAATCAACAATTTTAAGATGCTGGAGGCAATTTTCATTGTACAATATTATTTAATAAACGTTCTATTTTTTTAACATCATCGATTACATCAACGGAATAGACATCAGAATTGGTTACAAAAGCATAAATAGAGAAGCCGTTTTCAATCCATCGAAGTTGTTCTAATTTTTCACAATTTTCTAAATTTGAAGTTGCTAAATTAGTAATTTTTCGCAGTATTTCAGTGCGGTATGCATAAATTCCAATGTGTTTATAAAAATCGTGTTGTATTAACCACTCATCCTCCAATGTATTTGCAATAAAAGGCAGGGGGTAACGACTAAAATAAATGGCTTTGTTATGAATGTCGGTAATCACTTTTACAACATTTTTCGAAAACAGTTCGTTTTTATCAAAAATCCGCCTTTTTAAAGTCGCAATTTCTATTTTGGAATTTGAAAAACCATCAACTAATACATTTATATTATTGGCATCAATCAATGGCTCATCACCTTGAATATTGACCACAATGTCAAATGTTATTCCGAACTCTTTTTCGGCTATATCCAATACTTCGCTACAACGATCGGTACCACTTTGATGGTTTTCGGATGACATAAATACTTCTCCACCAAATTGCCGAACGTGCTGAAAAATGCGTTCGTCGTCGGTAGCCACCACCATATGTGATACTAAGTTTGCTTGTTTGGCTCGACGATAAACTCTTTCAATCATGGAAACTCCCTGGATTGGATGCAAAGGTTTTCCTGGAAATCGGGTTGAATTGTAGCGTGCCGGAATAATTCCAATTGCTTGCATAAGATAATTCTAAAACAGACCAAACAATTCAGCATTCACCCGATTGATAACAGATCCTAAATCTTCGGGTTTCTCCTTAAAATTGCATTCGTCTATATTGATTATTAATAATTTTCCATCCTTGTAATTGGTCACCCACTCTTCATATCTATCATTTAGATGTTGCAAATAGTCGATACGGATAGAATTTTCGTAATCGCGTCCCCTTTTTTGAATTTGATTTACCAATGTTGGAGTTGTTGCTCTCAGATAAATTAGCAGATCTGGGGGCTGAATAAAAGAGTTCATCAAATCAAACAATGATTTATAATTTTCGAAATCACGACTTGACATTAATCCCATTGCATGAAGGTTGGGAGCAAAAATAAAAGCATCTTCGTAGATGGTTCTATCTTGAATGACGTTTTTCTTCTTATTTCGAATATCCACAATTTGACGAAAACGACTGTTGAGAAAATAAATCTGCAAATTAAACGACCATCTTTGCATGTCCTCATAAAAACTTACGAGATACGGATTCGTGTCCACATCTTCGAAATGCGGTTCCCAATTAAAATGTTTTCCCAAAAGCTCTGTCAATGTAGTCTTTCCCGAGCCAATATTCCCTGCAACAGCTATATGCATATCTTTTTTATTTAATCCGGTCAAATATAGAAAAAAAACAATAACAAATCTCAAATAAAAGGAATATTCCGAAAATGAATTGAGAAAAAAACTTGTTCTTTCCCTGTAATCATAAAAAAAAGAATCCTACAAAAACCATTTTTAAACAAAAACCTACCAGATGTTTAGCAAATATTTTCTTTCAAGTGCAGAATCGGTAATCGTTAGAAAAAATACTTTATAGATATTTTTCTCGGAAAAAAACTTAATGTTTTAAATAATTAGGTTTATATTTGTGGATTGGTTATAGAATTAAATAAATAATACAAATATCTAATGTTTCATTAAAAACTCAAAAAAATGAGAAAATCACTACCCTTTAAGTTTTTGAGAACTAGCCTTATTCTTATATTCGGTTTGTTTTTATCTCAATTTTCGAATGCTCAAACCATACATTCGAATGCCAAAGATGGCTCCATTATTTTCAAATTAAAAGATAGTTACACTCACGACTATGAAATTGATCAAAATAATTTTGTTGATTTATCAAGCATGACAAATATGACGAAATTAATTGACAAGTATGAAGTAACTCAAGTTACCAGAGAACTTACTGCTTTTAATGATTCGAAATTAATGCGCATCTTCTTTGTAACATTTAACGAAATCCAAAAAGTGGATGAATTTATTGATGAGTTATCAAAAATGGATATTATCGAATATGCTGAATTGGATTACAAACGGGAGCCTTTATGGACGCCAAATGACCCATATTATTTGGGCAACTATAAATGGTATTTAACGCAAATAAAAGCCGAACAAGCGTGGGATATCCAAAAAGGAATTTCTTCAGTAAAAGTCGCTATTGTTGACAATGCCGTATGGGGAGCACACGAAGATTTACTCATTCCAGCCAACAATCAATGTAATGCATCAGTTAATCCAGTTCAAACGGGAGCTGGAAAATCTGCACCTCCGACGTCAGTAGCACAAAACCCCAATTGTTCAATGTATGATATGAATAATGGACTTTGTTATGCTTATGAATGGTCTCACGGCACACACTGTGCAGGTTTAGTTGGAGCCATCAATAACAATGGAAAAGGGATTGCTTCAATTGGGGGCGGAGTCACTTTATATGGAGTTCGTTGTGCCGATAACTCAGGAGGTATGTACAATACTTCTATTACCCGTGGTGTTAACTGGGCTGCCCAACAAAATGTTCATGTCATTAGCCTTTCTTTAGGAGGTGAACAGAGTTCTACAGCCGAACAACAACAAATGCAATCGCTTTATAATAACAACGTAGTAGTGTTAGCTTCAGCTGGAAATGATGGCACAACAACCAAACTATATCCAGCCGCTTATTCCTCTGTTTTAGCAGTAGCATCAACAGATAACAACAAAAAGTTATCCTCATTTTCTCAATATGGTACTTGGGTTGACATTGCGGCACCCGGTGGTTTCTATAATGAAACAACATCCTACATAAACATGTTAAGTACTACCTATTGTACATCTCAATATTTTAGAATTACAGGAACTTCCACTTTTGATAATAAAAATTATGACGGTATGCAAGGAACATCCATGTCTTGTCCCGTAGCAGCGGGTGCAGCTGCCCTTCTTAAATCAAGAAACTCAAGTGCTACGCCTGCACAAATTTTCAATTGCTTAAAAACAACTTCTCAACCTTTAGCTTCTGGTTCTCATACAATCGCTCCTGGCGTAGGAATTATTGATGTTCCTGCCGCTCTGAATTGCATAGGTGCAGGAAGTACAACTCCAAATGCTGAGTTTACAGC
>Ga0265295_1001255_pt1 | contig 45726 bp, 49 predicted proteins | sample Munlansysbiofilm_FD_192503 | JGI IMG/M metagenome (GOLD analysis project Ga0265295, IMG submission 192503) | Leachate microbial communities from a municipal landfill in Southern Ontario, Canada - Methane capture system biofilm | ecosystem: Engineered > Solid waste > Landfill > Unclassified ...
TGATCACTTCCTGGCTGAGCTTTGCATTCACGAGGGACATATTTGACATCAATTTGCCATTTCTCACCTAATCGTTCGGGAGTTTTATAGGGCTTAGGTGTATAGGGTGTCTGTTTGACCTTGACGATGCCATAATAGCCATTGGTTTTGAGCCAGCGATAGAGGCTGACAGGATGCCGTGCATAACCAATAGACAATCTTAGTTTAGAGAATAACTCATTCAGTCCAATGTCAGGATTTCGCTTCATTAAATCGACGATTTTCTTAATTTCTTCCGATGTATGGCTGTTAGGATGAGGTGTATGGGGGCGATGTGATCTATCGAGTAGCGATTCCTTAGAACCATCAAATAACTTATTCCATCTCATTAATGAAGATTTGGAGATGTGATACTTCCGAGTGACGTACTTGATTGAATATCTACCAGATCGATAAAGTAGAACTGCATGATAACGAGTCTTAATCTCGTGAGGGAAATGTGATAAACAATGCAAAAGGTGATTTATGAACCTTTCTGTAAAGATTTCAGGCCTTACAGGGATATTATAGGTCACCCCCTTTTTATTTCTAAGAAAAGTCTCACATCAATTGTAAAGTAACAATTTAAGTATCTTTTACTTCGGTTTTCTATTGTTTTTAATTTTATTTATAGTTATGTTATAAAGTTTGATTACTATCAAAATAGCACCAATAAATACTACACTGATTAAAACAGACAAAGACCCGTCAATAAATAGAAACTTGAGACTATTTGACGTTCCAGAAAAAATAAACTTTTTAGTTATCACAAGTAACACTACAAACAAGACAATCCCTGTGTAATTAAACAAGTAAAATTTATTGGCTCTTTTTTTAAGTGAATATTTAAAAGTTACATAGGGTTCGATAACATGACATACTACTAAATCGGTTACAATGTTTGCAATCAAAACACCAATAATCCCAAAGAAATTTACCAAAATAATCGATAACAGTAAGTTCACAAAACCTTCAATTAATGGTTTAAATCTGTCATAATAAAAAGCGCCCGTCGCATCTTTAAACAACATAGTTGATTGTCTCAAAAATCTTATAAAAAATGAAATGGTGATAAGGAAAACTATAGTTTGACTTAACACTTGTTCCCCACCAAAAAGCAAGGAAATCAGATTGTTACTTATTGAGAAAAACCCCAAATAAAAGATTACTGCCAGAAGATAGTTTAGAAAATAAACTTTTTTAAAAAGTACATAAAACTTTTCAGTGTCTCCTTTTGAATAGTAATGACCGATGATTGAAGTCATTGAAGTGAATACTAGAGCAATCAAACCATTCATTCCATTAATAATTAGTAAGTAGTTATTATATTTACCTAAAAGGATGACACTTACAAAAGTAGAAATAATGACACCACTAAGGGAAATGACTAATGCGCCACCAATCTTGTGCATAAACATTGCCTTGGTTTTCTTAGTTACATCTTTTTTAAGTGATTCGGATATTTCTTTAAATCCGTTGATTCTATTTTTGTAATTCTTAAAGAAAACAATTTTAGTAATTATATACTGTAATATATTTGAAACAAATATAACAAGCAAGAACCCTTCTAACGACGGCATTGTTAGTAACAATATTACTTGGAAGACAGCTTCAAGAATAAGAAAAGAGGATCTTATAATATTGGTAACATAGTTGTCTTTTGTAGCGTTAATAAATGAGGTTTCACTAGCGTACAAATAAGTTATAAGGGTAGAAATAAGCACAATTGTGTAGTTAGTGTAAATGTCAAACCCGCCGGTAGCATCTTTTGCAAATAAAGGTAATAATGGAATTAAAATAAGACCTGTTACCAAAATAACAATTGTAATTATTCTATATATTCTCTTATACAAATAATAAAGAGCAGACACGGTATTATTATCACCTTCTACCATTGGCTTATACATGCTAAATGAAATAGCAGTTCCTACTCCTAGTTCTGCAATTGCTAAAAACCCTAATATACTAAGATAAAGAGAGTATAGACCGTTTGCTTCATTACCTAAAGCGTTGATTAGATATCTTCTAGAAAAAAGAGATACTACCAAGATAAATATTCTAAATACTACTGATACTGAAATGTTAATTAAAGCTTTTTTTCTATCCATACTTCCCTCTTCACAAAGAGCAAACTATTATACCACGTATTTTATTCAAACCAATTAATTTAAAATTTTTAATTAGACACAGAAGTTATTTGTTAATAATTAGTACTATTAGTATTAATCAAAACAAATTGCCAACACGAAAACATTAGTAGATACTACTTTAGCGGTTAATACTACTTCTATGGTTTTCTTCTCTTATATTTAATTTGTTTTAAGAAATAGAATAAAGAATTGCGCAAAGCATAGAAAAACGCTTTGACTGATGTGAATTTCATTAGTGTCTTAAACAAGAATACATGATGTTCAAACAATTTGATTTTACTAGTTGAAGACAAAGAACTTTTCCGTCCTATTCTGTATTGTGCAAGATTCTCTTCAACTAGGTAGCAATCTGAATATTTAGAGATTATCAACCAAAGTGCATAGTCATTTCTTTTCTTTATACTTGAAGGTATTTGAAGATTAGGGCATATTTCTTTGCGATACATCACTGTCAAACAACCTACATAACACGTTTTTAAGAAATCTTTATGCCTTAATACTTTGGGGCCTGTTAAATAATATCCTACATTTTCACCAGTGTAATCTATAATTTCGTAGTTAGAATATGTAAAGTCTTTTGAGTTTTCGACCATAAAATTTAGTTGCTTTTCTAACTTAGTAGTCATCCACAAATCATCACTATCTAAGAAAGCTATATATTCACCAGTTGCTTTCGAGATACCGACGTTACGAGAGTGGGCTGCTCCACTGTTTACCTCGTTTTTATATATAATAATTCTGCTATCGTTAATTTCTTCAACAATTTTTAATGTATTATCAGTGGAACAATCATCTATTATCAATATTTCAAAGTTTTGATATGTCTGATTAAGCATTGATTCTATTGTTTCAACAATTGTTTTTTCTGAATTGTATGTAGGGCAGATAATCGATATTTTAAACTTACTTTTTATACTCACTTCAAAGTCTCCTTTTTATGATCCGTTTTTTTAGCATACCATTATAATTAGGTGTTTTTTAATTCTCGGATTCAAATGTAACATTTGAGTTATCAGTGCACAAACCATCAACACACACTTTTGCTACTCGATTACAAGCGTTTGCAGGAATCCTTAGTTATTGTAACAAACACTATATTGATTCAAAAAATCCTAAGCTAATTATGGTGAAAGATCAAGTGGTTATTAAAAACTTTCACATTTAGTCTCTTTGATAAAGATCTCTTGTAAAGACTTTACTCTCTACATCTATTAATTCTTGATTAAATCTATTTGCAATAATTGAATCACATAGCTTTTTAAAATTATTTAAATCATTAATAACTTTTGAACCAAAAAAATCATTTTCTTTATATGTCGGCTCATAAATAACTACCTCGGCGCCTTTTGCCTTTATCCGTTTGATAACTCCTTGAATAGAGGAGGCGCGATAATTATCGCTCCCTGTTTTCATTGTAAGTCGGTAAATTCCAATTACAACTTTTTTCCCAGGTATTCCATTTTTGCCTAGTTGACCATTGTCTCCATAAAACCCTGCAATTTGTAATGTTTTTTCTGCGATATAGTCTTTTCTAGTTGAATTAGATGCAACAATTGCGCTAATAAGGTTTTCTGGTACATCTTTAAAGTTTGCTTTAAGTTGTTTTGTATCTTTTGGTAGACAGTATCCACCATAGCCAAACGAAGGATTATTATAGTGAGAACCTATTCTAGGATCTAAACCCACTCCTTCAATGATTTGTTTTGTATCAAGTTGCTTTTCTAAAGCATATGTATCTAGTTCATTAAAAAATGATACTCTAAGTGCTAAATAAGTGTTTGAAAATAATTTAATAGCTTCTGCTTCACTACTACCAACAATTAACTTAGAGACACCTTTCTTAGTCGCTGCTTCTACTAGTGTGTTAACAACCAACTCAGCATTATCTAAATTATTTTTACTATTATTACTGGTTCCTACAATTATTCTACTAGGTTCTAGATTATCTAATAAGGCTGTACCTTCTCTTAAAAACTCAGGAGAGAATAATATCATGTTTGTCTTAAATCTCTGATTAAGACTTAATGTATACCCTACAGGAACTGTTGATTTGATAACAATGATTGCATCAGGGTTAACACTAAGAATTTTAGTCACCGCATCCTCAACGCTACTTGTATCAAATGAATTAGTAACAGTATCATAATTTGTTGGGGTGGAGACAAAAACAATTCTTGCGTCAGAAAATGCCTCTTTATAGTTTAAAGTTGCGGTTAATCTTAAATTCTTTTCTTTAAAAAACCTCTCAATATATTCGTCTTTAATAGGACTAATCCGATTATTAATATCTTCAACTTTAGAAGAAATGATATCTAAAGCATATACCTCATGTTCGACTGATAGTAATGTCGCTAAAGATAAACCAACATAGCCAGTACCGGCAACTGCAATTTTCATAATACGTACTCCAAGTCATTTTATAGATTAAGTGTATCACAGATGCAACTTAGGTGTAATTACTTTATAGACTATCCATTCCAATCAGTCAAGAGGATTTGATATGGCCCACTTTAATAAATATTATCTAGTTGTTCAAACAAGTTCTTTGATAGCAAAAAAAGCCGATACTCTATCTTAAAATGTGCCTAAACTTAATTGATTATCAAATGAGATTCTTACTCTATAGATTTTTTTGAGTGCATGATTCTTATAAATAATGAAACGGGGGGGGAATAAATGAGATTTCGTAATAAAGAACAAAGTCAACTTTTTTATAATCAAACCAGTTTTTAGTTAACTGACGCAAAGACTATTTATTAAATCTGGTTAATATTTAACTTTCAAAATATAATCAACCTTTTTTGGTTTCTTTTGAAGGTAGTGTTCTTTCAGACTTAAACTCGTTTGTTTTATCAAAAGAACAAACCAAAGATATCAATAGTATAGATAATATAAACGAATCACTTGTACTCGTTCCCAACACTGAGGTTTCAAACATTTGAAAAAATATAAACGATATAAACACTGATGCTAGAAATGAAAACATTTTAAAATCATGTTTTTTTGTTCTTTGAATCTTATCAAAAATACTAACTAGGAGAAGGCAATACGCTACAAATCTAAAAATCCCCCCTGTAAAAAGTACTTCTAATAAACCGTTGTGAAGTATTCTAACATTCAAATATTTAACATAACTCTGGGAGGTTGAAGCGTATACAAAAGTAGAAATCAATTTATCTCCATAACCAAAAACAAGTCCTCTAGTTGTGCCTAGTGAATAAATTACACTTTCCCAGACGATTAATCTCGGATCATCGATAAAACTGCTAATTGTATTATGAATCTTGCTTAAAATCGGAATACTTCTTGAAATCGGACTCAAAACAAGCACTAAAAAAATTAAAGTAATTGAATAGAAAAGTAACGACAAAAGGAAAATTTTTTTATACCTTTTTCTGTTTTTGAACATGTGAAATGTATAATAAACTAAAATAAAAATAAAGACCGCAAGCAAAACATTTAGCGATCCCAATATAATTGTATAAATCAAAATTGAAACAAGTAGAATAATGTTAATTAAGTCCTTTTTCTTTTGCACCAAATAAAACGATCCTAGAAAAGCGAAAAACATTATCCTAGCAAAAGAATTTTTTTGTGCAAACAGAGAACTTAAATTTCCATTCGGGAATTTTTTTAGAGCGTCAATAAGTAAATCAAATTCCAAAACAATCGAGTAGAGAACAAAAACTAAGATTAACAAACGAACTTGAGTGAAAAACTTATACAATAATGTCTCATCTTTTTTTATTAACTGCGGTAATATGTCGATAAAAAAGTAAAATATAACAACGTTTGCTAAAGTGGCGTAAATACTTAAAATTTTCGAAATAAAAGAAACTGGAACCTGTACTTCCACAAACGAATTAGTAACTCCTTGACTGTCGACTATGAATGCCATAATATTCGTTGGATTATTCAAAGAAAAGACAGCAAAAAAGGAAATCAGCGTTAAAACACCAAGCACAACTAGGAGTTTAATATTTATTCTAAAATTGCCACCTATGAATATAATAGTAAAATATAAAAGAAACACACCAAAAACTATAGCTTTAAAGGACTCGAGAAATGTTGAACTATTGAAGACTGTTTTCATTTCAAAGTTCGAGAATATTGACGGCATTAATATCAAAAAGAAATAAAGAAATAGAAAATATGGAACTCCTTTTTCTAGAGAAAGTGATATTTTACAAATCTTCTTTTTAATCTTGTTAAACATGATTTTCACCTTCCTCCATTCTTATAATTGTAAATACGACTAGCGCTACAACTAATACTATCGACAAAAAGATCGGATATTGTGAAATTCCAAAAAACCTAGAAATGAGGTATGCCAAAATCACTCCGATTTGAAAAATATAAAAGTGTTTCAATAACAAAATGTTTTTTTTCGAATGTTTACTTTGCTTGTTATGGTAATAACTCAAACTAAAAAACAATATTGCATTAAGCAAAAAATAAAACGCATATTTGAAAAACGCATCGTTTTTTGCTTTTTGAATATATGGAGTGTATCCCACTTCAAACAAGTCTTCAGTAAGTTTTTTCTTCAAAACACCATTATCATTCGATGAACTATCAAAAATATCTTTTAATGAAAAACTCTCGACGAATGAACTAGAACTACCCAGCAATTTAGCTAAAAAATCAGTTTTATTTGCTGAAAAATCATTTTCCTTATAAATAATAGATAAGAAATTGGTATTTGAAAAAAGTAAGAAAGATCTTGTAGCATATCTAGACCCCGTAATATAAGCTCCTCTAAAAATTTTGTTGTATTCATTCATTAAATCATTATAGTCACCGTTTATAAATCTCAGTTCAAAATACAATCTTGAAATACCGTCATCAAAAGCCTTCTCTAACGCAACAAAAGTTTTGTCACCTATTAACTCAAATTGTTTATTCTCAGTTGAATAGACAATATCTGAATGGTTTTCTGACAAGATAACAACTGCGTCCGACAAGTCTTTTATATAGTGGTTAGTAAGTGGGTTAGAAACGAAATTTGTTCCTTTATTTTTGCCATGCTCAACATACTGTGGGTAAGTACTTATAAACAATGAAAAAAATATAAGTATGGTAACAAACACATTTTTAAATAGATTTCTTTTTGCAGTGAAGAAAGATTTAAAATTCATAAACTCTTCTCCTTTGAGGAAAAAGTCTTAAGTTTAAGGGTTCTACTAATAAATGTTTTGAGTTTCCTTGGCATAATTTTCGCTATAAAACTTCTAACGCCTCTTCTAATAGACTCATGTAGTGGCATTATACTTCGGTCACTTATATAAAGGTTATTCTTTCTTAAATAAGTATACGCTTTTCTTAAATATTTCCCTTTTCTGACAACATCTACGTAAGGATATACATTTTTTTTATAACAACTAAAACAATTAATTGATACTTTTCTAGATTGCGAAGTCATCGAAACTTCAAGCTCCCATGGTGTCATATTAGTCTTAATGATACTGATCAAATCTTTTGTTTTCCAAATACTAGGAGTCATACTAACTTCATAAACTTCTTTTAAAGGCAAAGATCTTATTCTGTTTTTTTTATCGACCACTTTGCCTGTTCTGGATTTGTAAATTTTCATGTATGAACCGTTGTTATCATCAAGATAATCTATTAAAAATTCAATAAAACCGGAATCTATTTTACGATATAATAGATAATCATCAAGGGTGAGAAAAACATACTCTGTTTTAATTAAGTTGAGTGCATTGAGCAATCGATCAGAATAGTTTCCAGGGGAAAAGTAAAAATTACTCATATTATTATCTATTTGCTTTTTATCTGACACAAAAAGGACAGGCGGGTGAGAAACCCAGTATTTAGTCAACCCATTAATTTGGTTTTGCCACATATCTTTAAAATCTTCACACGTTGTGCATACTACAGTTAATTTATTTCTGTTTACCATAATAATTGTATCCATTCATAGCGTATTGAAAAGCAGTACGAAAATTGTGTTCTTTTAAATAGGATTTTCTATGTTTTACTAAAGTGAAAACAATTGAAGGTATTGCTAATATACCATAAGACATTCTATATGAATATCCGATATTTCTAAAATAACTATCATTATATCCCGTAAACCAAGTAGAATTACGTAATGTTAAAATTTCTATTATTTCACTTTTAAAAGAAAAAGCTTTATTAGTTTTCTTAACTGCATCCATCAGAAACTTACCGTCTTCACCTGAAGATATATAACAACCAGGTCCTAGGTTCTCATTGAATCTTAATTTTTCTCTTTTTAAAAATTCGACTCTATATAACACAGAATTTGTACCAAACGATCTCATTTTATACCATTTTAACTTTTTTTGCAAACTCCATCTAACTTTCTTTTTAATTAGATCATCATACTTATAGTCAAAAAAAACCAAGTCGAATCCATCATTTTTTGAAACAAATTCATTAATAGTTTCCAATTCTATATCAAGAAATTTAATGTCATCATCAAAAAAAAAGCAAAATTTGGTACCAACTCTTTCTAACAGAAAATTTCTGTTAATACTTGTTCCAGCAGATGTCTGGAAAAACACAGATAATTTCAATTCTTCACTAAAATAATTTTCGACAAAATCTTTATCAGATTTTTGGCATCCAACCATAACATTTCCCTTAAGATTGTTAGATTTAACTAATTCAAAAATCTGTTCAAACGTTTTTTCAACAGTCGTAATGAGAAAAGTAATATCCTTATAATCAATTTTTTTCATAGATGCATTATACAACATTTATATTTACATTTCGACAAAAAAAGGATTCATTCATATCATTTGAGTACGCCAAGGTATCTAATAATCTATACTCTTAAGTGTACACACTAGTAAAATTTTCTGCTTTAAGTAATACTCTTCAATTGGTAAATTCTAACCAATTGATCCCTCAACATGACTCCATCGTGAATTTTTAACATAAACAAGAATTTTAATATATAGTTTTCGTTATTTTTTCAAACAAAACAACTTCTGCAACATTATAGTATAATTACCTAAGGAGAAGTGATTATTTTATGTTACAAAACAAAACACTGTTAATTACTGGAGGCACCGGTTCTTTCGGTAATGCTGTATTAAGCCGATTTCTAAATTCTGAACTAAAAGAGATTCGAATTCTCTCGCGTGATGAAAAAAAACAAGAAGATATGCGCAAGCATTATAACAACGATAAGATTAAATTCTATATTGGCGACGTCCGTGATTACAACTCAATTGAAGGGGCGTTCATTGGTGTGGACTATGTTTTCCATGCCGCTGCACTAAAGCAAGTTCCATCTTGCGAATTCTATCCTCTTGAAGCTGTTAAAACTAATGTTTTAGGCAGTGATAATGTAATTACTGCTTGTGTGAAAAACGGCGTTAAAAAGGCGATTTTCTTATCAACCGATAAAGCGGCCTATCCCATCAATGCAATGGGGATGAGTAAAGCAATGATGGAAAAAAACGTCATTGCCCGTTCTCGACAACTTCGTCCAAATGATACAGTCCTTTGTTTAACGCGCTACGGAAACGTTATGGCTTCCCGCGGTTCAGTAATTCCGCTATTTTTAGAACAAATTGCTGAAGGAAAACAAATTACAATTACTAATCCGGAAATGACACGCTTTATGATGACACTTGAAGACGCAGTAGATTTAGTGCTCTACGCGTTTGAACATGGTGAACAAGGTGATCTTTTTGTGCAAAAAGCCCCCGCGGCTACCATTGAAGTGTTAGCGAAAGCTGTTCTTGAATTAAAAGGCGTTAAATCTAATCCTGGTTACATCGGCACACGCCATGGTGAGAAACTTTATGAAGTGCTAGTAACCCAAGAAGAATTGGCCAAAGCAATTGATTTACCAGGTTTCTTCAAAATCCCTGCTGATAATCGCAATTTGAACTACGATAAATATATTGAAAGTGGTAGTAAAGAACTAGTTTTGAAAGAATCATATCACTCCCATAATACAAACCGCCTTGATGTTGCGGGAATGAAAAAACTACTTTTAAAACTAGACTTATTTAAGTAATATGAATATCTTAGTTACTGGCGCTAAAGGTTTTATTGGCAGAAATCTCGTTGTTGAATTAAAAAATAAAGGTTATACCGCGATTTTTGAATATGATCTTTCTTCAACTCCAGAAGAGCTTGACCGTTTTACGAAAGATTGTGATTTTATTTTTCATCTTGCGGGCGTTAATCGGCCTGATGATCCGCTTGAGTTTTTAAAGGGGAACTTTGGTTTTACCTCAATACTCCTTGAAAAATTAAAGGCGCACAATAACAAGGCACCGATTATGATTTCTTCATCAATCCAAGCAACGTTAAATAATCCATATGGTGTTAGTAAAAAAGCTGGTGAAGATTTAATGTTTGCTTATGGAAAAGAACACAATACCAAAGTACTAGTTTACCGCTTTCCTAACGTCTTTGGAAAGTGGTGTAGGCCCAATTATAATAGCGCTGTTGCAACGTTTGCTCATAATATAGCTCATGATTTGCCCATCACAATCCAAGATCCCAACGTTGAAATGAATTTGATTTATATTGATGATTTAGTAAAAGAGTTAATAAATGCCCTCAGCGGCCAAGAAAACTCAAATGGCGACTACTGCTATGTTAAACCTGTTCACACCGTAAAACTTGGTGTTATTGCTGAATTACTCCACTCCTTCAAAGCAAGTCGCACTAATAAAGATATTCCAAACCTTGCAGATAGTTTTACTAAAAAACTATATTCAACCTTTCTTAGCTATCTGCCTGAGGATAATTTTAGTTATGAGCTCAAGATGAACACTGACGTTCGAGGTTCATTCACAGAATTTATTAAAACGCTCGATCGCGGCCAAGTCTCTGTTAATGTCTCAAAACCCGGAATTGTTAAAGGCAATCACTATCATCACACTAAAGTCGAAAAATTTCTTGTTGTGAGTGGCGAAGCAATTATTAGATTTCGAAAGATTGACGAAACAAAAATAATTGAATACCGCGTCAGTGGCGAACTTCTCCAAGTCATCGATATTCCCCCAGGTTATACCCATAACATCGAAAATATTGGTAAAATAGATTTAGTGACAATTATGTGGGCTAATGAACTTTTTGACAAAGAAAACCCCGATACATACTTTATGGAGGTATAAATGAAAAAATTGAAAGTTATTACTGTAGTCGGCACTAGACCGGAAATTATTCGGCTAGCGGCTGTAATCCAAAAACTCGAAAGTTCAGAAGCAATCGAACATATCCTTATTCATACTGGGCAAAACTACGATTATGAATTAAATGAAGTTTTCTTTAAAGATTTTAATCTTAAAAGACCTGACTATTTTTTAGATGCGGCAACTGGCGCTGCCCTTGAAACAATTGGCAATATTCTAATTAAAATCGATCCGATTTTAGCCAAAGAAAACCCCGATGCATTTTTAGTGCTTGGTGACACAAATAGTTGTCTTGCCGCAATTGCCGCAAAAAAGCGTCACATCCCCGTTTTCCATATGGAAGCTGGTAATCGCTGCTTTGATCAAAGAGTCCCCGAAGAAACTAACCGAAAGATTGTTGATCATATTGCCGATATTAACATGCCTTATAGCACAATTGCGCGCGAATACCTCTTACGGGAAGGCTTACCAGCTGATCGCATTATCAAAACCGGTAGTCCCATGTTTGAAGTATTAACGAGTAAGAAAAACGAAATTGAAAAATCAAAGATATTAGACAAATTAGGATTAGAACAAGGAAAATATTTTCTTGTTTCTGCGCACCGCGAAGAAAACATTAATTCCGCTAACTTTCTAGATTTAGTTGACACGTTGAATACGATTGCGGAAACTTATAAACTACCAATTATTGTTTCGACCCACCCGCGGACCCGGAAAATGATCGAAGCAAGAGAAATTAAGTTTAATCCGCTTATCCAAATATTAAAACCGCTTGGCTTTATTGACTATAACAAATTGCAAATCGGCGCTAAAACAGTTTTAAGTGATTCGGGAACCATTAGCGAAGAATCATCAATTCTTAAATTCAAAGCGTTAAACATTCGAGAAGCACACGAGCGGCCCGAAGCAATGGAAGAAGCGGCCGTAATGATGGTTGGCCTTAAAAAAGAGCGCGTTTTGCAAGGATTGAAAGTTGTTGAATCACAAACTTCAACTACAATTAATTTTGTAGATGACTACAGTTCAAACAATGTTTCTGAAAAAGTTTTAAGAATTATTCTTTCCTATGTCAAATAGCGTCAAAAAAGAATCATAGTTCTTGGCACTATGGTTATTAGGGGTATTCACTCGTTAATTATTTGGGTATTCAAGGTATTAGACCACAGGTGCAGTTCCATAAATTATGAAACGTCCCCCAAAAGTTAGACTTAAGTATAAGAAAAAATTATACTAAGAAAGGACTTTGGGGGATTTTTTTTATGAAATTAACAAACGATGAAAAGGTAAAAGTAGCCAAGGAGCATATTGTTGATGGTGTAACCTTGCAGGAATTATCAAAAAAATATGACATGAACGTGTCGCACATCAAATATTTTGTAGCTCTTTATCGTCAACATGGTGAAGACGTCTTTTTAAAGCGAGAATGGACAACTATTTATGAGCGTGAGTTTAAATTAACAACAATTAAACGTTATTTGAATGGCAAGGAATCATATCGCCAAATAGCACTGGAATTAGGATTTATTGATCCAGGTATATTGCGTGATTGGGTTAATCTATATAAAGAAAAAGGGGACAGCGCGATTCAAACAACGCGAGCACGAGCAAACTATTTAAGACACGAAGATCGCTTAGACAAGATTGCGAATGAGTCCCTTCAGGAACGGTTAAGATATTTAGAAGCGGAGAATGCCTACTTAAAAAAATCATATGCCCTAATTCTAAAGAGAAGCAAACGACGCAAGAAAAAGTGATTGTCGTTTGTGAATTAGTGGAGCTGTATTCTCTAAAAAACCTGCTTGAGATTTCAAAGCTAGCGCGAGCCACTTACTTTTATCAAAAAAGTCGACTTGATTACAAAAAAAGTAAAGACCGTGAAATACTAGAGCAAATTAGAGAGTTATTCGATAAAAACTATCATAAATACGGAGTAAGGAGAATTACGATTGCTTTAAAAAGTCGTGGATATTCAATCAATCATAAACGTGTTGAGCGGATTATGAGAGAAAATAATATTGCAGGTAAAATTAATAAGCGAAAATATCGTTCTTATAAAGGAGACGTTGGCCGTATTGCCGATAACATCCTCAACCGTGATTTTAAAACAGAGCGACCATATCAAAAGGTCGGAACTGATGTCACCCAGTTCATCACAAAGTATGGAAAGTTGTACTTATCACCGATTATTGATTTTCATACACGTGAAATTTTATCCTACGATTTATCGGAGTCGCCAAACCTAGACCAAATCAGGCGAATGATGACAAAGCTTAAAAATAATCATGGAAAACATATTAATGGTTGTATTATCCATTCTGATCAAGGCTGGCAGTATCAAATGAGATACTATCGTAAGTCAATTGAAGAAAACCAGATGATTCAATCGATGAGTCGAAAAGGAAATTGTCTTGACAACTCTCCGACTGAAAACTTCTTTGGAAGGTTAAAAGAGGAGATGTATTACGATAATGAAAATGATTTTAAGTCGCTTGAGCATTTAAAGGCAGAGATACATAAGTATATAAATTATTATAACAATGAACGTATTGTGACTAATCTCAGAACTAGCCCAGTAAAATGTCGAATATTATCTTGTAAAAACTAAAAGGTAAAGCTAAACTTTGTGTGTAGCCAACCCACAGTCTAACTTAAAGGGGACACCTCAAAACTTTGATTACTCCAATAAAAAAAGGGGTAAAAAACAACATATTTACATAAAAATGGCCCTATTTCATATGAAATAGGTTTTTTTCATTTTGCGTCATAGCAAACATAAGTTTCTACTTTTAAAAATTTTAGACACAGCAGCGATGTGTGTGTGGTTACGAATTAGATAAAATTAATAAAGGTAATGGTGATTATCAAAAACTGAGGCATATGTTTTAGCAAAATCATCTTTGTGAGGCGCTAATTTTGTTGCTTTACAATTGATGTGAGACTTTTCTTCGTAATAAAAAAACTCACCTCTAATATCACTGTGAAATCGGAAAACTTTACAGAAAGATTCCTAAGTCATCTTTGGGTTGTCCATCACATTTATCTGATGAGATTAAGACTCGTTATAACACTGTCTCTATTTATCGGTCTAGAAGGTATTCACTTAGTTAAGTTAGCAGGAAGTATCATATCTCTAAATCATCATTGATAAGATGGAACAAATTATTTACTGGTTCTAAGATTCTTAATGATCTTAATGACCATCCTACAAACTTCAACCTTTCATCGCCTATGTCCGGCCTCCCTGAAAGCGTGTAAGTTAATATCTTTAACGCGCCAATATTTGTTAGATTTTGATAGCGCCTAACTCACCACTATCAATAAAGTTATAAACAGTTGTTCGGATTACCTTCAATGCTTGAATTGTCTTTTCAATCGTATATCCCTAGAAATCACCCATAGCTATCTTCCTCCGGGGCTCTATATATCGGTTATTATATTTATAACATCACTAGTTGATAACAGTTTCATAAACTGTATATTACATAGTACTATTTTGACTTGATAGAGCAACATTGAAAATATAATTTAATATAATTTCGATATTTGTATCTATTATGAAACTAAACGAGCACAATGAAGATGCTTCAAATATCACAAATTAGATCATACCTTATTGTTTTCGACTATCTAGGCTTAGATTAGAAAATAATGAGTGTGAAATCAAACCGTGTTTTGAACGAAAGGTTGAATAAAATATGTACATTATATTATGGATTATCTTCGGGGGCGTCGTCGGTTGGTTTGCCAGTATCATCACACACAACAATAACCGCATGGGTCTTGTTGCTAATGTGTTGGTAGGTTTGGTTGGGGCTTTTATCGGTGGATTTCTCGCACATTCATTTGGTGGTACACCAATTGATATTTTTAGTTTCTGGGGTTTGGTTTATGCTCTCATCGGGGCTGTCATACTCTTATTTCTTCTTAACCTTCTAAGTGGCAAACGGTTTAGATAGATTATAGGAAAGCGTAGCTATTTTGAAAAAGTTTTGACTAATACATCACTTTGAAAATGATGTGTTGATATGTTTTAATATAAATATAGATTATGAAAGGAAAAATATTTATGAAAAAAATTAGTAATTACATTTTGTTACTCTTACCACTCGCCCTTGGACTTGTTGCCTCGTTGATGATTTTTTTACCAACACTCATCTATAGCGATACGGATAGCGTATTTACCGGAGTTGAAACGGTGTTTGGAACCGAGTTTGCCAATTTAGGCATTTTCGGAAGTGGACAAATTGAACCTAGTTTTCTAGGAATGTTCGCCTTTGGATTACCACTAGTGGCCGGATTACTTGCCCTTCTAGTTCCAAAGAAACCTCTTTTTTATGGTATCATCTTCGCCGCCGGAGCGGTATTGCTTGTCCTATTACCAACTTATGCAGTAGCCTCTGTCACGATACTAGGCGATAGATCAGTGCTTGATATTACATGGACTATGGGTGCAGGCTTAATCATTGCCATTATTGCTGCAGCTAGTGGTGTTGTTACTTCAATCGTTTTGATGCTCAAAAAATAATTAAATTCTTTAACTAACAAGAAGAAAAGCCATATTTATCGCAAGATGATGTGGCTTTTTTCATAATCGAGAACATGGAGGCATCAGCCGATTAACAAATTTAAGTTTTGGGTTTTAAACCGAAACTTAGTAAAAATAGTTTGCTACACTTAACTCTTTAAGCAAGTTAAACATAATCTATCGAGACTCTTTAGTTAAGAAGATATGGCCAATTCATTTCAATTACATCTAAATTGATATTTTTAAGTAATAGAGCATGATATATTTATATTAATAGAGAAATCAAACGTGTTTAAAATCAACAACTAGTCTGATTTGAAAAGATAAATGATTTTTGGTGAACGTTCTTATTAATAATTATAAATGGTCGCTAAAATTCGGAGGAAAAATGAAAAAAAATATTGAACAGAACAAGATGAGCATCGAAGAATACCAACAAAAGTACACCCATCCAGAAAATATCAAGACAGCTAAGACATTTTTATTCGTCCTTGGTGTCGCGATCGGTGTCGTGGTTGCCACTGCCCTTTTCTTTGTTGTGCTGAGATTATTTGAAATTCATGTTATTGCCGGCTATGTTGGAATATTTGGTGCTGTAATAGTCTTTGTCTTTGGCTATCTCGTGCCAGTTATAAAACTTAAGAATATGAAAGCATTCATGACAAATGTGACGGGGGCTAATGCCCGTCAAGCCCAAAGATATAATAAGAGAATGCGTGAAGATATCGCTGATAAGATGATAGATATTGCGGATAAAACCCAAGGCGTTAGCTGGTATAGCGACAAACTTTTAGGAAAACTAGCAGTGGCGCGCCATACAAGAAATGATAAAGATCTCAAATCCGCATTAACAGAAATTTATAAGGTCGATGTCAATAAAGCCGCAAATAAATTGATTGCTAAAAGTGCGTTTAATACTGGACTAATTACTGCAATCTCTCAGTCGGAATTAATGGACACGCTAACTGTAATCGTGTACCAACTAAATTTAATTAAGGACATTGTATTTTTGTACGGATTTAGACCAACGGATACACAAATGGTAAAAATCTATAAGAATGTTCTTGTTAGTGCGTTAGCGGCACATGGCGTTAATACTATCTCAAAACCCGCTGGGAAAGCCCTCGGTGCGACAATCAGTACAATCTTTGGCGGTCTTACTGGTGGTGTCCTCAGCACGATTATCGACTCTGGTCTTCAAGGCGCTGTGAATTCTGCCTTTACATCATTTGTTGGGTCTCAAACAAAAGTATATTTAGTTAAAGAATATAGACTTCAAGAAATTCTTGATAACGTCCAACTTATCGATAGCGAAAAGGAAGCGCAACAAATAGCGGAAATAAATGAAGATGTTACTGATAAATTATTAAAAAAGATCAAGAAAGAAAAAGTTGGCGTTGCTACTTTATAAATTTCTAAATAACTAAGTGTTTAAAAAATTAAACCTCTTATTGTTGGTAAGCGCAACTTACCTTCTAAGAAGTTTTTTGTTGTAAGACCTTATGATTAAAGTACATCTTAATCTCGGTGAAAAAGTTACGACTTTTTGAAAAGGTTTAAATTTTTAAAAAGGCCAAATATCTGTTGAAATGTAATTTCACAAGCGTACAATATTACATTGAAAGAGGTATTATTGTGAAATTACTTATATTTATCTTAAATAAGACCGAAGTGTTAGATCGCCTTTTAAAAGAACTAGCGGACGAGCACTTAACGGGAGCGACTGTCCTTAACTCATTAGGGATGGCCACGCAACTTGCAAACTCAAATGACGAAACTTTCTCGAGCATTTTTGGTTCGCTTAGAAATATGCTAAAAGACGCAAAAAAAGACAATAAAACAATTATGATGGTGACAAAAGAAGAAAATGTAGCAAGAATTGAAGCGGTTATTGATCGGGTCGTGGGTGACATTGATCTTCCAAATACGGGAATTTTATTTACAGTTCCTGTTGATTACTTACGGGGTTTTAAAAAGAAATGATTTTATTTTATCTGTCGATTCTCCTCATTACTGGTCTATTATTTGGTAAATTAGCAAAACTCTTAAAACTCCCTAGTGTTACTGGGTATTTATTGGGGGGCCTATTCATCGGCCCACTAATTGGTTTAACCGGTTATCATTTGATTCCTGAAGCAGCATTTGAAGAAATGAACATTGTTTCGCAAATTGCCTTAGGATTTATTGCTTTCGGAATTGGTACTGAATTTAAACTTTCATATTTTAAACGTGTTGGTAAGCTTCCAATTGTGATTGCCACTTTTGAATCTTTTCTCGCGATTATTGTCGTTTTTCTCTTATTGATTGCGTTTGGATACGATTTGAAATTTGCACTCGTGCTTTCGGCCATTGCGGCGGCTACGGCCCCAGCGGCAACGATTATGGTTATTAAACAATATAAAGCTAGAGGTGAAGTTACCTCAAACTTATTGAGTGTCGTTGCGATTGATGATGCGACCGCAATTATATTTTTTGGTCTTTTTGTTGCGATTGCTAAAACGATTGGTTCGACGTCTGATGTTAGTGTTGTCTACATGATTGCCAAACCATTTTTGGAAATAATGGCCAGCCTTGCAATTGGTTTAATTGCGGGTTTATTGTTAAGTTTTGGTGTCAAATGGTTTAAAGGAAGAGGCAACCGCATATCGCTTGTTTTGGCATTAGTATTTCTAGTCGCCTCATTAGCAGTAATTGTTAAAGGGATCATTCCTGATTTTGAAATCTCGCCATTATTAGGCTGTATGATGATGGGAGCAATATTCACGAATATGACAAGAGAAGATGATCTAGATAAGGTCATGTATCTTGTTGAAAGAATAACGCCACCTATTTTTATTATGTTTTTCGTCTTAAGTGGCGCTGAACTTCAATTTAATGTTTTACTAACAGTTGGAGGAATCGGGGTTATCTATATTCTCGGGCGTGTTGCAGGTAAAATGCTTGGTGCCTATTTAGGTGCGAAAATAGCGCATGGTAGCAAGAATGTGAAGAAGTACTTAGGACTGGGACTGATTCCACAAGCTGGTGTGGCAATTGGACTATCCTTGGTCGCGGCTTCAGTTGTGCCTCATTACGCGGCTCAAATATCTGCTGTTATCTTATCGGCCACATTTGTGTATGAATTAATCGGACCAGTAATTACTAAAAAAGCTCTAATGGCGGCGGGGGAGATAGCTCCAGATAATGCCAAACAAAAAATCACTCATTAATAGTTCTTTAAATAAGCCGATTAAGTAGTGATATAGGTCTAATCTATTTCTTTTTTTCTGAAATTCCACTAAAGCTTTTGAATTCCTTTTCTATGTTTTTGTTTTTTTCAAAAAATAGATTAAGGAGTTCAATTTTTTTTAGAGTCTCAGGATTAACTAAGTGCTCTAACTTTTCGGTTTCTAACAAACGGTCCTCTTCAATCCCGAGGAGATCAATGAAAGACTCAATAACGTGATGACGGTCAAACAAATATTTACCGATTTTAAGACCATCTTCACTTAATAAAACATGGCTATAATCTTGATGAAGGAGATATCCTTGCTGTTTTAAAAATTTTATCATGCTTGAAGCAGAGGAAGTTCTAATATTAAGATTTTCCGCAATATCCTTAATTCGTGTAAAGGAAAGGTTACGGCCGACTGTTAAGCGATAAATCATCTCAAGATAATCTTCCTGACTTGTTGAGAGTCCTTCTTTGGACCTAATATATTTGATAAATGAGAAATATTGATTTTTGTCCATAAGCACCCCGATTGTTTCGATTACAGTTTTCTATTTATATTATACACTAGGAAAAAGATGCTATAATAAATTAAATGTTAGCCTAGCCAAACATTTTAATGAAAAGGTATCTATGTATTTATCAGAAGTAGAATTAAACGAACCTGTAAAAGTTCAAAAATTGTATGCCGAGAGAAAGATAAAAGAACGATTACTGTCTTTAGGTTTTACCGCGGGAGCAGTTATTTTACCTATACGTAGGGGGCCAAATAATAACTTGACGGTTTATGTGGTTAGAGGTGTAATGATCGCTTTACGCATTGAAGAAGCTCAAAAAATTGAAGTTGGGCGTGAAGTCGCAAAATTATGCGTCTAAATAATAAAGCCGAAAAAAAAGCGAGTGTTAAAGATTTATTCAACATTGAAAAAAAAGAAAACGAGTTTCTTTTATGTTTAGCGGGGAATCCTAACACGGGCAAAAGTACAGTTTTCAATCAATTGACAGGTTTAAAACAACACACTGGTAATTGGCCAGGTAAAACCGTTGTCAATGCGAAAGGCAGCTTTAATTATAATAATAAGACTTATCAGATAATTGATGTTCCCGGAACTTATAGTTTATTTGCAACATCGGAAGAAGAAAAAGTCGCCCGTGATTTTATCTGTTTTGGCCACCCGGATGCCGTAATAGTAGTTGCGGATTCTACGGCCTTGGAACGAAATCTAAATCTACTTTTTCAAGTGATGGAAGTAACTTCTAATGTGATTCTTGTTGTCAATTTGATGGATGAAGCTGCTAAAAAAGGCATTTCGATAAATCAAATGGGCCTCGAAGCCACACTAGGGATTCCTGTTATTTATACAGCGGCCCGGTCCGATCAAAAGCTAGAAAAACTAAAAATCGCCATTGATGATGTGATTGTCAAAAACTATCATTTTCATAATAAAAAAATTGAATTTTCTAGCGATATAGAAAATAAAGTCGACCAAACAATTTCTGAATTAGCAACCTTGAAATCTAATATTAATAAGCGCTGGTTAGCTCTACGTATCATTGATGCTGATGAATCGTTCATTAATTCCATGGAAAACTTTTTTGATAAAGATGATTTTGCCCTTGTGATGAAACTAAAGTTAGTAATGGCAGATCCGAGTACTATTCGCGATCAAATTAATGCAGTTTTTTATGATAACGCGGAGAAAATAGTAGAAAAATATGTTAAACAAACTGGCGATGTTTTAAAAAGAGATCGTAAAATTGATGACATATTAACTTCTAAGCGCTTTGGAATTCCGATTATGATTCTGCTACTTGCAATTACCATCTATATTACAGTTCAAGGCGCAAATTACCCGTCGCAATTATTAGCTAAATTTTTGTTTGAGATTGAAGATCAATTGGTTTTATTTTCTACAAATATGAATATCCCCTACTGGATATATGGACCTTTGGTTTTATGAATGTATCGTACCCTTGCTTGGGTTGTTTCGGTTATGCTTCCACCAATGGCAATATTTTTCCCCTTATTTACTTTCTTAGAAGATTTAGGCTACTTGCCACGTATTGCATATAACCTTGACCATCATTTCAAGAAGGCTTGTGCCCATGGTAAGCAATCATTAAGCATGTGTATGGGTTTTGGTTGTAATGCAGCGGGCGTAATTGGGACAAGAATAATTGAATCTCCACGGGAAAAACTTGTGGCGATTTTAACGAATAATTTTGTTCCTTGCAATGGACGCTTTCCAATGATAATTGTTATTTCATCGGCATTCTTCGCAGTTTTTTCTTTATCTGGTTTAAACAACGTGGTTCCTGCACTTACAGTTACTTTGCTAATAGTCTTAGGAGTTTTTGTAACTTTTTTAGTTTCCTTCCTTTTGTCAAAAACCATCTTAAAAGGAATTCCAACCTCATTTACACTTGAGCTCCCACCTTACCGTAAACCTCAATTTGGCCGGATTATCTATACCTCACTTATTGATAGAACTTGGTTTGTTTTAAAAAGAGCTGTCGTTATAGCAATTCCCGCGGGCATAATCACGTGGCTTTTAGGAAACATCTACATTGATCAGTTAAATCTGCTTCAATACACGGCCACGTTTTTGGATCCGTTTGGGAAATTGTTAGGAATGGACGGGATTATAATTTTAGCCTTTATCCTTGGTCTTCCTGCTAATGAAATTGTTTTACCAATTATGTTGATGGCGTATTTATCAACTGGTCAATTGATTGAAGTTGAAAGTGTCCAATCGCTTAAAGAAATTTTGGTCGCCAATGGATGGACGATGCTAACGGCGATAAATGTTTTGCTCTTTACACTATTACACTGGCCTTGTTCAACAACGCTTTTAACAATTAAAAAAGAAACCGGAAGTATTAAATGGATGATTGTGGCCTTTATTATTCCGACTGTAATCGCGATTGCGGTCACATTTATCACCGCTCAGTTAACCTATCTAATTTTTTAAAGTGATTATTTTGCATAATAGATTATATGTGTATGGTTTTAGGGAGGCGACAATATGTCAACAAAAGCAAAAATAGAAATTGATGATATTACCGAATTACGTGATCATCTCGATATCATCTATCAGACAACCACTAACGGTTTGCTAATGAGGTATGGCGTTAACCTTGCAAAACACATCTTGAAAATGGTAAACATTCCATTAGATAAAAATATTCAAAATGGATTTAGCTTGCTTGAAAACTTACAAAATGGCTCTGCCACAATTCATGAGTTAAGACAGGCAGGCTTTAACATTCACAAACTAGCAAGGCAAGCACCAGATGCTGTTCTTGCAACCGCCTATCGCGCTATTGCTCACGCGATTGCAAACGGACATATGAAGGAGCATGTGATCGTCGCTTCTGATTATGCAATAAAACCAATAAATATCCTTGAACCAAATAATGAAGCCGCAGTAAAAAAAGAGCGACAATTTCAAATCGCCTTATTAGAGGCAGCAATTAATAACTATTAACATAGCAATTACAGCTTTAGCTAACAATAAACGCTTTTAATAAGTCACTCAATTAATAGAGCTTTTTAATTATAAAACGCTAAAACAATGGAACTTAAAACGACTTGAGAAATTGCTCCAATAATCATTTATGTCCAAAATCCTAAGTCGGCACTATTACTCGTTTGTGTAGCAACATTTAAAAGAGCTTTCACAGTCCAAAAGTTTGGTACTAGCCCTAGAGAATATTGCCAAGGCCCCATAAACGGATTAAGTAAACATAGTAGAGGGATCATAACGATGATTCCACCAGTTTTCATAATTGCAAAACCTTCAATTTTATTTTTAGCAACAATGGCGAAAAGGCCGCCAAAGAAAGGGACAATTAAGGCCGATACTAGCGAAAATACCGTGATTTGAAAGTACGAAATATTATCGAGTAGTGATATTGTTTGGAGACCGTACTCAATAACATAAGACTCACTAGCAAGTATTTTAAGCCTCCAACCATTATTAGATTGCCAATAAAAGAGAATATAAAGTAATAAGCGAATTTAAATAATGTGTAGCCTTTTACGCTAGCAGGAGTAACGGCAATGGAAACCAATGTGTTCTCATCACGATTTTCAATTAAGGAAAAGCCTAACATGGCGCCTGTTACGTAACCACCTAAAGAAATACTAAGCATAAAGCCAATTAAAAGTGTGATAGCCATCGCCTCACCGCCGGCAGAGGTTCTTTTAAGATTAGTGGAAGAAACCAACCGCACAAAAACAAAATAATAAATGGATATAGAAGAATAAAAAGATTCATCGGATCTTTAACGAGCGTCCTAAATTCATATCGCAAAAGTTTGATATATTTCATCATACTAATTCCCCATTGCGTAGCGTTGATATTGCTTCTTTATCACAAACGGATAAAGAATCCCGCCAATGAGTAGAAGCCAAGCAAACGCAAGAATAATTTGCCATAAATCAGTGCTTTGAAAAATACTGTTTATTAATAACTGACTAGCATAAACTGGTGAGACAATTGCCAAAAAAGAGAAATTACTGGGAATTACATTAAGAATCAGGATAATTGAAGGAGCGACCAAAAGTAAAACAACTCCCATGTATTTAATTAACATTGCCATAAAATCCTTGCTAGCCAGAATAACTAAATATCCTAATGCAGTATGTGCAATAACAGCGATGATCATATAAACTGTGGCAAGAAAAACATTAAAGACGATGCCATGAAAAATCATCTTTGCAAGAAAAACTAAAACAATCGAGATAAAGCCATTAAAAATCGACGCCCGACCTTAGCAATCAAAATTTCTGCAACACTTATCGGAGCAACGAGTAACGATTTAGCAATTCCCTCTTGTTTTTCATAATAAAACATCGGGCCTAATAAAATAATTGACATTAGCCCACTATCCATGACGACAACAAAAGGTAGTAGCGTCTTGACTTCGCTAGCGGATAACAAAGAGATAATTAAAACCCAAATACTCGAGACTAAGACTGCAAAGAAAACAACCTTATACAAGAAGAGGCGGACAATCTCGCCTTTGAATAACTTCCATATATTATTCATTTAGTTCGCCAGTCACTTTCATGAAAATATCTTCCATCGTCGTTTCGCCACCATAGATTGTTAGAATCGTATTTGTTTTAATGATTTCTAAAAATTGTTTGTTATCTGCTAAACCTTCCATCGGAAAGGTAATCTTTTTATGGCTTCATCATTTAGAAATTCAATTGTAATTCCTTTTATTAAAAGATAGCTTTAGTCGTTGAAAGAGCCAATTAACAAATTACCGCTATCATTTATGCATAACCGAGGGTACACTTAAGTAATAGGAACAGCCGGTTAACAAATTGATTTTAATTATGAATTAATTTTAACTATAATAAATTGTATTATGAAAAAAGAACTAGAAATATCACAAACTTTTGTTAGTAAAAACCTTAGTGAAAACAAGATTCTTTATCCTGACATTAAGGATAAATTAGCCTACTTTTGCATGCATATATCACTTGGATACCGCGAATATAACCGTAACCGTAATGAATCCGCAGGTCATAAATCAATCGAAGAATTTGCAAAAGAAGTAATTGCCATTCACAATAAAAAGTTTGAAAGTTTAGTTGGTGAAATTAAAGCAAATTACTATAAACAGCCTCAGCACATTGAAAAGATTATTAAAGACTATACGGCCTCACTGATTAGTAAAAACAATCCTGATCATCTCTTTACAAACGTTAATCCAATTGATGATCCACGTGTCGATCGGCTCAAGGAAATAATAAATGGATATATTTGCCTTATTAACAAAGATAAGTCTCCTGAATTATTAAAAATTCACGCCAAACGGATACTCATTCAATTTGTTTCCGGGGTTAGGCTTTTATCAGTCAATCATTATGCTGACTCATTTATTATTTGGCGGTCACTACTAGAAAGTGTCTCTTATTTTAAAATTGTCATTGGCGGCAGTTCTAAAACTTCGAGCATGTTTATTGAGCGTAAAGACTCGACCAAAAAAATCCTTGGCATGGTGACGACCACTAAAGCCGAAATGAATAGTATTAATACGCAAATTGAGAATCGAAAAATTGGCAAGAAGGCATCGTGGTGGGAAAAACAACGCTTTTCTTGGGCGAAAAACGCCCTAATTGGAAAAGAACTCTCATCTAAATCGATTCAAGAAGCGGCAAAAATGGGCAAATTTTATCCTCACTATCAAGTTGCTTCCATCTTCACGCATGAATATCTAATTGATGAAGATGATTTTAAAACAATTAAACTTTTAGATTACTTAATTAACCTTTATTGGCGTGTTTTTGAAGAAATAAGAATTGATATTATCGATATATTTAAACTTGAAGAATTAAATGTTCAACCAATAAGGAAACATGAAGAAACAATGAGAAAATTACTGAAAAACACTCGAGAAGCTTTTACAAATTTCTCAAATATGATTGGTGAATAGCGTTTAATAATAACGGCTTATACTCAATAGCAAAACCTTGAATTTTTTGGTATGAAAATATTAAAACGTTTGACTTGTATTTGATTTTTTTTGTCGTACAATTAACTTAAAGATTGATAGAGGCGCAACAAAGATTAGTACTTATCGGAGAAGACATTCACTGATGATAAGGAAAGGCAATGTTGCCGAAACACACTCCAGGTATGAGGTGTGATTGGTCAAGGAGGAAACACTTCCTTGACTCCTGCATTTAACTAATGCAGAGGCGCTATCGATGACAACTAAAAGGAATTATTTACCTCAAGGTTGCATCGGTGACGATGCAATCTTTTATTTCTCAGAAGGAGGTAAATAGTATGAGAAACAAATTTAACATCGTAGGCTTAGGAATAATCGCTTTATGCGCCACAAGTTGTGGTCCTAGTGGCTACGATAATACTAGACTCGTCGTGGGGCTGGAGTGTGATTACGCCCCATTTAACTGGACGGGAATTGCCGCCAGTGATTTTACGCTACCTATTTCAGGACAACGCAATCAATTCGCCGATGGCTATGATATTCAAATTGCCCGCCACTTACAAGTTGGTTTAGATGTGCCAATCACAATTAAGAAAATTAGTTGGGACGCGCTTATTCCTGCGCTCCAGAGCGGGGAGATTAATGTGATTATTGCGGGCATGAGTTTTAGTGAAGACCGCGATAAAGAAGTCGATTTCTCAAATCCTTATTATGTGAGTGATTTAGTCGCGGTCGTGCGTAAGTCCAGTCCGCTTGCGAGTGCAACTTCAATTCAAGATTTAGGTGGGTATAAAGTTATTTCACAATTAGGTACATTACAAGATGACTTGATTGACCAAATTGATGATGTTGTTCACATGACGGGTTCAAAAACTTTCCAAACGGGGGCCCTTGCCGTTGCCTCCACTGATGCGGATGCGCTTATTGCCGAATATCCAGTTGCGAAAGCGATTGTTAATGCTAATGCATCCTTAAGTATCGTTAATTTTTCAATTGGCTTCACTGGCTTTGATCAAAACGAGATATCGGTCGCGGTTGCGGTTCAAGAAGGTAACGCAGAACTACTAGATATGATTAACACCGAATTAGCTAAACTTGATGTCGAAGCTCGCACAAGCTTAATGGATGGCGCGATTGAAAGAGCGCTCGCCTAATGTTTTACCTGTCGTTTTTTGAAAGAGTATTGATACTCCTAGAGCGTTATGGGCTCCGTTTTCTTGAAGGAATGGGCGTCACGCTGCTTTTAGCAATTGTAGGAATTATCGTTGGCTTAATTTTAGGGCTTGGCTTAGCTTTATTGCGTAACTTAAAGACTCATCCTGGAGACAACGCAATTCGCCGCGTATTAAAGGCTAGTTTAAGGACATTTGCCTTTGTGTATATTGAAGTATTTCGTGGCACCCCAATGATGGTTCAAGCCCTCATTATATATTTTGGCGGAAAAATGATTGGTATCCCATGGACCTATCTCACGGCAGGACTATTCATCATCTCCATCAACACAGCAGCCTATATGGCGGAAATTATTAGAGCCGGAATTAATGGTGTTGACTTGGGTCAAAATGAGGCCGCGCGTAGTTTGGGAATGAGCGACTTTCAAACAATGGTCTATGTGGTCTTTCCTCAAGCTTTAAAAAATGCGATTCCAACGATTGGTAATGAGCTTATTGTTAATATCAAAGACTCTTCAGTCTTAAATGTTATTTCGGTGACTGAATTATTCATGGTCGCTAATATTGCCGCGACTAAAACCTACTATTTTATTGAATCATACTTTATTATTGCCCTTATCTATTTAGTATTAACGGTCAGTGTTAGCCTCATTCTAAAAAAAGTAGAGAAACTAATAAACGCACCCTATGTTGCTCCAAAATTGATTGGAACTAATCTTTAATATGGAAGCATTAATCAAAATCGAACATTTATCAAAATCGTTTGATGAGACGGAGGTCCTAAAAGATATTAGTCTCTCGATTAATAAAGGGGAAGTAGTCGCAATTATCGGCTCCTCTGGTGGGGGGAAATCGACGTTACTTCGTTGCTTAAATTTACTCGAGCAGCCCACTAGTGGAAAAATTCTAATCGATGGACAAAACATTTTAGACCCAAGTAGTAATGTTGATAAATTGAGAACGAAGATGGGGATGGTCTTTCAATCCTTTAACCTTTTCAATCACTTAAGTGTGATCGATAATTGTATGGTTGCACCACGAAAAGTTTTAAAACTTTCTAAACAAGAAGCCAAAGACCGGGCAACAGAAAACCTTGCTAAAGTCGGACTATTAGAAAAAGCCCCTTACAAAGTTTCGCAACTGAGTGGGGGCCAAAAACAACGAGTCGCGATTGCTCGCGCCCTATGTATGAAACCTGAAGTACTATTATTTGATGAACCCACAAGTGCGCTCGATCCGGAGATGATTGATGAAGTATTAACGATTATGAAAAAGCTTGCGGATGAGGGAATGACGATGATTGTCGTCACTCATGAAATGGGTTTTGCTAAAAACGTTGCAACAAGGTTAATTTTTATTGATAAAGGCGTCATTAAATATAACGGAATACCGAAAAGTTTCTTTGAGGGCAATGAAGACAGTAGAATCAATCAATTTATTGGAACTAAAACTACTTAATCGATAGTTTATTTATCTAGTCAGCGCTAAAACTGATGTTAATGTTTCCATTCGAGGTTTCAGCATTGATGTATGGCGTTTTTTCAGCGTGATAAGTGTCACTGCTATATTTTTGATTGTTTATTTTTATATTGCCTAGCGATGTTGAAACTCTAACGCGGTAATCGACGAATGCGCCGACGAGCGTCGCCGTAACATTACCGTTAGAGGTTATAAGTTTTAAATTAGGAGAAGTAATATTGAGGGCGGAAATTGACCCATTAGAGGTGTTAGCTTCGATTGAGTCGGCGACAACATTATTCAAGTAGACGCCGCCATTTGATGATGTAGTGCTAATTTGTGCGGCGTTCACATTTTTAAAGTCAACTTTACCATTTGAAGTATCCGCTGATAGAGCGCTAGCATTTACGTTATTTGCGCTGATTTCGCCATTATCTGTCCTAAATACGACATTAGCTAAATTCAGATCTTTAACTGAAATTCCCCCATTATAAGAAGTTGCGTAAATATCATATTCAACTTCTGGTAGCTCAACATAAACACTGCGGTTTACAAATGCATTTGCGATATTAAAAAGCGTATTACCAAAAATTAGCCGTTGATACCATTGCGAGACGACCTTAATTGTGAGTGCGTCTCCAATTTTAGTTTCAGTAACGGTTTCAAATTTGTCGTGATTAAATTTAACAATGATTTCTTCAGTTAAACTCTTTTGGATAACGATAGGATTGTTTTGGAATGAAAGCGTAATCTTTTGAAAATCATCTTTTTGATAGTTATAAGTAACTTGCGTTAGTTCAATCTCTTCTTGAAGCGCGTCTCTTGCAACAAAGCCAAAGATAGTTGTTGAGATAGCACCCAGCACGGTTAGAGCAATGCCAACAGTAATAAGTTTTTTCGTTTTAGATGACCTCTTTTTTCGTAATTTGTTTGCTAAGTAAGAAGGCGACAATTTTTTTAATGTTATTAATTATGCTGATGAGAATATATAGACAAATCAAGATGATGCCGATTGCTAAAATAATTTGACTAACATAGTAAATACTAATAATAAATTCTTTAGTCGTAAATAATCTATAGACTGAAATAAATAAGCTCGTCCAGCCCCCAAGCATAAAACCAGTAACTGCGGCAAAACCAACGACTGAGAGTGCAATTAGCAAAACGTTGCCAATCAAAATTGCGATGAAACTTGGATTTTTCTTAACCGGAGGATTTTTAGTCGCAAATGTTCCTTTAGGGCTTTGATCTAGCGAAGAAACAATCGCTTCAACCGAACCCAAACGTTTAACAACTACTTCCTCATCTTCGCCATTAAGTTTGGCTTCCTCAATCAACTCATCATAATAGTTGATGATTTCTGACGAATCAGGGTGATTCTTTAGGGCGGTTTTCATAGTTTTTAGAAATGTTTTTTTGTTCATGGTTTTTACCTCAATATATATTCATAGATTTCTGATATTTCTTGAAAGTCCTGCGCGGCTTTTTCTAGTTCTTGGTGTCCAAGTGTTGAAATCATATAGTATTTGCGAAGGCGAGACTGATGTTTTTCTGTATAGGTCCTGACAAAAGCTTGTTGCTCTAAACGCTTGAGAATGGGATAGAGTGTTGATTCAGATATTTCGATTACATTGGAGACATCTTGAATTATTTTGTAGCCATAAGAGGGTTCTTTTTTAAGTGTGGATAAAACCAACATCTCAAGAAAGCCTTTTTTTAATTGTGGGTCCATTCGATACCTCCTATCACACAATACTATACATTACATAGCATAGATGGTCAATAACTATTCCAAAATATTTATTTTTATTTTTTTTATATAAACCTTTATAATTATTTTAAAGGAAGAGCTTATCAAATGAGCGTAAAAATCATCAACTTTTTTAAAAATACAAATCTAAAAAAACAGCAACAGATAGCAAAGACGCTACTTGTTTTGGTTTACGCTATCTTCACTATGGTTATTTTTATTCTGCCACTTTTTAGTTTTGACAACTACTCCATAGTAAGTAACACCACTAGTCATCTTGGAGCCCAAGGTTCACCTAATGCCTGGGTGATGAACGTTGTATTCATTGTGATGGGACTAACAACAATTTTGATTGTCTTTAATAACCCATCACCGGTAATCATATTATTTGGCGTACTTTTTGGTGGCAGTCTAGTTTTAACAGGGATATTTAGACACGCGGCCTTAATTGAAAATTTTGAAAGTAATATTTTACTAGACCAGTTTCATTCTGTTTTTGCAACGACAACCGGAATTGGATTTGTTGCCTTATCAAGTACACAAGGATTTATAAGTAAAGATAAGCAAAGAACAATCGCTTTTTTAATGGCGGTTTTTGCAACTCTCCTTTCAGTGGCGATGATGATCAAACCACAATATATGGGAATCCTTCAAAGATTAATGTTTCTAATTTCTTTTGCGTGGATATTCTTTTATCTAAAAAATCCGAATTTTCCCCCAAAATAATTATGAAATTCTCCCCAAAGCATAAAAAAATGCGATTTATGAAAACCGCATAATTATAAATATATTTATTGAGACTGGGACTTATAAAGGGAAAATTATTTTATTGTGTTCCTCATTTATTATTTGGCCAACCGCGCTATAAATTGCGGCGAGCCCACAAAAGATGCCGACATAGCCAGCAACAGTAGTGATCCAGGCAAGTCCGCTAAAATCTCCGGCAGCCAGTAAAAAGAAGAGGAGCGTCAAAGACCCGAAAACGATTTGGGTTATTTTGTTGTGAGTTAAAGTTCCAACAAACATAAATAAGGTGAAAATTCCCCACGTAAGCAAATAAAAGCCCATCGATAGTTTGTCGGCTTCTAGACCCACTTTTGGAAAGTAAATAATGGCAACAAGACTTAACCAAAAAAAGCCATAAGCAGTGAAGGCTATTCCCCCAAAAGTGTTACCTTTTTTAAATTCAAGGATTCCAGCGATAACTTGGGCAATTCCGCCTAGAGAAAAGCCCATACCGATGATCACCATCGACATCGGAATAAACCCAGCATTGTGTAAGTTTAATAAGAGCGTAGTCATCCCAAAGCCTAAAAGACCAAGAGGGGCAGGGTTGGATAATTTCATTTCATTCTTCATAATTTTCTTCCTTTAAGATGATTGGTTTGGCTTATTAGTCAATTCAACATCTTCTTAAGAAGTTAGACTGAAATTGCACTTAAATAAGTTTATCGACAAGTTGCGTTTAGGTCAACGGAATAGTGATATTTCAATCGCGAAAAATTAGCATTTACAATTGTTAAAAAAGCGGACATAAAACGACTGATGTTTTGTTCAAATCATACAGCCATAGATTGTTGTTACTGTTAGACTTTTATTCGAATTAGTAATCAAACAATATAAAATAAGCCAAAACTTAATGTCAACCAGTGATAATCCATTGTTTTAATGATCAAGTAAGCGTGTTTTAATAATTATCCGAAAAAAAATTGTATAATATGTTATCTAACTCCTAAAGGAGATTTTTTAGGTAATATTAGAAAATCAAGCAGTTAGATATAAGGATTCAAACAATAAATGAGCAAAAAAAGAAAAGCTACTACTATTAAAATGCTTAGGGCACGAATGGGTTTAACATTCGTCTCTTTAGCTGTGGCTTTAACGGCTTTGAGTTATGTTACTTTTGCGTGGTTTCAATTTAATCGCCGCGCCGAAATTGGCGGAACCCAAATTGACGTCAATGGTAACTTCGATGTGACCTATTCACTTTATCAAGATGACGTTTACCAAGCCGATGGAAATCTAATCTTTAGCAATTACTATCCTGGCCAAGTTCACCGCCGCAAAATGACCATTGTTGCCAATAACTTTGATAGTGATGTTTTGATGACCTGGTTTTTTAAAGCACCAAGTGAACTCGAAGAAATTCCCTATATTGATACACTCGGTGACTATGGGACCGCAGGAGATTATTATTATCTAGGCTCACAAATCGTGATTGATGAAGTTTTTGTCAAAGTAAATAATGTCGTGACAACCACGAACAACGCAGAGGGAACATATCTAGTTGCAACTAATAGTGTGGGCCTAAGTAAAGGGCAAGTAAATAGTGTCAGTAGCGCTGCAGCTTTTCAAAACATAAATATTGTTGAATCAACATTGCTCCCCTTTGGGCAATCAGCAGTAATTGATGTGTATTTTACTTTTGTTGATAATGGGACTAATCAAAATGTATATAAAAATGTATGGGCGACCACGGGAATTACAAGCCGGGTTTTGTCACTTTACCTAAAGAATGTATTATGAAAAAACAAACTAAAAGTTTAATGTTTATTATCTTTAACACGACGCTTGTCGTTTCCCTTCTTTCGGTAGGAATTGCCTATGCGTGGTTTCCTTCAATATTCCAAGTGGGCCGTGATGACTTTAATCCCGGTGATCTTGATTCTGATTCCTCATATTCACACTGGAATAAAAGCAGTGTTGCACCAAACAAATGGGAAGTAGTGAGTGCCTTAACCCCACTTAATGTTGATTTAGGGGAAATGATTACGATTGATCAACTCCCAGCGGGAACCGAAAACTATTTTAAATTTAAAATGAATGAAGCTGGTGTGGCTCAGTTTAACTACAACGTAATTCTTGAAACACTTGAAATTAGAATCGACACTAATGTGGGATTTGTCACAATTATTGATATCGACTACTACAATGCCGACCCCTCACAAAAGGTTTTTGATTATTACTATGTTCTTGACTTGAATGACAATCTTAATCCCACGACGCTTTTTGCAGATACTAGTAGTATGACGATTTATCAAGTTACGGCGGAATCGCAAATGCTCACTACTAGTGAGATTGCGATGAATCAATATCTTTATGTCATGATGATTCCACGTTTAGTTGAAATACAAAACATTATTGATCGAATTCCTATCGCTTACTCTCCATATTCAATCGAATTTAATTTTACCTTTCTATTAGAAAAGAGGACAATTGATGAAATATAAAAACCACAAAAAACCAAATCTTATTGTGATGGCAATTACCACATTGTTTCTTTTTATTGTCTTAAATACTTCATTTGTGGCTTTTGCTTACTTTTCCTCACAAGTATATAGTCAGTCAAAATCAACGCTCGACGTAAGATTGATTTTTGGTTATCTTGATGCAAGTTTGGGTCCAACCGGACCTTGGGGAAGTGAGACAAATCCTTACCTTATTTCTGAAGACCAACATTTACGTAACCTTTATACACTGCAAAACCGGACTGACCGCACAATTATTAATGATAATTCTGTCTTCCAAGTTTCTGATAAATTTGGAAAGCCAAACTATATCGGAAGTACCAATAGTGCTAATTTGGAGGAAATTCCTTCAATTGGCACCGAACGTTTTCCTTTTACTTCCAAGTTAAGAGGGGTCCGCACGACCAATCCCGCTGAATTTGTCACACTCCCAAGTGGAGAGAAAAGTGATACGTCTGTTTTTGGTAATATTAGAGTTCAAGCAACTTCAAACCAAATTGATATTGGGCTTTTTGGCAATGTGGGACCAACCACTGCCCCGGCCCCCGGTGTAGTCGTTGGCGAACTAAGTACGCTCTTACTTTATAATATTCAAATTAGTACAAATGCACTGGGAACTTATGAGTCTGGCCACTCATATTTTGTTTCGACCGGAACTTATGAAACTAACCACATCGGCATCCTTGTTGGCCATGCCCAATACACCAGCATTAAAAACATTAGCGTTTATTATTCAGGGCCAATGGAAAGTCAAAAACAAAAAGACGTCAAAGCATTTGATATCAACGCCGATACACTTGCAAAATATACAACAGCGTCAGGCATTGTTGGTCACTATAATAATATCGTTGTTAATGATGAAACAACGCTTCCTGTTAGTTCAACTGGTTTCCCCGATCAAATAGGTGGAGGTAACACAGGGTTAGGCCTTGGGGTCGTATATTCTGAAGATATTTGGACTTTTATGGAAGAAAACACCTTCAATGGTGTTCCTGCGACGCAAAATGAATATAATATTCAAGAAACATTTGGCGCTGAACTATACGGCTCCGGCAATACGACAGAGAAGTACTTCCATATTGGCGTTTTTACTTTTGCCCACTCCAAACAAACGCGGGCGAAAGATAAACTTTCTAAACTTTGGAGCGAACCAAATTCTAATCTGTGGAATATTTCCACAACCGGTAATTATTCGACAACTACAGTCAAACAATCTGATGCCAAAAAATATGTAACAACAAGAATTACTAACACTTTGATGGATGGATTTACAACTGGCTCAGGGACGTCACAGTATTCCTATCACCAATTAAAATCACAGTATCGTGATTATAATAACTATCGTTATATGATTACTGTGATGTCGGGAACAGATGAATATGCACTTATTCGCTATGGTGATTCAGCGATTCCTAAAAAAATCGACCCCACTAACTTTATTATTCCCGAAGCGGATTTGAACTATTACACTTTCTCTCCACTTACAACTCGAAGTGCAAATATTGCTTATCCTCCATATTCAAGTGGCTCAAGCTATGCTTATGCGACACCTAACTATACAAGATTTATGACAAGAAATGTGAACTATGCTCAATATGCAGCATATGGATCAATGAAATATAGTGGCACTACAATTATCGAAGCCCCGCGTCCATTGCGTGTTTTCTATCTTGGAACTAACACGCCGTCAACGAGTTTTAACGCCTCATCATCAACGAGTATTGAAGGCTTGCACTTTCACCCTAATACCGGTGTTGCATATGATGCTGCGCAAGGAGCCACAGGGTCACTTACAGCTAACCCAGCAACCGGACCGGCTTATAATACATTTTCACTCGAACGGACTAATGGCACGGGAGGTACACCACAAAACTACTACATGACCTTTGATCCCGCAACAGGCTTTTCAGCCGCTCCAAATCTTAGTGCTGCTGTTGCAGTAAGAATGTATGCCGTGCGCATAACTGCCAATACAGGAACCCCATCCGAGAGCCCAACCAATGCAGATTACAATAAGATTATTCGTGGCGTGGCCTCAAATAGCAAAACTTATGACATGAGATATAACACACTTAAGTATACAGGTAATGAAAATTCAAGTGTTCCGGCCCAAAGATATAAGTATGATATTCAAACAATTGAATCACTGAACTGGTCTGATAATGAAGGGAAAGCCCTAACAAAAGTCGATACGACCCTTAAAATGGGTGACCCGACATCTTACTATTATATTTCTGGTGCCGATAATCCTTATTGGGGCGTCACGACCGGTATTCCCTCTCCGGCTGGAATGAGTGGGACGATTAACGTTCCTTCGGGAAGCATAGGTTTCACTGTCAACGGAACTGGCAAGAGCGGGACAACTTCTAAAGTTTATGTTATTGTTTCGACCGACCCCAAACAAGACGTCAATCAGACAATTACAATTAGTCGTTTTGGGTCTGGGAACTCGCAAACAGGCGACCGAACGACGATTAAGAGTTTTGTTTTACCACCTATTCCACAGCGTCTAACAGCAGATACTTATCCTATATATATTAATGACAATGGCACTAATTACGTAGGTTATACAAACCTTAATACAATGCTTGTGGCCTATGAGTTCTCGGTTGACTCTCGCTATACAATCACCTATTTTCTCGAAGCATCAATGGGTTCGGGTAGTTTCGTCTATCTTTCTAGTGAACGTACTGCGGCGACAGATAATAACCCCACCCACGAAAATGATGTGTTTTTCCCTTATCTAAGTGGTGTTGAGTTTGTTTTTAGAGGCCCACTCGATCAAACCCGGATTGCCACGGTTGGCAGCCCTGAATACGTTTCTTCTTTAACGGCCCTATATTTTGGGATGAAGGCGAACCCTGCGAACCCGACCGGAGCAAATCCCGCGGTTGATGCAATCGTGATTCCAATTATAAACGGATTCAACTTTAACTATTCAATCGGGCGAGTTTATAACGACACTGAAAAGAAGTATTATCTCTATGTAACGATTACGATACCTTCTTATCAAACCACGATTACTAAAACACAGTTAATTGCGATTATGAATAATATGAACTTCAACTACTCAGAATGGTCTTATCTAGACTCCGCCAATTACAATTATTTATTCTCAGATGTCGTTGTGATGACGATTAACAATTATACGATTACAAACTGGGCACAAGATTTGACGCCTTAATTTTAAAAAATTTAAGATATAGTCCTAATTCACATTAGGGCTATTTTTTATGTGAAATGATAGTTGCTAATTAAATTCAAATCATATGCGTGTTTAGTTATAATAGAGAAGAACAAAAGGAGCTTAGTAAATCATATGAAAACAAAACCCTTACTAATATTCGACTTTTTTGGAGTCGTTGTCGGTGAAGTTGCCCATACTTGGTTAAAACAACACCTCAGCCAAGAGCATGCCAAACGTATAATTAAAGAGGTATTTGTTCAAGTCGATGAAGGCAAACTTAATGAAACCGATCTCTTCGCGTTATTAGAAAAAGAGTCCGGAATTGCCGCGGATAAAATCATGGATGATTGGTTTGATTTAGGAGTTTTAAATAAAGACACAGTCCAATTTATTCTCAATAACCGAAATAAATTCCATATTGTCCTCCTCTCGAATGCGGTTAAGTCATACATTGATAAATATTTTGCGCTGTATAATTTGGCTCCTTTATTCGATAAGGTGTATATTTCTAGTGAGATAAAAATGGCCAAGCCCAACAAAGCGATATTTTTACATGTTGTTAATGATTTTCCTCATCCTTTTAGCAAGGCGGTCATGATCGATGATTCACTAAATAATGTTTCAGCGGCCAAACAAGCCGGACTTGAAGGAATATTGTTTGAAAACATGAAAAAAGTAGAAACAGAAATATTTGCATTGTTCGATTTCTAGAATTGCTATATTGCTTGTAAAGATGTACTTTTATTTATAAAATATGACATGTATGAAAGTTGGAGTCTAAAGAAACAGACTTCGCTGTTACGAAAGAAAGATTTAAGAGGAATAAAATTATGAAAGTTGCAATTTTAACGGACTCAGGAGCAAACTTGAGTCTTGAATTTATGGATGCTAATCCTAATTTATTTGTTTTACCGCTTATTATTAACGTCGATGGAAAGGGATTCCGTGATCAAGTCGAATTAGATGCTAATAGCGTTTATGAGAAAATTGATACCCACAATATTTCAACAAGTCTGCCTGATTCTGGCGATCTTTTAAAAGTACTCAACAAAATTGTCGCCGAAGGCTATAGCGATGTATTGGCGATTAACATTTCTTCGGGCCTTAGTGGAACATTCAATGCTTTTAGATTGGTTTTTGAAGACTTCGTGGGCTTGAATATAACTCACTATGATTCAAAAACTCTAGGATATGGTTTGGGAATGCTAGTTGAAGAAGCACTGCTAGCGCTGAAGAGTAAAACCGACATTCCGACAATTATTAAGCAACTCGATAAAATGAGATACGAAGATAGCGTTGCAATGTATACAATTAACACCCTAAAGTATTTGCGTAAAGGTGGACGGATTGGTAAGGTTGAAGGCACAATTGCGGATATCGTTAATATTAAGCCGGTAATTACTGTCAATAATGAAGGGGTTTATGTCACAATTGCTAAACCTTTTGGGATGAAGCGTGCACTTTTAGCAATGAAAAATATTTTAGTTGATAAATTCGGCGCTAATCTTATTGATCTCGTCGTTCATTATGGTAACAACCCAGTTCACGCGCTTGAATTAGGCGAGAAACTCAGAGCCTTTTTGAAAATTAGAAATCTTTCAATTTCACAACTTACGCCAGTTTTAGGCGTCCACACTGGCCCAGACATGTTTGCCTACGTTGCCCATAGAGTCACGACCGCTTAAGCATTAATCAAAATTTATTAGGAACTCCCTAAACTAAATGATCCTAAAAAATCTTAGTGTAGGGAGTTTTTTTTATAAAAAGGAAGGGGTAAAATTAAGTTGAAATTTAAAAGACAGTTATCCTTGATTTTTCTTTAACGCTTGCTAATATATAGATGAATTTAAATATAGAAGAACATCTATATAAGGGAGCAAAGATGGAAACTAAACAAATTGCTAAAACATTCAAAGTGTTAAGTGATGAAAATCGTTTAACTATTTTACGCAAACTAATTGAAGGCGAACAATGCGGATGTACGTTAATTGAGCACCTTGAGATAAGTCAACCAACACTTTCCTATCATCTTAATGTTTTAGAACAAGCCGGATTAACCACAAGCAAAAAGGAAGGCGTTTGGAAAAAACATTTAGTGAATCAAGAAGTACTTGACCAACTGATTGAGTATTTACAATCTCTTAAATCTATAACAGAGGGCTGTGAAACTCATGAGTAATTTCTTCAACTTTATTAATGATCAGTTTTTGAAGATGGTGTGGCTTCAAAATTTAGTGGAATATCTATTCCATAACCTGTTTGGTTTGGCGCAAGACACACTGTTATTTGCGAGTGCTACATTTTTTGTCTATGACGTCATTAAAATTTTCATTTTATTATCTGTTTTAATTTTTTTTGCCTCGTATGTCCAATCTTACTTTACGCCCGAGCGAACCCAAAAAATTCTGAGCAAGTATCATGGAATTGGAGCAAATATAATAGGGGCTCTATTAGGAACTGTGACCCCATTTTGTTCCTGTTCGTCAATCCCAATTTTTATTGCTTTTACTAAAGCCGGGTTACCGATTGGCGTTAATTTTTCTTTTTTAATATCATCACCCCTCGTGGATTTAGCCTCTGTTTTACTTTTAGCCTCAATTTTTGGCTGGAAGATAGCCCTTGCTTATGTAATTGTGGGCCTTATTATCGCTGTAATTGGCGGAACGCTAATCTCTTTCTTTAAAATGGAAAAATACGTTGAACCGTTTGTGTTTGAAAAGGTAGTCGTCGTGACAGACCTTGTCGAGGAAAAGATTAGCGTTAAAGCCCGTATAAAATACTCAATCAGCCAAGTTGGCGATATTATCAAGAAAGTTTGGCTCTACATTATTGTCGGAGTTGGGATTGGCGCGATAATCCATGGCTTTATTCCCCAATCATTTATTGAAATGATTTTGGGAAGTAATAATCCTTTCTCCGTCATCTTAGCGACCCTTGTTGGGATTCCGATGTATGCAGATATCTTTGGGACCCTGCCCATTGCCGAAGCTCTAGTCTTAAAAGGAGTGGGAATTGGCACAGTGTTATCATTTATGATGGCGGTCACCGCTTTATCAATTCCCTCGATTGTCATGATTAAAAAAGTTGTCAAAAACAAGCTACTATTTACCTTTGTGGGCATTGTGACAATCGGCATTATTATCATGGGCTATCTTTTTAATGCATTCGCATTCTTATTAATCTAAAGGAGAATAAATATGGAAATTAAAGTATTAGGCACTGGTTGTAAGAGTTGTAAGAAGTTGTATCAAAACACGAAAGAAGCCGCAATCAATTTAGGAGTAATTGAGGATGTTGCTTACGTAACAGACATTGCCGAAATTTCACGACTTGGCGTATACAAAACCCCGGCTGTGATTATTAATAATGTGATTGTCTCACTTGGAAATGTTTTGAGTGTTGAACAATTGCGTAAAATTATCATCAAGTATCAAAAACCTATTGTGTAGTTTTTGAATAGGTATTATTGGTTTTAGACAATAAAGTATCGACTCCTATCTGCAATTAGAGTCAACTTTCTCGCACTTAAAACAAGATATCCTTCTACATAGGTGTGATATATGATAGGATTGATTTTATAGTTTAAAAAAGAGGATATTTTATATGAAAAAAACAACTACACTTATACTTTTATTTTCGATTATACTCACGGGCTGTAACAAACCAAACACAAGCGAATTTAGTGAATCAAGTCCTGATAGCATTAATGGTCAAGATTCATCATCTAGTCAAATAGTCTCTACTAGCGAAGAAGATAGTCTAAATTCAGCGCCAGTAAGTGAAATACAATCAACGAGCGAACTAGCAAGTGAAGTTGCGAGCGAAGAAAACACTCAAGCAAGCTCAGAACATAATGATGAACTCCCACTGGACGTTAAAGCATACTATCAAGGAGTTGATCTAAATTTAAATGGTGATCAACTAAAAAGTGAACTTTATAACAAAATCAAAGCTCATACCACTTTTGGCTATTCGGGACTAAACAACATTATGAAAACGACCGATCGAGACTGGAATCTCTCACCCGACCCTAGCGACACTAATCCTTATATGCACTTAATTTATGGGACTTATAATTTTTCAACTGCAACCGCTAAACGACACAGTACGCAAAATAGTATTTGGGATAAAGAGCACATTTGGGCTAAATCACATGGAGACTTCGGGACTTCTAATGGCGCAGGCAGTGATCTTCATCATCTACGGGCCAGCGATAAATATAATAACAATGGTCGCAGTAGTCTAGATTTTGGCCGCGTAGACAGTCTTAAAAAATGGGTAAATGACACGAACGGAACCGGTAAACCATCAGGAAGAATTGGCAGCCAAAACAATTATCCTGGCGTTGATGTTTATGAACCAATGGATATTTATAAAGGGGATGTGGCCCGTGCCGTCTTTTATATGGCCACCCGTTATTCAGTTGGTAGTCCAACACTATTTATGTCTAATGAGCCAACCCAAAGAACATCCTCACCAGGACACTTAGGAATACTATCGACGCTACTAGAGTGGAATGAACTTGATCCCGTTGATGAATTTGAATTTAATCGTAACGGACTTGTGCAAGAATATCAGAAGAATCGCAATCCATTTATTGACTATCCTTGGTTAGCCCCGCAAATATGGGCTTAATTCTCAAGGGTATCGCAATATCGGTCAAGATTGTCTTTAGTTAATAAAGAAAAAATCATAGAATATTAATATGCAAAATAACAAAACTTTAATGCTTGCAAAATTGTTTGACCTCGAAGAAATTCTTGTCATTATTGAAGATGCGCGTAAGTTTATGAGCGCTCAAGGATCTGGTCAGTGGCAAGACGGGACCCCTAGTCAAGTCACGATAACTAATGATATAAAAAATAACAATTTCTACGTTTGTAAAATGCAAAATGAAATTGTCGGGGTGCTGGCACTTTTAGAATATGAAGAAGGTTATGATAAACTCTTAACCGGAAAGTGGCAACATCTTGGGCCTTACTTTGTTATTCATCGCTTTGCAACAAAGCGCAGCCAATTTACTCAAGGTGTAGCGACCTTTATGCTTAAAGAAGTAGAGCAAATTGCCCGGAAAAATAACATTTATATTATAAAGGTAGACACACATGAAAAGAACACACCAATGTGTAACTTGCTACTTAAAAACGGCTACCAAGTGGCGGGAACAACATTAATTGAACAAACAAAACTACGGGTTGTTTTTGAAAAATATCTTGGCTAATATCTAATATAAAATACTGAAATTCCGATGATTATTCTTTACTTGCTGAATAAAGATAATCCTGTTGTCTATAGTCTAACGGAGGGTAAATTGAAAAAAATATATTTTCTGCGAATACTCGCGAAACATGAAATTATTATATGGGCCGTATCGGTCGCAGTTTTAATCCTTGCTTTTATCCTCAGTGGTCGCAACTATTTAAATTTGCTGACTTCAATCATTGGCGTTACTGCGCTTATTTATTTAGCCAAAGGTGAACCACTAGGACAAATGCTATCGGTTCTTTTTAGTATTGTTTATGCGATTGTTTCATATTCATTCAGATATTATGGGGAGATGATTACTTATCTGGCAATGACCCTTCCTAGTAGTCTTTTTGCGACAATTATTTGGCTTAAACACCCTTATAAAACCGGATCAAGTGCGATCCAAGTTGGTAAACTCAGTTTACAAAAAATAATGTTGATTACGATTTTAACGCCAATTGTGACATTTGTCTTTTATTTTATTCTTGCGTATTTCAAGACCCCCCATCTTATTATCAGTACGATCTCGATCGCAACGAGTTTTACAGCTTCAATGTTTACCTTTTTTCGTTCGCGACTTTATGCCCTTGCGTATTCATTAAATGATATTATTTTGATTATCTTATGGTCGCTTGCAAGCAAAGAAAACATTATCTACTTACCGATGGTTATTTGTTTTATCGTTTTCCTTATAAATGACCTCTATGCTTTCTTCAATTGGAAACGATTAGAAGTGGCTCAAAACGTTGCCCATAAATAAGTATATAATCCAAGATTATGTATGATAAACTATCAAGTATTAAGCCGAGGCAGACAGGAAGTAAAGATATGCATGATTTAGCGACCTTACGGAAAATGTTTGATCAATTTCACGAAGCCATTTATATCGTTGATACTGAGCGCAGAATCTTATATTTTAATCCTATCGCTGTTGAACTCAGCGGTTTTTCTTGTGAAGAGATGGAACATTCCTTTTGTTATGACAATAAACTTAATCACATTGATGAGCAAGGGAATAGATTATGCCTTGCAGGGTGTCCACTGGTAGAGTCAATTAAATTTGATCGGACCGAAGATCATAGTGTCTATATGCAACATAAAAAGGGTCACCGCGTTGGTGTTCATGTTCGGACGATTCCTCATCATGATTTAAGTGGCGCTGTTGATGGTGTAATCGAAGTTTTTTCACAAATTTCAAATCAAAATTTGATTTTAGAGGAACTAAAGATTCGCGAAGCTCTTGCGTATATTGATCCTGTCACCAACACTTTTAATCGTCATTATTTAAAATACGTTTGTAACGAAGTTTTAGGGGCCCATAAACATAAAGTATTAGGAGTTATTTTTTTAGATATTGATAACTTCAAACATTTTAATGATGATTATGGACATGATGTCGGCGATGAGGTCTTGCTTGGTGTCAGTAAATCAATTTCATTAAACTTGCCTAACCAAGATATTTTAATTCGCTATGGCGGCGATGAATTCATTATTATCTTATTTGGCGATACTAAAGAAGAAATAATTGCTACCAGTAATAAAATTGGTGTTTTGCTTGTGGCGACAACAATCCGCCATGATAAGCAAGAATTTCGGGTTCAATCGTCACTTGGACTTTCCTTTCGAATTGAAAATGAGAAATTAAATAATGTAATTACTCGCGCTGATCAAGCAATGTATAATGCAAAAAGAGCCAGAAACAATAAGGTTGTTATCCTCTAATGGAAAATAAAGATAAAATCAAAGACGTCACAAATTTACTTTTTATCAAGGGTCACACAGTTTTACTTGGTCAAAAGAAGCGTGGCTTTGGCAAAGGCAAATTTAATGGTTTTGGTGGCAAATTAGAACCTGGTGAAAGCATTGAACAAGCGGCGATCAGGGAAGCGATTGAAGAATCAGGATTAACTCCACTTGTATATGAAAAGCGGGCCATTATTGACTTTCCTAATAGTTATCCCTTCAGAATGAACTTATATGTTTGTACTAAATGGGATGGAGAGCCACAAGAAAGTGAAGAAATGCGGCCCGAGTGGTTTGATTTTGACCAAGTTCCGTATGAAAAGATGTGGGAAGATGATCGCTACTGGCTTAAGTTTATCCTTGAGGGTAAGAAAATCAGAGCATCATTTACATTTGAAAATAACGAGGATCTAACCGGCACAGCCCAAAACAAAATAACTAACCATCATTTAGAAATAGTTGATAGTCTCGACTAAAGTTTTTATCTATTTAAAGTAAGGTTCGTTTTTTGACAAATTCATAAATAACTAACTGCTCGAGAGATTTTACATTTTAGTCCGGCGCTATTTTTTATATCTTAAAAATCCATATTTTTAATACATTTCTAACACCAAAGATATATAGTTGTTTTATACTAATAATAGTTATAATTGAGGAAAAAATGGAACATAAAATTGAAAGAGCGAGGCTTGAAGATTTAGATTATTTGATAGGACTGGAACAGCGCTGTTTTCCACCACATCGCCAGTTCAATGCTCGTGCGCTTAAACGAGCAGTTATGAGTTCGACACAACTTGTATATACAATTAAACATCATGGGAAAAATGCCGGGAGTGCAATTGTTCACGTCTACGAAAGAACATGGCGGATTTATTCACTTGCGATCGACCCAGAATTTCAAAACCAAGGTCTTGGTCGCAATTTACTTGATTACCTAATTGGCCAAGCCAAATTTTATCAAATATATCGGCTTACGCTTGAAGCCGATGCTAATAACGCTAATTTACTCAGCTGGTATCAATCATTTGGTTTTAACATTAGTGATCATCTTCCTCATTATTATGGTGATGATGAAGACGGATACAAAATGGAAATGATTCTCACCGCCAACCCTAAAAAAACAACCAACCTGATTGTGACCGATCATAAAATACCGTGGATTAATGAGATTCCCAACGTTGAAATCACAACTGCCGAAAAATTCATTTCTGAGAAACGTTTTCAGCAAGAAGAATTTCGGGTTTTTAACTTGTGCTACAGTTATGAATATCAAACACTAGGGTATTATGTATCTTTACTTGCTTCTGCTCGTGAGTTAAGAGCAATCCCTAACGTTGCAACAATTGAAGATTTTTTAGATGAAACGATTATAGGCTCCATTGGTGAAGAGGTTGAAGACCTAGCCAGACGGACATTTAAAAAAGTTAAGGAAAAAGAAGTTATCCTCCGAGTTTTATGGGGCAAAACTGAAAATAAAGATTATCAAAAGGTCGCTCATGCCTTGTATAAACTATTTAGTTCACCCTTTTTAGAGTTCACCTTCATCAAAGGTAAGACATGGCGGCTCATCAATATTAAGCCCCTTAAACCCAATGAAGTTGTTGCTAGTGACGAGTTTGTCGAAGATGCGATCACCTACTTTAATCAAAAACGTTTTCTAACGGGAACTTTTAAAAACTATAAGTATGATTTAGCGATTCTGGTTGATCCTGATGATAAGAGTGCACCATCATGTAAAGCTTCACTAACTAAATTTAAAATTGCCGCCGAACGCGTCGGCTTTTATACAGAATTCATTACGAAGGAAGATTATCACCGAATTAATCAATTCGACGCACTCTTTATTAGAACAACGACGAATGTTAATGATTATTCCTATCAATTCTCACGGCTTGCCTATAGTGAAGGCCTCATCGTCATTGATGATCCATGGTCAATCTTAAAGTGTGCTAACAAGTTATTTCTACATGAAAGTATGAATCTGCACGGTATTAAAACACCCAAAACAATATTTGTGACTGAAAAAACACAATTAGAATATATTATTGAACAAATCGGTTTTCCCGTTGTTTTAAAGCAACCAGATAGTGCAGCCTCACGGGGTGTGTTTAAAGTTAACAGCAAAGAAGAACTCGCATTAAAGTTGAGCGAACTATTTAAAACAGGGGCAATTATCCTCGCGCAAAAATACGTCCAGTCAAGTTTTGATTGGCGTGTCGGGATTCTTAACAATAAACCGCTTTATGTTTGTAAATACCACATGGCTAAAGACCACTGGCAAATTTATAACTGGACACCTGACCAAAACACCTTTGTTGTTGGCGGGGTTGAAACTTTATTAGTGGAAGATGCGCCTAAAGCCGTAGTCAAGGCCGCTCTCGACGCTGCAAGCGTGATTGG
>Ga0265295_1001256_pt1 | contig 45698 bp, 40 predicted proteins | sample Munlansysbiofilm_FD_192503 | JGI IMG/M metagenome (GOLD analysis project Ga0265295, IMG submission 192503) | Leachate microbial communities from a municipal landfill in Southern Ontario, Canada - Methane capture system biofilm | ecosystem: Engineered > Solid waste > Landfill > Unclassified ...
TCCCTCGCAAGGCATTGGAATTGTTGAGGAATATACCATAGATTACGTCCCGGCGCAAGAAAAAAATTGCAAATAATCTAATGATTTAAACTATTTGTCGGATCTTCTCTTTTTGCGGTGGCATCATCAGTTGACCCCGATGGGAACGATCATCGAGGGAGACCTGGATAAAATTTTCCTGTTGTTGCGGCAAATGCACGAGTCGCCTTTCGTCGCCGGCGCGGGTCGGGTATCGACACTGATCAAGATCGACGACCGCCGGGATCGGGATGAACACACCATGGTCAGCAAAATTCGCTCCGTGACCAGTAAACTGGAGCAGGATTAACCGAGCCTGCGAGCATCATTTCTCTTCCTTTTTTCTCCTTGACAGGGGGCCGGGCTTTTTGTTATCAATACCGGGCCTTAGGCGGCACCTGTAAAAAAATCGGCCCCGTCGCCAAGTGGTAAGGCAGAGGTCTGCAAAACCTCCATCACCCGTTCAAATCGGGTCGGGGCCTCCATCATCGTGAAAAGAGCCGGTCCTTATGGGCCTGGCTCTTTTTTTATTTTCGAGGGTAGGCATGTCTCTGTTTTCTCCCCAAGTACTGCTTCTTTTCGCTCTCACCGGTTCCCTGGCCGGGCTGCTGGCCGGGCTGCTCGGCATCGGCGGCGGCATCATCCTAGTTCCCCTTTTCCTCTGGACCTTCGAATTCGTAAACTTTCCCGCCGAGATCGTCGTACATGCAGCCTTCGGCACCAGCCTGTGCGTCATCATCCCCTCTGCCGTGAGCAGCGCCCTGGGGCATCGCCGGCGGGGCAATGTCCAGTGGCACCAGGTCCTGCGCATGGCCGTCGGCGGCATCGGCGGGTCGCTACTCGGTGCCTCATTTGCCGCCTCGCTTTCCGGGGACTGGCTGAAAATACTGTTCGGGATAATGCAGATTCTCGCGGCAGTGAAAATGTTTTTTTCCAATCCACGTCTGTTTCCCGAAGAAAAGGATTCCCACTCTTGGGGCCGGCTGTTGTTCATTGGTCTGGTCGGCGGGCTCTTTTCGGCCTTTTTTGGATCCGGTGGCGGCTTCATCGTGGTGCCGCTGATGCTGATGCTGCTGCACATGCCGATTCATCTCGCGGTGGGTAATTCCAGCGCCTTGATTGCCATTTCTGCGGCTTTCGGGGTGCTGACCTATATCTATCATGGCTGGAACCATCCTCTGCTGCCCGCCCATTCCCTGGGGTATGTGAATCTGCTTGCCGCTGGGCTGGTCTTTCCGTTCACCATGCTCTTCGCCCGTCTTGGGGTTCGCCTTGCCGTACGCTTCAGCCACGCTAGACTGGTAAAGATCTTCGCGCTGATGCTGCTGGTGATCGGGACGCGCATGATCATCACGACCCTCAATTCCTGATCCGGGAGGTACCTATGCTGAGACATCCCGCCGTGGCCGGTCAATTCTATCCCGAAAACGCCCAGTCCCTGCGCCGCCTGATTCAGGAGTATTGCCCCCCGGCCGATGAAAAGACCGCGGCCCTGGGAGTCATGGTGCCCCACGCCGGGTATGTCTATTCAGGGGCGATCGCCGGGGCTGTCTTTTCCCGGGTGCGGATTCCTTCACGAGTACTTCTGCTTGGCCCCAACCATCACGGGTTGGGAAGGCGGGCGGCGCTCTTTCCGTCGGGAAGTTGGCTGACCCCCCTGGGAGAGGCCGTTATCGACGAGGAACTCGGTGCGGAACTAATGACGGCCTGCCCGTTGCTGGAGGCGGATGCCCGGGCGCATCTGGCGGAACACTCGCTGGAGGTGCAACTGCCCTTTCTGCAGGTGCTTGCGCCCGATTGCCACATTGTTCCCCTTTGTTTGGGCCATCTTCCCCTTGCTGAACTGCTCGAACTCGGTGCCGGTCTGGCCCAGGTATTGAGTCGGCATTCAGGCGAGGTGCTGATGGTCGTCAGCTCGGATATGACCCATTACGAAGCGGGATCCGTCGCCCGGGAAAAAGATCGGCACGCCCTGCAGCAAATCGCCGCCCTTGATCCCGAAGGACTCTATCGCACGGTACGGAGCGAGAACATCAGCATGTGCGGGGTTTTGCCGATGGTGACGATGCTGGCGGCGGCCCGACTCTTGGGCGCCAGGGAGGCGACCCTGATCCGCTACGGCAACTCCGGCGACATCACTGGCGATCAATCCTCGGTGGTCGGCTATGCCGGAGTGGTCATCACCTAAACCGGAACATCACCCATGCCCCTTGTCAATCCCCCGGGGATGCAGTATAAAATCGGGCTCGCTTTCGGCGGGCTCGAATTTTTTACCCTTTTTTCAGCACCGAACAACAGGAGAGTTTGATGTCGGATTTACGTCTTCGTTTCGCGCCCAGCCCCACCGGCTATCTGCATATCGGCGGCGCCCGCACCGCGCTTTTCAACTATCTGCTGGCGAAGAAAGAGCGGGGAACCTTCATCTTGCGCATTGAGGATACAGACGTCGCCCGCTCCACCCAGGAATCGGTCGATGCCATTCTTCAAGCCATGGCTTGGCTGGGATTGAGTTACGATGAAGGGCCCTATTACCAGTCTGATCGCTTCGATCTTTACAAAGCCAAGGTGCAAGAGTTGCTCGACAAGGGGTTGGCTTATCGCTGCTATTGCACTCAGGAGGAACTCGACGCTAAGCGGGAAGCCGCCCTGAAAAGCGGCGGCAAACCCAAATACGACGGCACCTGTCGTGAGCGCAGCCAGGCTGCCGCGCCGAATGCGCCCTTCGTGGTTCGCTTCAAGTCCCCCCATGAGGGGGAGACGACTTTTGTCGACCGGATCAAGGGCCCGATCACCTTTCGTAACGAAGAACTGGACGACATCATTATCCAGCGCAGTGACGGCACCCCGACCTATAACTTCGTGGTAGTGGTGGATGACGCGGAAATGGGGATCAATCTGATCATTCGCGGCGACGATCATGTCAACAATACCCCCCGACAGATTCCGATGTACACCGCCCTCGGCTATCAGATTCCCGAGTTTGCCCATGTGCCAATGATTCTCGGCGCCGACAAAAGCCGCTTGTCCAAGCGGCACGGTGCGACCTCGGTGATGGCCTACCAGGAACAGGGCTATCTTCCCGAGGCGCTGGTCAATTATCTGGCACGGCTGGGCTGGTCTCACGGTGATCAGGAGATTTTCTCCATGGAGGAACTGATCGAGAAGTTCTCCCTAGAGCAGGTCGGCCGTGCTGCCGGGGTCTTCAACCCGGACAAGCTGCTCTGGCTCAATGCTCACTACATCAAGACCGGCGACCCCGTGCGCCTGGCATCCCTGTTGACTGAATTTCTTGCCAAACTGGGACTCGCCACGGAGAACGGGCCGGACTTGTCGGCGGTGGTGAAAACCTTGCAGGAGCGGGCCCGGACCCTGGTGGAGATGGCCGAAGGCGCCGCCTTTTATTACAAGTCCGAGGTGGAGTACGACGAAGATGCGGTCGCCAAATTTCTAACGGCTGACAAGCACGAACCTATCGCCGCGCTTCTCCGGAATCTGGAAGCCTGTGACAGCTGGAATCATGACGGTATTATGGCCGCATTTCAGAAGGTCACCGAAGAAACCGGTCTCAAACTCGGCAAGTTCGGGCCTGCGGTACGGGTGGCACTGGTTGGAGGAACCACCAGTCCCGGAATCCACGAAGTCGTTGAGGTTCTTGGCCGGGAACGGGTTCTGACGAGATTGCGTCAGGCTCTCGATCTTTTGCGGTAAGGCGAGACCGGGTCGCGGCCGGTGAAAGGGGGCGGCCGCGACCTCGATGAATTTTTTAACCTATTGTATTTAAAAATGTTTTTAACGTCATCTGGGCTCGGAGAGATGTCCTGAAAAAATTCTATTGACAATGTTATTAGAAGTGGTAATTTCCACCCGCTTTACATGATTTTCCCCTTTTTATAGACCCTTGAAGCAGGCGATGATCACCAGCGGACCACTTCAAAAAATTTTTGCCATCGTGCTGCTGTTCGCAATTGTCGCCATGCGTCTGAGTAGCGTCAGCTACGTCGAGTTCGTCGTTCCGGTGCAGGATGTCATCGCCAAGGTTGCCGTCATCCTCGATGGCGACTACAAACCGCAAACAGCCCATTACAAAGTCAAGGGGCAAGGACTGGACCTTCCCGTTCCTTGCGCCGATTTCGTCCTGGCCGAAAACCTTCAGGTGTCGCGCTTGGTCTATTCTCCCCCGCCGGAACTTGCCCTTCCTGAAGGCCATACTCGAATTTTCATTCCTCCCGCCTAGATCTTTTGCTCCCCGCCCGGGGAAAGACCATCCCCCTTTTCGTTTTGCGTGATAAATGATGCCGGCGTCGGTGTCGTTCGTGTTTTTTATCGTGTTTTTCATGCCGTCTGTCTGTGCGGCGGTTCAATCAACCTCATTGGAAAGGTCACAAAACAATGCAAAAGAAAGTTCTCTGCTCGGCCGTGATGATCGCTTGTTGCGCATTTGCTTTCGGTTGTGCCAAGAAAACCCAGGTCGCCGAAAACCTCGAAACTCCCGCCGCTGTCGCTGCACCTGTCGCTTCGGCTTCGGCGGACACGTCTTCCCGCCAGTCTTCGGCGAGCGATCTTCGCGTCGGTAACGCCCAGATGGGGATGAATACCGTTCACTTCGAGTTCGATAGCTATGTCCTTTCGGAAGAGTCGAAGGAGATTCTTCGCCAGAACGCCCAGTGGATGAAGGCCAACCCCGGCGCCAATATCGTCATTGAAGGTCATTGCGACGAGCGTGGTTCCGACGAGTACAACATGGCCCTGGGTGAAAACCGCGCCCGTGCCGCCAGCAACTACCTGGTTTCTCTCGGTGTTGCTCCGGAAAGCCTGCGCATCGTCAGCTACGGTGAAGAAAAACCGGTGGCCATGGGCGCGAACGAAGCCGCCTGGGCTCAGAACCGCCGCGCCGAATTCAAGTAAGTCGTCTCGATTATCGGTCTTGAACGAAAAAAACGCCCGGTGGAAATCCACCGGGCGTTTTTTTCGTAGACCTGTCTCCAATCAGCCGAGAATCTGTTTGAGATCTTCCTCGGCGGTGGTGATGGGGCCGATGTTGAAGTTTTCGACCAGAAAGTTGAGCACATTCGGAGTGATAAAAGCCGGCAGGCTCGGTCCCAGCTTGATGTTTTTGATTCCCAGGTGGAGTAGGGTCAGGAGAATGGCTACTGCCTTCTGCTCGTACCAGGAGAGGATCATTGACAGGGGCAGGTCGTTGACGCCGCAGTTGAAAGCTTTTGACAGGGCAACGGCGATCTGGATGGCGCTGTAGGCGTCGTTGCACTGGCCGATGTCGAGCAGGCGGGGAATGCCGCCGATGTCGCCGAAGTCGAGCTTGTTAAAGCGATACTTGCCGCAGGCCAAGGTCAGGATGATGGTGTCCTTGGGCGCCTTCACGGCGAAATCGGTGTAGTAGTTGCGTCCCGACTTGGCACCGTCGCAGCCGCCGATCAGGAAAAAGTGCTTGATCTGCCCGGCCTTGACCGCCTCGATGACCTTGTCGGCCACACCGAGAACGGCGTTATGGCCGAAACCGGTGAGAATCTCTTTTCCCGGAGCCTCGGGGAAGCCTTCGCACTCCTGAGCCTTCTTGATGACGGCGGAGAAGTCCCAACCGTCGATGTGCGTGACGTCGGGCCATTGCACCAGACCCCAGGTGAAGAGGCGGTCTTTATAGTTGTCGGCGGGACGCTGGATGCAGTTGGTGTTGAAGATGATCGCGCCGGGGAAGTTGACGAATTCCTTCGCCTGATCCTGCCAGGCGCCGCCGAAGTTGCCGACCAGGTGGGCGTACTTCTTCAGTCCGGGATAGCCGTGGGCGGGGAGCATCTCGCCGTGGGTGTAGATGTTGATCCCTTTGCCCTCAGTCTGCTTGAGCAGCTCTTCAAGCATCTTCAGGTCGTGACCGGAGACGAGAATCGCCTTGCCCGCCTTGGTTCCAAGCTGTACCGGGGTCGGCACCGGGTGACCGTAAGTGTCGGTGTGAACCTTGTCGAGCAACTCCATGGTAACCAGGTTGATGCGACCACACTCCATGGCGAGATTAACGAAATCCATCAGGCCGAGGTTCTTGTCGAGGGTGGCGGCGAGGGCCTTGTGGGTGAAGGCGTAGATTTCGTCATTTTCGGCGCCGAGAATCAGGGCATGATCGGCGTAAGCCGCGTAACCCTTCATACCGTAGATCAGGGTCTCCTGCATCGACTTGACATCGGGATCAACTCCGTTGCTCTTGACCCCATGCGCTTCGCCCTGCTTGATCAGCTCATCCGTGGTGCCGGCAGGCTGCCATTGCGCCGCCTCGGGAATGGCGCCGGTCACGGAACCGGCCAGATTTTTTGCCTTGGTCAGCAGGGGGCCGCACTTGCGCAGAATCTTGACGATGGCTTCGGGATCGAAGTCGACGTTGGTGATGGTGGTAAAGAGGCCTTCGTGCATGAAACGATCGATTTCAGCATCTTTCTTCCCGGCCTTGCGCGCTTCATTGGCCCAAAAGGCGACGCCCTTGAGACCGAAGATCAGCAGATCCTGCAGAGCCGCGACATCCGGCTTCTTGCCGCAGACGCCGATTTTGGTGCAGCCGCCGTTTGCGGCCTGTTCACACTGGTAACAAAACATGGGGATGTTCCTTTCTGTTGAAGTTGGGGTTTGCTCCTTGTTCGATAAACCGAGCCAATCGAGAATGCCCATAATGTCCGCTCCTTGCTGTTGCCGGTTGAAAATCAGATTAGAATCCGCGAATATGGCGTTGTTCCATGTATAATCTTCACGTTAGTCGTGATGAATGGACCTTAGCAAAACCCTGCTGCAACCCCCTTGACCGAGGTCAAAAACCTTTTTTTTATTGAAGGATTTTTCATGCCCCAGTTCTGGCTGATGAAATCGGAACCGCACTGCTTCTCCTTCGACGATCTGCTGCGTGCTCCTGATCGGACCAGCCCTTGGGACGGGGTACGAAACTATCAGGCCCGCAATTTTTTGCGTGATGAGGTTCGTGTTGGCGACGGGGTTCTTTTTTATCACAGCAATGTTCCCGATCCGGCCATTGTCGGCGTAGCGAGGGTGGTACGACCAGGCTATCCCGACGATACGGCTCTGAATCCGGAAAGCGATCATTTCGACCCTCGTTCCAGCGTTGCCAACCCCATCTGGTATATGGTCGATGTTCAGGCTCTCCAGTCCTTTTCTTGTCCGGTTACCCGCCAGGTCATGAAAGACCATCCCCGGCTTTCCGACCTGGGCGTACTGAAGCGGGGCAACCGCCTCTCGGTGCTCCCCGTCGAAAAGAGACATTGGTCCGTACTTCTAGAGTTGGGAGGTCTTTCCCCGGCCGTGATCGAAAGGTTTCTGCAATCTTCCGGAGAAAATAATGACTCGACCCGTTAAGTGGCTTGGATTTCTTTTCGCTTTTCTGGTTCTTTTCGCTGTCGGTCTGACGGTCTTGGTGAAAACCCTGATGACTCCTGAACGCATCAAGGCGCGCATATTGCCGCTGGCGGAACAGACCCTGGGTCGCGAGGTGCGTCTGGGGGGCGTGGAAATCGGGCTGTTCAGCGGTATTCGCCTCGACGCCGTGCAGGTGCTGGCGAAAGAGGGGAACGATCCCCTTCTCCAGGCCGATCAGGCGGTGTTGCGCTATCGCTTCTGGCCTTTGTTGCAGGGACGGGTGGAGGTAGACGAGGTGCGCCTCGAGACGCCTCGCATCACCCTGATCCGCCAGGCCGATGGACAGTTCAACATCTCCGATTTGTTTCAGCCCCAAGACGACGCCGCCTTGCGAAGCGAACCCGTCGCCCCGCCGGACGACGCCGGGGGGGCAAAGAACGGGCTCGATCTGCTCATTTCCTCATGCGTGATCAACGGCGGGGAATTCACTTTTGTCGATCAGCGGATCAACGCCCAGGCGCCTTATCGTTATCAGATCAGCAACCTGGATGTCGAAGCCACGGAAATTTCCTCCGGACGGGAATTCCCCTTCACCGTCAAGGCGCGGCTCAACGGCGCGGAGTTTTTCATCGACGGCAAAGCCGATGTCCATGGTCGGTCAGGAGCGGCCGCCATCCGCCTCGACAATCTTGATCTGACCGCTTTTCTTCCCTATTTTCGCGACGAGATTCCCGGGCACCTCGGTTCGCTCAAACTCGATCTTGACCTGACCTTCGCTAATCGTAACCGGGATCTTGTCGGCAAAGGCAAGGTCGTTTTGCGCGACATCGCGATCAATCTCAATGCCCTGCCCAAAGTACCGATCTCCAAGGCCCGGATGGCCGTCGATTACGACCTCCTCTACGATACCGCCGCCAGCAGGCTTGCACTCAACAGCCTGCGGGCCGACCTCAACGGTATTCCTCTGGAACTGCGGGGAGAGGTGGCCGGGCTCGATCAATCCCCCCGCTTGGATCTGGACGTTAGTCTGAATGAACTGGAACTGCGTTCGGCGCTGAATGCCCTTCCCGATGGCCTGGTGACGTCGCTCCGGGAGCTTGATCCGGCCGGCTTTGTAACCGCGCGGGTGACTCTCGCCGGACCCGTCGACAGGCCGATGGATCTGATCAAACACGGGGATTTCCAGCTGACCAACCTTCAGGGCTCCGTGGGCGCGGTACGGCCGCTACTGAATGGCCGAATCACCATGGAAGAAAAGGAGCTGTCGGCGGAAAATCTTCAACTCCTCCTAGGCGAAGATGCGGCTTCCATCAATTTCCGGATCCCCGATATTTTCGCCGATCCGATCGCCGTTACCAGTTCGGTTTCCGCCGAGCGCTTTCAGGTCGATCCTCTGCTCATCAAGAAAGAATCTCCTGTGCCTTCCGGAGGACAAGGGGACCTGCTCCCTGCGGTTCCGCCGCCGACCGTTTCCGAAGAGGTTGGACCCTTTGATTTGCCGCTGCGGGCTGAGGGCGAGATGCGCGTCAAACAGGCTCTTTATCAGGGGATGACCATTGATGATCTGCTTTTGCGTTATCATCTGGCTGACAATCTGCTGACGATTGAGACCCTCTCCGGTCAACTTGCCGGAGGCGCCTTCAAACAATCGGGGACCGTCGATTTGAGTCGTAAGGGGTTGGCCTATGAGGGGCGCATCGAGCTTTCCAGTCTTTCCATCGACGCCCTCACCCGGCTATTCGCTCCCCGTGCCCAGGGGACGGTGCTCGGTGCGCTCTCCCTCGCTACCGACTTCAAGGGCCGAGGGAGTCGCGTCGCGACCCTGCGCGATCAACTCACCGCCGAAGGTGAGTTCTCTTTCGTCAATGGCCGTCTGACCGCCACCCCTCTGACCCGGGGCTTCGCCGAAATTCTCCGTCTTGATGAATTGAACGAACTGACTTTCCGCAACGGCTCGGGAAATTACCGGATTCGTCAGGGACGGCTGCAGCTCAACAGCCGCATGAACGGTCAGGATCTGCAGCTCGCGCCGACCGGAGAGATCGGTCTGGACGGAACTCTTGCTCTCGATCTGGGGGCGCGACTCTCCCCCGGGCTGAGCGCCAGACTCGACAAAAAAGGAAAGATCGCCGGGTACTTCAGCGATGATCAGGGGTGGGCCCGGCTTCCTCTGAAATTGGCCGGGTCGTTCGATCAGCCCCGCTTCGATTTCGATTCCACGGCACTCAAAAAGCAAGCGGGAGCGGAATTGCAACGGAAACTTGAAGAAAAGGTCTTCAAGAAGCTCGATGCATCGGGGGTGGGCAAAGAACAGGCCGAGCCGGCAAAACAGCTGATGCGGGATGCCCTGCAGGGGTTGTTCGGCCGTTAACGAATCGTATCCATCCTGCGCTTTTCCCAGGATGGACGTCACGGGTGTTTGCCCTTCCCAAGAAGAATGAGAGGATTATGACGGAACAAGAAGGAGTCATTCAGTATCGTCTTTCCCATCAGCCGGAGCCCCCGCTTCCGATGGCCGCAGTCGCCGAACTCATCGCCTGGCGTCGCATCCTTCACCGTCTCGATCTGATCGGGGAAGACCCCCAGCGTTACGGCGGCTTCGGCTTTGGCAACCTGAGTGTTCGACTGCCGAGCACAGGCGCCGCGCGTTATCCCTTTCTGGTCAGCGGCACCCAGACTGGCGCCTTGGCCGAACTGGGGCCGGAGCATTTCGTCACTGTCCTTGAGTGGCTTCCCCGGGAAAACCAAATCGTTTCTAAAGGCCCCGTCCACCCCTCTTCGGAAGCGATGACCCATGCCGGTATCTACACCCTAGATCAGCGTATCCGGGCGGTCATTCACGTCCATTCCCCCCACATCTGGCAGGCTGCCCGCTGGCTCGACCTGCCCACCACCCCGGCCGCTGCCGGTTGTGGTACGCCGGCCATGGCCCAGGCGGTTCGCGAGCTTCTCGCCCGGCGTGAACAGCGTCGGCGTCGGGTTTTCGTCATGCTCGGCCACGAAGACGGCGTCGTCGCTTTCGGTCCCTCTCTTTCCCAGGCTGGCTGCGCCTTGCTGAATGCCTTGGCCGATGCCTATCGGACGGTCTGAGCAGCACTACGGGTGGTGCCTTTTTCTTCTATACATAAATTATTTTTAGTGTATTTTGGTTCAGATTGTTCAGCTTTCCTGGTCGAAGACTGACGGTTTCGAGTCCTTGATTCATTCATCCGCTTTTCCCGCACGCTCCTGGAACGTTCAATGTCCGAGAAACAGACTCTTTCCGGCGCCATCCCCCTGCCGGGATATCTGGGCAAGTATTTTCTCTTCTTCATCTGCATCTGGACGCTGCTGATCGCCGCCTCCCTGGTCTGGACCGCCCATACCTCCAGAGAGAACATGGAACAGCTGGCCTTGGTGCAGGCCCGTACCCTCTCCGCCAAGGACGTTCTCTACCGCCGCTGGGGCTCGATTTATGGCGGCGTCTATGTCAATCTCGCCACCGGAATCGAACCTAATCCCCTGCTCGGCGACTTGCCTGCCCGGGACATCCGTACCGAATCGGGGGAAACCCTGACCCTGATCAACCCCGAATACATGAGCCGGATGGTTTATGCCTTGGAAGACCCCCGTTTGGGAGTGAAAACCGGCATGACCAGCACCCGCCCCCGGAACCCGGACAACCGGCCCGATGAGTGGGAGAGTGCTGCTCTCGGGCTGTTGCAGGCGGGAGAACCGGACGTTTCCACCGTTGAAACCCGTGCCGAAGGACGGGTGCTGCGTCTTATGACCCCGCTTAAGGGGGAAGAGGGATGTCTGCAATGTCACGAAAAACACGGCTGCGCCCGTGGCGAAATCTGCGGAGGCCTTACCGTCGTCGTGCCGCTGAAACCTTATGAAGAGCAGGCCTGGATCGAACTCTATAATCAGGGCTTCAATCATGCTCTGATCTGGCTTTTCGGGCTGCTGGCCATCGCTCTTGGTTTTCGTCAGTACGTCGCATCGGAACGCACCCGTCTGCGCATGCAGAACGACCTGATCGCCGCTTCCCGGGCGGCGGAAGCGGCCAACCGGGCCAAGGGGGAGTTCCTCGCCAACATGAGCCACGAGGTGCGCACGCCGATGAACGCCATCATCGGCATGACCGAACTGGCTCTCGACGGAGACCTGAGCCCGCATCAGAAGGATTGCCTGGAGACAGTCAAGTTTTCAGCGGAGTCCCTTCTCGGCTTGCTCAACGACATCCTCGATTTTTCGAAGATCGAGGCGGGCATGCTGGAGTTTGAATCCGTCTCTTTCTGCCTCGCGGAGAGTGTGGAAACGGCGGTGCGCAGTCTGGCCGTCGCCGCCCATAAAAAAAATCTTGAACTGCTCTTCAGTGTATCTCCGGAGATCCCCGAGAACCTGGTCGGCGACCCCTTGCGCCTGCGCCAGATCCTGCTCAATCTGCTGAGTAATGCGGTGAAATTCACCGAACGGGGGGAAGTGATGCTGCGGGTCGAGTCCGTTGCGTCCGTTGCGAACGGCTGCCGTCTGCGTTTTTCCGTCAGCGATACCGGGATCGGCATTTCCGAAAGCGCCCAAGAACGCCTGTTCAGAAATTTCAGTCAGGCCGATGTTTCCACTAGTCGCAAATACGGCGGAACCGGGCTCGGGCTGGCCATCAGCAAGGCCTTGGTCGAAGGGATGGGGGGTGCCATTTCCCTGACGAGCACGCAAGGGCAGGGGAGTACGTTCATCGTCGAGCTCCCCTTTGCCGTCACCGGGGAAGGCGTTTTGGTTTCCGAACAGGTTCTATCCGGATACAAACTGCTGGTGGTGGACGACCATGCCGCCGGTGCCGCCCTCCTGGTCGAGGGTCTTCGCCGTTTGGGGGCGGAAAGTCAGGCCTGCGCGGCGGGGGATGAAGCCATCCAGATCCTGCATGAAGCCCGCCATCGCCGGCAACCCTTCGCCGCCGTGATTCTCGATGGGGATATGCCGGGGATGGACGGCGTGACGACGGCGTCCATCATTCGTGAGCATCTCGATGAGCGGATTCCGATTCTGCTTCTTTTGACAACCGTCGACTCCGGACGACAGATCGCCCGCCTGCATGAGGCCGGGTTGCGGGATTACCTGCTGAAGCCGGTGTCGGTCCGGCAGATTCTTGCGGCGTTGACCGACTGTCTTGCTCGCCGGATGCGGGGCGAGGCCGTCTCCGCATCCGGCGAGGAGTTAGAGCCCCCCCCCCCGGCGAAAAGTGCGGAAGCCGGTTATCAACTGCTGCTGGCCGAGGATAATGCCTTCAATCAGAAGTTGGCCCTGGCCCTGGCGCGCAAGAAAAACTGGAATCTGACCTTGGTCAGCGATGGACAGGCCGCCGTCGATGCCGTTGCTCAAAGGGACTTCGATTTGATTCTCATGGATGTGCAGATGCCCGAGGTCGACGGGTTGCAGGCGACGCGGGCCATTCGCCGGATGGGCGAGGAGCGGGGACGGTATATCCCGGTCGTCGGCATGACCGCCCAAGCCATGACAGGGGATCGGGAGCGCTGCCTGGCCGCGGGGATGGATGAATACCTCGCCAAGCCGATCCGTCCCGAAGTCTTTTATGAAGTGGTGGAGCATTTTCTGCGGCAAGCCGTCGCTTCCGACGAGGGGCACGAAGGCCGCAAGACCGGTGCTGGAAAACGGGAAGCGGAAAAAGCCAATCTGCTCGCCGACATGGCTCGGGAATTCCTTCGGGATTTCCCCGAAACGCTGGAAAATCTGGGACGCAGCAAGGCGCGAGGGGATCGTCGGGAATTGGAGATGCTTGCCCACAACCTCAAATCGGTGGTCGGCTTTTTCCAGGCCGAAGAGGCCATGGCCCTGGCCCGGCAACTGGAAATTTGCGCCCGGGAAGATCGCCTGGCCGATGCAGAAAATCTCTTCGCCGCACTGGAAGAGTCCCTGAGAAATCTGCGGGAAGAACTAATCAACCGTTATCGCCTGGCAGGCTGAGCCCAGTGCAGAAAGAACAATGAGACGAAGACCGGTTTACCGCCGGCCATGAGATTCGCGCCGGAGTAATGTCCGGCGCGAATGAAATTTCTGGTGAAAGGACTTTCGTTCTTCAGTTCGCAACCGGCATTCAAGAGTTCTCCTCTTCCGCTCGCCGTGGCGGCTCCGCTATGGGAATCCGAGCCTCGACGGCGAAACGCTTGATCTTCCGGGTCGTCGTTTTGGGGAATTCATCCTCACGCAGAGTAAATTTTTTCACTCGTTTGTAGTCCGCCAGTCGTTTCCCCGCCGTCATCACTTCCCGCCGGAAAAGCTCCTCGACCTCCGCTTGACTCAAAGCCGACTCACCGCGCGCTCGCGCCAAGCCGTCTAGGGCCTCCGCGTCGGGATAGATGAGGGCATGCACTTCCTCGGCACTGGCGGAGAGTTTGTGGCCATAGACCATCGCTTCGGCGATGTAAGGGCTTTTCAGGAGTTCCAGTTCGACCTCTTCGGGATAAACATTCTTGCCGTTAGGAGTGACGATCAGGTTGCGGACCCGGCCGCGAATACTCAGATAACCGTCGCCGTCGAGGGAGCCGAGATCGCCGGTGCGATACCAGCCATCGGTCAGCACTTCGGCGGTCGCCTCGGGGTTGTTGTAATAACCGCGCATGACGTTCGGTCCGCGCACAAGAATTTCGCCCACCCCTTCGTTGTCGGGCTGGTCAATTCTGATCTGCACGTCGCGCAGGGGCACCCCGACCGTGCCGATGCGCGGGGCATCAGGGGGTTCGGCGCAGATGACCGGCGCCGTTTCGGTGATGCCGTAGCCCTGCACCAGCTTGAGCCCCAGACTTTGAAACCCCCGGGCGATTTCCGGGTCGAGGGCGGCGCCGCCACTGATAAAGAGGGTCTTGTGGCCGAAGGTTTTGCGGACTTTGGCGGCGACCAGGGATCGGGTGAGGGGAAGGGCGAAGAGGGTGCGGGAAAGGGGGTTACCCTGGATGTTTTTCATGATTCGGTCGTAGAAGATCCGGTAGAGGGCAGGGACGCCGAGAAAGCAGGTCGGCTTGATTTCGGTCAGGTTGTCTCCAAGTTTCTTTAGGGATTCGGCGAAGGAGACGCAGCCCCCTAGGGAGAGGGGCAGAAGGATACCGCAGACCTGCTCGAAGACGTGATTGATCGGCAGGAAAGAGAGCGTATGGGTGTCGGCGTCGAGGTGAAAGAGTTCCGCTGCCGAGCGGATGTTGGAGACGATGTTGCCATGGCTGAGCATCGCTCCCTTGGAGCGCCCGGTGGTGCCGGAGGTGTAGAGGATGACGGCAGTTTTCTCGGGTGGGATTTCCGGCGCGACGGCCGGCGATGCGTTCAGCAGTTCGTCGAAGGTGAGCAGGCACGAGTCCTGGGGGGGGATGCGCTTGTTGCAGAAGGGGGGGATACGGTCTTTTCTCAACAAAGGCCGATCCATTCCCGGGGGGTGGGGAGCGAGCAGGCAGTAGACACGGTTCGCCAGATTTTCCATGACTTGGCCGCGGGCTTCGGGCAGATCAAGATCCCGGCGCAACCGTTGCCATTCGTCGAGCAGGGCATCCAAGGCCCGGGCCAGCTCCCGTTGTGGCCGGGAATCATCGGGAAGGGTTTCGAGTAGGACAATCCGCTCCAGGCGGGGCAGACTCTCCCGCAACTCCGCCAGGGTTTCCAGATAATTCGACGTGGTGAAAACCAGTTCGGCGTCGCTGTCCGCTAGGACATGACGCAGTTCTCCCGTTTTGAGCTCTTTGTCCACCGGAACCACCACCCCCTCGGCGTGGAGGACGGCGAGGTAGGCCAGAATCCAACGGGGCGAGGAGGGGGCGAGGAGGGCGGCGTGCGCCCCGGGGGCAAAACCCTGCTTCCGCAATCCGGAGGCAAGAGATTCCACCCGCTTCCACAGTTCGGCATAGGAAAGCCCCACCCAGATGCCGGATACCTTTTCCCGCAGGGCGACTCGATCTCCGTGAATCCGGCAGCTTTCAGCGATGAGAGAGACAATACTGTTCACGGCGCTTGACGACTCCAGGTTGGTTTTTGTTTCGGAATGTGAATCATGTCGGTTGGCCGGGGCCAAGGCAAGGATAAAACATCTCCTCTTGCAGTGAAAATTGTCCGGAGCGGGCAGGGGGAAGCCCCGCTCTTTTTCACCCGCATTTGTACTTTACAAAGACGAACCGATTCACTATGTTATGGGATTGCGTCTTTAATCCCAACATCAAGCCAAAAAGGGCCTGCATGGATCAGAAGTATATCCGAAATTTTTCCATTATCGCCCATATCGACCACGGCAAATCGACCCTTGCCGACCGTCTTCTCGAAACCACCGGCGCCTTGACCGACCGGGAAAAGACCGATCAGTTCCTCGACAAGATGGAACTGGAGCGGGAGCGCGGCATCACCATCAAGGCCCAGGCGGTGCGCCTCAATTACCGGGCCGACGACGGCCATGATTATGTTCTCAACCTCATCGATACCCCGGGGCATGTGGACTTCACCTACGAGGTCAGCCGTTCCCTAACCGCCTGCGAAGGGGCGCTGCTGGTGGTCGACGCTTCCCAGGGGGTTGAGGCGCAAACTCTGGCCAATGTCTACTTGGCCATCGACCAGAATCTGGAAGTCTTTCCCGTGCTCAACAAAATCGACCTGCCCAGCGCCGATGCCAAGGCGGTCAAGGCCGAGATTGAGGAGATCATCGGCCTGGATACCGCCGACGCCGTGGAGGCAAGCGCCAAGGAAGGGATCGGCATCCACGAAATCCTCGAAGCGGTGGTCAAGAAGATTCCTTTTCCCAAGGGCAATCCCGACACACCGCTCAAGGCGCTGATTTTTGATTCCTGGTACGACTCCTATCAGGGGGTCATCATCCTCGTGCGGATCTTCGACGGCTGCCTCAAAAAGGGGGACAAGATCCAGCTCATGGCCAACAAAAAGAGCTATGAGGTCTTGAAGGTCGGGGTCTTCGCTCCCCATCCCGTGGAGATGACGGAACTTGCCGCAGGCGAGGTCGGTTTTCTCATCGCCGGGATCAAGGTCGTGCAGGATGCCAAGGTCGGCGACACGATCACCCATCTGCACCGCCCCGCCGCCGCACCGTTGCCTGGCTTCAAGGAAGTGAAGCCGATGGTCTTTTCCGGGCTCTATCCCATCGACACCGGCGAATACGACGCCCTACGCGATGCCCTGGAAAAGCTGCGCCTCAACGACAGTTCCTTTTCCTTCGAACCGGAAAATTCCCTGGCCCTCGGTTTCGGTTTCCGCTGCGGTTTCCTCGGCCTGCTGCATATGGAGATCATCCAGGAACGTCTGGAGCGGGAATTCGGCGTCGAGCTCATCACCACCGCGCCGACCGTCGTTTACAAAGTGACCACGGTCAAGGGGGAACACCTGCGAGTGGAAAGCGCCAACAAACTCCCCGAGGTCCAGCATATCGAACGAATCGAAGAGCCCTTCATCCTCGCTTCGATTCATGTGCCCAACGAATTCGTCGGCATGGTTCTGGCCCTGTGCGAGGAAAAGCGCGGTGTGCAGCGGGAGATCAAATACCTGACCGCCAACCGGGTCATGGTCGTCTACGAACTGCCGTTAAACGAGATCGTCCTCGATTTTTACGACCGGCTCAAGTCGATCACCCGCGGCTATGCCTCCTTCGACTACGAGCAACTCGATTACCGCGAAAGCGCCTTGGTCCGTCTCAACGTTCTGATCAACGGCGATCTGGTCGACGCCCTCTCCCTCATTGTCCATCGCGACAAGGCCCAGTACCGGGGCCGGGATCTGGTTGCGAAGATGAAAGAGTTCATTCCCCGTCAGCAGTTCGAGGTGGCCATCCAGGCCGCTATCGGTAGTAAGGTCATCGCCCGCGAGACGGTCAAGGCCCTGCGCAAAGACGTTACCGCCAAGTGTTACGGCGGCGACATCACCCGAAAACGGAAACTGCTGGAAAAACAGAAGGAAGGCAAGAAGCGCATGAAGCAGGTTGGCAATGTCGAACTGCCTCAGGAAGCTTTTCTCGCTATCCTCAAGGTGAAAGAGCAGAAATAATGTCGAAAACCGAAACTCCCTCCTCGGCACCGGCGACCGTCAAGAAACCCTGGTATCGGGAATACGCCGAGGCCCTCTTCGTTGCCGCCATCCTGGCCCTGATCATTCGCACCTTCGTGGTCCAGGCCTTCAAGATTCCTTCCGGCTCTATGGAAGACACCTTGCTGATCGGCGACCACCTGCTCGTCAACAAGTTCCTTTACGGCATGCAGGTGCCCTTTGCCGACGGCCGCTATCTGACCATCCGCGAACCTGAGCGAGGGGATGTGATCGTCTTCGAATTCCCCGAAGACGAAGGGAAAAACTTTTTCCAGCGTCGCGATTTCATCAAACGCATCGTCGGCCTCCCCGGCGACACGGTGGAAGTCCGGGACAAGGAAGTCCTGGTCAATGGCGAGCCCTTTCATATCCCCCAGGAAATCCATAAAGAGAACAATATCGTTCCTTCCGGTTTCGGCCCCCGCGACTTCATGCCCGCCGTGACGGTTCCCAAGGGGCACTATTTCGTCATGGGGGATAACCGTGACCGTTCTTATGACAGTCGTTTCTGGGGTTTTGTCGAAGAGTCGAAGATCAAGGGACTGGCCTTCATCAAATACTGGTCCTGGGATTCCCAGGCCGATTGGCTTCACAAGATCCGCTGGAACCGCCTCGGCCGTCCCATCGAGTAGTTTTCTCTCACGCATTTTCCGTTGACTTGACAGATTTTATGTTGCTATAGTTCCGTCCAAATTCGACGTATCCCTTTAACGTTAATCCCGAGAGATTAGCAAGGGTGGCAAAGATGCAGAAAATCCAGCTCCGGAATTCGTACCCCCATACCTTTTCGCCCACCGGCGGGAAGGTATTTTTTTTGCCGCAACCACGAACCAAAGGAGATTCGGGCATGGCCAGCAATGAAACGGTGATTCTCGACAGCGCCGGCATCGGTCGCGCACTCACCCGGATTGCGCACGAGATTCTCGAACGCAACAAGGGGACGGAAGGGCTCGTTCTGATCGGCATCCGCAGCGGCGGCGACCATCTGGCGCGCATCCTCGGGCAGCGGATCACCCAGATCGAGGGGGAAAAAATCCCCTTGGGAACCATCGACATCACCATGTATCGAGACGACCTCGGCTCCCGCGGCAGCCTGCCCCTCGGCAAGACCGAAATCCCTTTCCCCCTCGACGGCCGCAAGGTCGTGCTGATCGATGACGTCCTCTTCACCGGCCGCACCATCCGCGCCGCCATGGACGCCCTTGTCGATATCGGCCGGCCGAAAAACATCCAGCTGGCCACCCTCATCGACCGGGGGCACCGGGAACTGCCGATCCGCGCCGATTATGTCGGGCGCAACGTGCCGACCTCCCGCGAGGAGAAAATTCTCGTCGAGTTCGCCGCCGACAACAACCCGGTCGAAGTCCGTCTCGTCAAACCCTAACACCCCATCAGGGAGGCCCCCATGTCTTTCCGCCATAAGCACATCCTTGGCACGGAACAGCTCTCCAGAGAAGACATCGAACTGATTCTCGATACCGCCGAAAGCCTCAGGGAAATCAATAGCCGTGAAATCAAGAAGGTGCCGACTTTGCGGGGCAAGACCATCGTCAACCTCTTCTATGAAGCCAGCACCCGCACCCGCACTTCCTTCGAAATCGCCGGTAAACGCCTTTCCGCCGATACCATCAATATGACCGCCTCCACTTCCTCAGTGACCAAGGGCGAGACCCTGGAGGATACGGCCAAAAACATTCAGGCGATGAAGCCCGATATCATCGTCATGCGCCATTCCGCCTCCGGCGCTCCGCACTATCTGGCCCAACGCGTTGACTGCTCGATCATCAACGCCGGCGACGGCGCGCACGAACATCCCAGCCAGGCTCTTCTCGACCTGCTCACCATTCGCCAGCGCAAAGGCAGACTCGAAGGTTTGACTGTCGCCATCGTCGGCGACATCACCCACAGCCGGGTGGCTCGTTCCGACCTCTACGCCATGACCAAGATGGGGATGAAGGTTCGGTTCTGCGGCCCCGGAACCATGGTTCCACCGGGGATCGAGCGTCTCGGCGCCGAGGTCTTCACCGACATGGACGACGCGGTGCGCGACGCCGATGTCGTTATGATGCTGCGCATCCAGCTGGAGCGCCAGGGCAAAACCCTACTCCCAACCTTGCGCGAATATGCCCGCCTTTACGGCCTCAACCCGGCGCGCTTGGCCTTGGCCAAGTCTGACGTCATCGTCATGCATCCCGGCCCTTTGAATCGCGGGGTGGAAATTTCCTCCTATGTGGCCAACGGCAGCCGGAGCGTCATTCTCAACCAGGTGGAAAACGGTGTGGCGGTGCGCATGGCCCTGCTCTATCTGGTGGCCGGCGGCGATCATTCGGAAGCTTGAACTAAATCATCGTTTTTTTTGATAGAGAGGTGACGGATATGAGCATTCTTATCAAAGGCGGCCGGGTCATCGACCCGGCGAACGGCATCGACGATACCCTCGACCTGCTGATCCAGGAAGGATGCATTGCCCAGGTCGGCAAGAACCTGAACGCCGCCGGCGCCGAAGTCATCGACGCCGCCGGACTGCTGGTGACCCCAGGATTGATCGACATGCACGTGCATTTGCGTGATCCCGGCCAGGAATACAAGGAGGACATCGTCTCCGGTACGAAAGCGGCGGTGGCCGGCGGTTTCACCTCGGTGGCCTGCATGCCGAACACCAACCCGATCAACGACAACAAGGCGGTCACCCGCTACATCGTCGAGAAGGCGAAGGCGGAAGGGGTAGCCAACGTCTTTCCCATCGGCAGCATCACTAAGGGGCTTAAAGGCGAAACCCTCAGTGAGATGGGGGATCTCAAGGACGCCGGCTGCGTCGCCTTGTCCGACGACGGCAGGCCGGTGAGCGACGGCGAGATCATGCGCCGCGCCTTCGAATATGCCAAACCCTTCAACCTGCCGCTGATCTCCCATGCCGAGGATCTTTCCCTGATCGGCGAGGGGGTGATGAATGACGGCTTCGTCGCCACCGAACTCGGGCTCAAAGGCGTTCCCTGGGTCGCCGAGGATGCCGCCACCGCCCGTGACGTGATGCTGGCTGAATTCACCGGCGCCCGTCTCCATGTCGCCCACGTTTCCACCAAGGGCTCAGTGGAGATCGTCCGTGCCGCCAAGAAGCGGGGGGTCAAGGTGACCTGCGAGGCGACTCCCCATCACTTCACTCTGACCGAGGAAGCGGTGCGTGGTTACGACACCAACGCCAAGATGAATCCGCCGTTGCGCACCGCCGAGGATGTGGCCGCCCTGCGCCAGGGGCTGGCCGACGGCACTGTCGACGCCATCGCCACCGATCATGCGCCTCATCATCTCGACGAAAAGAATGTCGAGTTCAACGTCGCCCTGAACGGCATTGTCGGTCTCGAAACCGCCCTGCCGCTGAGTCTGGCCCTAGTTCGCGACGGCGTCTTTTCCCTCGTCGACATGGTGACCAAACTGACCGTCGCTCCCGCGCGGATTCTTGGCATCCCGCGTGGCACGCTGAGCGTCGGCGTCGTCGCCGACGTGACCCTGATCGACCCGGAATTGAAATGGACGGTTGAAGCCGCCAAACTCCATTCGAAAAGCAAGAATACGCCTTTTAACGGCTGGAACATCCAGGGCGCGGCGGTTCGCACCATCGTCGGTGGCAAAGTCGTCTATCAGCGTTAAGTCCCAGCTTATCAGCGCCCGTCGAAACGCCATCGGTGGCGTTTCGACGGGCATCCGCCCATCACAAGGAGCCCCACGCATAATGAAAGCCATTCTGGCCCTGGCCGACGGCCGGGTTTTCCACGGAAAATCCTTCGGCGCCACCGGCGAAGTCACCGGTGAAGTGGTCTTCAACACCAGCATGACCGGCTATCAGGAGATTCTCACCGATCCCTCCTATCGCGGCGAGATCGTCACCATGACCTATCCGATGATCGGCAACTGCGGCATCAACCCCGAGGATGTGGAATCCTCCCGCCCGCATCTGGCCGGTTTCGTGGTCAAAGAATGCCACGAAGTGCCGAGCAACTGGCGCGCGCGCATGAGCCTCGACGCCTATCTCAAGGAGAACGGCATCATCGGCATCCAGGGGATCGACACCCGGGCGCTGGTTCGGCACATCCGTGACCACGGCGCCCAAACCGGCATTATCTCTTCCGTCGATATAAATCCCGAGAGTCTGGTGGCGAAAGCGCGCCAGGCGCCGTCCATCGTCGGCCGCGACCTGGTGCGGGAAGTGACCTGCGACGCGCCCTATCACTGGGAAGAAGGGCTGTGGGAGCTGGGCCGGGGCTATGCGCGCCCCGAGACGCCGCCGCGCTTCAAGGTCGTGGCCTACGATTTCGGTATCAAGCGCAACATCCTGCGCAACCTGGTCAGTCTCGGTTGTGATGTCACCGTCGTCCCCGCCTTCACCCCGGCGGAAGAGGTGTTGGCGATGGATCCGGACGGGGTTTTTCTCAGCAACGGACCCGGTGACCCCGAGCCGATCCGTTATGCCCAGGAAAACATCCGGAAGATTCTCGGCAAGAAGCCGATTTTCGGGATCTGCCTCGGCCATCAACTGCTCAGTCTGGCTCTCGGCGGCCGCACCTACAAGCTCAAGTTCGGCCATCGTGGCGGCAACCAGCCGGTCTTACAGGGGGAAAAGCACGCCGTGGAGATCACTTCGCAGAATCACGGCTTCGCCGTCGATGCTGCCTCCATCACTGACAGCGCCGTCCAGACCCACGTCAATCTCAACGACAGCACCGTCGAGGGGATCTGCCACCGGAGCGTCCCGGCCTTCTCCGTTCAGTACCACCCCGAGGCTTCCCCCGGCCCCCACGACGCCCGCTATCTCTTCGACCGCTTCATCGCGATGATGGAGCAGGAAAAACAGGGAAAAGGATCCAGGATAAAGGAAAAAGGTCTTTAGCATGTCTTTTGTCCTTTGTCCTTTAACCTCTCTCCTCTTGAGTGAAAGATAAAACATGCCCAAACGCGCAGATATCAAGAAAATTCTCATCGTCGGCGCCGGGCCGATTGTCATTGGTCAGGCCTGCGAGTTCGACTACTCCGGCACCCAGGCCTGCAAGGCGCTGAAGGAAGAGGGGTACGAAATCGTCCTGCTCAACAGCAACCCGGCGACCATCATGACCGACCCCGGCTTTGCCGACCGCACCTATGTCGAGGCGGTGACCCCCGAGGTATTGGCGCGGATCATCGAGAAGGAGCGCCCCGACGCCCTGCTGCCGACCCTGGGCGGGCAGACCGCCCTCAACACGGCGGTGGCGGTAGCCAAGAACGGCATCCTCGACAAGTTCGGCGTGGAACTCATCGGCGCCAAGCTGCCGGCCATCGAGATGGCCGAGGACCGCACCCTGTTCAAGCAGGCGATGGAGCGCATCGGCGTGGCTGTCCCCCGCTCGGGCCTGGCCCATAACTATCAGGAGGTGATGGAGGTCATTGAACATGTTGGTTTTCCCGCCATCATCCGCCCCTCCTTCACCCTCGGCGGCACCGGCGGCGGCATTGCCTACAACCGGGAAGAGTACGAGCAGATGGCCATGGCCGGCATCGATGCTTCGCCGACAGACGAAATCCTGGTCGAAGAATCGGTCATCGGCTGGAAGGAGTACGAGCTGGAGGTCATGCGCGACCTCGCCGACAACGTGGTCATCATCTGCTCCATCGAAAACCTGGATCCCATGGGCGTGCATACCGGCGACTCCATTACCGTCGCCCCGGCGCAAACTCTGACCGACAAGGAATACCAGATCCTCCGCGACGCCTCCTTGCGCATCATCCGGGAAATCGGCGTGGAAACCGGCGGCTCGAACATCCAGTTCGGCATCAACCCCGAGGACGGCCGACTGGTGGTGATCGAGATGAACCCCCGTGTTTCCCGCTCTTCAGCCTTGGCCTCCAAGGCCACCGGCTTTCCCATCGCCAAGATCGCCGCCAAGCTTTCGGTCGGCTACACCCTCGATGAGATTCCCAACGACATCACCCGGGAGACCTACGCCTCTTTCGAGCCAACCATCGACTACGTCGTCACCAAAATTCCCCGCTTCACTTTCGAAAAGTTTCCCAAGGCCGACGCGACGTTGACCACGCAGATGAAGTCGGTGGGGGAGGTCATGGCCATCGGCCGGACCTTCAGGGAGAGTTTCCAGAAGGCGCTGCGCTCTCTGGAAATCGGCTCCCACGGTCTGGAGAGCCGGTTGTTCGACGTGCATGAAGAAATGCGACGGGAACTGACGGAAAGCGAGCAGGCCCTGCTTCAATCCCGGCTGCGGGTGCCCAACTGGGAGCGACTCTGGTATGTGGGGGACGCCTTTCGCGCCGGCTTTACCATCGACCAGGTTCATGAACTGACCCGCATCGACCCCTGGTTTCTGCACCATCTTGCCGCCATTGTCGCCATGGAGTCGAAACTGATCGCCCTCGCCCCTTCCGCCCGCGAGGATGGCGAAACGCTGCGCGAGGCCAAACAAAACGGTTTTTCCGACAAACGTCTGGCCCAACTCTGGCAAACGACGGAAGGGGACATTCGTACCCTGCGTCACCGCTTCGGCGTGCGCCCGGTCTACAAGCGGGTCGATACCTGCGGCGCCGAGTTCGTTGCCTTTACCCCCTATCTCTACTCGACCTACGAAGAAGAGTGCGAGGCGGCGCCGAGTGACCGCAAGAAGATCATGATTCTCGGCGGCGGTCCCAACCGCATCGGCCAGGGGATTGAATTCGACTACTGCTGCGTGCATGGGGTCTTCGCCCTGGCCGAGGACGGTTTCGAGACGATCATGGTCAACTGTAACCCCGAGACGGTCTCCACCGACTATGACACCTCGGATCGCCTCTACTTCGAACCCCTGACCCTGGAAGACGTGCTGGAAATCGTCGCCGTGGAAAAACCGGTCGGGGTCATTGTTCAGTTCGGCGGCCAGACCCCGCTCAAGCTGGCGGTGGCCCTGGAACAAGCGGGAGTGCCGATCATCGGCACTTCCCCCGACGCCATCGACCGCGCCGAGGACCGGGAGCGCTTTCAGGCGCTGTTGCACAAGCTCGACCTGAAACAGCCAGAAAACGGCTTGGCCCGTTCCTTCGAGGAGGCCGAGAAGGTAGCAGAACGCATCGGCTACCCGGTGGTGGTGCGGCCGTCCTACGTACTCGGCGGCCGGGCGATGGAGATCGTCTACGAACTGGAGCAGCTTTGCAATTACATGAAGCACGCGGTCGAGGCTTCTCCCGAGCATCCGATTCTCGTCGACAAGTTTCTGGAAGACGCCATCGAGGTCGATGTGGACGCCCTCTGTGACGGTCAGGAGGTCGTTATCGGCGGCATCATGCAGCACATTGAAGAGGCGGGTATTCACTCAGGCGATTCGGCCTGCTCCCTGCCGCCTTATTCCCTGGCGCCGGCCATCGTTGACGACATCCGCCGGCAGACCGCGGCCCTGGCCCTGGAGCTGAAGGTCGTCGGCCTGATGAACATCCAGTTTGCGGTCAAAGACGGCATCGTCTACCTCCTGGAAGTCAACCCCCGGGCGAGCCGCACCGTCCCCTTCGTCTCCAAGGCCACCGGCCGGTCGCTGGCCAAGATCGCGGCCCGGATCATGGCCGGAAAAACTCTGAAAGAACTGGGGGTTTCAGGAGAAATCACCCCCAAGCACATCTCGGTAAAGGAATCGGTCTTCCCCTTCGTCAAGTTTCCCGGCGTCGATACCCTGCTCGGACCTGAGATGAAATCGACGGGCGAAGTCATGGGCATCGACTACGAATTCGGCAAAGCCTTCGCCAAGGCGCAGTTGGCGGCCAACGTCAAGCTGCCGTTGAGCGGCAGCGCCTTTATCAGCGTCAAGGATGCGGATAAGCGCCATATCCTCGAATCGGCGCGGAAATTGGCCGAAGCCGGTTTCAAACTGGTGGCGACTCACGGCACGGCGAGCTATCTGGAGGCTCACGGGGTTTTGGTCAGCCCCATCAACAAGGTCAAGGAAGGTCGGCCCCACGTTGTCGACGCCCTCAAAAGCCGGGAAATCCAACTGGTTTTCAATACTACCCTGGGTCCCCAGTCGGTTGCCGACTCTTATTCCATCCGCCGCACCGCGCTGATGAACAACGTCGCCTACTACACCACCGTCGCCGGCATTAACGCCGCTGTCGACGGCATCCTCGCCATGAGCCGCGAAGCTCTTGACGTGACGCCGCTACAAGAGTATTATCCGCCGAAATAAAGGTTTTCTTTTCAGCGAAAAAACGGTATGAATACACATGTCGGGCGGGGTAACCTGCCCGACACTATTTTTGGAAAAGGAAAGAGAAGCAGCCATGTCCCATTCCCTACCCATGACCCAGGAGGGCTATCAGCGCCTCCAGGAAGAACTCAAGAAGCTGATTCGCGTCGATCGTCCTAAAGTCGTTCAGGACATCGCCGAAGCCCGCGGCCATGGAGATCTCTCAGAAAACGCCGAGTACGACGCCGCCAAGGATCGTCAGGGTTTCATCGAAGGTCGAATCAAGGAACTGAACGACAAGATTGCCCGCGCCCAGGTCATCAACCCGGCGGAGCTCGATACGGACAAGGTGGTCTTCGGCGCCACTGTTACCATCTTCGATGTCGATTCCGGCACGGAAGTGACCTATCAGATCGTTGGTGAGGATGAAGCCGATCTCAAGCAGGGAAAGATTTCGGTGACCTCCCCGGTGGGCAAGGCCCTTATCGGCCACAAGCTCGATGACGAAGTGCGCATCAAGGTTCCCTCGGGGCTGCGCATCTACGAAATCATCGATATCAAATACGAATAATCAAAGGAGACCCGCTATGAGCCAGAAAATCACCAAGGATATGACCTTTCATCAGGTGATGCAGATGAGTCCGGAAGTCGTCGGTGTGCTGCGCCAATTCCGCCTCGGCTGCGTCGGTTGCATGGGTGCCATGAGCGAAAGCCTGGAGCATGGCGCCACCGCTCACGGCCTGGATATCAACGAGCTGCTCAAAGCGCTCAACGCCATTTTCGAAAAGTAATCGGGAGGGGAGGGGATGCCCCTGACTCCCACCCGAAATCGCGGTATGCAACTACTTTCGACCCCCCTGGAAACGATCCGGGGGGTCGGTCCCCGTGTCCTGGAAAAACTCGCCAAACTCGGACTCCACACCGTGGAGGACGCCCTCTACTGCCTGCCTTTCCGCTACGAAGACCGCCGCCAACTGAAGAAGATCGCCCAACTCGTACCCGGCGCCGCCGAGGTTTTTACCGGTGAAATTACCTACGCCGGCGAAACCGTCACCCCTCGTGCCCGCAAGAAGATTTTCGAGGCAATGGTGAGCGACGGCAGCGGCCAGGTAGCCCTCAAATGGTTCCGCTATCGCGGCGACTGGATGCAAAAACAGTTTGCCGTCGGCCGCAAGGCGGTCTTCATCGGCGAGGTCAAACGCTTCGGCGCCCTGCGCGAAGTGCATCATCCCGACGTGGAATTCCTTCCCGACGGTGCCGACGCCGAAATCGTCCTGCGCGCCGACCCTTTAAGTTTCGGCCGCATCCTGCCGGTCTACCCCCTCACCGAAGGCCTGCCACAAAAGAGCCTGCGCAAGATCATGAAGGAGGTGGTCGAGCGCTATGCCCCCTTGGTAACCTCCGCCATTCCCAAGGAGATCGCTCGCCGCCGGAATCTGCTCCCATTGGCCGAGGCCTTGGCTCAGGCCCATTGGCCCGAAGGCGAGGTTTCTTTGCGGGAACTGGAAGAGGGGAGGGATGCCGCTCGCCGCACCCTGGTCTTCGACGAGTTCTTCTTTCTCGAACTTGGCCTGGCCCTGAAACGGCGCGGCATCGTTCTGGAAGAGGGCATTCCCTTCCAGGTCCAACACCGCTACACCAGACCCCTCGCGAAGATGCTCCCTTTCCGGCTCACCGCCGCCCAGCGCCGGGTCCTCGGCGAAATCAAAGCCGATCTGATGGCCCCCCATCCCATGAACCGGCTGGTGCAGGGGGATGTCGGTTGCGGCAAGACCATCGTTGCTCTGATGGCGGCACTCATCGCCATCGAAAACGACACCCAGGTGGCGGTCGTGGCGCCGACGGAAATCCTCGCCGAGCAGCATTACCGGCAATTCCATCATTGGCTCGAAGCCCTCGGCTTGCGCTGCGCTCTGCTGACCGGCTCGCAAACCGTCAAAGAGAAGCGCGAAACTCTTGAAGCGATCCGTGCCGGTGCCATCCATCTCGTTGTCGGCACCCATGCCCTGTTGCAGGAAGGGGTGGAATTTCAGCAGCTTGGCCTCGGGATCATCGACGAACAGCACCGCTTTGGCGTACGCCAACGGGGGGAGCTCAAGCGTAAAGGGGTTTCCCCGCATATCCTGGTCATGACCGCCACGCCCATCCCCCGCACCCTCTCCCTGACCCTCTACGGCGATCTCGCCCTGTCGGTAATTGACGAACTGCCGCCGGGTCGTACGCCCGTCGTCACTAAGATGCTGAGTGAAAATCACCGTGACCGGGCCTATAATTTCATTAAAAATGAGGTGGGGCAGGGGAGGCAGGCCTACATCGTCTATCCGCTGGTGAAGGAATCCGAGAAGTCCGATCTCCTCGCCGCCAGCGAAGGGGCCGCCCATCTGCAAGAGAAGATTTTCCCCGATTTCAAGATCGGCTTGTTGCACGGCCAGATGAAGCCGGACGAAAAAGAGGCGGTGATGGATGACTTCAAAAAGCGCCGACTTGATATTCTCGTGTCGACCACAGTTATCGAGGTCGGCATCGACGTGCCCAACTCCACGGTGATGCTGGTGGAACACGCCGAGCGTTTCGGCCTGGCCCAGCTCCATCAGCTGCGCGGACGGGTCGGGCGCGGCGCCGACCAGAGCCATTGCCTGCTGATCCGCTCCCAGCGCTGCAGTGAGGACGGCATGAAGCGCTTGCAGGTGATGACCGAAACCAACGACGGTTTCCGTATCGCCGAAGCCGACCTGGAAATTCGCGGCCCCGGCGAATTCCTCGGCACCCGGCAATCGGGCCTGCCCGACTTCCGCGTCGCCAATCTCCTCCGTGACGGACGCGTCCTCGAAGAAGCCCGTCAGGAAGCTTTCCGCCTCGCCGCCGAGGTGGATTTCATGACTCATCCAAAGTACGAGGAGTTACGACAAGTTCTGATGGAGCGCTGGGGGAATCGACTGGAGTTGGCGAGTATCGGCTAAGAGGGAAAACCCCGTCGGGAACGGATCATCCTATTGTATTGGTGGTGACTTGACGGAGTGGCGTTTCGCAACCATAATGGTTCCAAAGTGAAAGGAGGAGCCATGCCCACGACTCTGACTCTTAAAAATATCCCCGACGAGGTTTACGCCCGCCTTAAGGCTTCCGCTGAATTGCATCGGCGTAGCATCAACAGCGAAGCCATCGTCTGTCTGGAAGCTGTTCTGACCCCCGGCGGTTTTGCCGCCGAAGAACGTTTGCGCAGGGCACGTCAACTGCGCGGCCGAATTGAAACGGTCTTTCATGCGGACGAGCTGGATGCCTTCAAACGGGAAGGCCGCTCGTGATCGTCGTCGATACCAACATTCTGGTCTATCTGTACCTGCCTTGCGAATTCACCCCCCAGGCCGAGCAGTTGCTGCTGGACGAGCCGCAGTGGGCCACGCCCATTCTCTGGCAAAGTGAATTCAGAAATGTTCTGGCCGGTATTCTGCGCCGAGGGCAGTTAACCTTGGTGCAAGCGGTTCAACTGCAACAGGAGGCTGAAACGATGATGGCCGGTTTCGAATTCGACGTCAGCTCCGAATCGGTCCTGACTCTGGTGGAGAGGAGCGATTGCTCGGCCTATGATTGCGAATTCGTAACGTTGGCACAACATCTTGGAGTCAAACTGATCACCATGGACGGTAAAATATTGCGGGCGTTCCCCGAAACCGCCGTGGCGCTGACGGCACGGTAATAGGCGTCGAAAAGTATCAATAAAAACAAGTGGTTGAAACTGAACAAATCCCAACCTCCAAATTTGCCCTGTAATCGACTTTTTTCGACCGGCCCTGGCTTGGATATGGGGAAAAATCTCATCTTTAGCGACTTTGTGATTAAAGGGGGATCGCAACATCCATGACCTGGTTTCCATTGCCACTTTCTCTCGCTCGGCCCCTTTGGTTTTACGTCTGCTTTAGTTTACATAATATATCTTATGCGACGTAACGTGTTGATGTCCGCCTTTAGCTGTTGCCGTCCAGAAACTTCTCCCCCGAAATAGCGCATGACTTCTTGCTCACGGAAATTTTCGACATTTTCCACGTGACTATGTTAAATTGCCCGCCAATCAAGCAGTTATTGAAAAGGATCTTGGATAGATGAAAATTGAATGGTACCCCGGGCACATGGCGAAAGCCCGTCGGCAGGTTGCCGATGTCATCATGTCCTTCGATGTCATTATCGAAGTGCTTGACGCCCGTCTTCCCGTTTCCAGCGCCAATCCCATTCTCGGCACCCTGCGTCGCCATAAACCCTGCATCAAGATTCTGAACAAAAGCGATCTCGCCGACCCGGAGGTCACCCAGGCGTGGGTGCGTTTTTTCGACGCGCAGAAAGATGTGCGCGCCCTGCCCTTTGATGCCCGCGACCGGGGCCAGGTCGGATTCATCACCAAACTGTGCAAGCAGCTCGCGCCCAAGCGCGCTAAGCCCGGCTTCCCCCTGCGGGCAATGGTGGTCGGCATCCCCAATGTCGGCAAATCGACCCTCATCAACACCCTGGCCGGCAAGAAGATGGCGCGGGTCGGCGACCGGCCGGCCATCACCACCTGCCACCAGCAGGTCGACCTGCGCAACGGCATCATGCTCTCCGACACGCCGGGGCTGCTCTGGCCGGACATGGAAAATCAGGACGTCGCCTATCGGCTGGCAGCGAGCGGCGCCATCGGCGACAGCGCCATCGATTATCTCGAAGTGGCGCTCTATGCCGGAGACTATCTCCTGCGGCGCTATCCCGAAATGCTGCGCGAACGCTACGGATTGGCTGATCTTCCCGAGACGCCCACCGCGCTGGTCGAGGCCATCGGCCACAAACGGGGTTGTCTGATGGCCGGTGGCGACATCGATATGCACCGCGCCGCCGAGGCCTTCATCCGCGAGCTGCGCGGCGGCAAGCTTGGCCGCGTCAGCTTCGAGGAACCTTCAGAAGAGACCTTAGATTCAACCGATAACTCATAAATAACACTGGAGATATTATGCTGGTCGATTTTTACGTCGGAAATATCGCCTTCGAAACGACAGAAGAAGAATTGCAGAAACTCTTCGAGGTGGCGGGCAAGGTGCGCTCCATCCACATGATTACCGATCACCAGAGCGGTCAGTTCAAGGGCTGCGCCTACGTCAAGATGGCCGACGTCAAGGTGCGCGAGGTCGTCGATACCCTCGACGGCGCCCTTCTCGGTCCGCGCAAGATCGAGGTTTCCGAGGCGCGGCCGCAAAAACCCGGGCCGGCCAAGCCCGGCGGCGGGAAAAAGCCCGCGCGCCTCGACCGCCCCGGAAAACGCCGTCCGTAACTGGGGATGAACCATGAACCGCGAAAGCCCCCTGCTCTTTTCGGAGTCAGGGGGCTTTCACGGTTCTAGCCGGTTTCCGACGGGTCTTCAGGAATCTGTGCGCCGTGCCAGACGGCCACGACCCAGACCACATCGTCTTTGACCCGATAGAAAAACCGATAGGGCGTCACGATGACCTCACGGTAGTGAATGTCCGGAAACTCCGGAAGAGTTCGTCCGGTTTCGGGATAATCGCGGAGACGGGAGAGGATTTTCTCGGTCTTCTGCCGAAATGAAACCGCCGCGAGCGGGTTGTCGCGGCGGATATAGGCTAATGCGTGCAGAAACTGATCGCGTGCCGCTGGGGTAAAGACGATTTTCATTGCTGTTCCGCCAGAAGCGCATCCGCGTCGGCGAGCACGGCTTCCAGGTCGAAGCCGACGCCGGCCTCGATGTCCCGCTCGCCACGAGCAAGCAATCGCAGGATTTCAAGCTCATGCTGGGTTTGTTCGTATTCTTTCATGCTGACCATCACGGCGGCGGCCCTTCCGCGCTGAGTGATAATCAGGGGTTCGCGGGAAACGGATACGCGCTTGATGACGCCGCCGACGTCCTGGCGAAGATCCGAGATGGGGATGATTTTCGGCACTCTTGGCATTGGTTGTACCTCCTGTTGTACTTTTGAAAGTAGCATCTGGAGGTGGCTGACGCAACGGTCTTTTTTCGGGTGATGTTACGCCTTTGATTTGGAGTCAGGGGGCTTTCGCGTTCAGCTGCGATCCTTGGCGGCGCGGTAGACGGTCAGGCGATCACGGCGGCCGACCGCCACCACAATCACCAGAACCTTTCGGTCGTCAACCTGGTAGACCAGCCGATAACCTGCATTTCTCAGCTTAATCTTGTAACAGTCCGGCAAGTGGCGCAGACGATCCGCTTCAACCCTGGGCTGGACGAGCCTTTCGGCGAGCTTTTTCTTGAACTGATGACGAACCGACTCGTCCAACTTGCGCCATTCCTTGAGCGCGGACACCTTGAATTCGAGTTCATAGGTCATCAAGGCTGACCTTCACTGTCGCTTCCTCGGCCCGTTCTTCCACCAGTTTCACCAATTCGTACTCTTCGAGTTTTTCCATCACGGCCTCGAAGGTCTCGGCTGGAACCAGATAGGCGCTCGGTTTGTTGTGGTTCAAAATCGCCACGGGAGCGCCTTCGGCCTGAAGGATAACGCGACTGGGATTTTTCTTGAGGTCGCTGATGCTGACGGATGCGGAGGCGAAAATTCGGTCCATAATAAGCCCTTAGAATAGGTTTAAATATGGCACCATAATAACCTGGGGATCGCAGGGAATAAAAGAGTTTATTTTCTCAAGGCAGAAAGTTATGGAATTTCATAGGTTTAATCAAGTTGATTGGGTTGACGTCCTGATTTACCCCTCAGTTGATCATCCTGGCAACTTGGAAGCCTGACCCGCTGCTGTTCCACCTGACCCGCTGCTGTTCCACTGCCGTGACCTATGGCCTGCTGCGGTCCTATTAGTCATTTTTCGCTAAATATGGGGCAAAGAATGCATGATCTACTTGGTAAATCCGCTTGGGCTTCAGACCCAACTCGATGCTTTCGAACATTTCTACGAGTTTTTCACCATCTACAAGCTCAACTGGCGGGGCACCATCACGATCTGCTTCTCGACGCGCATCCGTCGTGAAAGTTCCGGTTGTCATAATAATGCCCTTGTCTGCCCGTCCGATCATGGCGTTGCGGAAATCACCGACCTGAGCCCGAGAAACCGCACCTTTGTACCGCTTGCACTGGAAAAGAACCTTGAAACTCACGAAAGGATTAACCTGAAGTATGCCAATCCCATCGATCCCTTCATCTTTTGGACCGCCAGTGACCGTTACCTTCTCGAATCCGGACTCTCGAAGTAAACGCGCGCAAACGCGCTCAAATCCCTCCGGTGTCAATCCTTTCAAAACCTCCAGTAAAACCTGTTTGTGATCATCATCGTCTACGCTCTGCTCAATGGCAGCAGGAATGTCCGGATCGGTGCCCTTCTTGCGTGCATCAGAATGAATTTTGACCCATTTGAGGAATATTTGCCTACCTGCCTCATCGCTCAGTTTGGTTTCGTTGCCTTTCTCAGTAAGCGACCAAACACCACGGGTCGAGCTATCTAGAAGTCCCTCCCAAACTAAGTATTGTCGAGCCCAAGCAACTTGGTTATGAAATCTGGACTGACCAGATTTGAGCGTTTCCTCCTGTTTTTTATCTGGAACCGAAAGCCTTTCAGCTACAAGCTCAGAGACCTCACGGGGCTTACCGGAGCCACCAAGATAACGAAGTGCATCAAGAATAGGCCCCATCCATCTAACGAACTCCGATTGTCTTTTCGACATTTCCCTCGTCCTGTATCTGCCCGTCTGATTAATTGCTAGCAATTATGGGCATTTGCATTAAAAGTAAATCCTTAAGTCTGGTCAGAATCAGCACCAAATTTACTTTTCCTCTTCACCGGCGGCTTCTTCCCGACCGGTTTCGTCCGCGCCGCTTTTTCGACTTTCTTCCCCGGTCTTTTTTTAAATGGTTTTTCCTTGCCCGACGCGGGTTTGCCTTCGTCGAGGCTGAGTTGCAGGCGTTGGCCGCAGACCCAGACGTCTTTGAGCAGACGGATGGTTTCCTTGGGCAGATCGGCGGGGAGGTCGACCAGGCTGAAGGCGTCGTGGAGTTTGATCTGGCCGATGTGGGTACTGCTCAGTTGCGCCTCGTTGCTGATGGCGCCGACGATATGGCGGGGTTCGACGCCATGGATGCGGCCGACCTCAATGCGGTAACGGCGCATGTCGCCGGTCTTCTCGCGGACGCGCGGGCGCTCCGGGGCCTCGGGCGCCGCCTTGACCTTCTCTTCGGCGCCGCCTTCCATTTGCAAGGGTTTGTCCTTCTGCACCAGATAAGCCAGAGTCGCGGCAATGCGGCGCAGGCCGACATCGTATTCATCCTGATAGTTGTCGATTAACTCCTCGAAAAATTCCAGATCCTGCGACTCCATCGCCTCGGCGATCATCTCTTTAAAGAGGCCGATGCGCCGGTCGGTGATGTCCTGGCGACTCGGCAGAGTCATCGGTGTGATCGGCTGGCGGGTGGCCTGTTCGATGGCATAGAGCATCCGCCGCTCGCGGGGGGCGACGAAGAGGATGGCCTTGCCTTCCCGCCCCGCCCTCCCCGTCCGGCCGATGCGGTGGATGTAGGCCTCGGTGTCGTAGGGGATGTCGTAGTTGACCACATGGCTGATGCGCTTAACGTCGAGGCCGCGGGCCGCCACGTCGGTGGCGACGACGATGTCAAGACTACCGTTTTTCAGGCGCTCGACGGTCTTCTCGCGCATCGCCTGGGTCATGTCGCCGTTTAAGGGCGCGCAGGAAAAGCCCCGCGCTTCGAGTTTTTCCGAGAGTTCGACGGTGTCGATCTTGGTGCGGACGAAGATGAGCATCGCCTCGATCTCTTCCGCTTCGAGAATGCGGGTCAGGGCATCGAGTTTGTGCAGTCCCTTCACCTGCCAGAAACGCTGGCTGATGGTCTCCACCGTCGAGGTCTTGGTTTTGATGCGGATTTCCACGGGATTTCTGAGGTGCCGGCGGGCCACCTGCAACACCTCGTTGGGCATGGTCGCGGAAAAAAGCGCGGTCTGCCGCGTGGGGGGCGCATGTTCGAGAATCTGCTCGACCTCCTCAATGAAGCCCATCTTGAGCATTTCGTCCGCTTCGTCCACCACCACCGCCAGCAGCCGGTCGAGCTTGAGCGTGCCCCGGCGCAGATGGTCCTGAATCCGCCCCGGCGTTCCCACCACCGCCTGCACGCCCCGCGACAACTGGCGCAACTGCTGACTCATGTTCTGGCCACCGTAGACCGGCAACACCTGAAAACCCGGCAGATGGCGGGCGTAGGTCTGCATCGCCTCGGCCACCTGCAAGGCCAGTTCGCGGGTTGGCGTCAGCACCAGAATCTGCGGATATTTCAGCGCCGGGTCGATGCGGCTCAAGAGCGGCAGGGAAAAAGCGGCGGTCTTGCCGGTGCCGGTCTGCGCTTGGCCGAGCAGATCGCGCCCTTCCAGCAGTGGCGGGATGCTCTGGGCCTGGATTGGCGAGGGGGTTTCGTAACCGACTTCGTCGATGACCCGGAAAACGGCCGGGGCCAAGGCGAGATCGGCGAAACTGACGATGGCTTCTTCGCTCATGGGAATCCTTTGCGGAGGGAATGGAACAATGGCAAGTCGCCCCATCATAATCGTTCAAAAAGAAAAACAAAAGGCGCCGTGACCGGAAAAGTCAGGACGCCTTTAAAATACCCTCTTCCGGAGGGAGAGGGGTTGGACGGGCGTTTGTCTCTTACATCCGCTCCAGCGTTTCGATGCCGAGGAGCGCCAAACCCTGTTGCAGCGTCCGAGCGGTGAGCCGGGCGAGTTTCAGGCGGCTGGCGCGGATGGCGGCATCGTCGCAGTTGAGGACCGGGCAGCTCTGGTAGAAACCGGAGAAAATTCCGGACAGGTCATAGAGATAGCCGCAGAGAAGATGCGGCCAACCGCGTTCGGCGACGCGCTGGACCACCTCGCCGAACTGGGCGAGCTTGCCGGCGAGTTCCTTCTCCACTTCTTCTTCCAGGCGGATGCTCCCTTGCAGCGCCTCGGCGTCGATCTCTCCCCGCCGGAAAATGCCGGCCACCCGAGTGTAGGCGTAGAGCAGATAGGGGGCGGTGTTCCCCTCAAAGCTGAGCATCTGGTCGAAGCTGAAGACGTAATCGCTGGTGCGGTGTTTGGAGAGGTCGGCGTACTTCACTGAGGCGATGCCGACCACTCGGCCGATGTGGCGCAGCTCTTCCTCGCTCATTTCCGGATTTTTGGCCTTGACCAGCTCATAGGCGCGGGACTCGGCCTCGTCGAGCAGATCGGCGAGTTTGGCGACGCCGCCGGAGCGGGTCTTGAAGGGCTTGCCGTCCTCGCCCATGACCGTGCCGAAGGGCATGTGTTCGAGGCTGGTGTGCTCATCGGCGAATCCGGCTTTGCGGGCGACGGCGAAGAGCTGCTGGAAATGCAGGGATTGGCGATGATCGACGAAATAGAGCAGCCGGTCGGCCTTGAGGACGCGCAGACGGTAGCGGATGGCGGCGAGGTCGGTGGTGGCGTAGAGATAGCCGCCGTCCTTCTTCTGGACGATCATCGGCAGGGGTTCGTCATCCTTCCCCTTGAATTCATCGAGAAAGACGCAGCGGGCGCCCTGATCTTCGGTAAGCAGACCGGCGGCGGCCAGATCCTCGATCACCTGGGGCAGATCGTCGTTGTAGGCGCTCTCGCCGCGCACATTCTCACGGGTCAGGGCGACGTTGAGCCGGTCGTAGATCTGCTGGCAGTGAGACAGGGAGATGTCGAGGAATTCCCGCCAGAGACGATTACAGTGGGCATCGCCGGACTGGAGATCGACCACCAGTTGCCGGGCGCGGTCGGCGAATGCGGGGGACGCGTCGAAGCGCCCCTTGGCCTCGCGGTAGAAGCTCTCCAAGTCGGAAAGCTGCATGCGGATCTCTCCCGCCTGCCCTTGCAGTTCCTCCATGTGCGCCAGGAGCATGCCGAACTGGGTACCCCAGTCGCCGACATGGTTGTGGCGGATGACCTGGTGACCGAGGAATTCGAGGGTGCGGGAGACGCAATCGCCGATGATGGTCGAACGCAGATGACCGACGTGCATCTCCTTGGCGAGATTGGGGGAGGAATAATCGACCACCACCGTCTGCGGCGCGGCCGCTAGGGGAATGGCCAGGCGCGGATCGGCCAGGGCGTTTTCCAGCTGTTCGGCCAGCCAGTCGGGATTGAGATAGAAGTTGATGAAGCCGGGACCGGCGATCTCGACCCGGCGCACCAGCTTCGATGCCGGCAACTGTTCGATGAGCTCGGCGGCAAGCTGGCGAGGATTCTTTTTTGCCGTCTTGGCTCCGACCATGGCCAGGTTGGTGGCGAGATCGCCGTGGGCCTTGTCCTTGGTGCGGTCGATCTGGATGGCTGGTTCAAGGTCGGCGGGGAAGAGTCCCTTTGCTTTCATGGCGGCAAGGGCTTCTTCCAGCAACCGCTGAATCTGTTCTTTCATGATCTGCATCCTTCGCGGCGGGCTTAAAGAGCCGCGCCGAAAAAAAAGGGAGTGACCAAGTCACTCCCTTTTTCTCGTTGGTCGGGGCGAGAGGATTTGAACCTCCGACCCCGTGCACCCCATGCACGTGCGCTACCAGGCTGCGCTACGCCCCGTCAATCAACGAGGCCGGATTATCGGCGATAGCGCCGGGAATGTCAAGGATAAATTCATCCGGCTTAAATTTTATTTTATCTTTTAAAGTCAATAGGTTGGAAAATCAGAGCCGACGTTTGTCGAAGACCCGCTTGGCCTTACCTTCGTGGCGGGTGATGGACGACGGTTCGACCAGTTTGACCTTGGCGCCGACCCCGAGGGTGGAAAGGAGGCGCTTCTCCAGAATTTCGACGAAAGCCCGCTGCTTTTTCATTTCATCGAAGAAAATACTCTCGCAAACCTCGACCTGCACCTCTAGGGTATCGACATTGCCGACCCGGTCGATAACCAGTTGGTAGTGGGGTTGGCAGCCCTCGACCTGGAAGAGCACTTCCTCGATCTGGGTCGGGAAGACGTTGACCCCTTTGATGATGAGCATGTCGTCGCTGCGGCCCATGGTCTTGCGCATGCGTACCAACGTGCGGCCGCAGGCGCAGGGCGCGTAATCGAGGCTGGTGATGTCGCGGGTGCGGTAGCGAATGACCGGAAAAGCCTCCTTGGTGAGGCTGGTCAGCACCAGTTCGCCGACGGAGCCGGGGGGAAGAACCTCGCCGCTTTCCGGATCGATGATCTCCGGCAGGAAGTGATCCTCAAAGATGTGCATGCCGCAACGCTGCTGACACTCGCCGGCGACGCCGGGCCCCATGACTTCGGAAAGGCCATAGTTGTCGGTGGCGATGACTCCGAGGCGGTTTTCGATCTCACGGCGCATTTCCTCACTCCAGGGCTCGGCGCCGAAGAGGCCGACCCGCAGGGAGAGCTGCGAGCGGTCGATGCCGAGCTTGTCCATGCGCTCGGCCATGGTCAGGGCGTAGGACGGCGTACAGACCAGGGCGCTGGAGCGGTAATCCTGCATGATCATCAGCTGCTTGTCGGTATTGCCGCTGGACATGGGGATGACCGAGGCGCCGATGCGTTCGGCACCGTAGTGCAGACCGAAGGCGCCGGTGAAGAGGCCGTAGCCGAAGGCGATGTGGACAATATCGTCCTCGGTGACGCCGGCGGCGGTCATGAAGCGAGCCGCCAGTTCCGACCAGTTGTCGAGATCCTGCCGGGAGTAGCCGACCACCGTCGGTTTGCCGGTGGTGCCGGAGGAGGAATGGATGCGCACCACTTCCCGCAGGGGAACGGCAAACATGCCGTAGGGGTAGTTCAGGCGCAGGTCTTCCTTGGTGGTGAAGGGCAGCCGGGAGAGATCGGCCAAGGAGCGGATATCCTCTGGCCCCAGGCCGAGTTCACGGAACTTGGCCTGATAGCAGGGGACGTTCTCCCAGACCCGGCGCACCGTCTGCTTGAGGCGAAAGAGCTGAAGTATCTCCAGTTCGGGGCGGGGCATGCATTCGTTCGCCGGATCCCAGATACGTTCTACCGGGGCGGCATTCTGTTTGTGTTCAACTCTGGACATCGAAAATCAACAATCCGTTTGATCTACATGTTGTAGATGCGTTCACCGTAAAGAACCGTGATGCCGCCCCGGGTCAGAACCTGGATGGCTTCATCGGTGTTGTCGAAGCGGAAGATGATGACGGCATTTTCGCCGCAACGTTCGACGAAGGCGTACATGTACTCCACATTCACATGCCCCCGGTCGAGGATTTCGAGAATACTGTTGAGACCCAGGGGCCGGTCGGGAACCTCTACCGCCACTACGTCGGTCTTGTTGACGGTGAACCCCTTGCTCTTGAGCACCGCCTTGGCTTCATCCGTTTTATTAACAATGAGCCGCAAGATACCGAAATCCGAAGTATCCGCCAAGGACAGGGCGCGGATATTGACGCCCGCTTCGCCCAGAACCCGGGTAACTTCCGCCAGCCGTCCCGACTTGTTTTCTATGAAAATGGAAATCTGATCGACTTTCATGGTACCCCCTTGACTGTTGCGAACGGTCACTGTTCCTTGCGCTTGTCGATGACCCGCTTGGCCTTGCCTTCACTGCGGGCGATGGTCTTCGGCTCCACCAGGCGCACCTTGCAGGTGACGCCGAGCATGTCCTTGATCTCTTTCCGGATGCGGTTGGAAAGCCCCTGCAAGACCTTGATTTCGTCAGAAAAGGATTGTTCGTTGACCTCGACCTGCACTTCCAGGGTGTCGAGATTCTCTTCCCGGTCGACGATCAGCTGATAGTGGGGCTCGACCCCTTCGATATTAATCAGCACACTTTCGATCTGCGACGGGAAGACGTTCACGCCGCGAATGATGAGCATGTCGTCGCTGCGCCCGCTCATCCGTTCCAGACGCACATGGGTGCGACCGCAGATACAGGGTTCGGGGATGATCCGGGTGATGTCGCGGGTACGATAGCGGATCATCGGAATCCCCTCTTTGGTGATGGTCGTAATCACCAGTTCCCCCTGCTCGCCCCAGGGAAGGATCTCGCCGCTCTCCGGATCGATGATTTCGGGGATGAAGTGATCCTCCCAGATGTGCAGCCCTTTTTGCGCCTCAATGCACTCGATGGCGACGCCGGGGCCGAGGATTTCCGAGAGCCCGTAGATGTCGATTGCCTTGAGATTGAGTTTTTCTTCGATCTCCTTGCGCATCTCTTCGCTCCAGGGCTCAGCGCCGAATATCCCGACCTTGAGCTTGAGCGCCTTGAAATCGATCCCCTCCTCGGCCGCCACCTCGGCGAGATAGAGGCTGTAGGAGGGCGTACAGGTCAGCACCGTCGAGCCGAAATCCTGCATGATCATCAGCTGTTTCATGGTGTTGCCGCCGGACATGGGGATGACCGAGGCGCCCAGACGCTCGGCCCCGTAGTGAGCGCCGAGACCGCCGGTGAAGAGGCCGTAGCCGTAGGCGTTATGGATGACATCCCCCTTGTGGGCGCCGGCGGCGACGAAGGAGCGGGCCATCAGTTCCGCCCAGGTATCGATGTCGCGGCGGGTGTAGCCGACCACCGTCGGCTTGCCGGTGGTGCCCGAGGAGGCGTGGATGCGGACGATCTGCTCCAGAGGAACGGCGAAGAGCCCGTAGGGGTAGTTGTCGCGCATGTCCTGTTTGAGGGTGAAGGGCAACCGGCGCAGATCATCGAGGCTTTTGATCTGGTCCGGCGTCACCTTGGCCTTGCGGAACTGCTCCCGATAAAAGGGGACGGTGGCGTTGACCCGCTCCAGGGTCTGGCGCAGACGCTTGACTTGCAGGGATTCGATGACTTCCCGGGGCAGGGTTTCAAATTCGTCGTTCCAGATCATGACTCACCCTTTGACAAAAAACGAGATTTACCCATCAGGCCTGACGGCCGAGCTGGAAAGCGGCGAGATTTTCCTTTAGGAACCTTTCCGGAACCATCTTCTTCAAGCCCGCCAGCCACAGCTCCTCGCCAATCTCCATGCGTTGTGACAGGGCCCCAAGAAGGACGGTGTTGACGGTACGGGCGTTGCCGGCCTTCAGAGCCAGGTCGAGGCCGTCGACAATCTTGGCATCGGCGCAGACGGAGCAAATTTTTCCGGGAATATCCACGGGATAGTTTTCCGTCCCCATGGCCACGGTCGCGGGCATGACTTTCAGATCGTTGACCACCACCGCGCCGCCGGCACGCAATGTCGGCAGATAACGATAGGTTTCGAGCAGCTCGAAACCGAAGAGCACGTCGACCTGCCCGTCGGGGATGAGCGGGCTGTAGACCTTGGTGCCGTAGCGGACGTGGGACGTGACGCTACCACCCCGCTGGGACATGCCGTGGACCTCGCTCTTCTTCACGTCGAAACCGGCCAGCATCAGGGTTTCAGAGAGGATTTCGCTGGCCAGCAGGGTGCCCTGACCGCCGACCCCGGCGAGCAGGATATTTTTTACATCAGGACTCATGACCGACTCCAAAGGCATCGAATTTACAGACCTGCCGGCAGAGACCACAGCCGACGCAGAGCGCCTGGTTGACATAAGCGTGGCCCTTGCCACCCCCTTCGTCCGTCCGCCATTCAATGGCGGGACAACCGATCTTTAAGCAGGCCTTGCAGGCGGTGCAGGCTTCTGTCTTGACGAACAGCGGTGTGCTGCGCACCCCGCGGCCGTGACGGTCGAGCATGCAGGAACGGCGGGCGATGACCACCGAGGGCTCGGGTCGGCGCATCTCCTCGTCGATGACCTGCTGGGTCCGGTCCAGATCGTAGGGATCGACGACTTGCACATTGCGGATGCCAATGGCGCGGCAGATCGCTTCAAGATTGACGGGAAGCGTTTCCAGACCCGCGAGGGTGTGGCCCGATCCGGGATTATCCTGGCGACCGGTCATGGCGGTGATGCGGTTGTCGAGGATGATGGCCGTGGCCGGGGTGCCGCTGTAGGCCATGTCCATCAGGCTGGTGATGCCCGAATGGAGGAAAGTCGAATCGCCCATGACGCCGACCACCTTGAAGCGCTCCGCCTCGCCCAGGGCCTTGGCCATGCCGGTGGCGCTGCTGATGCCGGCGCCCATGCAAACGCAGGTATCCATGGCCGAAAGAGGCGGCAGGGCGCCTAGGGTATAGCAGCCGATGTCGCCGGTGACGAAGGCACCGAGACGCTTCAGGGCATAGAAGACCCCGCGATGGGAACAGCCGGGGCACATGTTGGGGGGCCGGTTGGGCAGCGGCTCGGAAGGCACCGCGACTCCCTGAGGCTGGGGCAGACCGAGAGCGGCAGCGACGCGGCTGGGGGAGAATTCCCCGCAGATGGGGAAGATCTCCTTACCCTTGACGTCAATCCCCATCGCCTTGACCTGCTCTTCGATGAAGGGATCGAGTTCCTCGATGACGTAGAGGGTTTTGCAGCGGGCAGCGAAGTCGCGGATCAACTGCTCAGGAAGGGGATAGACCATGCCGAGCTTGAGGATGTGCGCCTTGGGCAGCACTTCCTTGGCATACTGGTAAGCGATGCCGGCGGTGATGACACCGACCTCCCCCTCCCCTTCCTCGATGCGGTTGATCTCGTGGTTGCAGCCCCAGGTCTTGAGATCGAGCAGGCGCTGCTCGACCAGCGGGTGGCGCTTGCGGGCGTTGGCCGGGAGCATGACGAACTTGCCGGGGTTCCGCTCGATTTTCGGTTCGGGCAGGCCGCTGACCCGCTCCCCCAGGGTGACGATGGATTTTCCGTGGGAGATGCGCGTATTGGAGCGCAGCAGGACCGGGGTATCGAACTGCTCGCTCAGTTCGAAGGCGAGCCGGGTGAATGCCAGTGCCTCGGCACTGTCGGCGGGTTCAAGCATCGGCGCTTTGGCCAGCCGGGCGTAGTGGCGGCTGTCTTGCTCGTTTTGCGACGAGTGCATCTCCGGGTCGTCACAAACTACCAGTGCGAGGCCGCCGCGTACGCCGATATAGGATAGGGTCATGAGGGGGTCGGCGGCGACGTTGAGGCCGACATGCTTCATCGCGACCATAGCCCGGGCACCGCCGAAACTGGCGCCGATGGCAACTTCGAGGCTGACCTTCTCGTTAGGAGCCCAGTTGGAATCGATTTCCTGGTACTGGGAAATATTCTCAAGAATTTCGGTGCTTGGCGTGCCGGGATAGGCCGAAGCGACACGTACCCCGGCCTCGAAAGCGCCGCGGGCGAAGGCTTCATTGCCGGACAGAATTGCCTGTGACATAGAACTCCTCGGTTGGGATGTAATGAAGAAAGGCGAATATAGACAATCGGGGGGTAAAAGTCAATTTGCCGGCGCAGCCGCCAAATCCAGAACGATGCCTTCCAAAAGACCGAAATCACTAACAATGATTTCGGCTTTGCGGAATCGGGCAAGAAGCCCTGAAACGATCGAAAGGCCTGGAACGATCAGGTCGCCGCGCCCCTTTTCCATCCCCGGCAGATTTTCCCGTTCGCTCACGGACATGGACCGTAAGCGGTAAAGAAAATATTCGACCCGTTCCCGTGACACCCGGTGATTGTTCACCCGCCGCCAGTCGTAATCGGTCATTTCCAAATCCAGAGCGGCGATGGTCGTGACGGTGCCGGCGGTGCCGACCAGCGCGGTCGTGTCGGTGACCGACGTTTTGACGTCGTGCAGATCTTTTTCCAATCGATCAAGGATGTCATCAATGACCTGATCCGTTTCCTCCGATGATTCGGCCAGACGGACCACGCCCAAAGGATAGCTGCGGGCGAACCGGCGCTGGTTCCTTTCGAGCAGGATGAACTCGGTGCTGCCGCCACCGATATCAAAGATCAGGCAGGACGGGGGCTGAGGCCGCAGGGCTTCGCGGACGCCGAGGGCGCTGAGGCGGGCCTCTTCGTCGCCACTGATGATTTCGACGGCAATGCCCAGTTCGTGCCGGATGGCGTGAACAAAATCCGTGCCGTTCGTCGCCAGACGCAGAGCCTGGGTGCCGACCGCTCGCAACCGTTGGACATCATGAGCGGCCATGGTCGCAACCATGTCGCGTAACGCGCAAAGGGTCCGTTCCCGGGCATCGGGAGCCAGACCCTTTATCGGGCACAACCCGCCGCCCAGGCGGGTGATGCGGCGTTCGTAACAACATGGCGTCAGTCCTTGAAGACCGACCTCGGCCAGTAACATGCGAACCGTGTTGGTGCCAATGTCGATGGCCGCAAACAATTATTTCTCCCCCACCACCGCTTGCGCCACGTTAAAGGTGTGGTCGCCGATCTTCTCGAAATTGTGCAGCATATCGATGAAGATCAGACCGGGCAGAACCGCGCATTCGCCGGTATTGAGGCGGGCGATGTGGTTGTTGCGCATCGATTCTTCCAGATAATCGATGTTGTCTTCCATATGCCGGGCCTTTTCCATGATCGTCTTGTCTTCCCGGGCCTGGCCGGCGACGACGAATTCCAGCAGGCTCTTGGTGCTTTCTCCGATCTGCACCAGTTCCGCCTCCCCCACATCCGAGAAGATAATTTTCTGGGCTCCCTTTTTCTGGCCGAGACGCCAAAGGTTTTCGCAGTGATCCCCCACCCGCTCCAGGTCGTTGACCATGTGCATCATCGAGGCGAGCTGCTTGGACGTGTCCTGGGTAATCGATTTTTGCGACAGGGCGACGAGGAAGTCGGTGATCTCCTTCTGCAAAAGATCGACAATCTCTTCCTTCTTTTCCAGAACGGCAATCCGCTTTTCGTTGCCGTCCTTCAGAAAAAGGAGGGTTTCGTCGAGCATTTCCAGGGCGATCTGACCCATACGGCGGGTTTCCGCCTTGGCCTGTCCGAGAGCGATCGGCGGGGTGTTGAGGACACGGTTGTCGATATATTTCAGATGGAATTCCATCTCTTCATCGCGGCCACGGATGATCAATGTAGTGAGCTTCGCCAAGATTCCGACGAGAGGCAGGAAGATGATGGTGTTGATGATATTAAAGAGGGAATGGGTATTGGCGATATGCCGGGCGATAAAGGGTTTGTCGCCAACGGCGGCACCCAGGGTCTGGGCCTGTTGTTGGGCCTGAATGACGAAATCGGCATCGCCGGGGGTGATGCTGTTAACGAAGGAAAGAAAGAAGGGCAACAGCAGAATCATGTAGGCAACGCCAATGAAATTGAACAGGAAATGGGCGAAAGCCGTACGCCGGGCGGCCAGATTCGTACCGATGGCGGCCAGATTGGCGGTGATGGTGGTGCCGATATTTTCGCCCAGAACCAGGGCCACGCTCGCCTCGAAGGAGATGAGTCCGGCACTGGCCAGGGCGATGGTGATACCCATGGTGGCACTACTGCTCTGGACGATTATGGTCAGAATCGTACCAATCAACACGCCAAGCAGCGGCATATCCCCGACCAGAACGAATATTTCACGAAATTCCTGGCTCGATTTCAGGGGATTGAATGCTTGCTCCATGATCTGCAGGCCGAAGAAAAGCAGACCAAAACCGAGCAACACCTCACCGATGTAGACCCACTTGCGACTGCGGGAAAAAAGTTTAAGTCCGGCACCGAGGCCGATGGCGGGCAAGGCGTATTTGGTGATCTTGAAAGCAATGAGCTGGGCAGTAATGGTGGTGCCGATGTTGGCGCCAAGAATAACGCCGATGGACTGGACCAAGGACATGAGGCCGGCATTGACGAAGCCGACCACCATGACCGTCGTGGCGCTGGAGGACTGGATGATGGCGGTCACGGTTAGACCGACCAAGGTGCCGATAATCCGGTTGTTGGTCAGGGCGGAAAGAATCTTGCGCATGCGGTCGCCGGCGATCTTCTGCAACCCTTCGGACATGATCTTCATGCCGAAGAGAAAAAGTCCCAGTCCGCCGACCAGGCCAAAGATCAGTTTTTCGTTGAGAAGAATGTCCAGCATGGGTTCTCCCTGGGGATACGGTGGGCCGGCACGCGGGAATAAAAACCCCCGGCGTCCGATTCATCGGGCCACCGCGAGGAGGATGAAAGGGATGGGCTTCGAAAACGCGGGGGAACTATAAAGGATGCAATCGCGAAAAAAGCTCACGCGGCTTGAGGCATGAGCCAACCAATTCGGTTGTTGCCGGGCCGAAAGGCCTCGGCAAAATGTCGTAGATATCCCCGCAGCGGTCTTAATGGCTCTTTGAAAC
>Ga0265295_1001257_pt1 | contig 45669 bp, 49 predicted proteins | sample Munlansysbiofilm_FD_192503 | JGI IMG/M metagenome (GOLD analysis project Ga0265295, IMG submission 192503) | Leachate microbial communities from a municipal landfill in Southern Ontario, Canada - Methane capture system biofilm | ecosystem: Engineered > Solid waste > Landfill > Unclassified ...
GGACCGCCGCCCGGCTCTGCAAAACCGAGGTTTTCAATGGCCATCATTTCGGCAATGGTAAAGCAGTCATGGACTTCAGCCACATCGATGTGCTTCGGCGTGATGCCGGCCATCTTGTAAGCCTGCCGACCCGCTTCAATGCCAACCGCCAACCCGCTCAAAGATTCACGTCCGACCATGTTGACCGAGGCCGAAGCAGCGCCAACGCCGAGAACCCAGACAGGTTTCTTGCAGAATTTCTTCGCCTTCTCTTCGTTGGCGACGATGATGCAGGAGCTGCCGTCGGCGTTTGCACAGCAGTCTCCCACGCGCAGAGGGCTGGCGACCGGTCCTCCCATCTTCTTGGGATCGAGGAAATCTTCCAGCGCAACCGGTTTCCGATAAACAGCGCGCTCATTTAAAACGCCGTAGGTGCCTGATTTCACGCGGATGAGGGCAAGATCTTCCGGTTTGGTCCCGTACTTTGCCATGTGCGCCTGGGCATGGAGGGCATAGTAGGCAGGCATCATCGTGCCGAAGGGGGATTCCCACTGAATGTCGGCGCCCCGGCCCATTCTTTCCTGGGACTCATTGGAAGTCAGCTGGGACATAATCTGGAAGCCCATCACCATGACGCAGTCATGAAGACCGGAAGCAACCAGGGAGTAGGCCAGCTTCAATCCCGTGCTACTGGATGAACAGAGGGTTTCAACATAGAAGGTCGGTTGGGGATTCAAACCCAGGTATTCGGCTACGACACCAGCCGGGGATCTCTGCTTGTCATACTCGGGGGCGGAACACATGACCGTTGCGTCAACATCCGAGTTCTGTATATTTGCATCCTTCATCGCTTCACTATAAGCTTCAAACGCCAATTCCCTGATGGAACCGGGATAGCTTCGAACAAAGGTGCTTTGTCCTACACCAATAACTGCAACTCGACTCATAAATTTCCTCCTGATCTTTTTGTTTAATTCATCCTGTCACACAATTTTCATTGCCGGAGTAATGCTCAACAGCGGTTCTGCTACCACAAAATATCCCAACTGTCAATTCATAAAAGCCAGCCTTTTTGCCTAGATTAGCCTGTCAATCTTAGCCGGAGCTCCCTGCTGTTTCCGCCCGTCCCGTTCCAACATTTTTCTTCCGTCAAAAAAGTCCTCCCGGGGCCATTTATCCGCTATTCCACGATGAGTGGACCAGTCTCCTCTCAAAGTCGTCATGGAGAAAGATTTCCTGATCAGAGAAGAGAAGGCCTTCCTGGGAACAAAACGGGCACCAAGGGAAGCGAGATGGGAGGTGTAAACCTGGCAGTCAATGAGGGTAAAACGAAGGTTTCCAAGCAGTTGAGCCAGGAAGATCAACGCCGCCTTGGAGGCGTTTTTTTTCTGGGAAAACATGGATTCGCCGAAAAAGCAGCCTCCCAGGGAAACACCGTACAGCCCCCCGGCCAGCTCTTCGCCGCACCACACCTCCACGGAGTGTGCATACCCAAGTTCATGAAGGATGCAATAGGCCTCCTCCATCTCGGCTGTAATCCAGGTCCCCTCCTGAGTCGGCCGGCCGACTGCTCCGCAGGCGGAAATCACGTTGTCAAAATGCTGGTCCAGGGTAATGGAAAACCGCTTCTGCCTCAGGACCTGCTTCATGCTTCGGGATATGGCGATTTCCCGGGGAAAGAGAACAAAACGGGGATGGGGAGCCCACCAGAGGATGGGCTCCCCATTGGAATACCAGGGAAAGATGCCCTGACGATACGCCTCCAGAAGACGATAGGGCGACAAATCACCGCCCACCGCCAAAAGGCCGTTTTCCATCGCCAGGGATACGGGGGGAAAGAGAATCTCTTTACCGAGCCGGAAGATCGGCATGGTCCTTCCGTTCGAGCTGTTCCTCCATCACCTTGACGACGACATCATCTTCATCAATATCCGCATAGGCTTTGCCGCCCTGCTGCAGGCTGCCGAAAAGGACCTCGTCGATGAAGAACCGTTTGACCTTGTCCTGAATCAGTCGGGCAATCTCCCGAGCTCCGTATTCCGGAGAATAGCCCTTGCGGGCCAGCCAGGCAAGGCAGGCCTCTGAAACCTCCAATTCGACCTTCTTGTCCTGCAACTGTTTGTTGAAATCCCGGATCGCCTTCTCCACGATCTTTAACACCACCTCACCGGTCAGGGCATTGAAATTGATGACGGCATCGAGGCGGTTCCGAAACTCCGGAGAGAAGATGCGCTCGATTTCCACAAACACGGCATCCCGGTTGATTTCTTTTCCGCCGAAACCAATGGCCGGCTTTCCAATTTCCCGCGCACCGGCATTGGAGGTCATGAGAATAATGACATTGCGGAAATCGGCCTTTTTACCTGTGTTGTCCGTCAGGGTTGCGTAATCCATGATCTGGAGCAGGGTGCTGAATATATCGCTGTGGGCCTTTTCAATTTCATCGAAGAGGAGCACGGAATGCGGAGATTTCCGTATGTCCTCGGTCAAAAGGCCGCCTTCTTCGTAACCCACATAGCCTGGAGGTGCGCCGATCAACTTGGCTACCGTATGCTTCTCCTGGTATTCACTCATGTCATACCGATGGAGCGGAATGCCCAGAGAGGAAGCCAACTGGCGGGCCAGCTCCGTCTTGCCGACACCCGTCGGACCTACCAGCAGGAAGGAGCCGACGGGCTTGTCCGGCTCGCGGAAACCCGCCCGTGACCGCTTGATCGCTTCCACCAGCTGTTCAATGGCGGAATCCTGCCCGAAAATGGAGCTTTTCAGCTCGAACTCAAGATCCCTCAATTGTTCAATTTCGGAGGAGGAAACATTCTTCTCGGGAATCCGGGCTATCTTGGCGACGATCCGTTCCACATCATGCAGATCAATCACATGGCGGATATAATCAGCTGACGGCCGCATATTGGCGACGGCCCCTGCTTCGTCGATGACATCAATCGCCTTGTCCGGGAGCTTCCGGTCATTGATGAATTTTCCGGACAGCTCCGCGGCGGACCGCAGGGCCGCCTCCGTGTAATAGACGTGATGGTATTCCTCATACTTGTCCTTAAGCCCCTTGAGGATCTGGAACGTCTCCTCGACGGTCGGCTCGGGAACCTCAATCTTCTGAAAACGCCGCGACAAAGCGCCGTCCTTCTCGAAATATTTTCGGTACTCGTCATACGTCGTAGAGCCGATGCACCGAAGATTTCCATTGACCAGCGCCGGTTTGAGAATGTTGGAGGCATCCATGGAACCGCCGGACACCGCGCCAGCCCCCACAATGTTATGGATCTCATCGATGAACAGGATCACATTATCGAGTTTATTCAGCTCTGAAAGAACACGCTTCATCCGCTCTTCGAAATCACCGCGGAATCGTGTCCCTGCCAGCAGTGCTCCCATATCCAGGGCATAGATCCTGGCATGCTTCAACCGCCGGGGCACTTTTCCATTGATGATCAGCTGGGCCAATCCTTCCGTCAGGGCTGTCTTCCCTACTCCCGGCTCACCCACATGAACAGGGTTATTCTTCAACCGCCTGCAGAGAACCTGGATGGTCCGCTCCAGGATGTCCTCCCTGCCGATCAGTGGATCCAGTTCACCTGCCATGGCCTTGGCGGTCAGGTCGGTCGTAAAGGCCTTCAGCACTTCGCTCTTCACCGTTTCCTGTTCGCGGTGGCCCGTCTCACTGTCAGCCTTGGGAGCTTCATGCTTCGGGCTGTGCTCAAATTCCTTTTCCGGTATGGCCGGTATGCCGTGAGAAATATAATTCAGAAGTACGAGCCTGGTTATTCCCTCCTGGGCGAGAAAATAGGAGGCGAAAGACTCCTTTTCCTCCAGAATGGAGACCAGGACATCACCCAGATCCAGGACTTCTTTCTGCGACGACGAATTATGCCATACAGCTCTCTCGAGCACGCTCTGAAAACCCAGAGATTGAACGGCATCCGAATCATTCAGATCCGCATGGGAATCATGAAGATGATGTTCCAGGGCACTCTTTAAATGGCCCATATTTCCCCCGCACCTCTCGATGATATCCCGCCCTTCATCAAAGAAAAGAGCAGCATAGAGCAGGTGTTCCGGGGTAATAAATTCATGGCGCCTTGATTTTGCTTCCGCATAGGCCGCCATGATAATTTGATTCAAGCTTTCGCTAAGCCTCATTATTCTTACCTCTCGTTTTAAAACTTCCTATGGCCAGATCGGTCCCTGTCCTTCATCCGGCCAAACCGCCCGGCCGGATTTATCCGGGGGCCTCCTTTTCAGGCTTCGTCCATACTGCACCTCAACGGAAACTCCCTCTGCCTGGACATGCAATGAACCTGGGCAATTTTCGTAGATGCAATATCATAGGTGTATATCCCGCAGACGCCCAGACCCTTCCTGTGCACATCCAGCATGATCCTCGTTGCCTCTGCGGCTGATTTGTTAAAGATCGTCATCAAAATATAAACGACAAAATCCATCGTGGTATAGTCATCGTTGTGAAGCAAAACACGGTACATTCTGGGCTTCAAAATCTCGTTTTCCAGCCCTATGTCCAACTGGTGGTCAAACTCGTCGCTGTGATCCGGTTCCTGGTGCATTCTCAGTCCGCTTCCCAATCAGGTGTGGCCTCCTCTTCAGGGCCGCTGGAGTTCTACTCCTTCTGCTGGCATGTTTCATGCCGACAGAATTTTTCTTTTCCGCCGAAGAAGGAACTCCTCAACAAAAGCCAATCTTCTCAACCATCTAATATGGTATTGTACCAGTTATATAATTCAAATTCACCCAAAATTCAAAATCTTTCCCTGCTCATACAATCCACGCCTGGGGCTTCCCTTGACGGATATAATGTAATCACACCTTCTCCTCATGGCAATCCCTATAAGACATAAATCTCGCGAAGTCCCTAACCGCCCAGGGTCAAGTCATTCGCAATCATAACACCATGAATTAATTGCACAATAATGATGAAGGTCCCTTTGCCTGTAAGGGCTCGATATTAGATATGAATTGGCCAACTTTGACGGGGTCCTGCTAACCGCCAATTTCACCTTGACATGAAAATGGGTTTCATATAGAAAGTCACATTTACTTATTGAACTCTTAAGAAGGAGGAGAATTCTTGGCTACACATAAATCCGCAGAAAAGAGAAGCAAGCAGAATGAGAAACGCCGGGTGGGAAATATCTCTACAAAATCAAGGGTCAAAACCTACATCAAATCGGTGCTTACGGCTGTCGAGGCAAAGGATAAAGAGGGTGCGTTAAACGCCCTGCAAAAGGCGGTTCCTGTCATTGCCAAAGCCGGCGCAAAGGGCGTTTATCATCACAAGACCGCTTCCCGCTATATATCGAGGCTCACCCGCAAGGTCAATGTCCAGTTTGCCGCCGAGGCATAGACTCCATTTCAAAGCCCGGTATTTTTCGACATCTGACCCCACAATTCCTGAGACAGGGCGTACGGCAGCCGTCAGAATCCTGATAGGATCAGGCTGTACGCCCTTTCCGCTGCATCGCCGGACAACTTCACCAAGGCGCTTTTCCGTTTGATTTCCATCACATTCGTTTGTTCGCCCGCCACCGTGTAGTCGTTGTAATAATTGAAGTTCCGGACCTGCCAGAGAATCCTTTTCGACGTCCGCTCCTCAAACGTGACATCCAGCACAACGGTGATCCGCTCTTCCACAGAAAGATCCGTCTTCCCATAGGAGAGGTGAGAAGTGCTCAGGCTTCGGATATCACCCCGGATCAGGGCATCCGCTTCCTCACGGCTGCCGGCAAGCTGAAAACGCCCCCCCCGCAAGACCTGATCCATGAAGGCGCTGCGTACGAGGTTTTCAATCCCGGCTTCATGGGTCCTGTTGGTAAAGGTGTCGACAAAAACCTTTTGAATGGCGGGATCAATGTTATCCTCACCGTCAGCCAGATGATATCCGCAACCGGAACTCATCCACAGCAGGATCACGGCGCACAAAAACCCGGCCCACCGTCTATACGCCCTATGGCAATCCATCCCCTTCATGGCCTCTCCATCCACTTCTGTCCGGCCTGGCTGAATTTTTCCCCAATTTTCCCCACCCGATGGGTCATTCGACGCCGCAAGCCCCTCGGCTATCCTCATCCCTTGACGACAATATTCAACAGTTTTTTCGGAACATAGACCTGCTTGATCACCGTTTTTCCCTCTATAAAACGGGATACTTTCTCATCAGCCATCGCCAAGGCTTGAATTCGATCCTCCCGCTCATCCGGTGCCACAGCAATCCGGCCCCTCACTTTGCCATTCACCTGGATGACAATGGTCATCTCATCCTTTGCAGCAACGGTCGGATCATAAACCGGCAGCGGGGTATCCGCGAGGCAGACACCTTGATGGCCCAGCATCTGCCAGAGCTCTTCTGTAAGATGGGGCACGATCGGGGCCAGCAGGACAACAATGGCTTCGATCGTCTCCCGAACCACGGCGAGCGCCTTCCGATCCTCCCGGGACGGCCTCGGTGTGCTGTAAAGGGTGTTGACCAGCTCCATGATGGCGCTGATGGCCGTGTTGAAATGGAAACGCTCGCCCATATCCTCCCGGACTTTTTGAATCGTCTGATGAGTCTTTCGGCGAAGACTCCTCAGCTCACCCTCCAGTTCTTCGCCGCCGCTAAAGGGTGCAATCCCCTGGAGATCATCCAGATAGTCCATAACGATGCGCCAGGTGCGGCCGATGAAGCGGAAGGATCCCTCCACCCCCTGGTCGCTCCATTCCAGATCTTTTTCAGGAGGCGCCGCAAAGAGGCAGAACATGCGGGCCGTATCCGCCCCGTACTGCCGGATGAGATAATCCGGGTCGACGACGTTTTTCAGGGATTTCGACATTTTTTCGGTCTTGCCGACAATCACCTCGGCACCGCAATGGGTGCAGCGGCCTTCCGTTACCTCCTCCGGGAACAGATAACCGTGCTCCGGACAGCGGGTGGTTTCCTTGCAGACCATTCCCTGGGTCAGAAGATTCGTGAAGGGTTCGTCCACCCCCACCAGCCCGAAATCCCGGAGCATCTTGGTGTAAAAGCGGGCATAGAGAAGATGGAGGATGGCGTGTTCAATTCCACCGATGTACTGATCGACGGGCATCCAGTAATCCACCTGTTCCCGGTTGATGCCGGGCTTTTGATCAAAATGGGGACAGCAGTAGCGTTCAAAATACCAGGAGGATTCCACAAAGGTGTCCATCGTGTCGCTTTCCCTCTTCGCCGGACCGCCGCAGGCGGGGCAGGACGTGTTCAGAAAATCCGGGTGCCTTGCCAGGGGCGATCCCCCTTCACCGGAGAAATCAACATCCCGGGGCAGGACGACGGGAAGGTCGGATTCCGGCACCGGCACCGTTCCGCACTTCGGACAGTTGACCATGGGGATCGGCGCTCCCCAGTACCGCTGGCGGGAGATGCCCCAGTCCCGCAACCGGTATTGGACGGTCCTTTTCCCCTTCCCCAGGGAAATCAGATAATCGGCAATCGCATCCAGGGCCTTGAGATTTTCCATCCCGTCAAAAGGACCGGAATTGACCAGAATCCCCTCCTCCACATAGGCTTCCGTCATGGTCTCCGGATCCAGCGTTTTCCCCGGCGGAGAGATGACCACCACCTTGCGGAGATTGAATTTTTCTGCAAATTCAAAGTCCCGCTGGTCATGGGTCGGCACAGCCATCACACATCCCGTGCCATAATCCGCCAGGACAAAATTGGTCGCAAAAATCGGCATCTTCCAGCCGGTCAGCGGATTGAGGCAGTAACAGTCGAGGAAGAGCCCCTGCTTTTCATAGTAATCCGAGGTCCGCATCAGTTTGTCCTGTTTTTTGACCTCATCGGCGAAGGCCAGCGCCTCTTTTTCAAGGGCCTTCCCCTTGACCAGTTCCATGACCAGGGGATGTTCGGCGGCAATCAGCATGAAGGTGGCGCCGAACAGAGTATCCTGCCGGGTGGTGAAGACCTTGATCTCGCCCGGTCCATCCGCCATGGGAAAGGACACCTCGCAGCCGAAGCTCTTTCCGATCCAGTTCCGCTGCATGGTCAGCACCCGCTCCGGCCATCCCGTCAGCCGATCGCATCCCTCCAGGAGTTCGTCGATATAGGCGGTTATGCGAAAGAACCACTGGTCCAGGACCTTTTCCTTCACTTCGCTGCTGCAGCGCCAGCAGAGCCCGGCTTCCACCTGCTCGTTGGCCAGAACGGTTTCGCACCGCGGACACCAGTTCACGCTGGATGTTTTTTTATAGACGAGGCCCTTTTCAAACATCCAGAGAAAGAAAAGCTGTTCCCAGCGATAATATTCCGGCTCACAGGTCGAAACCTCACGGTCCCAGTCATAGCTGAACCCCATCCGCTTGAGCTGCATCCTCATATGGGCTATGTTTTCATTCGTCCAGATGGAGGGATGTATCCCCCTTTCAATGGCGGCATTTTCCGCCGGCATGCCGAAGGAGTCCCAACCCATGGGGTGCAGAACGTTGTACCCCTCCATTCGCTTGTACCGGGCCACGACATCGCCGATGGTATAGTTTCTCACATGACCGATATGGATCTTGCCGGAAGGGTAGGGAAACATCTCCAGGAGATAGTATTTCTTTTTTGCAGGGTCTTCCGTCACCTTGAACGTACCGGTTTCTTCCCAGTATCGCTGCCACTTTTCCTCAATTTCCAAAGGCATGTATTTTCTGCTCATAAGGCACTCCCCGATTAAAGTCGGAATGTTCTCTAACATATTACGATAGCGCATTCAACACGGAAACTGTCGTCACTTTTGGCTTCTTGGATTTGGGCATCGGGGAGAGCACGGTCAGACAACGCACAGGACGCCCGTGATGGTGCATGATTATGATGAAAAGTACTTCTCGTGTCCTCCGAGCCGGGCTATGTTTATCAATGGAGCGTTGCTGAAGGAGGAAGGATTGGAAGGCCGTTTCGAAAAAGAAATGGGATTGCGCATCCGAAAAAGGGCGCGTTTACTGCTTTGGTTCCTCTAGGATGCCGCTTGTGATCTCCTGATCCGCGTCCTTTTTTCCAAGTTTTACATAAAGCGCATCAAGAATCCCATTGATAAAAGAACCGGAGTTTTCGGAGCCGTAAACTTTTCCCAGGTCAATGGCCTCGTTCATCGTCACTTTGGGAGGGATGTCCGCACAGTAGCAGAGTTCAAAAACCGCCATGCGCAGGATGCTTTTGTCGACTTTGGACATCCTCGCTATGGACCAGTTTTCGGAACAGCTGCCGATCAGGGGATCAATCTGATCCCGATGTTCCCATGTCCCCTCGATGAGAAGGGACGAAAACGGCCTGGCGTCCACGGGCGCATCGTGATGCGCCCAGTACAGCTCAATGGCCTCCCCGGCCTCCATCCCCATAACTTCCAGACTGTAAAGAACCTGCAGGGCTATTTCCCGTGCTATTCTTCTCTGACGCATGAACTCCTCTGATTCCGATGTAACATCATTGCGACCCCGGCCACAGTGGCTCGGCCAGCTCCCGGGAAAAAACCGCCGCTCAGCGGTGTCGCTGCTGCCGCACCACCCCGATATCATCTCCCGTCCGGAGCTGGAAGAACCTCATGGCAGAAATGGGCCTCCGGCGGCAGAACATCCGTCAGTCCTATATGCTTCAGGATACGCCCCGGATAAAAAGCCTTATATCTGCCTTAACAAATCAACCATCTCAATGGCCGTCATGGCGGCGTCCCACCCCTTGTTTCCTGCCTTGGTGCCCGCCCGTTCAATAGCCTGTTCGATGGTATCCGTGGTCAAAACGCCAAAGGAGATTGGAACGCCCAGTTCCAGGCCGACGTTGGCAATCCCCTTGGAAACTTCCGCGCTGATGTAATCAAAATGCGGAGTCGAACCACGGATTACCGCCCCCAGACAGATGATGGCATCAAAGCGTTTGCTGGCGGCGAGCTTTTTAGCCACCAGCGGCAGCTCGAATGCCCCGGGAACCCGATAAATCTGAATATCCTTTTCTTCCGCCCCGGAACGCATCAGGGCATCCAGAGCGCCATCCAGAAGCCGGCTGCCGATGAAATCATTGAAACGGCTGACGGCGATGCCAATTCTCATTCCCGTTGCAATTAAACGCCCCTCTGTCGCTATCGGCATGTCATCCTCCTTTTTCTCTCATCTGTTCCTGAAATTCCTGTCCTGGCTCTCGCTTCGCAGGCGGTCTGCCGGATTTTCGGCACAGGCTTTCAGCGGACTTTCCCGCTATATTCTGCTAGCCCTTCAGGGGCAGTCCCTGCGATCCCCCCTCCGGGGCGCTAGATCTCCAGAATGTGTCCCATTTTTTTCTTCTTCGTGGTCAGATAACGGATATTCTTGTCTGTCGGAGTGATTTCAATGGGCACCCGCTCCGTAACCTTGATCCCATATCCTTCCAGTCCTACGATTTTCTTAGGGTTGTTGGTCATAAGGCGCATCTTCCTCACCCCGAGATCGACCAGGATCTGAGCCCCGATTCCGTAATCCCGCAGATCCGGCTTGAAACCCAGGGCGATATTCGCCTCCACGGTATCCTGCCCATGCTCCTGAAGCTCGTAGGCCTTGATCTTATTGACCAGCCCGATTCCCCGGCCTTCCTGATGCATGTAGACAATGACGCCCTTCCCCTCCTTGTCGATCATCTCCATGGCCGTATGGAGCTGATCGCCGCAGTCGCAGCGTTCGGAACCGAACACGTCTCCCGTGAGGCATTCGGAATGGACCCGCACCAGCACCTCATCGTCCGGCTGGATATCCCCTTTTACCATGGCCAGGTGCTGGAGCTTATCCACATCGTTTTCGTAGACGACCAGTTTGAATTCTCCACCATAGCGGGTGGGAATGGTTGCCGTCGCCGCCCGGCGGATCAGCGATTCGTGCTTCATGCGGAATTCAATGAGATCGGCAATGGTCGCTATCTTCAGGCCGTGCTCCTCGGCAAAAATCTCCAGATCGGGCATTCGAGCCATCGTGCCGTCATCCTTCATGATTTCACAGATCACCCCCGCGGGCTTCAGCTTCGCCAGTCTCGCCAGGTCAACCGAGCCCTCCGTCTGGCCTGTTCTGACCAGGACACCTCCCTTTTTCGCCACAATGGGAAAAACATGGCCGGGGCTGACGAGATCGCCGGGCTGAACGGTATCCGCCACAGCCGCCTGGATGGTCGTTGCCCGATCCGCGGCGGAAATGCCGGTGGTCACACCGCACCGCGCTTCGATGGAAACCGTAAAGGCCGTTCCGAAGCGGGAGCGGTTGTCCCGCACCATCATCGGGAGATTCAGCTTATCGGCCATCTCCTCGTTCAAGGTCAAGCAGATCAGTCCTCTACCGTATTTCGCCATGAAATTGATCGCCTCAGGCGTTACAAACTGCGCTGCCATACAGAGATCTCCCTCATTTTCCCGGTCTTCATCGTCCACCAGAATAATCATCCTGCCGTTCCGGATGTCCTCGATGGCGTCCTCGATCTTACACAAACTCATAACTCTCTCTCCTCATTTGAAAAGCACCGGCCGGCGCGTCCGCTCTTTCAGGGCGAATCCCGCTCCCGCGCTTTCCGGAGTTTACTTGAAAAATCCCTGCTTCATCAACAGTTCCCTGGTTATGCCGCCTTCCTTTTTCTCTTCAGGATGTAACAGGCGCTCTACATATTTTCCCAGGATGTCGGTTTCGATATTGACCCGATCCCCTTTTTTCTTGAATCCCAGGGTCGTCTTTCCCGCCGTGTGGGGGATCATATTAACATAAAATGCATGCTCTTCACAGCGATTCACCGTCAGGCTGACCCCATCGACAGCCACGGATCCCTTGGGAACCAGATAGCGGCTCAAGCCGGACTCCACATCAATCCGGAAAATGACGGAACCGGATTTAACGGTCCGCTCCTGAATCCGTCCCAGGCCGTCGACATGACCCAGGACAATGTGCCCCCCCAGAAAATCGGTGGGGCGCAGGGCTTTTTCCAGATTGGCCGACTCTCCCGGTGAAAAAAAGGCGAGATCCGTCCGGGAGAGCGTTTCTGCGGAAACGTCGGCGGTAAAACTCCGGCGGCCCACGGCGGTAACGGTCAGACAGGCTCCATTCACGGCCATGCTGTCGCCGATGCGGACATCCGAAAGATCCAAGTCCGTCCCAATTTCCAGCACGGCATCCTCACCCCGCCGGGACAGGCGGAGGACGGTCCCCATCGCTTGAATAATGCCCGTAAACATCCTCGATCTTCCTATGGCCCGTCCTCTTTTTTGCCGTCCTGAAATTCCTTGAGCTCTTCAAGGAAATCTTTGACATCGCGGAACTGCCGATAAACGGAGGCAAACCGCACGTAGGCGACTGCATCCAGATCCTTGAGAACCTGCATCACTTTTTCACCGATGCTTGAAGATGACATCTCTTCGCCGGAATACTCCTGGCAGAAGCGCTCCACCTCCGCCACGAGAGATTCGATGGTTTCCGTACTGATGGGCCGTTTCTGGCAAGCTTTCCGGATTCCGCTCCGGATTTTGTTGCGGTCAAAGACTTCCCGGCGGCCGTCTGTTTTGACCACAGTGGGGAGAATTTCTTCAATGTACTCATACGTCGTAAAGCGCCGGCCGCAGTCCAGACACTCCCGCCTTCGCCGGATGGCGCTTCCGTCCCGGCTCACCCGGGAATCCATCACCTTGCTCTCCGTGTAGCCACAGAACGGGCATTTCATAGGGTTTTCACCTGGATTCCCGCTTCAGCGAAAATTTCATCGGCCAGCTTGTCGCTGTAGCCATCCCGAATCACGATGGAAACGATTCCGGCATTAACGATCATCTTTGCACAGATCCCGCAGGGATGATTCGTGCAGTAAAGGGTCGCGCCTGCGGTGCCGACTCCGTGCAGGGCCGCCTGAATAATGGCATTCTGCTCGGCATGAAGCCCCCGGCAAAGCTCATGCCGTTCCCCCGAGGGGATGTTGAGCTGATCGCGCAGGCATCCGACCTCCAGACAATGGCGCAATCCCGTTGGGGCGCCGTTGTACCCCGTCGATAAAATCCGGCGCTCCCTCACGAGCAGGGCTCCGACCCTGCGCCTTGTGCACGTGGAACGCCGGGCAACGAGCGATGCGATATCCATGAAGTATTCGTCCCAGTCCGGCCTGGAATGGTCCTCTGTCATGAGCCTTCGATCCGTTTGGCATAAAGGGGAAATTTCCCGCAAAGGCGGAGCACTTCCTCCCTTACCTCCTGCCGAAGCCTTTCGCTGTCCCGGTTGCCCAGAACGTCGACAATCAGGCGGGCAATCTTCCGCATTTCCTCCTCTTTCATCCCCCGGCTTGTCAGGGCGGGGGTGCCGATCCGGATCCCGCTGGTGACCATGGGGCCACGGGTATCGAAGGGAATTCCGTTCTTGTTGACGGTAATCCCCGACGAATCAAGCAGATCCTGGGCGTCCTTCCCCGTCAACCCCTTGTCCGTCAGGTCTACAAGGAGCAGATGGTTGTCCGTTCCACCGGAAACAAGGCGGTAGCCCTGACGAATCAGCTCCTCAGCCATCGCCTGGGCATTCTTGACGATCTGCACCTGATATTCCTTGAATTCCTCCGTCAGCGCCTCTTTGAAGGCCACCGCCTTGGCGGCGATGGTATGCATCAGCGGCCCCCCCTGGATACCGGGAAACACGCGGCTTCCAAGGGTTTTCTCATAGGGCGCCTGGCACATGACCAGCCCCCCCCGGGGACCCCGCAGGGTCTTGTGGGTTGTCGACGTGACATATTCGCAGACGGGGACGGGCGAGGGATGAAGCCCTGCCGCGACCAGGCCCGCAATATGGGCGATATCGGCCATCACCAGGGCGCCGACCGCATCAGCAATGACCCGGAATTTTTCGAATTCGATGGTCCGGGAGTAGGCGCTGGCGCCGACGACGATCAGTTTGGGTTTATGCTGCCTGGCAAGATCCTCCACCTGATTGAAATCGATGCGTTCCATCTCCCGGTCCACGCCGTAAGGAACAATGTTGTACAATTTGCCGGAAAAGTTGGCCGGGCTTCCATGAGACAGGTGGCCGCCATGAGCGAGGTTCATTCCCAGAATGGTGTCTCCCACCGAAAGGGCGGCAAAGTAAACCGCCATGTTGGCCTGAGTCCCCGAGTGGGGCTGAACATTGACATAATCTGCGCCGAACAGTTTCCTGCAGCGCTCAATGGCCAGGTTTTCAGCCATATCGACATACTCACAGCCTCCGTAGTACCTTTTCCCAGGATACCCTTCCGCATACTTGTTGGTCATCGTGCATCCCTGGGCCTCAAGGACCGCCTCGCTGACAAAATTTTCCGACGCGATGAGCTCCAGTTTTTCAGCCTGCCTCCGAGTTTCCAGCAGGATGGCCTCGGCGATTTCGGGATCGGTTTCTCTTAACACTGACATGAATGCTGTATCCCCTTTTCTCTGTGTTCAATCTTGCATGTTCTGCTGATGTTGACGCTTTGTCCCGGATCAAAATCACGCAGGACCCACACCTGAAAGAATCTGTCCCGCCCCCTTACAGATCAAAGCCGCTTCGCGCGTCTTCAAGCGCCCGGATCTTGTCCAGGCGTCCCCGATGGCGCCCCCCTTCGAAGGGTGTTTCCAGCCAGACCGCAACGATTTCTCTAGCTTTTTCGGGTCGTGTCCGCCTGCCGGCGAGGATCAGGATATTTGTATCGTTGTGCAGGCGGCTCAGCCGCGCCGTCTCCGTATCCAGACAGACCGCCGCCCGGATTCCGGCGAATTTGTTCGCCACGATGGCCATGCCGACCCCAGAACCGCAGACCAGGATTCCGCGGGAAAAAAGCCCTGAAGCGACGGATTTTGCCACCACCGCCCCGTAATCCGGGTAATCCACGGAGGTCTCGCTGTCCGTTCCAACATCTTTAACGATCCAGCCGTTTTCCTCCAGAAAGAATTTGATCTCTTCCTTGAGAAGAAAGCCGGCGTGATCGGCACCGATAATGATGGTTTGAGCCATAGGGATCTACTCGAAATATTTCGCTAAGATGATGGTTGCATTCACCCCGCCGAAGCCAAAGGTGTTGGACATGGCGATCCGGATATCGCTCTGCCGCGCCGAATAAGGAACAAAATCCAGATCAAAGCCGGGATCAGGCTTCTCAAGATTGATGGTCGGGGGAATGATGCCTGATTCAAGCGCCTTCGCGGTAAGGATCGCTTCCACGCCCCCTGTTGCGCCCAGGAGGTGACCCGTCATGGATTTGGTCGAGCTGACCAGAAGTCGACCGGCCCAAGTTCCAAATACGGTCCTGATGGCCTCCACTTCGTACCGGTCGTTCAGGGGTGTCGATGTGCCGTGGGCATTTACATAATCGACATCGGAAGGGCCGATCCCGGCATCCTGCAAGGCGGCCTGCATGCACCGGACCGCTCCCTCATGACCGGGAGGCGGGACGGCCAGGTGAAACGCGTCGCCGGTCGTTCCGTATCCCAGAATTTCTCCACGGATATTTGCCCCTCTCGCCCTGGCGCAATCAAGCTCTTCTAGAATCAGAATGCCGCATCCCTCGCCGATGACGAATCCGTCGCGGTCCAGGTCGAAGGGGCGGCTGGCCTTCCGTGGATCATCATTTCTCCGGGAAAGAGCGCCCATGGCGGTGAAACCGGCCACGGCCATCGGGGTGATCGCGGCATCCGCTCCACCGGCAAAAACGACATCGGCATATCCCGATGCGATGAGCCGGAAGGCGTCGCCCAGCGCGGTCGTTCCGGAAGCGCAGGCCGTGACGGGACAGCCGATGGGCCCCCGGGCCCCGAAGCGTATGGAGACATTTCCCGCCCCCAGATTGGCAAGCACCGAAGGAACAGTGAAAGGGGAGATTTTACGGGAGCCGCTGCGCAGGAGAATCTCCTTCTGCTTTTCCAGGGTGGTCAGGCCGCCGATGGCCGAACCGATCACGACACCCGCACGATAGGCCTGGGAATCCGTAAGGGTTAAATCCGCATCGGCGGCAGCCATCTCCGCTGAAGCCAGACAATAGAGAATAAAGGGATCGAGACGTCGCAGCTCTTTTTTGCCGACGTAAGCGATCGGATCGAAGTTCTGCAGCTCCCCCGCGATGCGGGTTTCAAAATCAGAGGCGTCAAATTTCGTTATCGGTCCTATGCCGGAGCGTCCCGCGCAGATTCCAGCCCATGTCTCCGTAACGGAGTTTCCCAGGGGCGTCACAGCACCCATACCGGTTATGACGACTCTCCTTTTCAAGGAACGCATTCCCTTCAAGTTGTTTTGTTAAATCGACGTTTCGTCACGTTCCGGTTTCCGGACCCTGAAACAGAGCATCCCGCCCCTGAAGGCTTCCTCTCTTTTCATCTTCGCACAGCCCCTGCAACATGGGAAGGCGGGACGGTCAGGCCGATCGCCCGTGATCGCAGATCCAGATCGGGGCTCTTTCAATCCCAGGTTACATTCCTCGCCTTGAGAAAATCGATTACATCCTGGATCTTACGGATCTTCTTGAGCTCTTCGGTGGAAATCTCCACATCGAAGGTGTCTTCCATCTCCAGCAGCAATTCCGCCAAATCAAGAGAATCAGCCCCGAGATCATCAATAAAGAATGCCTCAGGAACGCATTCCTCCTTTGTCACGTCCAGCTGTTCGACAATAATTTCTAGAACTTTTTCTTCCAGCGTCACCTGTTGTTCCTCCCCGCTCTTTCGCTCCTGAAATCAAGTCGCTTTTATTCGGCATCCCCCCGGGATGATGTTCCCGCCGCTTCAGGTTAAAAGACGTTTTTTTCATGACGGCTGAAGTTTTTCAAGAAGCAAAACCGCACTTCGCAGCCGCCCCGCTTCAACCGGAAAAACGGATCAGCCAAGGTCTTCCACTTTGATGACAGCCCGACCCTTGTAAGTCCCGCAGTAGGGACAGACATGGTGAGGCAGCTTGAATTTGCCGCACTGGGGACAGGCCGAAGCCTGAACGGGGCTCAGAAAATCATGCGCCCTTCTCATATTTCTTCTTGTTCTGGAATGTCTCTTTACCGGATTTGGCATGGTAATCCCTCTTTCCTTTTATATGTCATAAAAACTGATAGTGTTTAATGATTACGACCACTCTGTTTGCACCCATCCCGCCACGCAGGCCTGTAAAGGATGAACTCTCTGGAAACAGCTCTTTCCGTTCGTTTATTGCTTCCGGTTACTTCCCTGGAATCTTGAGCTTTTTTAAAACGGCAAATCGGTCATCCCCCGGAGCTTTCCGGCAGTCGCAGGTTCCTGCATTGAGATTCGCTCCGCACTGGGGACACAATCCTCTGCAGGTTTCACGGCAAAGAACCTTCATGGGAATCTGAAGCATGATCTGTTCATAGATCAAAGGTGACAGATCAACGACCTCTCCCTGATAAAAGCCGAAATCCAGATCCTCCGCCTGCAGTTCCACGTCATCCTTTATGCTCTCTCTGACCGGCATCAACGTGTAACGGAAATCAAAGTCCACGGGCACCCGGACCGTCTCCAGGCAGCGGCAGCAAAGGGTCTCTACAACGGCACCGATCTTCCCCTCAACAAACACCGTCTCACCAGCCCGGGAAACATGACAGGTGACAGTTGCCTGAGGGATGCTGAGGATATCTGACTCGCCATCCGTCAGAAAATTCCGGAACCAGCCCTCCGTAAAATCAAAATGGAGGTCAAGGCCCGCTTCCGGCACCATCAGAACATTAATTTTCAAGATGCACCATAACTCATTAAATCGTAAGGCTTTTACCCGGAGATGCCCCCTGTAACCCTCTGAATCTCTTATATAAAGGTGAGGATTAGATTATAAATATCCATCCTTGTCAAGTACAATTTGCTCGAAAACCGCCTTGACAAACCATGAACGCTGGTCCTATAAAGGGCACACTACAATTCCCCGAGGGAACGATTATAATGCAGAAAAATAAGCAGGTTCGGACCCGGTTCGCCCCTTCGCCGACAGGTTACCTTCACATCGGAGGGGCGCGCACGGCCCTGTTCAGCTGGCTTTACGCCAGGCATTCGCAAGGGAAGTTCGTGCTGCGAATCGAAGACACGGACCAGCAGCGCTCCACAGAGGAATCAACCCGTGCGATCCTGGATGCCATGGAGTGGCTCGGGCTGAGCTGGGATGAAGGGCCCTATTTCCAGGCCGAACGGGTCACCATCCACAGGGAAATGATCCGGAAGCTGATTGACGAGGACAAGGCCTACTACTGCGTCTGCACACCCGAGGAACTGGAGGAGAAGCGGAGGCGGGCCCTTGCGGAAGGCAGGAAGCCGAAATATGACGGAACCTGCCGGGACAGAAAGCTTCCCCCCTCCGATGGAGCCGTTGTCCGGTTCCGCTGTCCCCAGACAGGAACGACGATCGTCGAGGACCTCATTAAGGGGAAGATTTCCTTTAATAATGAAGAGCTGGATGATCTGATCATTCAACGCAGCGACGGCTACCCGACCTACAATTTCGCCGTTGTGGTCGACGATGCCCAGATGAACATCACCCATGTGATCCGGGGCGACGACCATGTCAACAATACCCCGCGGCAGATTCTCCTGTATGAGGCCCTGGGATACGAGCTCCCCCAGTTCGGCCATGTGCCGATGATCCTCGGCGCCGACAAGACCCGCCTCAGCAAGCGGCATGGAGCAACATCCGTCATGGCTTACAAGGAGCTGGGATATCTGCCGGAGGCCCTGGTCAATTATCTTGTTCGTCTGGGGTGGTCCCACGGAGATCAGGAAATATTTTCCCTAGATGAACTCATCGAACTGTTCGACCTGGGAAGCATCGGTAGATCCGCGGCCGTTTTCAATCCCGACAAGCTTCTCTGGCTGAATCAGCACTACATCAAATCCTATCCGGAAGAGAAGCTCCTGGATGCTCTTCGGACTTTCTGGAAAAAATCAGGTCTTGACGTGACCGATTCTGAGTATGGATTGCACATCGTTCGCGATCTGAAGGCCCGGGCGAAGACCCTTCCCGAAATGGCGGAATCCAGCTTCTTTTATTTCACCGATGAACCGCCCATCGATGTCGATGCGGCGGCAAAATTCCTCACCCTGGAAATCGCCGATCATCTTGAAACCATTGCCGATGAGCTGAAAATGCTCTCGGATTATTCCAAGGAAGGGATTGAAGCCTTTCTCCGCAACCTGGCCGAAGCGCGGTCCATCAAGCTCAAGACAATCGCCCAGCCGCTCCGCATCGCCCTGACCGGGAAAACGGCCAGTCCAGGCCTCGATGACATCATGCTGACCCTTGGAAAGGAGCGTGTGTCGTCACGCATCCGGCGAGCGGTGTCGTACATCCGGAATCAGCGCTCGTCCTGAAATCTTTTGCCTTGACTTTTTCTGTGTTGTTGCATAGAAACTGCCTTCATGGTCCCATCGTCTAGTGGTTAGGACGCTGGCCTCTCACGCCGGAAGCCGGGGTTCAACTCCCCGTGGGACTACCAGAACAAAAAAAGGGCTTCTCATGTTCAGTGAAACACGGGAAGCCCTTATCTTTAAAGAACGGATGCCGTTACTTTTTTGCCACGGCACTCTTGAGCATCTTGCCGGCCGTAAACTTGGGGACCTTTTTCGCCTTGATTTTGATCGGTTTTCCTGTCTGCGGATTTCTTCCGGTTCGGGCTGCCCTTTTCGCAACCTTGAACGTACCAAAACCGATGAGTGTCACAGATTCGCCCTTTTTAAGTGCTTCGGTCATTGATTCGAGAACACATCCCACGGCTTCCCTCGCCAGCTTCTTTTTCCCGACAACTTTCGCTACCGCTTCAACCAGATCGCCTTTATTCATCTCTACCCCTCCTCATCAATGTCGTTTCGTCACTGCCCACAACACTTACACCGCACACGCACTCGCTAAATCAGCATTTAAAGGCCATTCTGCTAAAAGTCAATAGAAATGTTCTATTAAATCAGCAAATAGCGGAAGAATATTTTGAGAAATCTTCCCGGAGGGTATTTTACAGCTCCTGAACCCGGTCGATACGATCCGGATGAGGGAGGGTTATTCTGAGGGTTCGTCTCTGCCCGATCTCACGGCATTGACACGAAAGGCCGCAGTCAGGCATCTGTGCGGGAGAAGAAGCCGCGGCGCAGGGAATTGGCGCCCATCGAAGCGGCAGGAGGCGCTCAATCGTCCTTTTCCTGTTCTTCCTCTTTGATAAGCTCTTCAAGCAGCCTTTCCAATCCGTCGATGATCTGCTCTTCCGAGGGATTGACAAGCTTTGAGGACTTTTGCAGATCTTCTTCGGTAAGGCCGATTTTCTTCAGGAGTTCTTGCTTATATCTTTCCATGGGACGACTTGCTATAACATCTTTGCAGAATTGTCAAAAGGAATGCAATGAGCATCGGCATCCTCCCGTCTGCAACGTCAGGGAACTCAATGTGAAAGAGGAAGAGGAATTGCGGACGATTCTCGATCATCTCGCCGCCCAGGACAAGGCCCTTATCGAAATCCATCGGCAGCTTGCCGAGATCCGCAATGACCGGGAACGGTTAAACGCGGAACCGATGGCCCGCTATAATGCAACAGCGCCCAGCGCTTTTCAGGATAAAGGAGGTTTTCAACATGCTGAATATCGATCAGACCATTCTACTCGTGATTGATTTCCAGGGCAATCTGGCACAGGCCATGGACGACCGGCGCTCCCTTTTTGAAAACGCCCGGAAAATCATTCAGGGGTTACAGACCTTTAACATCCCCCTGATCGTCACCGAACAGATTCCGGCCAAACTGGGACCGACGATCCCTGAAATCGCCGGCCTGTTCCAAGGCATGACCCCGATCGCCAAGGAAAGCTTCAGCTGCTTCCAGAATCCCGGCTTCCGCGAAGCCCTGGAGAAAACGGGACGCCGACAGGTCCTGATGACGGGAATTGAAACACATATCTGCGTTTATCAGACCGCCCGGGATCTTCTCGCGGCGGGCTACGAAGTGTACATCGTCGCCGACGCAGTCTCCTCGCGGACAGCCCGGAACCGGGAGATCGGTTTGAAGATGATGGGGGATGCCGGCGGCAGACTCACCTGCACGGAGGCAGTCCTCTTCGAGCTTTTACGGACAGCCGCCTCCGAAAAATTTAAAGACATCTTCCGAATCGTCAAGTAAACAGCGGAGGGGAACCCCTGTCAGGAATGACAGAACGGCAAGGAAGCACCCAAACTCAGCGGCGGAGGCGGAAAATCCTGCCGCCGCTGCCATAGGAAATAGAAAACCCCGGACTGTTAATTGCGTGACACCAGGTGCCGGACCGCCTTCTCCAGACCGTCCAGGGTCAGCTCAAACATGGGAAAGACATCCTCGATAATCCCGATGGTCCAGGTATGGCGCCATTCCCACTCCGGCTGGGGATTCAGCCAGACGGAATGGCGGAAGGTCCGAGCCATCATTTTCAGCCGTTCAATGCTGGCGGTCGTCGACCTCTGGAAATAGTAGATTCCGCCATTCTGATGCATGAGCTCCGACGGCGCCATACTGGCGTCTCCCACCATGATCAGACGCGTATCCGGCTCCTTGCGGAGGAAATCCTCGATGGCCTCCGCCTTGTGGCGCCGCTCGGGATCCTGCCAGACATGATCGTAGATGGTATTGTGAAAATAATAGATCTTCAGATCCTTGAACTGGGCACGGGCATAATTGAACAACGTCTGCACCACGCGGATGTAAGGGTCCATGGACCAACCGCCGTTGTCGATCATCAGGATCACCTTGAGGCGGTCCGTCATCCGGCGGTCAAAGACGATCTCAACCTCGCCGGCATTGCGCATCGTTTCATAGATCGTCTTGTCCACATTGACGATGTCTTTCGGCCCCTCGGGAACCATGCGCCGCAGACGCTTGAGGGCTTCCCCCATCTGGTGCTGGTTCAGGGGGCCTTCCAGGGAATAATCCTTGTAGCGCCTGTCCATGGCCACTTTGATGGCCGATTTGTTCCGGGAACGGCCGCCAACGCGCATTCCTCCCGGATGGTAACCTGAATGGCCGACGGGGGACGTCCCCCCGGTGCCGATCCACTTGTGTCCTCCGTGGTGCTCCTCCGTCTGATCCTTGAGGCGATCGAGGAAATACTGCACCAGATCTTCCGGGGTCATTTTCTGCATCTCCTGCTCGTCGATGCCCAGCTCCCGGGCCAACGCCCCGGGATCCTTATTCAGCCAGTCCTCCAGCATGGCCCGAACAACGTCCGATATTTCCTCGATATCGGGCTCCTCCAGGGCCACCCCTTTGAAATGATAGGCAAAGATCTGATCATAGAGATCAAAATAGCGCTCACTCTTGACCAGGATGGAGCGGGCCACCGTGTAAAAATCCTCCAGCGAGGTCACCATCCCAAGGCCCAACGCCTTCTGCAGCCGGAGGAAGGACGTCGGAGAGACCGGGATCCCCTTCTCGCGCAGGGTGTAAAAAAATTGCGTAAACAAAAAACCCCCCTTACATTCTCAGGCGTGACATCTGCTGCGTGGCAAGATTCAAATCCGCACTCTTCTTGAAGAGGATACCGAGGTAGGGCGAATCCCCCTTTCGCAGCTTGCCGACCTTGAAGTCCGGATCCGCCTTGAGGGCTCGAATCCAGTTGATCAGCTCCCGCGTGGCCGGCTTCTTCTCGATACCTCGGAACTCCCGCAGCCGGTAAAAGGTGGCGATGCAGGCCTCCGCCATGTCGTCATTGATGCTGGGGAAATGGACATCCACAATCTGCCTCATGACATCGGGATCGGGGAAAGCGATGTGATGGAAGTTGCAGCGCCCCAGGAAGGGGTCCGACAGGTCCTTCTTGGCGTTGGACGTGATAATGATGACCGGCCGATGCCTCGCTTTGATCGTCTTGTCGATTTCGATGATGTCGAACTGCATCTGATCCAGCACGTCGAGCATGTCGTCCTGAAAATCCGTATCCGCTTTATCGATTTCATCGATGAGCAGAATCGTGCGCTCATCGGCGACAAAGGCCTGGCCGATCTTGCCCATCTTGATGTACTCTTCAACATTGCTCACATCCCGCCGGGAATCACCGAAACGGCTGTCATTGAGACGCGTCAGGGTGTCATACTGATAGAGAGCCTCCAGCAGCTTCATGCTGGATTTGACGTTCAGGACAATGAGCGGCATGTGGAGGCTTTCTGCAATCGCATGGGCCAGCATGGTCTTTCCCGTACCAGGCTCACCCTTCAGCAGCAGCGGCATTTCAATAGCGATGGAGACATTGACGATTTTGGAAAGCTCCTCGTCGAGAATATATTTCGAGGCCCCCTCGAACCGGCGTAACGACTTGTTTTCACTCATAACGGAAACTCCTTGAACTCCGGGAATCAACCCGATTTTTTGCAGGAAAGACCTACAATATTTTTTAGGTCCGGACAGCATTTCAACTCCATTCCTTCAACCCCGCAGATATAATCATGCTATGCAGCCTTGTCAAGATCTAATATAAAATCATAAAGATAACACCATAATCCCTTATCCCTGAACTACCTGCCTCCCCGCCATCACCGGCGGGCCAGAAGCATTCGAACCAGGCGGGCCGGCATGGGATCCACCGTGTGGAGAGCGCCGTGGGGACAGACTTCGACGCAGCAGAAGCAGCGGATGCATTGGTCGTAGTTGAATTTCAGGGGCCGAACGCCTCCGTTGATCGCTTTCGCCGGGCAGATGTCCCAGCAGGCCCCGCAATGCCGGCAGCGATCCAGTTCGGCAACGGGCCTGGGAAGGAAGTAGAGCCTGAGAAAACGCTGCAGGATCCGGGGGCCGTAGAGCAGAGACGGCACGGCCCGGGGCAGCGCAAAAGACCTGACAGGCTCCAGCCGGCCGTCGAGGGAAAGCGGTTCTTCCAGAAGTCCCCTTTCACCGGCAGTTTTCAGGACGGGGATTGCCTCCGGCTCCAGCTCCAGAATTCGGCAAACCGTTCTGTCGATGGCCAGGGCATTGTCACTTCCGATCAGCAGGCCGATCTCCTTCGGAACTCCCCGTTTTCCCGGCCCCTCCCCTTCCAGGGCCAGAATCCCGTCGAGGATTGTAACGGCAGGAGAAATCCGCTGGTAAATCTGGACCAGCAGCCGGGCGAAGAGGGGATGATTGACCCCCGTCCTCATGTGCCATTCCGGTTTACGGTATCCTACAATGCATCCAAAGAGATTCTTGACGCCCAGCGTAAGGATCATCTGCCGGTGGGTTTTAAGCTTGGGGAGATTGATGACAAAATCCGACTCGATCGCTTCCCTGGCGATGTCGATGAATCCGAAGGGCGGGCCGATGTCGATTTTCAGGGATTCCTGAAAGGGTCGGCATTCCACGTTCAGTGGAGCCAAGGCTTCCGAAATGCCGCTTTCCTGAAGAATCCTGCCGAAGGAACCCAGGGCCGGACTGTCGGCGATCAGGGGGCGGGCGCCCCGCTCCAGAACGTATTGTGCAACGGCCTTGATGACCAGGGGATGCGTCAAGAGGGCCTGTTCAGGGGCGGCGTAGGTCATCAGATTGGGCTTGATCAGCACCCGGCTCCGGGCGGACAGGTTTTGTCCTCCGAAACGATCCAGCATGGCGAATACCAAAGGCTTCAACGTTTCGTACCGGTACGAGGATTTTCGAATCATTACGAGAGACATGAACCGGACCACAGCTCCTGAATGCGGCAAATATCGGTCATTCTATCATTAAAAAGCCTTTCGGAGCCATTATTTAAATTCCCGGATTTCTTATGGAGAACGGGGGACTCGATAAGTCAGGAAGGAAGGGGGTGCAGCGACCGGCTTTCGTGCCGCATCCGACACAATGCCGTGCATCTGCTCCGGCATTGTGTCGGTTTTCTGTATCACGGCATCGACCGCTGAAACTGGAACCATCAAAGGGATTGTGACAGGGAAAAAGCGGCGGCAAGAGCCAATCCAGCCACAACGTATACGAGGGCCCTGTCATAGCGGGCTGCAGATCGGATCAGCTGCTCGTCCCAATCGGAAGTCTCGACATAGCGCTGAAAGCGGCGGAGCCGCCTTCCAAGGTCAAAGGGGCACCGGGTCACGGCATTTCTTCCGCTCAAACACCCGGCGTTTCCTGCGGTCATTGTTCTCATCTCTACCCTCCTGTCACATGAAAAATCATGTTTTCTGTCTGTTATCTCAGTCCAGCCCTAGGTATGGTATTTCCGGACGACGGCTGTGACCACCCCGGCCAGCTTCAGTTCCTGCCGAGGCCGGATGAGCGGGTAGTTCGGATTGGCCGCCTCAAGATAGACCTCGCCCTTTTCTTTTCGGAAGGTTTTCATGGTCCACTTGTCGTCCACTTGGGCAATCACCACGTCGCCGTTTTTCGGCTCCCGGCCCTTTTCCACAATCACGAGGTCCCCCGGCATAATCCCCTCCCCGGTCATGGAATCGCCGGATACCTGCAGCAGAAAACTTGCTTCGGGCCTGGCCACCAGATATTCATCCAGGGAGAGGATATCCCTCAGCTCCTCTTCCTCCGGAGAGGGAAAACCGGCGGCGACCTCTCCGACCAGGGGGATGGAGAAGGGCCGCTGCTTCCAGGCAAGACGCCCCTTTGAGTCCCGCTCCAGGATCTCCGCCTCGATGAGTTTGCCCACCCAGAAATGCACAACGCTTTTTGACTTTACGCCGAGGAGCGCCACCATCTCCTCATAGGTCGGCATCCGCCTGCTCTCGCGGAAGAACGCGGCAACCTGTCTTTTCACGCTCTGAACGGTTCGTTTTTCTTTCATGGCTCTTTTTATAGAACAATCGTTCTATTGTCAATAAAAATCTTCCCGGCGGTTGATCCTCTTCATCCAGCGCCGGCATCCTCACATCGAAAGGTGAGTCACCTTCTGAATATGATATTGCTTAATGAGCCATTTCTTCTTGACTTCACCGTGCCATTCAGAGAAGATTTTTCCCGGATTATTGCTTTGCCCCGAGGGCACGTCATCCTCCAACTTAAAACGAGAAAGGAAACTGATCATGTCTTATGTCATTATCGGTGTTCATGGACTCGCAAACAAACCGCCCTGGGAGAAGCATGCCCAGGATTGGATAGCGGCGATTGGGGAAGGATTACGAAGAAACTGCTCCCTCGACATCCAGAAAATCGACTATATCCCGGTCCATTGGGCGCATCTTAATTACCCCGATCCGGTAAGCCTTGATCCCGAACCCTATGTCGCGACCCCTTCAGACCAACCTATCAAGAAATACCGGGATGGCTTTCTGGACCATCTCAAAGGATATGTCTCTGATGTTCCGGGCGACGCGATCCAGAAGGCCAAGGAGTGGTTCGGGTTCGGCCTGGTTACCGAGGCCGTGCTGAGCAGGAAGCTGACGGACCTTGGCCTGTATTACAGCAGCCGTGAAAACCGCACCAAGCTGAGGGCATTGGTGAAAGACGCCATCGACGGCAGCAAGAACCGGCGAATCACCCTCATTGCGCACTCGATGGGATCCATCGTTGCTTATGATGCCCTCAGAGAGCTTGGAGACACCGATATGACGTATCGGGTCGATAATTTTGTCACGATCGGCTCCCCTCTCGGGCTTCCCACGGTTGCAGCGAGAATCGCCAAAGAATGGAACATTCTCCGCACCCCCAGCGTCGTAAAGCGGTGGGTGAATTTGTCTGATCCGAGAGATCCCGTCGCCTTTGACGCCTGCCTCCGGAATGATTATGAGGCCAACGACCGGGGCGTCAGGGTTGAAGACGGCCTGATATTGAACAATTATCAGGGGCCGGACGGCAAAAAGAATTATCACAAGATCTATGGCTATCTGCGTTGTCCTGAAATGAGCGAACTGCTCCGCGGTATTCTCTGACAGCGCAACGATCCCGCCGGCGCGGTCCCTCCGAAGGGTCCGCGCTTGATCAACGGACGGGACGGCACCGGGATCATCCGAAACAATTTTCCATGGATTCAGCCTCAAGCCCGGCCGTTTGAACATGGAAAATCGCACAGAACCTCCCGACCATTCTTCGAGAGGAATGGTCGTAATCCCCTCTTGATTAAATTCGCGCACATGGATATCATGCCTGGGTTTTTTCTAATAGGAGCCCTTTTCATGATGAAGATTCTTCTTGCCGGCTATAACCTGGATTACGAAACAATCCGGCAGCTGCAGGCTGCCCGGCCTGATCTGCGCAATCTGACCCCCGAAACCCTTTCCGCGGCCTATGCCCGCATAAGCCGCGATCCCCGCCCTGTTCAGGAGCTGCGGGCCCTTGCCCGGGAGGCGGTCGAAAAGGCCCGGCAGTCCAACCAGACCATCGTCTTCGGCCTTGGACACAGCTCCATTGCTGAACATGCCGTTTTCAACATCGATATTCTGGGGATTTCCCGGCTGGCGGTGGAGGAAATCGAAAAATGCCGTCTCTGTTCCTACACAGAGAAGTCCCAGCGCTACATCCTGCTGGCCGACGATGTCGTGATTCCCGAAGAGGTCCGGGAGGCGGGGCTGGAAGAGACCTTCCGGGAAATGATCGGGGAACAGAACGCTCTCTATCACGCCCTGTATGAAAAGCTTTTGCCTTACGTCCTGGAAAAGCATCAGGAAATGGCCGCCCTTCCGGCGAACCGGGCTATCCTGGAGGGATGGGCCAAGGAAGACGCCCGCTACATCGTCTCTCTGGCAACGGAGGCTCAGCTGGGGATGACCCTCAACACCCGGAATCTCGAACTCATGCTGCGACGGCTGGCCGCCCAACCCTTAAAGGAGTGCCGAACCATCAGCCGGCAGCTTTACGAACGGACCTTTGAGGTTGCGCCGTCCCTCATCCGCTATACCGACGCCACCCCCTTCGACCGGGACACCCGGCCGGCTCTGCGCAGGGCAGGCGAAGCCCTGTCGGCCCGATATGCCGACGGGGAAGATCCGCAGTTTGGTGAAGGCGGGGAAGAAGGCCGGCAAATGGGCCGCGTCCGCCTGATCGAGGCCGCACCGGACGCCGATGAGCGTATCCTGGCGGCGCTGCTTCATTCCTCGTCGTCCCTCTCCCTCCACCGATGCCGGACCCTGGTACGCCGGATGAGCCCCACCGAAAAAACGGGCCTCCTGAAGGAGGCCATCCGCTTCCTATCGGAGCATGATGCGGTTCTGAGGGAGTTTGAATATGCGGACCTGACCTTTGAGCTGACCCTTTCGGCAAGCTGCTTCGCCCAGCTCAAACGGCACCGGATGGCCACCCTCACCGTTCAGGATTACCATCCCGATCTCGGGGTCACGATTCCCGACGCCATTGTGGAAACCGGCATGGAACCGGCCTTTCGGGAGGTCATTGCCCGGACGGAGGCGGTCTATCAGCGGATCGCCTCAACGGCTCCGGAAGCCGCCGCCTACATCCTTACCAACGCACACCGCCGCCGGGCCCTCCTCAAGGTCAATGCCCGGGAGCTCTACCACATGGCCCGCCTGCGGGCCGACGCCCATGCCCAGTGGGACATCCGCCGGCTCGTGAACGATATGCTCGTTCTTGCCCGGAAGGTCATGCCCCTCACCCTGATGCTGGCTACCGGCAAGGACGGCTTTCGGGAGGCGCACCGGGCCCTGTTCCCGTCCAGGGAATAACGAACGGGAAAGATAGAAGGTGCAGGGGTTTCGGATGATGCCGCCCTGTCGGGCATCGGCACAGTCCGTTTAAATTCCCTGCTTCTCGTATTCCTTGCGCAGCCGCTCCAGTCCCTTGCGGTATCTTTCGCCATCGCCGTACTTGAAAAATCGGGGATGGCGGTCGTGAGCAGCCATGATCCGGCGGGCATGTTTGATGGGACACCAGTACTGTTCCGTGCGGGCGGCAACCTCCCGGAAATAGGCGGCCAGGCCGTCGGCATAGGAGCAGTAGAATCAGTTGAACTTCTCAATGGCGTTGGGATAGGGAAAATCCACACGGTCAAAGACGAGATAATCGGATCGTTTAGTTTTGGAAATGCCGTACACGGGAAAACAGATGCCCTGGTACACAAAAACCAGCAGATCCAGCAGCACGAACACGATAAAGCCGGAATAGATCACCGGAGCCGTCAGGATGTTGAGCAGCCGCGCTTCGATCAGGAAACGGACCTCACCCTGTTTGAAACGGCGCGGCTGGAGGGCCACCTCTTCACTGAGGCGGAAGCACTTCCTGTCGATGCGGGTCAGTAGATCTTCCCGTTTTCTCTGAAACTCAATCTCCATTTCCTCTTCAAGTTCCTTGATCTTGACGATCAGTTCATCGATCCGATGCGTCATTGCCGTCTCCTTGTTTTCCCAGGGAACCTGACAGCGTTCAGGGCTGGGTCCGATCCGATTCCAGATATTCTTTCAGGACAACGGCATTGTTGTGCTCCGGGTCCATGGCACCGTACACGAGCGTGATCGTGCCATGGCAAGCATTCTTCCGAAGTTCTTCAACGACTTCGGGCTTATGGTCGAGTTCCAGGGCATAGCGGTCGCGGAACCCGATCCATTTTTCCGGATCATGGCCGAACCATTTCCGGAGAGCGTCACTGGGGGCAATCTCCTTGAGCCACAGATCGATCCCGGCCGAGCTCCTGGACACGCCGCGTGGCCAGAGCCGGTCCACAAGAACCCGCAACCCGTCTTCTTCCTGCGGGGCTTCATAAGCCCTTCTCAGCTTGATGTTCATAGAGCCTCAACCCAACCAGTCAGCACTTTCCTTGAAGACCGGCAGGGGTTTCCCCGCCGGATCAGACGAGTTTTTCTCTCAGAGGGTACTCTCTTTCCAGTCAAAGATTACGGTCACCGTTTTCTTACTTTTCCTTACAAATAAACCCGGTCCTATTCGACATCTCCGCCGCGTTGTCTCGCCATTGCCCGTCACAGCCCTTTCTTTTCGAACCAGGCGAACAGGGAAATCGTGGCCGCCCAGAACAGGGCAATGATGACCCATGGCGAAAGGCCCGTCACTTCCGGAAGGCCGATCTTGCCGAAGTTCTTCCACGCCAGAACGGTGGATTTGAAAAGGGGGTAGAGCTCTGCATAGAGAGCCGCCCCAGCCACCATCCCCAGGGCGGCAAACAGGGCATGCCAGCGTCCTTCTCCCAGCGCACCGATGGATGTGCCGGGGCAGAAGCCCATAATGGCCCACCCAGCGCCGAACAGGGATCCCCCCGCCACCACGGCGCCGACATTCATGGCTTTATGGCTCAAGGTGATGATTCCCGCACTTGAGAGCAGGTTAATCCCCACCATGCCGACGAGAATCGACGAAAGCATGAATTTGAAGATGGTCATATCCTTGAGCATCAGGGCACCGAGCTGCTTTTCGAATCGCAGAACGCGACCCTTCTGCAGAAGAAACCCGAAGACCACACCCGTAATCAGGCCCAGTATCTGTTCCGTGCTCATGACGCCCTCCTTCCATAGACAATGGCCGCAACAATGGCACCCACGCTGAAAAACACCGCCAGCGCCACAAAGGAACTCACTGACAGCTGCATCATGCCGCTGAGCCCATGGCCGCTGGGGCAGCCGTCCGCCATCCGGGCGCCTACCATGGCGACGATGCCTCCGAGGAAGGCTCCGGCCGCCCTTTTGCCGACGGACGGCCCGAACCGCTTTTTCCACACCGGGGGAACACCTTCCAGTTTAAAGCTCCTGTCCGAGAGGGACGAGGCCAACGCTCCCAGGAAAATGCCGCAAACCAGCATGAATTGCCAATCAACGCGCACCTTTTCCTTTTTGAAGTACTCGTTCGCCGCCACGTGCTCTCCGGCAACCGTCCGCTCCAGAAGGCCGGCGGCACGGACGAATGTCGTTGAGGCTCCCAGATAGGTGCTCTTCCCCAGCAGAGAGGTCGTCGCCCACACGGAGACGACGGCCAGGAGCCCCAGCAGGGCCCCGGCGAGGTAAGGGCTCCATCCTCCATCCTTTGTTTTTCTTTTCATCACGCGATCTCCTTTCTTTCAGAAAGATTCCACGGGGACTGCCAAGGCAATCCTTTCAAGATGTTCCTGCAGCCGATGCAAGTTTCCCGGTCCAGATGCAGAGTTCCAACATGTTCCACGTAGAACAGAGTTCCCATCGTGCATTTTAGCATTCCTGTAAGCTGCTTGACATTCCTCACAGGATCCGGAGCGTCTTCGCGACAATCCAGAGCGCCAGACCCGCCAGCCCTCCGGCGATCTGCAGGGGAAGAGCCAGGCACATTTCCTTGCGCACCCCGGACAGGAAGGTAATGGGCGTAGAACCGGTAAATCGCATGGCCAGGAAGGAGGAAACGGCAGGCACAAGAAAGAGAACGGAAAAAGACTCCAGAACCCGCGGCAGAGATAAGGGGGAGGTCAGCCGGGAGTTGAGCAGAAACAGGACGATGATCCAGGCGGGGCACAGCCCTTTGGCGGAAAACGTCCGGCCCGGCAACCACGGGAAAAGCGCCGGAGTGACCGTCGTCCCGGCAAAAAATGCCCCCAGCAGGGCATAGACCATAAAGAGTCCTGAATCGAGGGCAAGGGCCGTCTTCCATCCGGATTCTGCGTCTATCCCGGCGGCAAGCAGGAAAAAAAGACAGAGCGGGATCAAAAGCTTCAAGCTGGAAATCCATTCCATGGGAAGAAGAGCGATCCGGTCCCGAAGGGAAAAGGTCTTTCTCCGCATGGCCTCCGTCGCCTTCATCCCGGCATCCAGGTATGCGGGAAGGTCGCGCGCCTCCACCGCGCCATAGGAAACGGTAAAGCCGGTCCGGCTTCGAACCTCGTGGGCGGCCACATCTGGGGCTGCAAGCTGCGGCAGGATCAGCCGCCGATGCTTCACCACCTGTCCCAGCCCGCTGGACTGCAGGCGAAGGACCAGCTCCTCCGTCCCGCCCCCCCCTTTCGCGGGGGCACACCAGACATTCACCCCTTTCGTGTCGAGAACAAGAATCCAGGCGGACCTGCCGGAAAGGGCTTCCCTCAGACGGTCAAAGCTCGCTTTATAGTTTGCCGAAACCACCACAGGGGACGCTTCGTCCGGACTGCCCAAGGCGTAGAGACCCGGATCAAGAGAGTACTTCCTCCAGCCGATTCCAAAGCGGAACTTGAGGCTGCCGATCAGATCCTGGCGGGACAGACGGGCCTCCACGACGGGAACAGCACCGATGGGTGTGTGCAGTAAACCCCGGACGAAAGATTGATGAAGGCCGGGAAGATCCGATGAAGCCCCAAAACCCCCTTCGTCGCCGGCGGTCTTCGACGAGATCCTGGAAAAGATCCTCCGGCTCTGCTGTTCCGACGGCATAACATGACCCCCGAATCGACGGAAACCTTTCCGTTTTTTTGTCTTTTTGAATCATCTCCGATAATCACTATAAACGAATTTCCATCTCAACAAAACTTAAATTTATAATTCAAAAGTTATTTTAAGGAGATAGAGGCTTTATTTGTTCACGAGCCGGAACCTGCGGCCTTACCCGCATTTTTCGTTCCCCGCTGCCTGCCGCCGGAACATACCGCCCTGAATACGGCCAAACCTGCCGACCGGAGAGGACCTTTCTCCGCCCCCCTCCTCTGCAGGCTGAGGGCTTTGCCGGAAAAAGGCATCCTTTTACCTGGTCTCTTTTTTAATCTTGAATGATGACAGGGCATATGCCATACTCCATTACCTCATTAAAGTTGATTTTGTCTGGATCAGGCTGATAACGGCCCCCTCGTTTGGACTTGAAGTGAGCGCAAGCCGGAGCCGTCGACTTGCCTTCGTATCAGTTTATATGTAGTTCTATGACCGCATTGCTCACCTGACATTTAAGGATGGTATTATGGGGAAAAAAATTTTCATCATTGATGACAATCGCCATCTCAGCATGTTTTTGGAAAAAAAGTTGACCGATGCCGGACATGAAGTCGTAACGGCCATGGACGCTCTGTCAGCCTTCAGGACTCTGGAAAATTATACCCCCGACATCATTCTCTGTGATTACTTTCTTCCGAACATCAACGGTGATGAGTTGTGCCAGAAAATCCGCCGGATGGATTCCCTGAAAAGCGTCTTTCTGGCCATCATGTCAGCGGCGGCCCATGAATTGAATCTGGATCCTTCAAGCATAGGCGCCGATGCCCTGATCGCCAAAGGTTCTTTCAAGGAGACGGAATCCCATATCTTAGCCCTCCTTGAAGACGTGCAGAACAGCGGTTCCCGTCCGGGGGAAACCGGCCGGATCGGATTGGAAGGCACCAATGCGAGACAGTTGACCAAGGAACTGATTGCCAAGAATCGATACCTGCAGACAATGCTCGACAGCATTGCGGAAGGGATCATCGAGGTCTGCTCCGGCCAGATTGTTTATGTCAATGATCCAGCCATGAAGATCCTGGACCAGACACAGGATCAGATCCTCTTTGCCCCGCTTCCCACCCTCTTTGAAGGAGAGGCGAAATCCCAGATAGAATCGCTCCTAGGGTCAAACTCTCCGGATCAGATCCTGATCGAGCAGCCGGAAAGAGAGGATGGGAAAGAACGCATCCTGTCCGTAAAAAGATTGCCCTCCTGCGGAGAGTTCAGCAACATTCTTATCCTGATCGAGGATGTCACGCGGAGGATACAGGCCGAAAAAACGCTGCGGGACTCCCACCACCATATGGAGGAGCTGGTTCAAGAGCGGACGGAGGACCTGAAGCGGGCCAACGAAATGCTGAAGCAGGTCCAAAAACTGGAGGCCATCGGGACACTAGCGGGAGGCATTGCCCACGATTTCAATAATATCCTGAGCGCCATGATCGGGTACATGGAGCTCACCAAACTGACCCCCAGCCCGGAAAAGCGCCAGTTTTATCTTGACCGGGCCCTCCAGGTCAGCAATCGCGCCAAGGACATGATCAAACAAATCCTCATTTTCAGCCGCCCTCAGGATCAGGAGAAAAAGCCCATCCTCCTGGCACCGGTCATCAAGGAAGGGATCAAGATGCTTCGGGCGACGATCCCGTCCACGATTCAGATCAATCAGCGGATTCCCGACCAGTCCCTCATGATTCTCGCCGATACGACCCAGATGCACCAGATCCTGATGAATCTGGCGACCAATGCCTTTCATGCCATGAGGAAACAAGGCGGCGTCCTGGACATTGAACTCGCTCAGGAAAAAATCCCCCCCGGCAAGCGGCATCCGTCCATCCATCTCGCTACAGGCGAGTACGCCAGATTAAGGGTCAAGGATACGGGACACGGGATCGATTCGTCAATTCTTGACCGGATTTTTGATCCCTTTTTCACCACCAAGGGCCCCGGAGAAGGAACCGGCCTGGGATTATCTGTTGTTTACGGCATTGTCCGGGATCACGGCGGCAGGATTCATGTCGCCAGCGTACCGGGAGAGGGCACGACCATCAGTGTTTATATGCCTCTGATTGAACCCGAAGCACCCGGAGACAACGGAGACTCGGAACCGATCCCCAAGGGCAGCGAACGCGTCTTGTTCGTTGATGACGAAGCAGCCATTCTCGACGTGACAAAATCCATGCTGACGGCCCTCGGGTTTCATGTGACGGCCAGCCAGGGCAGCACGGAAGCGCTGGAGCTTTTTCGCGCTCAGCCCGATTCCTTTGATATTGTCATCACGGACATGACCATGCCCCACATGAGGGGAGACGAACTGGCCGAGGAGCTGATGAAGATCCGCAGCGATATACCCATCATTCTCTGCACCGGGTACAGCGACTTGATTTCCGAAGTCAGGGCTCAGGAAATCGGCATCCGCCAATTCCTCATGAAGCCGCTGTCCCTCGGGGACCTGGCACGGGCTGTCCGCAAAGTCCTGGTCTGAAGCGCAGGCTTCGAGATTCCGATGGACCTACATCTCCGGTCGCACCGCTCTGGGAAAGACAAGCGAAAAGGTGGATCCCTGTCCAAAGGCGCTCCGGACGGTCACCCGCCCCCCCTGCGCTTCAACGGCCCGCTTCACAAAAGCCAGCCCCAGTCCCGATCCTTTCACATTTTCAGCACCCGCAACATTCGCCCGGTAAAATTTATCGAAGATCCGGTCCCGGTCCTCTTCCCGGATCCCGTACCCCTTATCAGCCACTTCGACGATGACGGAGTCCGGCCCTTCCGCAACCCGAAGAATCACAGGCCGGTTCGGAGGACTGTACTTGAGGGCGTTCTCGATCAGGTTCAACAGGACCTGCTCGGTCACATCCCGGTCCAGAAGAACGGGGGCCATATCGGCAGGCACCTCGGCAAGGAGCTCAATGTCCTTGCCCCTCGCCGCGGGCTGCATCTTGACTTGAGCCTGCCGGACGAGATCCGGAACGGAAACGGGGGTTTTTTCCATCCGCTCCCGACCCTCCTCCAGCCTGTTGATGTCGAGAAAGGTGTTGACAAATTTGGTCAGCCGCTCCGATTCCTCCAGGACAATGCCGGCATACTGTTTCAGCTCCCCCTCCAGGCTGCCCGCCAGCAGTTCGCTGAAGCCCTGGATATTGGCCATGGGAGTCCTCAACTCATGGGAGACGATCGATACGATTTGACCTTTCAGAAGCTCCACTTCCTTGACCTTCGTGATGTCGGTGAGGAGGAACAGGGAGTACGCCTTCTCCGCAACGGGCAGCGGTGAAACGTCCACCTTGAGATATCGCGTTTCCGGCCTGCCGAGAAAGACCGTAATGGCCACCATCTGAAGCCATTGTTCGAAATCCGGTTCGCTCGCCTCCTTTTCCAGGACATGGCCGGCCAGATCGGCCAGAAAACGATCCCTGGCGTGCAGAAAGATTCCATTTTCCGCACAGATCCGATGGATATCCCCATTGGCCAGCATCAGCCTTCCATCGGGGTCGAAGACCGCCACACCGAAGATATCGCTTAAGAGAATCCGATCGGACAGTTCCTTTTCAAAAATCAGTTGATGTGCGATTCCATGAAGGGCAAGGGCCTGCCGCTGAATTCCCCTGGGGGTAAGAAGCCCTGAGATCCCCTTTCTAACATAACCCGGCTCATCCTTATCCCCCGCATTTCTCAGGTGCGGCTGGATGGCCGCATAGGTCGCACCGAGACTTTCCGCCGCCGCATGGAGTTTGAGGAGATAGGCCAGAGTCAGGAGAACCAGAAAACTGAGCATGGTTGCAGCCGGCGGGTTCCAGACATGCCAGACGAAAAAGGCGAAGAGGGTGAGCAAGGAATAAATCACCACGGCGGCGATCAGAAGAAGGAGACAGCTCCCTTCCGTCATTCGGAAAAAAACGCCATAGAGCAAAAGGGCAACCGGAATGCCGATCAACCAGCTTGCCGCCAGGGAAACTACCCGGATCTCGTTGCCAAGAAGCAGGTTGTTGACGATATTGGCCTGAACCTCTACGCCCGACATGCCCATCCGGGTTTCGGCATAGGGAGTTGTGACGCTGTCCACCAGCCCCATGGCTGTAATTCCAACCAGAACGATCCTGCCGCGGAAGTGGTCTTCGGGAAAAGCCCCCTGGACAACATCGCAGACAGAGACACGGGGGATGGTGCCCGGGCCGCCTGCGTAATTGATTCTCATGAGGTTTTCCTGAAAAATGGTTTGTTCGTCCTCAGGCCCCGAGGGGTGGGCTCCCCGGGAAAAGGAGCGCCCTCCCGCCAGTTCATGGACCATCGAAGCAAAAGACGGCAGCCGCCGCCCCTGAAAATAGAGTGTGTGATGCACTTCCCTGGCTACCCCGTCGATCCCCCGTTCAACATGAACGTGTCCCGCAGGAAATGCAGAGAGCGCACGGGCAGGACGCTCAATCATCAGGTCCTCGTTGATCAGGATCGGTAAAACAACCGGAGGGCCTTTTTTCATGGCCTCGGCAAGAAGAGGATCAAGGGGGGAAGGCTCGGACAGGAGGATATCAAAAGCCACAATGCCGGAGTTTTTCATTTTTTCAAGGAGAGAAGCATACCAGATCCGTTTCAGGGGCCAAGATCCGAGTCGATCAAGCGTCTTCTCATCAACGGCTGCAATGAGGATTTTGTCCAGGGGCTTTTCCGGACCTCGAAAACGAAAGGCGAGATCGTAGAAATAATTGTTCATCCCTTCGAAACAACCGAGATACTCAAGACCGAGGAGGAGCAGCAGGCACAAAGCAGCCAGAAGAATCTTCCGGATGGGAATCATGGACAGCGGAGTTCTTTCATAAAAGTCATGCCCTGGACAAGAGCTTCATCACCCTTGACGGCAGACCACGGAAGATTGAAAGCCTGCATTTCGCCAAAGATCAGAGCCCTGAACGGCGGCAGGGAGCGATGTTCCGGTCCCCTTCATTCGGAAAGCCTCAAAGGGTAAAAAGCAGAAGCAAAAGAAATATACCGGTTCCACTCCCAATTCCAATCCATTCGGCCGGGAAGCGGTTCTGAATGGTGAAACTCTGCGGCCGGGAAAAACTGCCGGTTTTGCCGCTGCCGTCGACGGGAGCGATCCGCACGAAGTAGGTGCCGGTTTCCTTTGGTTTTCTGGCCGATATCTCAGGCCCGTCCACCTTTTCATCGACCAGGATCTCTTGGAATCGATCGTCCCTGGCTATCTGCACATGATACGTGAAGCCTTCGCCCGCACTCCTTGACCTCAGGTTGATCATACCGCCAGAGAGATCCGGCCAGGCGCCGGAGGAAGCCTGCGGCGGGCAGGGTGCGGGAATCGCCACGGGATCGGACCAGCCCCCCGGACAGTCGTCCTTGGCAACGGAGCGAATCCGGAACGAATAGGGCTTGTTTTCCAGTCCCTCGGCTCTGAATGACACGGCCTCCAGATCGGACCTGTCCACGACAGGATTCCGGAAATCCCCGTCCTCGCTGATCTGAAGGTGATATCGTGCCGCGTCCGCGACAGACAACCACTCCAGAATCACCGCCTTGTCTCCGTCCCGGTGCGCACACCCGGAGCTGAGAAGCATCGGGGGAAGAGGATTCTCCCGGATTGCGAAAGGAAACGCTTCGGAGGGAACACCTTCCAGGCCGATCGGATCGATGCTCTGCGTCAGGAGAAAATAGGAACCGTCGTCAAGACCGCTCATGGTCACGCGCTCGCCGCGTCTGACCTCGCGTTCCCACACCAGCTGCTTCCCCTGCGCATCCTTCGCAACCATCACGCGATAGGCGTGGGCGCCGCCGACAGATGCAAGAGAAATGACCGGGGCCGCGTTGTAAAGAGGTTCCAGGCCCACGGGGTTCGGCGCCAGCAGGAGCTTCCGCGGGGGCAGCGGCCTTGCCGGGTTCTTTATTCTGGCGCCCTCGCCCTGCGCCAGGTTGATGACCTTTGTGGCCGTATCGACGCTGACACGGCTCTTGAGAACTTCCACACAGGTTTCATGCTCCTTGTCCACGGTGACCCGGAATTCCGTTCCCCGAACCGACGCAATCGCCGTCGGGGTGTGGATGCGAAATCGCGAGGATCGCCCCATGACCGACTGAACTTTTGCGGTCACCCGCCCGGCGCTGAGGAAAAAATCGCGCAGCAGGCGGGACGTCCTGGTCTTCCAGGCTTCTAGGATCGTTACCTCCGTGTGAGACCGAAGCAATAAACTGCTGCCGTCCTCATATTTGATTTCCACGGCGCCGTCCCGTCCGGTCCTCAGGTTGCTCCGGGGAAGAATATGATCCCCGGCTTTCAGGCTTATCCAGTCTCCTTTTCCTCTCAGCTGCACACAGGCTTCTCCCTGCACCAAGGACACACAACCTTTCAGGGGCGTCATGTTCCGGGAGGGAACAGGCTTCCCGGAATTTCGACTGCCTTTAAGCCTTTTTTTCGTGCTCGAATAAAACCGGCCCTTCCGATCAGCCGACTTTCCACTGTTGTGGTCGGATTTGTTGACGTTGCGGGGATCTTTCCGGAAAACTGTCTTTGGTATTTGATCGTCCTGGGTAGAGCGTTCTGCGGATGAAGACTTCATGCCGGTAACGCCGTTTGTCGGCTGGGCAACAAAGAAAAGGAGAGCCATCAGAATAAGAGCACACTTTTTCATTGTACACTCCACAAATTAACTTTTTTATTCAACTTAAATAAGGAATCAGAGATACCCGAGATCCGCATACTTGTCAAAGGAAATCAACCGACCACAGAAAGCCTCTCCCAGGTTAAGCGGACCCGGTGCCGGAAATTGAACCCTGAAAAAACGTTCGTGATCAGACGCACCCACCGGTGGGGAGGCTTGAAGTGAGCAGAAAACCCCTCAGTCCCCCGTATTCGACGAAATCGATCCGGATAGGTCTGGCCTTATCTAGAAGATCCCTGTTGATCGAAAAGGGGATGCTCCGGACCGTGACCGTCAGATCATTTTCCTCTGGCTCGTCAAAAACCATCGCCAACCCGGGCCCCAGGGCATTCTGCCTCAGGATCCGGATGGTGGAGGAACCCGTCCGGTTTTCCAGAAACTGCCTGATCGCCTTGTCGGCTTTTTCCGTCACCTCCAGAATCATCATGTTATTATGCCTTATGGAAATGGAGCGCTGCGATGCATGGCCTTCTCCAGGATAACGTTCTTTAGCGCCAATGCACTACTCCAGTATGGCGCACATTTCGTCGACGGCCTTGGCCAACCCGACTGAAGCTGCTCTCGAAAGAACGGCATTTCCCACCGTGACTTTCAGAATTCCCCTGGCATCTAAAACAGGGTCGATATTCCTGAAGGTGAGGCCATGGCCGGCATTGGCCTTGATCCCGATGTGCGCTGCAACATTCGCCGCCTGGTAGATCCTGTTCAGTTCTCTCTCCATGACTTTTTCGTCAAGGGCACGGCCATAGGCCCCGGTATGAAGTTCGACGGAATCCGCCTCACAGTCGCTGGCAAGCTGCACGGCCTCCGGATCGGGATCTACGAGAAGAGATACGGAGATGCCTTGATCCTTGAACAGGTTAACGGTCTCTTTGATTTTCGCATGCATACTGATTTTCAGCCCGCTTGGCTCTACCGCCTCCCCGCTTCCCTCAGGGACAATGGTCACAGAAGCCGGCTTTATCTTCTGCGCGAGATGCGTGAGTTCGTCCGAAAGCGGAATCTCAAGGTTAAAGATTCCACGGGTGGCTTCCTTGACGGCGAAGATATCCTCCTCCCGGAGACCGAGGCCGCCTCTCCCAAGAGAGACCGAAATGCCGTCACAGCCGGCCCTTTCACAGATAAGCGCGCCCTGGACAGGATCGGATTCCTTCTCACCCCGCGTTTCCCTCAATGTGGCGATCGAATCGATATTCACATAAAGCAGCGTCCGCTTCCAATAAGCGACTCCTCCCATCGGCATGGAACCATTCCCTCCTTTCTTTACGAAGCTTGAAAATGGACAAGTGATGAAAGCCGCAGGTTGAGCGTGCTTCGGCAATTACTGGAACAATCTTCCCGGCGGCGGCACCATGATTCAACTAAAGCGGGAACCCTTCCCCTCGGAGCAACGGAACAGTTATCAACTTCATCGCTGATCATGTCAACTGTTTTTGTTTTTCAAAACGCAGGCATCCGGTGCATCCGCCGGTGGCACCGGGGTGCACCACGCCCGGAAACAGGATGTTCTCGAGGCAAAACGGGAGCGCCCTGGCGCTGGATCGTCAGAATCGGATACCGCCAGGGGGGGATACCGGGTTCAACGGCTGTCCGGAGCCCCTGATGCCGGTCTGAAAGCGGAAAGGCAGGACCCGGTGAAGGATCCTGCCTTTCTTTACGAAGCGGTCAGGGCGATTGGAAAAACATGCCCATTCCCGTTTGAGCAACGTTCCGGGGGCCTCCAGGGCACATTGAAGTTGAAGCCGTGGCACTGTGGCTGCAGTAGTCTTCGCTCCTGGCATGCTGGTGGTTGCAGAGGTTGCACCAGTGCCGTCCCGGAATGTCCTGATCCCTGAGGGGTTAAGCCCACGGCTTTTCTTTCGCCGCGTTCGTTCCGGCAATACGCCCGAAGACGACGCAGTCAGTCATGGCCACACTGCCGAGGCGCACAACCCCGTGGACCCCTCCGGTTACCTCTCCGGCGGCGTAAAGCCCCTTGATCGACGTTATGCCAAAGCCGGTGACCTGCGCGTTCTGGTCAATCACCAATCCCCCCATCGTGTGGTGGACGCGGGGCCATAGCCTGGCGACGTAGAAAGGCGGGTTTATGTCGGTTTGGCTTCGGGGAAGATCATGCAGCCGAAGTCGCCGTCCTTCTTCTTGTCGACGAAGGCGTTCAAGCGCTTGATTTCCGCCAGGAAGACGTCAGCGGGAATGTTGTAGCTTTTTGCGATTTCCTCGAGGGTGACGGATTTCTTGATCGAACCGGCCTTCAGCATGTCCGCGAGCATGAGATCGGCGGAGTCCTGGATTCCCGCTTCCTTCTGCATTTTGTTTCCCGCGGCGGCAAAATCCCCGCCGCTGATGATCAAGTTTCCGCCACCGAATTCCCGGATCCGAAGGCGCAACAGAACCGTGGGACAAGCCGCCCCCGTCTGCGGCAAATGTGCTGGCGGCGAGCGCCCTTAAAGAGACGTCTCTCGCCTAGCCCATGATGACCGTCCCGGACCACAGCCTTCAGGACCTTAACCATGACGGGATCTTCTTTCGCGTTCAGGACATTGATTTTCTCTTCGGTAAGGGCCATTTTGACGCCCGGGATATGCCTGCGGACCACAGTCTTCTCACTTCTTCCGGCATGGGCGGTGCCCAGGCCGGCCATGACCATTGGGGCAATGCTTACGCCGGGGCCTAGTGCTTTACAAAATTTCTTCGACTTAGTTCCATACGTACCTTAGGTTGTGTACCGATCAAAAGCGGCTTGTTGTCCGATCGGCACAGTGCTGGGATGAATGCCTGAATATTCATGCAAATCATCCAGGTATCCTGTCAAATGGCCGCTGTTCTTCCAGTGGTCACCCTGCTTCGAATCGGACGAGCCCCGGTGCTGTTATGGACATGATCATGCTTGCGTCTGATAAAGAACCTGATTTTCCCGATGGTAAAAGATGGAAAATCCCTGATTATGTGTCAATAAAATCAAGGAGGATCTTCACGGTCGATGGTCCATCCCGGCTTCCGAGTTTCCCTCAGCCGTCCTTCTTCTCAGCTGGATCGTTTTCTTTCCGGCGCTTTTCCATCACATTGAAATATTCTTCATAGTGTTTCAGAATCGCACGTTCATACTCTCTGATGCTGTTGAGGGGAATGTAATTGACTTCCCCCAACTGGCGCACCAGGTACTGAGCGGTCTCCTTATAGGGGATTTTCCCCTCCATGTAAGCATGCTGAAAAATAGTGTTCAAACCCGTCACATTGACCTTGGAACCATCGGGAAAGAATACGGCACGGTATTCCTGGGGTTCTCCCGGTCATCAAAAACAGGAGCCTAAAGTGATTTGTGGTGACATGCTTAACCTCCTGATTAATCAATGGTTATTTTCCTGGTGGGTTTCTTGCGGCGGCCCGTCTGCAAAAAGCTCTGCCGCGGCCAGAAGACCCGCCTGAATAATGAGTCTCTCCGGGATTTCCTCAAAGGTGTTGCCCCCGATGATCAGGGTTCGGCACTCCGAATCGGCACAGACCCCGCAACAGGGGCTCTGGCCTACATCCGCCCCAATCCAGTCTTCCAGGGGTTTTTCTCCGACCCAGATGCGGTTGGATTGCAGCGGGTCATGGGAAAACATGGGAAAGTTGAGGGCTTCCGTTTTCAAGATAACCTCAATGCCCAATTCAGCCAGGGACTTTTTCAGCTTGCCGACTGCGCTTTGAACGGTTTCACCGGTAATGCCACAGCGGGGGCAAGTCCGATCCTCCCTGTCAACAAGCCTTTTCCAGCGAATCGTTATGGTTTTCACTATAACCTCCAACTATCATTATCATTCAATATAAGCACAGAAAACGATCCCGGGAAAAGAGCTCCTTCACGACTTCCCTGTCTGCAAGGCGTCATCCGCAGCATTGTTTGCGGACACGATAGAATTTCTGTTCGAGAAGCCATTCGTTGATGAGTCCTGTTGCGCAACCGACACCGGCATCGACGAAGACAGCATGGACAGGGCAATTCCTGGCGCAGGCGCCACACTCCATGCAGGCATCGAAGTCAATGATCCGAGCTTTTCCCTCTACCATAGAAAAGACCTGGTGCGGACAGACCTCCAGACATCTGCCACAGCCAATGCATTTCTCTGCATACAGCTCCAATGTTGACACATTGCGCAAATAGCTGAAGCCCTTCATAGTCCCCCCAGATTCTTCAAAGCAATTTTCCCACCAATACAGAGATTGCACTCAGGACAAGCGCAATTCCCATAGCCGGCATCGCGGTTCGCATCTCCTTTTTCACCCCCGAGCATGACGTGTATGGGGTACATCCGGTGAAATTGAGCGCATAAAAGGCGCTCACTGTCGGCAGTGCGAGAAAGGTCGCGGCGGTCATAGGTCCGTTCCACGCTCTCCCCCCGGCAAGAAGATAGAAGGCTGTAATTCAGACCAATCCCGTCAGAGCGCCCTTGAAGGAAAAACTCCTGCCGGGCAGCCAAGGAAGAAGGAGCGGCACAACCGCAATGCCGGAATATCTCGAGCCCGGATGGCCGCGAATTGCATACTGAAACCGGTTCGTCTTGTCACTTCGAAAGCCGCCACCCCGGCATCCATCGCCTTCAAAAACGTTCCGAGGCTTTTCTTTCTGATGTCTCCGTAATAAAAATCAATCTTCTCACCCTATAGTTGATCAGGTCAACCATTTCCTGCGGAATGATTTTCCTCCGGTATACAGCAGGTTTCCCGCTGCGAACTTTCGCTGATTCCTTTCCGCTCTGAAGCCCGAACAAAGGCGCTGAGGCTGATGATGAGGATTTCCCGCATGGCCGGGTCCATGACCGCCAGAATCTCCTGCACTTTAGCCATCAGTTGATCCTCAATCCGATTCAGAAGTGTTCGGCCTTCTTCCGTAAGAGTGACACAGCAGATCCGTCCGTCTTTCCTGTCCTGCCGACGATTCGCCAGCCCCTTGTCTTCCAGACGTTTGGCGATGCGGGTTGCACCGCTCTTCGTAACTGCCGCACTTCTTGCGATATCCTGCATGGTGCAGCTATTCTGATGTAAAGCAACCTGCAAGGCGCGAAACTCACCGTGGGAGATATTTTCGTTACAGCATCGGCCCTCAATGCTCTGCATTCCGAAGATGTATGTTATATTTTCAATTAATCCGATTAGTTGTCTTCCTTCAGATTCAACCAAGACCGTTCTCTCCGCAGTGAGGCATCGCAGCATCAAGGTGTGTTTTACCGCCTGAAAGACTTTTTCTCAAAATTAGTTGCACTTGTCAACTATAATTGAACTGTTGAACGAAGCTGGATAGTTTTAACTTGACAAGGGAGAGTCAAGCTCAATATATTACCCGAAAAGAATATGGAGTTTTAAACGATGAAAGATTTCCTGAAAGTGACCAAAGCCCTGTCAGATCCTAATCGGGTCAAGGTCATGAAGATGCTGCAGCACAAGGTCATGTGCGTCTGCGAGATTCAGGCGGCATTGGGCATCGCCCAACCGACGGCTTCCAAGCACCTGAAAATACTGGAATATGCCGGTCTGGTTTATTCCCGTCGGGACGGTCAGTGGGTAAACTATTATCCCACGGATGGCCAACACAGTCCCTACGCCGCAACCCTGCTGGGCAACCTCCGGCACTGGCTGGAAGAAGATGCCGCTGTGCGCCAACTTATTGCGAAGATTCCAAGCATTCGACGTGAAGAAATCCTTTGCCAAAGGAAAGAGGCTTGTCATCCGAACAGGCCATAGAGTATATTGACGGATTGGAATATGGCCTGCTAATTTTTCAGAGCAATATTCCCCAGATGGGACTCAAAACAGAGAATCATAATTAAATCACGGACACAAGGAAGAAATGATGGCACAAGCTGCGGGAAAACGTCTTTCCTTTTTGGACCGGTTTTTAACTTTCCGGATTGTTCTGGCCATGTTCATCGGTGTGCTTGGGGGGGTATCTCTACCATGCAATTCGTGACGTCATCAACTATTTCCAGGTAGGAACAACCAACATCCCAATCGCCACCAGCCTAGTATGGATGATGTCCCCGCCTTTAGCCAAGGTCAAGGATGAAAAGATGGATCTGGTATTCAAGAACTACAAAGTCCTGGCCCTTTCCCTGATTCAGAACTGGATCATCGGCCTGATCCTCATCGGACGGCGGGAAACATTTATGTTCCCGATGCGGAATACCAGTCCCGCACCATCACGAAGGATGCCCTGTACCTGCTCACCATGGTGCTGATTCTGGTCTTTGCCGCCTTGGTCGGCGCCTTCATGTACTTCGCAACGCTGACGGAGGTTCCCATTCTTCAAGGGCTGATCGGTTCGGGCATGGGACAGGGACCGGCACTTTCCCTTCCCAACATGATCGTCATTGCCCGTGTCATGGGGATGAAAAAGACGGCCGTTTTCTGCGTCATCATCATCGTGCTTTCCACACCGGCAGGGCTGGGTTACGGATGGCGTGTTTCCTGATGAGAAGAATTCTTTTCATCAGGCGGTATCGATAAAAACTTATTGGAGGTTCGTAGTGATGAGAATCAAAGTGTTAGGACCGGGATGCGCCCGTTGCCATCAAGTGGAACAGCTGGTCCGGGAGGCCGTTGCCGAGGCCGGCGTGGATGCGGAAATTGAAAAGGTAACCGACGTCATGGCCATCGCTCAATATGGCGTTCTCGGCACGCCTGCGGTGGTGATCGACGAGAAGGTTAAGTCCGTGGGAAAAATTCCGAAAAAAGAAGATGTGTTAGAATCCCGCGTTCGACAGTTGTAGGCATATTTTGACCTTTTGAATAGCGTAAGTCATTGAATTTTCACAGTCGGACTCTCCAAAAACTGAAAAACCTGTAGGCATGCGAAATA